>Ga0137323_1000394_pt1 | contig 12568 bp, 18 predicted proteins | sample EasRivERMZT423_2_FD_102285 | JGI IMG/M metagenome (GOLD analysis project Ga0137323, IMG submission 102285) | Soil microbial communities from meander-bound floodplain in the East River, Colorado, USA - East River MetaG ERMZT423_2 | ecosystem: Environmental > Terrestrial > Soil > Floodplain ... | reverse complement strand
TCATAAAAATACTTAGGAACAGGAGCTAGCTTATTAGCAATAAACTCTTGAATAGCATCTAATATTGTTTTAGACCCAAACCCTCTACCATATTCATGTTCAACACCAGAGGCAGTTTCATAACTTTGTTCCGCTAATCGACTCAACAAAACAGCATATTGTTGAATGCCAGCCCAAGGGTCATATGTAGTATTTCCTTTCTTAGCTTTAAGAAAATCAGAACTAGTAGGATTCCAGTCAACATCAAATCCACTACTATGTTCTAGCATTTTTAATTCAGCCATACCAAAACCAACAATTCCAGCCATAGACTTCCAATATTCTTTAGTTACCATTCGTCCTTCTGGAGTGCTAAGTCTAGCATAATTGGCTGGATTGAGCATATTAACTCTACTAGCAATAAATCTAGGAGAGAACAATACATTGTTCATTTCAGTAGCATATTTCTCTGCTGATAATTCTTTACCTAAAACATTAATACTTAAATCACCTCGTCCGGTATGTGTATTAATAAATGTTCCAACTCTTTGTAAATAATCATCATTTTCTAATGGATTTAATCCAGCAGCTTCTCCTGCTTTAACCATTCTAGTTAGAGTATCTGACCTTAACTTATTCAAATATAAAACAGCAGCTCTATTAGTTCTTCTAGCATAAGGAATTACTTGTTCAACTATAGGAGCAGTCATAGATTCTTCTCTAGATGTTAAATCAGTCAAATCAGTCATATGCACACCGGCTCTCCTAAATACAGGTATACTCTTAGTTCCATCTGGCATTTCATTAACTCTAAAATATTCACCTTTCATAATATCATCCATTACATCTTGATAAACTTTCTCACCATTAACATATCCTTCTTTACCAGGTTTACCAATAGATTGAAGCATCTTAGGCCATGCTTTCCACCATTCTTTATTTAATATTAAACCCTTAGCTTGTCTACCAGGTATAGATAAATCCCAAATAGTATTCATTGACCTAGCTACATTAGCAGTTGCAGCAACTAAGCTACCTTCTTTAATCTTAGGTAAAGTAGCGGCTAATTCACTAGCTTTCTCTTCTCCAAATATCTTAGCTAATAATTGAATTTCACTTCTTTGAGGAACTTTACCATCTAATATCTTCTGTAATCCATCACCAGCATGAATCTGTTGGAATGGTTCTAATGGAGATTGTCTAACTTGATTAAATAAATCATCAATATCAAATTGTTCAAGTTTAAGCGGCTCCATTTGAACTTTAGTATGTTCACCAGCCAACTTAGACTTTCTTTCCCAGAAACCTTTCTGTCCAGGAGTAGTAACCTTTTCAGCCTCAGAGATTCTTGCTCCTCTTTCGGTTGAGTAAATCTTAGCTTGTGCTTGTTCTTTGGGAACAGATTGTTTCACAGCACTAAGCAGTTTGTCAATTGGAGATAAGATATTTTCATCTTCTCCAACAATCTTCTTAACAATAGCTTGAATTTCAGGAGAATCAGGAGTAATATTACCTTCTGGAATAACATCAGATGTAACTGTTTTACCTTTAGGAGTTAATGCTTTTACAGATTCTTTAATAAAAGCAGGAGCTTCACCAGGTAATACTTCTCTAGCTAATAAACTACCTAATTTAGATGTTAAGCCGGGAGCTACTCTTGCAGCACCTCCTAATATACCTCTAACAAGAGGGCCACCAGCTAATGCTAATCCAGCTCCTAATGGAGAAAACATAGGTTCAGTTACATTCTCATGAATACTCTCTTGAAGTCCTTTTGCAAATCCACCAACATAAGTATCTGCTTCTGCTGGATTATCTAACCCTGGATGAGCAGGATTTTTACTTTCCCAGTTTATTCTATTAGTTGTATCTACTTTAGGTAATCTACTTCTAGTTGCCCAATCCCACCACGATTCTTCTTGTTCACCTTTAACATCTATTCCAGCAGCTAATTTTTCTAAATCACTTAATTCTTCACTTTTGACATCTTTAGCAGCAGGTTTAGGTTTATCAGATAGATAATCTTCAAATGGGTCAGAGCCTTTTGGCTTCTGGTCTGTAGTATATCTAGCAAATGGGTCTTGTTCTTGAGTAGGCATTATTCCTCAAATTTAGATACGCTAGGATTCTTTCTATTTCTAGCTCCAATAACTTTACCTTCTCTATCATAAAACAATTCAATCTTATCATCAACTGGTGGCATAGCTTCTACTGGTTTAACGTAATCTTCACCCATTAGCTTAGCCCCTGCATCTTTTAATTTCTGAACATCAGCAGGAGGAACTTTTAATTTACGTCCATCAGGAGCAATCATATCAATAGTTTCACCAGCAGCAGGTTGATTACCACCAATTGATTTATTCATTCTAGCTTCAGAACGCTTCTTCCATTCTTTCTCAAAATTATCAATAACAGTATGAGCATCATCAATATCTTTATTACCTTTAGCAGTCCATTTAGAACCTTTCTCTGGTCTCTTAATTACAACTCCTTCAGGAGTAATAGCTACAACACCTTTCTCAGCTAACCAAGAATAATTAGGATCATTTAATAATTCATTAGCAGCATCTCTTTCAGCCGTTCGCTGTTGAGATGGATTGATAGTTTTATCTGGTGTATTAGCTTTCTGTTGTTTCTCACGTTCAGCAATTTCAGACATTCTATAACCATGAGCTAAAGCTAATTTCTCTTTTTCATTTAAATGGTCAGCACTCAATCCGGTTTCAATAGAGTTACCAGTCCTCTTATCAATAACAACAATTTTACCATCTTCTAATGTCTTAATTTCGCCTTCTGGATTCCTAGTCTTCCATTCATCTAATGCTTGTTTACGATGGTCAATTTCCCTCTTATCCACTTCAATACCATAATCAGCTCTATCTTTAGTTTCTTTTCTATCTTGTTCTCTAGAATCTAAGCTATGCTTTCTCTCTCCTAAATCTTTAGCATAACCAAATTTCTGAGCTTCTAATTCTTGTTCTTTTTTAGCTAGATTAATCTTTTGTTCAGTCCAATCAAATACGACATTTCTACCTTCAAGTGGATTCTGTGGATGTATAGCTTTAATCTTATCCATACCAGATTGTCTAACAGAAGGCATATCAATAACACCACCAGAACTATTCATAGATTGCCTTGATATAGGTCTAGGCATAGCAGGATGACTAGATTCGATTACAGCTCTAGGCTGTTCTTGAATCTCACGTCTAGGAATTAATCCACCAAATAATGGGTCAAATGGATTCATACCAGCAGCAATATTTTGTTCTAATTTATCTCTAAGCCCCACGATTTGCCTCCTTCCTAACCATAATTAACTCCCATTCTATATTGATTTAAATAATTATTCTGAGGATAATATCCACCAATACCACCAACCGCAGCACCACCAGACATACTACCCTTTTGAACAGGAGCAAAATTATTAACTGTATTAGCAGCATTTAATGCTTGATTACCAACTGTAGAAGCCCAAGCAGGAGTAGTTCCATAAGTAGATTGTTGACCTTTGATTGACTCTAAAATCTTGTTGAAATCATTGTCTTGTTGAGAGGCAATACCTTGGTCAACATTAGTATTATGTTGAGCGGTAGCTAATTGATTCTGAGCATTGAACATATTAGATTGATTACCAATTTGAGCATTCATATTAGCTACAGATTGTCTACGAGAAGCTTCTTGTGCTTCTAATGGAGCAAGAGAAGTAGCACCGGCTAATTTACCTCTTTGAACCATCTCAGCAATCTGAGCATTAGCATTAGTAGTTTGACCAGAAATTAAACCACTAGATTCTCTAGCCATTTTAGCTTGAGCAGCAGCCATATTAGGAGCATAGCCACCAGATAAATTCTTTTGCCTTAATAGATTTCTATTTGCACTTGAATAGATTGAACGAATAGGAGAAATGGCTCGTTCTCTAATATTACCAATATCAGCATCGCTATATCCACCTGTATTAGCGATATCTCTTAATTGACTAAAATCACTTCCTGGAGTAAATTCGGTAAAGTTAGGAGCAATAGGAGAATAATTTACTTTCTCTCCATATGGAGAACCAGAATTAGCATCAGCTCTAGCACTATCTCCTAAAGACTTATATTGATTCATTATATTATCATAATCATCCGCACTCTGTGATATGGCAGACTGATAGATAGCTGGAAAATATCCAGTTCCACTACCACCAGCTCTTGGGTCTCCTTTTGCCATTATTTATGACTCCAAATTACCTTAGCTCCAGCCTTATTATCACCATCCCAATCATGTTCAGCAATAAAATTAATTTTAAGTTGACTATTCTCAGTAGAACGCTGAACTCCAATAATAGCTTTAATTCCCTGCTCATCAACAGCTCCAACAAATATAAATTTATGTTCTGGAGGAATCTCATTATCTTTAATTGATTTCTCTACAACGTGGCTAATAAATTCATCAGTAAATACTTTAGGTTTTTCATTAAGAGGTTCGTTTAAATTATTAGAAGGCTCTATGAATTCACCCATCTCATGTTCCTAAGTAACCATCATTTGAAATGCCTAAAGCTGTGCATAACTCACCTTTAACTCTACTCAATGCAGCATCTTCACTTAATGGAGTTCCATCTGGCCCCATATTGTTATTATGAAAAAATCTACCAGCCCAAACAGAAACATCATAATCTGGGCCTTGTGGCCTACGTTCATAATCATGCTTTAACATCTTCTTTAATCGTTCAAATCCTTGTTCATTATATGGTTTCCAAGGAACTGTTTTAACTGGATTAGGCTGATTACCACTATTTGGTTCTTTTAACCAATCAGAACTTGTATAACGAGGAACATCAACAGACCAACCTTTACCTGGAGGTTGATGATTAGGAGTATAAGGAGGTTTAGATTCTGCATTAGAAATTACATCTACTGACTGATATAATCCATTAGGATTACCTTCGCCATCAGCATAAAGGAATGCATCATTAGCATGACCATTGTAATTAGTTTGTCCAGAACTCTTTTTTAAATGTCCAACTTTAGGAAATCCATGTTGTTGACAGTGTGGAACAAGAGCTTCCATATATTGACCACAACCAGAGTTCTCAGTTAAATCATATTCATGCGCGTGTGCATTGAAGAAATCGTCAACCATAGGTCTGAGTTCAACTGGAATCATTCCTGTTTCCCTTTCTCTTTAGAAGCTAAAGCATCTGCAATTTCTTTAGCTTTTGTTAAAGACTCTACAAGTCGTCTTAATCCATCAATTTCTTTTAATGCTATCTCTAATGATGCAGTAACTTTAGATAAATTAGAATTAGTCAATGTATGAATTTCAACAGCTTTCTCAATAAGTGCATCAGCTTTTCTATCCACATTATGAGTAGTTTCTTCTAGTCTAACTCTTGATGCTTTAGCTTCAAGTCTTTCTGCAGCAGAAGCTCTAGCATTAATTATAGCAACTGCTGCACCAGAAAATGCAACAATAACAGTAACAAATGCAGCAGCTATTACAGCAGGGTCAAGTTCCATTCTATCGCCACTCCTTTTCTGTCATCTCATAATGATTACCATCATTCCATCTGCCACCCCATCTGCATAATGGATGTAAAGTTTCCCAATATTCACCTAATACTCTATGAGACTCAGTTGACTTTAAAAATTTACCATCCTTGAATAAATTAAAATCTTGAGCCAGTTTCTTAATGTGTAAACTATTTTGAATACCAATTCCTAATTTAGCTAATCGTTTTGCTTCTTCAGGAGAACGCCATGCTTCTCCATCAGTTAATTCATATCCGTGGTCATATGCAAATATAATTAATTTAGCTTTTAATCTAACAAATAAAGATTGAGTTTGTCTTAAAGTCATGTTATTACTACAACTCGGCCTTTAACTGATAATTGTTGATTATCAGCAAAAGTCTTTAATACAGATGCATCAATACCATCCTTACTTTGAATAGCAATAGTAATACTATTATCAGGATTCTGTATAATTTGTGGGATAAGTCCTTGTCCCATTAAGATAGGAACGATTTGTATTGCTTTTGTCATGTCCATCTTAATACCAACACCTTGCTAAGCACTGCTCGACTACCCAAGCACCAGAAGCGCCTGGATTTACAGATAATCCAATAAATTGTCCACCTAATGCTGTATTATCAAAACCTGCTGAAGTTTCTTGAACTAAACTAAATCCTGCTGGTGTGTTAGCTAAACCAGTTGCAGCTAAGTTATGTTGTAACCACACCATACCAGTTATTACACCTGCTACTCCAACACTTCTAACTGTTACTAATACTCTAATAAAACCAGTATCAGCTACAGCAGTTTGTGCAGGGCCATTAATAGTTAATCGTGCAGTATCCGCAACAGTTTGAGCAGCACCAATTCTAATATTATAAGCAGGTAAAGCAACACCTGCTGTTTTAGTTACTGGAAAATACCATTCAAATACCATTCCAGCTTGCATTGAGAATGAAGGTAGTTGTATTCCTTTATAATATGTATCAGCAGAGTGAGAAGCAATTTGAGCAATAATAGAAGCTGATTGGTCTCCTAAAAATAATCCATTATCATTCTTTTGGACCCATTGTGAATTACCACTATCAGGCCAAGCAACCATATTACCGGCAGATGGTGTAGCTGGAGCACTTTGTTCTGCTAAAAATATGTCAGCCACTGATGATTAACCTCGCTGTTCCTTCAAGAGTCATTCTATTTGTGGATATCATTTCTAATCTTTTACCTTGTAAAGCAAATTTTCCTGTAGGAATTGTAGTATTTCCAACTAGATAATCACCTTGAATAGGAGATGTTATACTACCACCACCAGCAATGGTTACTGTAGCTACATCACCAACTACAGCAGCAGTTACGCCAGCACCAGCAAAATTAAGACTACCTACATATCCCTGTAAAACTGCTTCATCTTGAATAGCAACTGAAATAGAAGGAATAATTGGCATTATGTTAAATACTCTTGAACAGCTAATGGACTAGCAGCCGCGCTTGCAATTGCATTTACAGCACTCAAATCAAAATCATATTCTCTCATATCAAAAGTATCTCTTGGATATAAAGTAACACCACTATCTAATACAGCAGGACTACCAAATCCTAATGAGATACGTGCATTACTTAAGTTACGTAATATTAAACCTTTACGTGTAGCTGCTGCCGCTACTGCTGCTGCGGATGCTACTCCTACAGAAGCTACAGTAGGAGCAGATGGAGTTAAATCAGTTTTTGTAGATATTGGATTAGTTATACTAGTTAAAGAACCAGTAACAGTAACATCATTATTAGCACCTAAATTAACTAGAGCACCATCAGTTGAATTACCTGGCATTCTGTCCCATAGAACGCCATCAAATAACATTCCAAATGTTGACATTTGTGCAACGCTAGGATTAGCTGCATTGTCAACCATAGGGCCGACTGAAAATACATCAACACCAGTTTGAGTCATTATTCTATTTAATGAACCGTAAGCTACTGCACCAGGTTTTCTAACCCATGCAGCGCCAGTCCATAATAATTCATACGCACCTACAGCGGGTGCAGTCGGATTAGCTAATATATCAGATAATGCAACAGCAGCAGGTAATTCAGTATCTACATCATTATTTATACCTAAATTTACTAATGTGCCATCAGTAGAATTTCCCGGTTGTCTATCCCAAAACAAACCATCCCATAACATGGGGAATGCACCAACTATTTGAGGGGAAGGATTAATTGTATTATCTGCTAAAGGAATAGATGGTGCAAAAGGAACACCAGTAGGAATAGTTACGTCATTATTTGCACCAAGATTAACTAATGCTCCATCAGTCTGATTGCCTGGCATCCTATCCCAATTTACACCGTCCCACAACATATTCATTGCGGCAACAGTAGTTGTAGTAGGATTAGCAAAATTATCAGTTAATACGGAAGCGGCAGGAAATTCAGTTAATGATACAATAACAGGAGATGCTCTTAGTTCAGTATTGGTTAACGGTGCTACTGAATAAGGCATAGAAGTTGATGCAATTAATTCTACATCTACTGAACCAGAATTATAAATTCCCGCAACAATACTAAAAGGTTCACCGGATATAATAGGGAATGACATGACTAATCTCGAAGTTGAACCACCACTAGTTAAAATATTAATCCATGTATTTAAATCTAATCTATATCCATAAATAGATGAAGTAAATCCAGTAGCAACACTACCTTGTAGAAAAACAAGTGAACCATTAAATGCTACTAGGTCAAAGATAGCAGTTACTGAGTTATAGCCATCCGGAACATTAATAGTAATTTCTTCATTTAAAACATTTAATGTTTGAGTGACACTTGTATTAGCTAATGGAGTTAAACTAACAGGTAATGGAGACTGGTCAGATGCAATAGCTACTGATACACTATTAGCCATTAAGTCTTGGCCAATAGGCGTAACAATATCTACAGCAGTGCCAGCACCACCGCCAGTCGTTTGTAATATTCCGTCTTTACGAACGCCAGCCATTTAATTAACCAGAAACTCTAACTCTTTTATCAGAAGAGACAGGAGCTAATTCATTCAGTAAATCTTCCATTTCCCTACGATATCCTACAGCTTTATCTTGAGCCTCTTCTAAATCTGATGCAGCTTTCTTTCTATTTTCATTAGCTTTATTAATCGCTTCTGCAGCAGCAATATCTACTTTCTCTTTATCTTGTTTCTTACCATATACATCAAGTAATGCACTGTTTAAATCTTTTGAGATTTCTTCAAATGTTCTCACTACTACCTCCCCATCACCCAAATTGAAAGAGTTCCATTAACAATAGCTTCAGAGATTCTAGCTCTCTGTGCAGCAGATACACCAGTAACTTTAACTGTTTTAACTACATTATCACCAAATACTACTTCACTTCCATTTAATGCCCAAGTTCCTGCATATGCAAAATTATGAGCTTCTTCAGCTTTAACTTTACCAGCAGAACAACCAACAGAGAATACAAAATACCATGTTAATTCGTTAATATTGGCTAATTCTACTGTGCTAAACTTCTCTCTTAGAGAGTCTGTAACCTCGTTTAATGCTGTCTTAGCATCCATTACGAGGACTGGGCCGAATAGAGCCATCTATTCTCCTTAAGTTAACAAAGTTAAAGTTAAAGAGAATAATCCAGCAGCAATAAGATTAAATTTACCACCAACATTAAATGTAGCTAACCCAAATAATACTAAAGCTAAAACAATGAGAATCAAATCAAGGTTCGCATTCATTTCTTTCCCTTTCTAAACTGAGATAACTAAAGATTTACCTTTAGTATCCCTGAAGCCAACTTTTCTTAGATGTCTTAACCAATTCTCATCTTGAATAAATGCATGTAATTCTTTATATCCTCTACTAGCTGCTCCAAACATTGACATTCTTAACATTTCTATTAATGCTTGCCTTCTCTTATCAATCTCTATATCTTTATCAGTAACAATAATTGCTTCAATGATTGGTCTAATACCTCCACCAACAATAATTTCTCCTTTATCATCAGTGACCACAAAAGAGGACAAAAAATTACCATAAAAATTAGGAAATTCAAACTCGTTATCAAAGTATTTAGAATGTATCTCTTTTAATCTATTTTCATCTGAATAATTTATACAGCGAAGTTTCATTATGGAACTACGATTTGATAACCAAAAACTGAAATAGTTAAGCCGGCCCCACTTGCTCCGCCAACTAAAAAGTGAGTGGACTTGAAAACAAGATTATTAAAGTAATCATTGAAATAACTACCTGCAGAAATAGCAACATTGTAATATAAATCAGTTCCAGCAGCATTAGCACCTGTAGCACCTCTATATAATCGAAATGTTAATGAACCAGCAGAATTATTTGAAATATGAATCTGAGTAAACACAGAAAGAATAGTAGACGCAGGTGGAGTAAAGATATCAGTAACATATGTTCCATTAGCCATTGCTACTGGGTCAACTAGAGTTTTTGGTGTTCCTGCCATTTTCTTATCTACCTCCCGTAAACATAAATGACTCCGCCTGTTAAATTCCCACCAGCAGACCCACTATAAACTCTAATTGCATTGAATGCACTAGCACTAGGAAGAAAATAATTATTACCATCCCAACTTTCGGCCATTTTAACAGGTGACGTAGTATCAAATAATCTAATTAAAACTCTACCACTTCTTGCTAAAGTAGAATTTGTAGTATGAAATGGAATTCTATCAATTCCAGCTTCAACACCAGCAGTTGATACGTCAATATAATCAGCAGCAGTAGCTAAAAATGTTGCACCATTATCAATACTAAGTCTTAATGTAGTAATACCAGTAATAGAACGAGTAATACCATCAATAATAACTAATATCTCATTATAGCCAGCTAATCCAGGAACATCAAAATTGACACCAGCAACAGTAATAGTAGTAGTATTTAATAATTGCCAATCGGCATTTGCACTATCACCATTACGACCAGGAATAGATATTCCATCATCACCATCTAAACCATCTACTGGTAATATATAAGGAGCAGGAGGGCCAGTTGAGCCAGTATCTCCTTTAGGACCAGGAGCACCAATTTGACCTGGAATTGGAACTCCATCATCGCCATCATTACCATCTAATCCCATTGGACCTAATGTTACAGGGCCAGCAGGGCCGACATTACCTATTGCACCTTGAATACCTTGAATACCTTGTGGGCCAATACTACCATCATCACCATCATCTCCTTGCATTCCAGGAGCACCAGAAATTCCTATTTGATTAATAATAGTAGTAGATGAACCAGAGCCACCATCTTCAAGAGATAATTCTTTGAGTCTACCAATTAAAGCTTTAATGACTTCGTATAAAGGCGTGTTTGTTCTCTGAATGCCAGAGACATTCAAAGTAATGAGTAGCTGGTCTAAGGCGTCTCGTCTTTGTGCCATTAGCCAAGCGGATAACCAGAAGCAACTGGCTTAATGAATACTACAATATTAGATACATTAAACCATTCATCCATTACCTCAGTCGCAAATTCTACTTGCATTTTCTGCTTTTGAAATCCAGATAATGTCTCAGAATATTCATCAGAATCTTCAATTAAAACAATAGGAGCAGATAATTCAAATTCTTTTGAGCCTTGAGAGAAAGTAGTAACTACTAAATTACCTTCACCTTGGAATTCTCCACGAATAACTCCAAGATGATTAATAAATGCTGATTTAACTGTATTTGTTTTGGCCATTAGAATAATCCCGTCTTGAAGTTAGGACGAGGAAACTTTAAATCTATAGGTGTAATTGGAGTAGTTCCTCTATTATAATAAGTGTCATGTCTCTGACCATCAGTTAATTGATATATTCCAGAACCATCGACTAATAAAACATTTAATTGAGCAATTTGAATTTCACCAAAATAAACAACACCATCTGTAACTCCATAAAGAATTAATCTGCGTCCACCATAAGGAATACCAAGGTCTTTAGGAATCTGAAATCTAATTCTTCCGTCATTTCTAATGAAGAATCTAGGAATAATTACACCACCAGTTAAACCAGGAATATCACCATCTTCTTCACCTAAATCTTCATTAGTATCCCAATAGATTTTATAATCTTCAAATAATCCTAAAGTTTCGCTTGGGTCAGTAATATCAACTATTTCGCCAGGAATAGCTAAAGGAGTTGCATTATTAAAACTAAAATGTGCAGTATTGTAACTTGCTAATAAAAAACATTCACTCATTATTGAACGATTCTCACCAGGATTAGCGCTAAGAACATTAAGAACTGGAATAGTTATGCCAAAAGGTTTAAATGCTTGTAAAGGACTCCAATTGAGTAATGAACTAACAATAGCATTAGATGGAGAAAATGCAGTTCCAGTAAGTAAACCAGAAGCAAATGTTAAAGTATGAACAGTAGAACCAAAAAATTTGAATTTAATATCTACTATACTTCTATCTCTATTTGGACCAAACAATTGTTGTCCAGTCCAAGCTACCATTATTTGATTTAAGGTCATACCAGGAGGAAAATCTTTAGATAAATAATCTAATGTAGCTACGGGAGCTGATGGATATGAACCATCATAAAATTCTAATCCACGAGTTGAAGCACTGAAAGACAACTCATGGTTACCAACATTAGGAACAAAGAAACCACTAGCAGGAGGAACTTCAGCTTCTCTAATAATACAAGGTGCAACAGCTAAATTAGTAACTCTAGCATCATAATAAGCATCTATAGTAGCATCACTTACAACTGGTTGTGCCGGAGGAGTAGCATTTGAATTTAAAGAATATCGTCCAGATACAATTGTTACATTATCTGGATAAATCTTAATGAAGCCGTTGTCTGGGAACGCCATTTTACATGTCCGGCACGCCGAAGTTTGGATTATCCATACCGACGATTATTGTATCAACATTAACAATTAAAATGCAGTTTACTGTAACGTAGAATGATAACGTGTCCCAACAAATATTCTTATGGTCTAAACCTTCAGCGAAATCACCAACTAAAATACGACCGTCAGGTAGAACAATATAGATTTTATTTTGGGTTTGAGTTGTTAATACTGCAATTTGAATTAGTCGATAATTATTTCTATTTTGTTCTCCCCAC
>Ga0137323_1000392_pt1 | contig 12603 bp, 12 predicted proteins | sample EasRivERMZT423_2_FD_102285 | JGI IMG/M metagenome (GOLD analysis project Ga0137323, IMG submission 102285) | Soil microbial communities from meander-bound floodplain in the East River, Colorado, USA - East River MetaG ERMZT423_2 | ecosystem: Environmental > Terrestrial > Soil > Floodplain ... | reverse complement strand
TCAACCTGGACGAGGTTCAACGTGATGCGGACGCGGCGATCACCGCTCGGGTTGCCGGCCCACCGCACGCTTCCGGTCAGGAGGACATCGACCCCGAGGGCCCGGCCAATCTCGCGCATCGTCGCGGTCGTTCGGGTGTACCGCTGCGCGGCTCCGCGCGGTACCACACTCAGCTCGGTCACGGCGCCCAGCCGGGTGGCGATTTCGTCCGTGATGCCGGCCGCGAAGTAATCGTCGTCGGCGGGGCCGAGGTTTTCGAACGGTAAGACGGCGATGGCGGTGGCTCGCGGCGCATCGCCGGCCGGCACGGCCGTGTTGTGCCGCCAGACGGTCACTACGCCGGCGACCGCGAGCACAGCGACGAACAGCATGACGGCTCGTGCGGTGCGACGCGAACGACCTGGCGCCGTGGCAGGGTTTGCGACGGCCGCCGCGAACTCGAGCGCCGAGCCATAGCGGTCAGCGGGAGCCTTGGCGAGCGCTCGGCGGACCGCTTCGCGCAACGAGTGGGATACGCCGTCGCGCAGTGTCGACAAGTCGGGTAACGGCTCGCTCAGCTTTCGCGACAGGATCGCTTGCGCGTTGGGTCCGGCAAACGGCGGGTTCCCGGTGAGCATTTCATAGAGCACGCATCCGAGCGCGTAGATGTCGCTGCGCGCATCGATTTCGCCCTCGGATAGGGCTTGCTCCGGGCTCATGTACTGGGGGGTGCCGACCGAGAATCCCGTCTGCGTGAGCTTCGTACCGCCGGCGGTGTGGACCGCCGTCGCGACTCCGAAATCGGTGATGACCGCGTGCCCGCCCAGGAACAGAATGTTTTCTGGCTTGATGTCCCGGTGGACGACGCCTTTGCGGTGCGCGCAGTCGAGGCCTTCGGCGATCTCGCTCACGATGCGTACGGCCTCGGCGACCGACAGATGGCCTTCGCGCGTCAGCCGATCACGCAACGACTCGCCCTCGACATACGGCATGACAAAAAACAGGAAGCCGTCGGCTTCGCCGGAATCGTGCAGCGGCAGGATGTGGGGATGGGCGAGCACGGCGGCGATCTGGATCTCGCGGAGGAAGCGCTCCGGCCCGAGCGCGGCCGCCAGCTCCGGTCTGAAAACCTTGACCGCCACCCGACGCTCATGCTTGAGATCGTCGGCGAGGTAGACCAGCGCCATCCCGCCACGCCCGATCTCACGCACGATCCGGTAGCGTGAGGCTAAGGCTGCTCGCAGCCGTTCAAACTGTTCCGCGGGTTCGCGCACGTCGTAACATGGCGGGGTGGTGGAGAGAAGGCCACAGAGGCGCCATCAGGAGTCACTGCCGAAGGGCCGTACCGCAGCAGCAGCTGGTCCACGACTTCGGGAAGCGGGTGAGGTAGAGCGACCTCATCATATCGATCCGAAAGCCCCCCGCTGCGATCAGCGACGGAATGTCCCGTGTGAGGTACAGGCCCTCGAAGACCCGGTGATGAATCGGCTCCCACCATTTCTGCCAGCGCCGGACTCGAGGGTCGGCCGCGACGGTGTTCTCAAGAAAAATGAGCTTGCCACCGGGCTTCAAGACACGTGCGAGACTGCGGATCGCCTGTTCGACGGCTGCAATCGTACACAAGGTGAACGTGCTGACGACCGTGTCCACGCTGCCGTCAGCCAGTGGGATGCGTTCGCATGGCGAATCAAGGAACTGGACATTCAGGTTCGTGCGACGACGTTCCACCTCTGCAAACTGGAGCATTTGTGCGTTGGGTTCGAGCGCGTAGAGCTTGATGATTCTTCCAACGTCATAATGCGCGAAGTTGGCGCCGGAGCCTACGCCGATTTCGAGAACGATCCCTTGTGCCAGAGGGACGATCTGCTGGCGAAGGTCGAGGATGGGCTTTGGATTCCCTAGCCAGTGCACGAGGCGCGGGTAGATGCGGTTGTGGTAGAAGGCCATTCATTCGTTCATGCGGCACAAACAGTACGTAAACACTTGCAGGGCTCCTCCGGGGGGACCCACTTGCCAGGCCGCCACGATCGCGTCGAGTCCCGCTCCACTGCCTAGATCGAGAACGGTCAAAACCACCGCCAGAGCCAATTCTTCTCGAACCAGACCTTGCCGATGTGCCAGTGCCAGCCGGGAGCGTGCAGTTTCACTTCCGGCACGGGCTCGGCGTAGAAGTTGCCCCTACCGAACGCGGCCCTTCCGTCGCCCGTCTCGACGAAGCACGCGCCCATGCCGTCGAACGCCGCCGGTGTGCCTCTTCCAGTGATGGCCCGCGCGATGTTTCGGGCGACGACCTCTGCCTCGGCATGGGCGAAGACCCCGGCCTTCGGCAACGGCTTGCCGAGCTTCAGTGGGATGCTGACCACGTCGCCCAGCGCATACACGCGCTCGAACTTGGTTTCCATCGTGTGCGCGTCTACGGTGACCCAGCCGCTCTCGCTCACGAGACCGGACTCTCGCACGACGCGCGGTGCGCGGTGGGGCGGCACGTATGCGAGGAGATCGTAGATCACTTCCGCCCCGTTGGTGAAGCGCAGGCGCCGAGTCGACGGGTCAACCTCCTGCACCTGGTGCTCAGGGTGGTAGGTGATTCCCTTGGACTCGACGAGCTGCCGCACTCCTTTGGACACCTCGGGTCCGGCGACTCCCATTGGGCCCGGCTCGGCCGCATAGAGATCGAGCTGGGTTTTGCCCCGAACCTTCTTGCTGCGGCAATAATGCTCCAGCAGCATCGCCGCTTCGTACGGAGCCGCCGGGCACTTGTACGCGGGCGCGGCCGTGAGGACGACGAGCCTTCCTCCGGTAAACGCGCTCAACGCATCGCGCAACGCCTCGGCGCCGGCCACAGTGTAGAAATTGTGGCCGGCCGCGGCGAGACCGGGAACGGTTTCGGGAGCGAGCTCCGCGCCGAGGGCGATCACGAGGTGGTCGGCCGATAGCTTCTCCCCGCTGACCGTTACCTCGCGGTGAGCGACGTCGATCCGCTCGATCTCTCCCTGCACCACCTCAATGCCTTGTCGTTTGAGCCGCGCCAGCGGCCGCGAAATCCCTTCCGCACTGCGGCCCCCGGTCATCAGCCAGAGCAGGGAAGGAGCGAATACGAACCTGGGTTCGCGGTCCACGAGGGTGACGCGATGCTCCCGTGGCAGCAACCTTCGGAGCTCGTGAGCCGCGACGAGCCCACCTACGCCGCCGCCCAACACCAGGATGTTCTGGGATTCGTTCATGGGGCTCAGAACACCAGGACTTTGTCGGCCCACTGCGTCCAATCGGCCAGCTCCTCCATGGAGCTGCGCCGCGTGCCTTCGAGTAGCTCTGCTTCCTTGATGCCTCGGGCGTCCATGCAGCTGCCGCAAACGCCGACCGCGGCTCGCTGGAGGATCACTGCCTGGACCATGCGATTGATGTTGTAGTAGCCCTGGGGGACGGACTGCCCCGCCTTGGCGCAGGCGGCTGCGTCGCCCATCAAGAAGACGCGCACTTCTTCGCCTTCCCGTTTCGCAAGCGCGCCGGCGAGCCGCAGCGCGTTATAGCTGCGCTCGGTGCCATAGGGTGGGTCATTCAGAACGAACAGGCTCTTCAACCAACCTCCACACGGCGTAAAGCCTTGGCGGCGAGCACGGTGCCGACGAGGAGAATCGCGGCATCAAGGTAGATCAAGCCGAGATGACCAAGCGTGGCGAAGCCATACGAGTAGTGGAGCGGCAGGGCCAGCCCCACGCCAACCACCGGAGCCAGGAACGCCGTCCACAGCGCCCACCGCTGGCCCGTGCGGATGCCGTTCCAGGCTAGCGCGATCACGGCGATCCCGAGCGCGATGATGAAGGCCGCCACCGCGACCTGCAAATGGCTGATGTAGTGATAGAGGTGTGGGCTAAAGGCTCGGATTTCCTCGGGGGTGCCGCCGATGAGTTGGGGCGTAAGGCCGAGTTCGATGAAACCTGTGAAGTTGCGGACCAGGAACATCACGCCATAGCCGACCAAGCCGACCCCGGCGAGGAGCACGAGGGTGGCGCCGAGATTCGTTCTGCTCCTGGCCGGTAAGGGGGAAGAAGAAGCAGACATTGGGCCTCCATACTAGGGTGAATAGGCACTTCATGGATTCCTGCCGTGCGGGGTGAGTCGCTGCCGGATCGCGCCCAGATGATAGGCCGTGTGCGCGATCGCGCCGAACGCTACGCCCACCGCGTCCTCGCCCCAGGTCGTCTGCGTCGACACTGCCACCAGCAGGCTCTCGTACGCGCGCCGCAGTTCCGCCCGCAAGTCGAACCACGCCGCGTCGTCCACGGTGGACAGCGACCAGCTCAGGCTACGGTCGCGCGACGTCGAGTCCCCGCGCAGCGCTTGCCGCGAGAGCGCGAGCGTCGAGCGCAGGTGGTGGACGTGGCCCGCGATCGTCGTGTTGTTCGGACCGGCTTGCTGGGAGGCTTGGGCGGCGTTCAGCTCGGCGATGGTCCCGAACACCCCGGTCCCGGGGGATGTGTCGCTGAAGTAGCTCCACGGCCCGGGGGGTCCCTCGAACGCTTCACGGAGCATTCGCGTCACGAGCTGGACCACCACGGCGGGCGGCGTAGCTGCCGATACGCGTTCACGCACTTTCACGACGCCCCCCGGATCCGTTGCGCAATGCGGGCGCGCCGCCAGCCGAAAATCGCCCGGTAGATCATCGATGGAATGCAGATATCCGTCGTACCTACCAGAAACGCCGCGAACGTGACCACGCCGCCCAGGGCATAGCCGACGGCTGCGTGTCCGGCGGAAAACGCCCAGGCCGTGACCACCAGCAGAACGGCGCCCATGCCGCAACCGAAACGGGACGGCGCGCCCCGGCGGGGCAGCGGCCCGGTCCCGGTGAGGCGGCGAATACCGTAGTTGTAGATGAGGTCGAAGGGGTGCACGGGCGACGCCGCCGCCAGCGCCGCAAACGGCGCGAGCACGAGCAGAATGGTGGGCGACGCCAAAGCGGTCCCCACGCCGCCGAGCAACGCGCACAGGCCAAACGCCAGCCGCAGCCATGGGGCAACGGGCGCGAGCACCTGCTCGTCGACGCTGTCGAACCCCTGAATGTCCAGGCGGCGGCGTGTCCGTGGTGCCAGGGTCTTTCTCATGTCAACGCTCCTTCCGCGTCGTCTCGGCGTCGAGGCGCCAGCCGCGGCTGCGCCAATCGAGCACACCCTCTTGCATGCGGTGCGCTTTGAACCCTTTCTTGCGGAGCAGATCGACCGCCTCGACGGCGAACACGCAGTAGGGGCCGCGGCAGTACGCCACGACGTCACGATTCTTCGGCAGCTCCTTGAAGCGAGCCCTGAGCTCGCCGAGCGGAATCGACACCGCGCCCGGGATGTGCCCGGCGCGGTACTCTTCCGACGGACGAACGTCGAGCACGGTGACCTCGCCGCTCTTCACGCGGCGCAGCAGCTCACCGCCTGCGACGGTTTCCATCGCGTCCCGCTGCCCGAGGTACTCGCGCGTGACGCGCTCGATCTCGGCGAGCCGACCCTCCGCGAGGGTACGGAGGGCCAGGAAGAACTCGCAGACGTCCTCACCGGCCAGGCGGTACTCGACGTGCAGGCCCTGCTTCTCGGCCTCGACCAGCCGCGCCGCTCGGAGCACCTGGAGGTGCTGAGAGGCGTTGGCGACTGAGAGAGCTGCCTGATCGGCGAGCACCTCCACGGTCCTGGGTCCCTGGCAGAGCAGGTCGAGCAGCTCGAGTCGCTTCGGGGCGGAGACCGCCTTTCCCAGGCGGGCAAACTGCTCGTAGATGGCGTCCTTGAGGCTTCTGTTGGGCATGACAATTACTCCTCGGGCTGCGAGACCTGCGTCACGTCAGGCCGCCTCGTAGATCCGGACGTCCGGCGCGTCGTCGAGCAGCGGCCGGAGCGCGCCGACGACGTCGGCGGTAAAGAGACCCGTCTTCAGGTAGTCGTTGGCCTGCTCGGCCGTGTCGAAGCCGTGCAGCACCTGGACGTCGTCGTCGCGGACCAGCAACTCCTTCGACTTCGCCCCGGCGATGGTCTTGAGAAACGGCTCCTTGTAGCGCTGGTAGACACCAGCGGCCGCCGGCCGATTGGCGGGTGCGATCTTCAGGGTGATCTCCAGGTAAACCATCAGTGACCTCCTTGTTGGTGACGGCTCCAGACCCACTTCGGTCCTGCCCGTTGATCAAGTATTATAGCAACTACTTGAGTAGTCAAGTCCCCCCAGTCGAAGGACGGAGAAAGCCATGACACGACGAGTCGGTGTCCTCGGTGCGGGTTTCGGCGGCCTCGAGCTCAGCACCATCCTGTCGGAGGCGCTCGGCGATCACCTCGACCTCACCCTGGGGCGGGAGCCGAGGTGCAACGACCGCTTGCCATCGTGGTTATTGGGGGGCTGGTAACGTCGACTTTGCTTACGCTGCTCGTTTTTGCAACACTGTACAGTTGGGTGGAAGCGAAGGGAGGGCAGTCCCGAGAAACTCCCGTGGGTTGATCAGTCCGACGCAGTGGAGTACCACACCGAGCAGCACGTCGCTAGGTTAGGGCGTCGCCACCGTAGCTCAGTGGTAGAGCTCTCGATTCGTAATCGAGCGGTCGTCGGTTCAAATCCGACCGGTGGCTCTGCAGCCTCTTGACAGCGTCCGTCCCAAGCGGAGATTGAAACCACGCACATGAGTTCTTCCGCGCTGCTGCTTAGCCTCGTCCTGTTCCTGCTGAGCCTTACGCTCAGTAGGGGGGTCGCGGCGCGCGCGGAGGTAAAGATCTAGAAGTCTCAGCAAGCAGACGAAGCAGCACCGGCGCCGCGAACCCAATCAGGTTCGCGGCTTTTTGTTTTTCACCCGCGTGGAGGAAGCCATGGCCAGGGACGTGATCATCTTCGATACGACGCTGCGTGACGGCGAACAGGCACCCGGAAATGCGATGACCCCGGAAGCCAAGCTGCGCCTGGCCCGCCAACTCGACACGCTCGGCGTGGACGTGATCGAAGCCGGCTTCCCCGCCGCCTCGCAGGGCGACCTGCACGGCGTGCAGCAGGTCGCCGAAGCGGTGCGCCGCCCGATCATCGCCGCGCTCGCGCGCTGCCATGATCGCGACATCGACGCCGCGGCCGAGGCGCTCGTTCCGGCGCAGCACAAGCGCATCCACGTGTTCATCGCCACCTCGGACCTGCATCTCGAACAGAAGCTGCGCATCGATCGCCGCACGTGCCTCGAGCGGATCCGCTCCGCCGTGCGGCGTGCCCGCGGGTCCACGAGCGACGTGGAGTTCTCCGCTGAAGACGCGACCCGCAGCGATTTCGAGTTCCTGTGCGAGGCCATCGCCGTCGCCATCGGGGAAGGGGCCACCACGATCAACCTGCCGGACACCGTCGGCTACACGACTCCGGCAGAGTACGCCGCGCTGTTTCGCGCGGTGCGCGAGCGTGTCCCCGAGACCGAGACGGTCGTGCTCAGCGCGCACTGCCATGACGACCTCGGTCTCGCCGTCGCCAACTCGCTGGCCGCGATCGAGGCGGGCGCCGGGCAAGTCGAATGCACAGTGAACGGCATCGGCGAGCGGGCCGGCAACGCGGCGCTCGAGGAGATCGTCATGGCGGCCCGCACCCGACCTCAGGTCCTCGCATTCCAATGCCGGGTCAATCCACGCGAGATCATGCGCACGAGCCGGCTGCTCTCGCATGAGATCGGGGTGTTTCCCCAGCCCAACAAGGCGATCGTCGGGCGCAACGCGTTCGCCCATGAAGCGGGCATTCACCAGCACGGCATGCTGCAGAACGGCCTGACCTACGAAATCATCGCGCCGGAAACGGTGGGCGCGGGCGGCTCCAGCATCGTGCTCGGCAAGCACTCCGGCCGCCATGCGCTGGAACGGCGCTACCGCGACCTCGGCTATGAGCCCGACGCCAACACACTCGAGCAGCTCTATCAGGCGTTCACGGCGCTGGCCGACAAGAAGCGCCAGATCCTCGATGAGGATCTGCTCACGCTGCTGCACGAAGGATTCAATCGCGCCCCCGAGGTCTACAACGTCACGCACCTGCGCGTGACGTGCGGTACCGACTCCGCGTTCGCGGAGGTGCGGATCGCGGGTCCCGGTTTCGCCGAGCGCCACGCCACCGCGACGGGTAACGGACCGATTGCCGCCGCGTTCGCCGCGATCGGGGAAGCCGCCGGCCGGACCATCGAGGTGCTCGATCTGTCCGTGCAATCGGTCACGCCGGGTCGCGACAGCCTCGGCCGCGTCATCCTGCAGGTCCGTATCGACGGCAAGTCCCTCAGTGGCCACGGCGCATCGACCGACATCGTGGAGGCCGGCGCGCGCGCGCTGGTGAACGCGATGAACAAGGCCGACCACGCCGACGGCCTCGAAACGGCCGCACTGAGCAGCAGTTACTTCTGGGGAGTGTAGCCCATGAGCGAGCTCCTGACGGGCGCGCAGATCATGTGTCGTACCCTCGTCGACGCGGGGGTCGACGTGATGTTCGGCTACCCCGGCGGCGCCATCATGCCGTTCTACGACGCGCTCCACGGCCACGGTGGACTGCGGCACATCCTGGTGCGCCATGAGCAGGCCGCCGCGCATGCGGCGGACGGCTACGCGCGCGCGGCTCAGCGCGTGGGAGTCTGCGTCGCCACGTCCGGACCGGGAGCCACGAACCTCGTCACCGGACTCGCCACCGCCCACATGGACGGCTCGCCGGTGCTCGCGATCACGGGCCAGGTCGGCCGCCCGATGCTGGGGCGCGACGCCTTTCAGGAGACCGACGTCGTCGGCGTGACGATGTCCGTCACCAAACACAACGTGCTGGTGCGCGACATCGAAACGCTCGCCGACGACATCCGCGAAGCGATGGCCATTGCGACGGAAGGGCGCCCCGGCCCCGTGCTGGTGGACGTGCCGAAAGACGTCCAGAACCAGAAGGCCGAATACCGCACGCGCGCGCAGCCGCTGCGCGATCGGGAACCCACGGCGCTCCCCGACGCGCCGGACGACGCCACGGCGCGCGACGTCGCGCGCATGATCGCCGAGGCGGAGCGGCCGCTGCTCATGATCGGTCGCGGGGTCATCATCAGCGGGGCCTACGCCGAAGTTCGCGAGCTCGCCGAGCGGACCGGCATTCCGGTGATCACGACGCTGCTCGGGATCAGCGCGATCCCGCAGGAGCACGAGCTGCATCTCGGCATGCCGGGGATGCATGGGGAAGTCCACATCAACAAGGCGATCCAGGCGGCCGATCTCATCGTGGGCATCGGCATGCGGTTCGATGACCGGGTCACCGGCGCCATCGCCACCTTCGCGCCGCGCGCGAAGATCGTGCACATCGACGTCGATGCCGCGGCGATCGGCCGGAACGTGCGCGTCGCCGTCGGCATCGTGGGCGACGCCCGTCGGGTGGTAGCGCGGTTGCTGACCTTCGTGGCCCCGCGCGACGCCCTGCGCTGGCGCGAGGAAATCCGCGGGCTCATGCGCCACCGCGAAGAGGCGTTCGCGGGCGGCTTGTCCCCCGAAGTGATCCTGTCGGCGCTCGCGGACGTCACGGGCGGCCGCTGCACCGTCGTCTCCGACGTCGGCCAACATCAGATGTGGGTGGCGCAGCGCTATCCCTTCCAGCGTCCCAACACGCACATCACCTCCGGCGGCCTGGGTGCGATGGGGTTCGCGGTTCCGGCGGCGATGGGCGTTCGCCTGGCGCGTCCCAGCGAGCCGGTGTGGGCCATTTCGGGTGACGGCGGATTTCAGATGAACATGGCCGAGATCGCGACGATGGTGCAGGAAGGCATCGAGGTGAAGCTCGCGGTCTTCAACAACGGCTACCTCGGCATGGTGCGGCAGTGGCAGCAGTTCTTCCACGGCGGCCGCTACTCGAACACGCCGATCTGGAGTCCCGACTACGTAAAACTGGCGGCGGCGTACGGGATCCCGGGGTGGCGCGTGAAACAGGCCGGCGAGGTCACCGACGCGCTGCGCCAGGCGAACGAGACGCCGGGGCCCACGCTGGTCGAGCTGGTGATCGAGCAGGAAGCCAACGTCTTCCCAATGATCGTGCCGGGGGGATCGCTGTCCGAGCCGCTCGAGGCCGCGCCGGTATGAGCGACGCGCGCGCGGTCACGGTGCTGATGACCAGCGATCTGCTCACGCTGAGCCGCGCGTGTGCCGTCTTGCGGCGTCGCAACACGCCGATCCGCGGGCTGTCAGTCGATTCGAACGGGCCGCCGGGGGTGTGGCGGCTGTCGTGTGAGATCGACGTCGACGACGCGACGGCGGTGAATCTCGCGCTTTTGATCCAAAACGTGGTCGGCGTCCGGAAGGCTACGATCACGTCCATTCCTTCCTCCGGAGTCCACATGAGCTCATCGGTGCGCGTCTACTACGAGGCGGATACCGACCGCGCGCGGCTGCGCGATCGCGTCTTCGCCATCATCGGCTACGGCAGCCAGGGCCACGCCCACGCCCAGAACCTGCGCGACAGCGGTGCCCGCGTAATCGTCGGGCTCCGTCCCGGCGGCGCCTCGTGGAAACGCGCCGCCGCCGACGGGCTGGAAGTCCAGCCGGTCGCGGAGGCTGCGCAGGCAGGCGACGTCATCATGATGCTGGTGCCCGACCAGGAGCAGCGCGCGGTCTACGAGACCGCCGTCGCGCCCGCGCTCGGACCCGGGAAGACGTTGATGTTCGCCCACGGCTTCAACATTCACTTTGGTGAAATCGTCCCGCCGCCGGGGGTCGACGTGTCGATGATCGCGCCGAAATCGCCCGGCGGTCTGGTGCGCAGTGAGTACCAGGGTGGCCGCGGCGTTCCCGCGCTGGTCGCGATTCATCAGGACGCCAGTGGCAACGCGCTGGCCAACGCGCTCGCGTACGCGACGGGCATCGGTTGCTCGCGCGCGGGGGTGCTCGCCACCACATTCGCGGAGGAAACCGAAACCGATTTGTTCGGCGAGCAGGCGGTGCTGTGCGGCGGCGCGACCGCACTGATTCAGGCGGGGTTCGAAACGCTCACGGAAGCCGGCTACTCCCCCGAAATGGCGTACTTCGAATGCCTGCACGAGCTCAAGCTCATTGTGGACCTGATCTACCGCGGCGGGCTCGGCTTCATGCGCCATTCGATCAGCAATACCGCCGAATACGGCGACCTGACGCGCGGCTCGCGCGTGATCAGTCCGGCGGTGCGTGAAGAAATGCGGCGCCTGCTCGCCGACATTCGCAGCGGCGCGTTTGCCAAGGAGTGGATCGCGGAATGCCGCGCTGGGGCGCCGCGGTTCGAGGAGCTGCGCCGCGCGGCGAAAGACCATCCGATCGAGCAGGTCGGGGCCAGGTTGCGCGCGATGATGCCCTGGACGGAGGAAGGGAAGGCTGCTCAGGGACGCACGCGGCCCAAGCCGACCCAGCCCGAACGGGAGCCCGCGCGGGCGTGAGCAAGCGCCGCACCCTGTTCGATCGCGTGTGGGATGCGCACGTCGTCCGCGAGGTCGCGGCCGGCGTGGCGCTGCTGTACGTGGATCTGCACTTGATCCATGAGGTGACGTCGCCGCAGGCGTTTTCCGGCCTGCGGCGCGCGGGACGCCGCGTCCGCCGGCCGGAGCGCACGCTCGCGACGGTGGACCACAACGTTCCGACGGGCGACCGGTCCCTGCCGATCGCCGACGCGGTCGCCGGGAAACAGGTGGACGCCCTCGGCACGAACGCGCGCGAATTCGACATCGAGCTGTTCGATCTGAGCTCGCCGGGGCAGGGCATCGTGCACGTGATCGGTCCCGAGCTGGGCGCGACCCAGCCCGGGATGCTGATCGTCTGCGGCGACTCGCACACGGCGACGCATGGCGCCTTCGGGGCATTCGCGCTCGGCATCGGCACGAGCGACGTCGAGCACGTGCTGGCGACGCAATGCATCGTCTTGTCCAAGCCCAGGAACCTCGAGGCGCGCATCAGCGGGACGCGCGCGGCGGGCGTGTCGGCCAAGGATCTGATCCTGGCGTTGATCGGAAAGATCGGCACGGCGGGCGCGACGGGGCACGTCATCGAGTACACGGGCGAAGCGATCGAGGCCCTTTCGATGGAAGAGCGCATGACCGTCTGCAACATGTCGATCGAGGCGGGCGCCCGCGCCGGGCTCATTGCGCCCGACGAGGTGACCTTCACCTATCTGAAGGGCCGTGCACGCGCTCCGGCCGGCGACGCGTGGGCGGCGGCCGTGGACCGGTGGCGCGGGCTCCGCTCCGACGACGACGCTCCCTACGACGCGCGCGTGACGCTCGACGCCTCCCGCGTCGGCCCCCAGGTCACGTGGGGCACGACGCCGGGGATGGTCGCCGATATCGGCGCTCGCGTCCCCGATCCCGCCAAACTGCCGACGGAAAACGAGCGCCTCGCGGCAATGCGGGCGCTCGAGTACATGGGGCTCACGCCCGGGACGCCGCTGGCCGGGATCCCGATCGATCGCGTGTTCCTCGGCTCGTGCACGAATGCCCGCATCGAGGACCTGCGCGCCGCGGCGAGCGTCGTGCGAGGCCGGCACGTGGCGACGCGTGTGCGGGCGATGGTGGTCCCCGGCTCGCAGCGCGTCAAAGCCCAGGCGGAGCAGGAGGGGTTGGATCGCGTGTTCCGCGAGGCCGGCTTCGAGTGGCGCAACGCCGGCTGCTCGATGTGTCTC
>Ga0137323_1000390_pt1 | contig 12644 bp, 16 predicted proteins | sample EasRivERMZT423_2_FD_102285 | JGI IMG/M metagenome (GOLD analysis project Ga0137323, IMG submission 102285) | Soil microbial communities from meander-bound floodplain in the East River, Colorado, USA - East River MetaG ERMZT423_2 | ecosystem: Environmental > Terrestrial > Soil > Floodplain ... | reverse complement strand
TGCTGGTCGCCACGAGGACACCGCCGACCGCCGACGATGCGCCAAGCACCGCGATGGACGCGCCGGCTGACGGAGCCGCGTTGACGGTCTGCATCTGGCTCGGGCCGAGGATGATCGGGGGCGCGATGTTGAGGGTCATCAGGCCAGCAGCCTCGGTCGCATCCGCCGTCAGCACGAACTGCTGGAGCCGGCCGACGTCGTTGTAGCTCTGGGGGTTGACCTGCGTGACGCCCGCGACGGTGAAGACGTCGCCCTTCTTGAGCTTGGCACCGGCTGCCCAGCCCGAGGTGTTCAGCACCGTGCCGGTCTGGCCCGCGCCGACCACAATCGGGGTCGAGGCCGCGAAGCTGCCGGTCGTATGCACCGGGCGGTTCTGATCCTGATACCACTCCTCGATGCCCAACTGCCGCCGGCCAAACATGCCCTCGCGGTAGTTCTCGCTCTGGAGGCCGAGGGGTTGAACATCGTCGCGGCCGTGCCGGCCATGGTCGCCATCGCCAAGGTGTCCAAGACCGCCACGCGGCCGGTCAGCGGAGCCGCGCTATCGGTCAGCTTGACGCCTGCGTTCAGGAAGGTCTGGATGGCCGAGGGGGTGACGCCGGGGATGCCGACTGACTGGTAGACGTCCTTGTAGACCGCCTGAATCGCCAAGACGTCGGCGACGTTTGCCAGCGCGTCTGCGCCGGGCTGCACGAAGCGGGTGCGGACGTTGTCGAGTTCCGTTGTCTCTTCGGCGCTCGACCACGAGAAGGCGACGTGCTTCTGGTTGGTCAAGCTGATCGGCACCGTATTGTCGTAGATGGCCTGAATCTGCATGGCCTGACCATCGGCGGCATAGAAGCGTTGGGGGAGTCGTGCCTGCACCGTGTTCCCGACCTTCGCGCCATTCTGGACATACGCACCGTCGTAGGTGCGGTTGACGTTGGCGAGGAACACGAGCGAGTTGACGAATCCCCGGGCAACCTCGGTCGTCACCCATTTGGAGTTCGCAATAGTATTCACGGGCTGCTCCTGCGCGGATTATCCGCGCTGGTCGTCAGAGCCGGGTGCCATACGTCCGGCGCGGATTGAGGCCACGTTTCCGAAGCTGCTCGTCCCGCTTGTTCATGCGGGCAATATGCTCGTCCACGTCTACCTCGTCGCCGGGGATGTCATTCCCGTCTGACTGGCGGCTCGACACGTTCCCCACTGGCTTAATGGGGGCGGGAGCCTTGCTATGTTGGGCGACGGGAGGGGGCGAGCCAGAGTGAGCGCCTTCCAACCGTGCTTCTAACTTCTTCATCTCGCCGTAGGCCAACACCGGATGCAGCGCCGCTATGCGGTCGATTTCGTGGGAATTGCGAGCCAAGTAGAGCAACATCTGCGGCCCCTGTTCAGAGTCCTTGACGGCGTCTACCATTGGCGCGGTCAGCAGGAGGTCTTCCCGGTTAATCTCCTGCTCAAACGTCGGGTTCACTTTCGCGAACGCCTGATACCGTGTCGAATAGCCTTCCTGTCGCTTCGCTTCCCAGTTCGCTCGATGGGACGCCTGTGCCCGCTGCTGCTCGACGTATTTGTCGCGCCGCAACTCGACGCGGGCCGCCCAGCCGGTCAGCGCCCGCTGGAACTGCGTGTAGTCCTGAAACGCGCCTTCCTGCGGCTCCGGGTCACGCGGGTCATACCCCGGGTCGCGGCCATCGGGGGCCGGCGGCCGGGTGTCTGTCTCGCCACGAGCCGACCGCTCTTTCTGGCTCCGAAGCGCCTCGATTTCCCGCTGTAACTCGGCCCGCTCGGCGCGGCCCCGCTCCGTCTCGCGAGTCACCTCGCCCCGTTCCCGCACGAGGGCGTTAATCTGCTCTTGGATGGTCTGCTTGCGACCTTCCAGCCCTTTCTTGCGGGTTGCCAGTTCCTTGCCGGCCTGACTGGCCTTGTCCTGCTCGTCCTCGTCGTCCGGTTCGTCCGGTAGCTCCGGCAGTTCCGGGAGCGTGTCAGGGGCTGGCTCGTCGGCCGGCTCCCTGACGGGCGGCGTTGGCTCCGGCGTCGGCGTCGGCTCCTGTATCGGGGCACCCTCGCCGTAATCCGTCGTCTCGACCGCCGCGTTGTCCGGCATCACCGGATTGATTGCCATTCGTGCCTTTCGCTACGTCTGTGACAACACCGCAGGGCACCACCCACTGTCCCGGCCGCTCACGCCCGCTGGAGAGAAACGGTATGCCCCCCCGATGGCACGGGGGGCCGCTTGGTCAACGGGGAGCAACGCTTCAGAGGCGGTGCCCTACGGTATCGAAGCCTCGGCACGGCCGTAGACCCGCGCCGGGGGCAGTTTTGCAAGGTGTGCGCGTTCTGTCTAGCCCTCTTCTGGCTTTTCCACGGCCGCCGCCCGGTCAGCGTCGGCCTGCTCGGCCTCGTGGAGCCGGCCGGCCTCCGCTTCACCGCTCTGGAACTGGCGGTCAGCTTCCGCCTCGCCGCTCTCGTGCTGCCGGCCGGCTTCGCTCTCGGCCATCTCGGTCTGGCCTTCGACGGCGGTCAGCGCCTGTTCGTGTGACTGGGTCGCGCCGAGCGTCTCCATGTTGGCGGCGTGGGCCGCTGCCGCGAGGTCGGTCGTCATGGCGTGTTCGACGTAGGCGAGGCCCAGTTCGTGTTTCTGCTGGTCGTCCTGCAGCGCCTTCTTGCCGGTGTAGTCCAGTTGCGCCTTCCGCTCGGCGGTGCGCTCTTCCATCATCATTTCGAGTTGGGCGATCTGCACCTTGATGGAGGCGTCGATTTCGGCCAGCTTCATCTCGGCCTCCAGCTTCATCTGCTCCAGCCGCATATTGGCCTCGGCCTTCCCCTGCTCGATCTGCACCTTGCCCATCGTCTCGACCTGTTTCGTCTCCAGCGCCTTGGTGGCCTCGCCGAAGGCCTGCTTGAGTTTTTCGAACTCCTGCTGGATCTGCCCGAGCTTGGCTTGCGCCGTTTCGAGGTCGTCGTGGCCCTCGTCGGCGATGCCGGGCGGCAGCATCTTCTTCATGCGCTTGGCGATTTCGTCGTGGCCGGGGAAGTCGCGGAACCGGAAGTAAATATCGCCGATGAACTTGAGCATTTCCGGCGCGGCCTCGATGACCCGGCCGATTTCGTCGCTGCCCTCCCTCAGGCGGCTCTCGTAATTCTTGCCGACGCTGACGACGGCGCTGTAGCTGCCCTTGGCGAGGTCGAAGGTCTTGGTGCCCTTGGGGGCCATCCCCTGTTCGACCATCTCGGGTGGCACCGCCTGCGGCCGGCCGTCCGGGCCTTTCACGAACGGCTGGTTGAGCATGACCTCGTGCGGCTTGTCGTCGTTCTGGCCGAGGCACTGGGCGACCCGGCCGGGCCGGTCGTAGTAGTGCGGGATGAGGTCGAGCAGCACCCGCGCCTCGTGCGGCATGGTGATGACCGCGAGATTATCCAGAAAGTGGCTGTTGCCTTGGTCGCTCTGCTGCTGGAGCGCCAGCACCTTCCTGCCGCTCTCGCCGCTCGATGTCTGGTTGCCGAGGCTCGGGTCGTAGGTGCCGGTCGAGGCCTTGAGGAACTCGTCAGCGGCCCCGAGCAGCGCGAGCGAGCCGGCGAGGTTGGGGGAGGCCGTGTTTCTCTGCGGGAGCGGAGCCGGCTGGCCGCCAATCGAGATGGGCGACACCTGCAGGTAGGGGAAGTTGCGGGTGGCCGACTGTGCCCACGCCGCCTCGTGGCCCTTGAACTGGCCTTCGTAGCCGATGTAGGGAGCCTTGGTGTCGAGCGCCTCTTTCTCGACGGCGGCGGTGGCGGCGTAGTTGAAGAGCCGAGCGCCGTCCTTGGCCGGCCGGATCATCCCGACCCAGCGCCGGATGTTCCCGAAGAACTGTTCCTTGGCGACCACCGGGAAAATCGGTATCCACTTGCCGGGCCAGTCTTCCTGCTCCAGTATTTCGAGGCAGTTCAGCTTCATCCACTTCACGGTGCGCTCGGCCGTCTCACGCTTGGCCCGGACGCGGTCGCCGAGGTTCTGCAGGTAGAGCGCCTGCGCTTTCTGGTCGCCCTCCAGATACTCCTCGGTCAGCGTGGAGCCGTTCTCGGCCGCGTAGGCGATGCGGGTGCGGGTTTTCACCTTCACCACGAAGCGTTCCATGACGCGGATGCCGCGCTTGCCGTCCTGCTTGCCGCTCATGTCCGGCGACATCCAGTCGGGCGGCGCGAGGCTGTCATCGAGGTCAAAATCGTCGCCGGAGCTAATCCGGTCGGCCATCTCGGAGTTGGGCCAGTTGCGCCGGTAGACGTCCTCCGGCAGGAAGCCGCCGATCTGGCCCCACATGCCGTCCGACCAGTCCGGCTCGGTGGCATACGGGTCGAGGTAGACCGAGCCTTGGTTCAGGATGCGTTTCAGGACGAGTTCTTGGTCTGACCAGTGGCCGGTGGTGCCGTAGTCGTCGCAGTATTTCGCCAGCACCCGGTAGTAGCCGCGTCCGCACTTGGTGGCCCGTTCGAAGGCCCAGTTGCGGGCCAGTTCCGCGTTACTGCGGCTCTGGATATGCCGCATCAGGTCTTCCAAGACCTCGGCTGTCTCGCGGTCGCTGTCCTCGGTCGAGGCGTGGACAGAGGTCGAGAGGTGAGCGCGGCGCATGGCGTTGATGACCAGTTGCACGGGCTGATCGAGCTTGGGAATGGTGAGCATCGGCCGTGGCGGGATTTCGACGTTGTCGATGACCTGCCGGCCGCGACTGAGCTTGATTTCGTCGGGCCACTGCTGGCCGGCGTCGAAGGTCAGGTCGTCCTCTTCCAGTTCGCGCTGGTCGGCCTCGGCCTCCATCACGAGTTTTAGCTCGGCGATGGCGTCTTCGACGTCCTGTGGCCGGTCGCTGGGGGTATTGGTGTCGGTCTTCGCCATAGCGGCCCCAGTCTACGCCACTGTGCGCGAGACTGGAGCCGCCGTGGAGATTACTGCAGGCGCTGACGGACGACGCCGAGGCCGGTCAGGCTCAGGCCGAGCAGGGCGAGGGTCAGGCCGCCGTCCGGCACGGAGGTCGGCGGGTCGTCGTCGAACGGCACCGGGGTTGGCCCGGCGCTGATGAGGAACAGCTTGTCGGCTCCGTCGTTGAAGCCGTCCAAGCCGAAGGTGAAGGTGATCGAGCGTGTCCCGGCCGGGGCGCTGAACGGGAGGTAGCCGTTCAGGAGGCACAGGTCGTTCACCACGGCCGTCGAACAGCCGGCCGCGAGGATGTAGTCGGCGTAGCCGACGCCATTGCTGATGCTCGGCACCGAGGTCGCGGGGGCGAACGTGAAGCTGCCGATGTTGGTGCCGCCGAGGTTGAAGAAATTGACGGTCAGGTCGTCGAGGGTCTGCGGGGTCGAGGTGTCGTTGATGTCGAGGCCGAGATAGAAGTCGCGGCCGACATACTGGGCGAAGAGCGCCAGTTCCCCCGGCGCATCGCCGTAGGTGTTGACGAGCGGATTCGGGACGAACGGGGTACCGCCGCCGGTATCGCCCACGGTTGACCAGCCTGCGGGGTTCTGGTTGCAGCCGGAGCCGCCGGGGCCGTAGAACACGCACGGGTTGTTGGTGGTGTTCTGGTAGGTGTTATCCGGGGCGACGTAGAGCGCGATGGGGCTGGCGAGGGCCGTGCCCGGCAGCGCCAGTAGGGCGAGCGTGAGAACGAGTCGTTTCATGAGGTGGAGTCTCCGGCCCGACTGTAGCAGCATCTGTGCCGCACAAAAGCCCAGTAAAACCGCGTCTCGGCCGCTGACGTGTCAAGAATCTCGACGGTCGCTCCCGCCTGCCGCCTGACGGATAATCCCGTGATAGACTCCCGCGATGGCTGACGACACCAAGACGACGCTGCCCTTCGTGCCACTGGCTGACCAGCCCCATAACACGGCCCTTCTGGGGTGCGCGGCCTGTGGGCATCTCTGGCAAGGCGTGTGGCCGTCGCGGACACCTGTCACGGCCCTTGTCTGTCCGCAATGCGGGGTCGTTGGTCGAGCCATCATCGATCCGCCGCGATCCGCAGACACGCAACCCGCGATGGCTGACGACACTCCGACCGTCGAACAGGCGAAGGCGGCGTATTTGGCTGCTCGTTCGGTGTGGTTCAACTACTGCGGCACGAATGAGGCCGCACGGCTCGATGCCAATGCCAAGCTCGACGCCCTGATCGCCGCCGTCCGCGCCGAGCAGACCGCAATGGCTGACGACACCCTGACCGTGGAACAGGCGAGGCAGGTCGATCAATTGCTGCATGATGCGTCTCGCGCCGTGGGCGGATACGAGATGGCCGCACGGATGAACGATCCAGAGAACGCGGGAAAACTGAAACTGAAAGCCGCACGGCTGTTCGCGGAGGCGTTGGCGCTTGATCCCGAAGGGCAATCGTTCGCGTGGTTCCAATGAAGGAGACACCAAAACCTAACCACGGCACAACCGAAAAACCTAAGGAGACTCCCACAATGGCTGACGACACCAAGACGCGACCGCCCTACACCCACAGCGGCGGAAAGATCATCCGCCCCGGTACGCTGACGAGTCTTGAGCGCGCCCGCAAACGGGGCGCCCGCGAAATAGATCCCGCCGATCATTTAGGGCAGACTCCCCGGCTGATGGCGGACAACCCCACGACCGTAGACGAAGCGAAAGCCGACGTGATTCACCACCGCCATGATGGCTATCAGCACGGCGAGGATGCCGGGTTTGAGGCGCGTGTAGACGCCCTGATCGCCGCCGTCCGCGCCGAGAACCCGCCACGGGTCGGGTCGGAACTGGATAACCTCAAGCGGATTCTGAAGGCCAAGCGCCAGTCTGACCTGAGTTAACGAAAGCGAAACTATCAGACCCCTTGCGGTAGACTTTTCACGATGGCTGACGACACCATGCTCACGGTCGAACAAGCGAAGCAAGCCCTGATAGACGAGACGGGCGCGGCGGCGTGGGAACGCTGGTTGCCCAAGCTCGACGCCTACGCCGCCGCCGTCCGCGCCGAGCGAACGTGGAACTGCCCGACGTGCGGCAGCCCGTTAACGTGTTCGCATCCCGAGAAGCATCAGCCCTAGCTCCCGAGCCATGCCTGCGGGTGGCTCGTGCCGCTCGACTGACTGCGTAGCTGCACCGGCCCGGGCGGCACCTGCAGCACTTCGGCGTGGGTCATGACGAGGTAGCGGGTGGCGTCCATCAGGTGGTCGTGTTTCTTGACGATGACGCCCTTGTCGTTTCTGTGGTAGCGCCGGAACTCGGTCAGCCAGTGGATGAGGTGACGTTGCACCTTCAGCCGGCCGGTGATGAGCAGCGTCCAGACGGTGGTAATGCCGGCCTCGACCGCGTTCACCGCCGGCACGAGGTTCAGGCCCAGCTTGACGTATTCATCGAAGGCGATGCGGCCGTCGAGTTGACTGGAACCCATCGAGGCCGGGTCGATGGCTCCGTTCATCCATGCGCCACGGCCTTGGATGCCGATGGCGTGGGAGGGCGGCTCGCCTTGGCTCCGGTAGTGTTCGTCATATAACTCCCAGACCATCGAGCCGGGGTCGCGAGCGGCCCAGATGACGGCGGTGCGCTGCCAGCCGATGTCCATGCCGTAGCCTCTGGGCCACGACGCCGGGATGTCCCGGGTGTCGGTCAGGATGTCGTCCTCGTTGATGGGATAGATCGCGCCGCTCCCGAGCGTTGGTTCGCCTTCGGAGCGGGCCTTCACCTGATGCGGCGGCATGGTCGCCAAGAGTGCCCGGGTGGCCTCATCATCGAGGTGCGGGACGTGCTTCCAGCCGGCTTGGATATAGGTCTTGAACTCCTTGGCGGCCTCGGTTGGCTCCAGAAAGGCGGTGACCACGTCGCTCATCCCCTGCAGCGGCGTGAAGGTCACCATGACCATGCCGCCGGTCGTCGTGATACGCAGTAGCTGTTCCGTATAGACGTCCTCGGGCGGCTCCTCGTCGTCCCAGATGACGTGCTTACTCGTCCCTTCGAAGGATTTCCGGCCCTGCTCATAGGTCTTGAACCCGATGGTCGAAACCCCACCTGTCACGTGCCGAATCGAGACACTTTCGAGCGCGTTGGCGAGGCCGTGCGACCGCCGGCTGAAGTCCAGTATCAAATGCGCCGGTATCATGCTGCCGTGCCACTCGCCGATTTCGCGAGGGTCGCCGAGGAGCCACGTCTGGACGATGTCCCGGGTGGTTTCCCCGGTCGTACCAGACGCCCAGACGTCCACCGGGTGGTTAAACCGCTTCCCGACCCACCAGTCCGGGTAGAGGCCGGTGACATGGCAGCAGGTTTCGAACGCGCCGGCCCCGCTCTTCCCAATGCGATTGGCGGCCATAAAGAGCCGCTCCTTGTAGACCGCGCCGGCCGCGAAAAACTCGACGTGCTTAGGATACAACTCCCGCCGAAGCGGCCCTCTGTCCGGGAAATACGACCGGAACAACTCGGCCCGTCGCCGCTCGTTCTCGGCAATCAGCGCCAACCGCTCCTCTCGGGCGCTCATGGTGCACACACCGGACAGCGAAGCGCACCCGAGCAGACCGGGCAGTGCCAGCTTCCCCGCCGGCTCACCTCGGCCCGCAACACCTCGTTCTCCCGCGCCAGCAGCGCCATCTGCTCCTCCAGACCCCGAATCATCGCCTGCGCGTCCGACCACACGATGTCGTCCCTGTCGTCCTGCTCCACACTATCCATGGTGTATACCTGCTATCCAGTTGACTTTCACTTGACAAAAGGAGGACAAAATTGGCGTCCTCCGGGCCGGAGGCGGAAGGCCGTTGATACCACCCCCTTACTGATGAGCTTGGGGCTTTTGGGCGTCGGCCGCCAGAAAAAGCGCCTTTCCCAGCGGTGACACCCCTACCCGGCCTTCGCCTCATACCGAAACACTCACGAACGGTGGTCACGCGATTTTTGGGGCTTTTTTGAACGAGCGTTCAGGGTGCTATTAGGGCACACGCCCCACGCATCCCAATAACGCACACACCCCACTCAAGTCCTGTAGACGCAACGAGTTGCAAGTTAACATAAGGTGTCTTATCAGCACCACGGGTATATGGGCCTGTTTATCGGGATGGTGGGCCGAGTGCACGTCTGAGGGCGATGAGGAGCAGCAGCAGGCCGGCGAGCGTGATGGCTTCAGGCATGACGCACCCGGACAGCGAAGCGGCAGCCGTGCCGGCGGCGGATGCGATAGACCACGCCGTCGAACGCGACCGCGTCCCAGCTTTCTGGGAGACGTATCACTCTGGCGCGGGGTTTACGCGGTTCCCCCGTGCGGGGCTGCAGCGGGCCTCCTCGACCGAATCGCACGGGCGTCATCGCGTCGGCCTGAGCGCCCGCTGGCGCTCTTTGAAGTCCTGCCAGCGCGTGGCTCTGGCGAGCTTGCGAGCGACGGCGAGGCAGCGCAGGCAGGTCACGCTCTCGTCGGCCTCGACGGCCATCAGGCGAGCCGTGAGCGGGCAGCCGCAGGCGGTGCGCTGGCCGCCGGCAGCGACCTCGGCGAGTCGATGCAGCACGAGCGGCCGGTCACGTTCACTCGCCCAGCCGGCTCCAAAGCCTCTCATCGTGCATGACCTCGCGCTAAATGTGCCATTTCGAACCACTCCCGAGTATTCGCAGATTCAGGCCTGTTTTTGCCTGTCCTCCGTGGTGCCGTGGGACGTGTCGCTCGTGTCATATGCCGAGTGGCGGATTAGCCAATGTCAATAGGGTTTTCGTAATTATTTGTAACAAAAACAGAAAAATCGTATGCCTCTATTTCCGCATTACAGCCCCGTGGTGAGGCGCGAGTGGCTAATCCGGGTCTGGAGTCGTCCGGGGGTGCGTTCGTTGAATGGCGGGGTTTTTACCATTTCCGTAAATCAGGGTGTCAGGTGCGGGATGGAGAGGCACTGTGTGGGCAGGGTGACGAGGCTGGACGCGGGGAGAATCACCTCGATACGGCAGTGCGGGCCGGCGCGATAGACGCGCACGTGGGCCTGCGGGTAGTCTTCGATGAGGGCCGCCCGGTCGAGCCACACCGCCTTGGCGGCGCAAGCCACCGTCAGGAGGGCAAGTCCGATCAGCAGCGCATACATCATGGCAGCTTCGCCCTGACCACGTCCACGTCCCAGACGATGAGCCAGCACCGGCAGCAGCGGAGGCGGCCCCCCTCCCATGCCGTGTCGCCATGGGAGCGCCAGCAGCCGTGGGCCAGCCGGGTCAGGAGCCGCCTCACTGCGTCATCCGCTCGACCATGGTGCCCAGCTTGCCGGTGGCGGCGGCCATCTTCACGGCGTCGGTGATGTCGGCCTGCATCCGGGCCTGCTCCCGGTGGGCCTGTATCTCGCTCGGCATATGGATATGGTTGCGCTTGAGCAGCACCGTCAATAGCTCGACCGCGTGGGCCTCGCAGATGCCGGTGCCGTTCTCGGAATTGTCGGCCAGCGCCAGCACCGCGTCAGCCATGTCACAGAACTCCGCCAGCGTCATAAGGTGCCTTTATAGCACGTTCTACGGAAACGGGACAGGCTGGGTCAGGTGCATGTTCCGGGCGTAGGGGCCGTCCGGGTCGGCCGTGCAGGCGGTGCCGACCCTCAGGCGCGGGCCGCCCGGCACGAGCGTCAGTTCCTTGCCGGAGTAGATGAGGAACGTGCCGTCGTCCACGGCAATCAGGCCGGCGAGGCCGGGGTGCGCGGTCTTGAGGCCGAAGGGCTGGACGGTGGCTACGGTGCCGGCGACGGGCATGGCTCGACCTCGATGGTGTTCGCGCTCTCCAGCAGTTTCTGCTTCAGTTCGGCATCGGTCAGGTGGGCATGGGGGAAGCGCACCGTGACCGTGACCTCTTTGGGGGCGAGCAGCGCCAGATGCTGGGCGCAGAGTTTCAGCGCGTCCACCTTGTTCCAGAAGTCAATCGCCGAGCGCATCGCGCCACTCGGCAGCACCTCGACCCGCACACTCTTGACCGCCGCTCGGACGTCGGCCGGTATCTCGTGAATGGGCAGCGGCCGCCCCTGCGCATCGAAGCACCGGGCCGGGTCAACCATCGCGATGGCGACCAGTTCCCGCTTCACGGCGTTGGCATTCATGTCATACGCCTGCACCTGCGCCAGTTGCTTGGCGCGGATGGCCTCCCTGACCCGGGGCCGGGCGAGCAGGCACTGCGCCTGCCGGCGCGGGTTCTTGCAGGTGTAGCCGGCGTCCGCGACCGCCTGCGAGCCGTTCAGGTGCGTCACGTAACTCGCCACGAACCGCGCCTCGCGCTGCTGCACCACCTCCGGGTTCTGGTAGCCCGCCATGGCCGCCAGTCTACTCCCGTGCGCCAGCCCTGTAAAATCTCCGCTTGACACGGTGCTACTCCAGCACCTAAATTAGAGGGGCTGGCAATCACGCCAGCCTGATTGGAGAGTTTGCATGGCTACCACTAAATCGTCCGTCGCCGACATCGTCACCGACCGCATCATCGCCGCGCTGCAGACCGGAGTCGCCCCGTGGCGCAAGCCGTGGCGGGCACTGGGCCGCCAGTTCCGCTTCGCCACCAACCTCATCTCGGGCAAGCCCTACAACGGCGTCAACCAGTTGCTGCTCCAGTGCAGCGGCTACGTCAGCCCCTACTGGCTCACCTTCAAGCAAGCCGCTGCCCTCGGTGGCAGCGTCAAGCGTGGCGAGAAGGGCACCCCGGTCATCTACGTCGGCCGCGCCCTCGACAAGACCGGCAAGAAAACCAAGGACGGCAAGGACGCCGGCTACAGCTTTCTCCGCTACTACACGGTCTTCAACGTCGAGCAGTGCGACGGCCTCGGCGACCACGTCCCGGTCGAGGTCATCGGCGAGCCGAATGCCAACGCGCCCATCGAACGCGCCGAGGCCATCTGGGCCGGCTACGCCGACGCGCCTCGCGTCTCCCGCGCCGACAAGGCCGTCTACGCCCCGGCGCTCGACTACATCGGCATTCCCGACATCACGGCGTTCGACACTGCGGACAGCTACTACTCGACCCTGTTCCACGAGGCCATCCACTCGACCGGCGCAGAGGGTCGCCTGAACCGCGAAGGCGTCTCGCTGGAGAAACCCCACGCCGAGTTCGCCTCCGAGACGTATGGCAAGGAAGAACTCGTCGCGGAACTCGGGGCCGCCTTCCTCTGCGCCGAAGCCGGCATCGACAACATCCCGGCCAGCGCCAGCTACTGCGCCTCGTGGATCAAAGTCCTCAAGGGCGACAGCAGCCTGATCATCTCGGCAGCGGCAGCGGCGCAGAAAGCCTACCGCTACATCTGCCCCGCGCCGGCCACCGCCGAGGCCGATGACGTCGAAGAGGGTGGCCGCTGATGGCTCGCATGTCCTCGACCCAGAAGCGATACCGCCGCTGGAGCCGGCAGTCCACCCGCCGGACGCAGGAGTGGATTCTCAAGTGCGCCGACCCGGCTCGCGACGACGACGCCTTCCGCCGCGCTCAGGAGGGGGCTGTCAGCAACGCCCTGTGGGCATGGCGCTGGGCGCAGATGTCCCAGCGCGAGGCCGCCGGCTGGCCGGCGGTGTGGCCGTGACGTTCACCCTGCGCCAGATCCTCGGCGAGGCGCAGGCCGAGGCCATCGAGCCGGTGCGGGAGTGCCCGACCGGCAAGGTGGCCTACCTGTCCAAGGCCGAGGCCGACCGCGCACTGGCTCGCCTGCACCGCCAGCAGACCCGGATGCGCCGGTTCCGCTGCCCGTATTGCGAGGCATGGCAC
>Ga0137323_1000386_pt1 | contig 12765 bp, 6 predicted proteins | sample EasRivERMZT423_2_FD_102285 | JGI IMG/M metagenome (GOLD analysis project Ga0137323, IMG submission 102285) | Soil microbial communities from meander-bound floodplain in the East River, Colorado, USA - East River MetaG ERMZT423_2 | ecosystem: Environmental > Terrestrial > Soil > Floodplain ... | reverse complement strand
CCGCCGTCACGCGCCGTACGCTCGATGGCAAGCATCCCGGCGGTTGGGTGCCGGAGCAGAGGATCGGTGTGGGAGAAGCCTTACGCGCCTACACGTACGGCAACGCGTGGGCGACGTTCAAGGAACAAGAATGGGGCACACTGGCGGCGGGGCGCTGTGCCGATGTGGTGGTGCTCGATCACGACCCGTTCGCGGTCCCACCGGAGTCACTGGGGACGATCAAGCCGCGCTACACGATTGTGGACGGAAGAGTGGTGTACCGGAAGCCGTAATTCAGCCGGAGTACTTCAACCCGGCTTCCTCCAGGGTGAGCGGCTCGCCGTCGTGCTCCACGCCGGCGCCGACGATTTCGCCGAGCACCAGGGTGTGATCGCCGGCCGGCAGCGTCGCGACCACGCGGCATTCGACCCACCCGAGCGCATCCACGAGCACGGGCGTGCCGGAGACGGGCGCCGGTTTGGTCTTGATGCCTTTGAGCTTCTGGGGCACCTGTTCGGACGATTTCCCCAGCTTGCCGGCGAGGTCGCGTTGGCCTGACAGTAGCAGGTTGATGGCGAAGTGGTGGGAGTCGCGGATCATCCCGATGGTCTTGGAGGTGTTCTCGATCGCGACCACGGCCATGGGTGGCTCGAAGGCCGCCTGGGTGAGCCAGTTAGCGGTCATGCCGTGGTCTTCGCCGTTGTGCGCGACGGTGATCACGTACAGGCCGTAGGGAAAGTGGCGCAGGATGGCTTTCTTGGCGGCTTCGTCCATGGCCGGTCTCTCCCGAGAGGAACGCAGGGTCGCTAGCGGGGAATATATTGCGCCAATGTCAGGCAGTACCTGAAGCATGGTTTCCGGAGGTTGGGATGAATAGATGGGCCGTCGTCCTGTTGGTGGTGTTCACCCTCCCCGCAGCGTCAGCAGCGCAGTTCAAGCTTCCGGTGAAGCTCGCCGATCTCGAGCAGCGGGCTCGTGCCGATTCCAACGACCCCGCCGCGCATTTCAACGCCGCCCTCGGATACTGGAATGCCAAACGCTGGCAAGACGCCGATCGCGCCCTGCGCACGGCAATCCTACTCGATCCGCGGTTCGCGCCCGCCTATATCGCACTGAACTACCTGCCGTACGCGCAGCGCTCGACCCTGTGGGAAGAGGTGCAGGAGAATCGCGTACCGGAAGAATGGAATGCTCGGATGGAGGAGTCCGACCGGCTGTTCCGACACGCGTACATGATCGACCCGCTCGTGGAGCTCCGCAGCGGCGATGTCGTGTCCTCCCGCTCCACGGCCCACCTGCAGGCACTGGAGCAGATTTACGGCGAGCACGTTCGCGACTACGCCGACGGTCTCGATCAGTACTTCCTGGGCGAGTATCAGAAAGCGTACGACCGCTTCGCACGCGTCATCAACGAGCTGGACGGCGATACCCATCCCGACCGCGTCCCCAGCACCGTGTTCTGGTGGCACGGCCTCGCGGCCGCGCACGTGGCGAAGTGGCCCGACGCGACCGCCGACCTCGAGCGCCTCATCGACCGTTCGCTCGAGACCACTCGGCGCGATTCGCTGGTCCATTTCCCGCTGCGGACCAACGAGTTCCGTTACCTCCTCGCGTACGTGAAGCAGCGCTCCGGTGACGTCAACGCCGCCATCGATCTCTATCGGGAAGCAATCACCAACGACATCGGTCTCTATATGGCGCACGTGCGGCTCGCGGAGATGTATGAAACCGCGCGGATGCTTCCACAGGCGGTCGAATCGCGTCGCAACGCCGTCAATGCAAACCCGGAGAACCCGTCCTTGCTGCTCGATCTGGGGAAAACCCTCGCGACCGCAGGACAGATGTCCGACGCTGCCGGCGCGCTTCGTGAGGCCGCGTCCGCCAACCCCCGGGACCCCCGGCCGCCCTTTTATCTGGGATTGGTGCTCGAGCAGTTGGGCCAGAAGGACGAGGCCCGCACCGCCTTCAACCAGTTCATCGCGCTCGCGCCGAGTCGTTATGATCGACAGATCGCGATGGCCAAGCAGCACCTTGATGCGCTTCGCTGATTGCGTGAGGACACTGCCATGATTCGCACCCCGGGCGTCGTTGTCTCGCTCCTGCTGCTCGCCGCCGGGCCGGCTGCCGCCCAGACGCAGCGCAGTGCCTACGAAGAGCTGCAGACCTTCTCCGGCGTCCTGAATCACATCCGGCTGAACTACCCTGATTCCCTGAGCTACTCGGAGCTGGTCGCGGCCGCCATCCGCGGGGTGCTGCGCTCGCTCGACCCGCACAGCTATTACGTGTCGCGGCTCGAATTCCAGCGCCAAAACGCGCTCGACCGCGGCGAGCTCGCGACCGTGGGCGTCCGTCTGGAGGAGGTCGAAGGCGCGGCGACCGTCCTGGTGGTTGCCCCCGGAAGTCCGGCCGCCAAGAGTGGCGTCCTCCCCGGCGACCGCGTCCTCGCGCTCAACGACACCTCCGTCGCCGGCCTCGACATGGCGACCATCGAGCTGAAACTCGCCGGCGACAAAGGCTCCAAAGTTCGGCTGACGATGGAGCGCGGCCCCCGCCTCGAGCCGGATACGTTCAGCGTCACGCTCAAGCGCAATCCGTTCGAGGTCCGCTCGGTGTCCGTCGTGCGCATGATCGACGCGAACACCGGCTATCTCCGGCTCGAGGACTTCCTGGGAAACGCCGACGAGGTACACAAAGGTCTCGTCAAGCTCCGCGGCATGCATGCGCAGGGGGTCATCCTCGACCTGCGCGGCAATCCTGGCGGCGCCGTGGTGTCCGCGGTCGAGGTCGCGAGTGAGTTCTTCCCCAAGAAGACCGAGATCTTCAGCACGCGCGGCCGCAAGCGCGACACCGATACCACGTACGTGACGAAGCGGGACGGGGAGTTTCGGGAGCTGCCGTTGATCGTCCTCATCGACGAGCGCAGTGCCAGCGCGGCGGAGGCGCTCGCCAGCTCCCTGCAGGACCACGACCGTGCCCTGCTCGTGGGCCGCCGCAGCTTCGGCAAGGCGTTGATGCAGTCGATTTTCTTCCTGCCCTCCGGCGACAACGTCTGGCTGACCGTGGGCCGCGTGATCACGCCCAGCGGCCGCGTCATCCAGCGCCGCTATCACGGCATCGGGTACGAGCAGTACCTGAGCTTCGCGGGCAAATCGGGTGCCGAAGCAGACACGCTGACCACGTACAAGACCGACGCCGGCCGGCTGGTGCGCGGCGGCGGGGGCATCGCGCCCGACATCGTCGTGCCCATTACCGCGTCCCTGCCGGTGTGGTGGAGTGCCGCGGCCGATTCAGGGTTCGACGACGCGGTCTCGGACAGCGTCGCGCAGACGCTGCCGGCCACGGCCACCGCGAAAACCGCGTGGCTCACCGCGGAGGCCCAGTGGCGCGCCACGTTGCTGCCGCCCTTCCTGACGCGCGTGCGCACGCGCCTGGGCGTCACCGCCGTCACCGACAGCCTCCTCGACCAGCGGCTGGCCCGCATTCTCGCGACCCGGGTCGCCGAAGTCCGGTGGGGGCCCGAGGCGCGTGATGAATTCCTGCTGCGCAACGATCGCACGATCCGCGTCGCGCTCGAGCAGTTCCCCAGGCTCAACGATTTGTTGCAAGCAAAACACTGAGCTAGTTTGCAGTATGGCAACGCGCGCACGGGCTGCTCGAGCCAGCTCACCGGCTTCCTCTATCACGTTATCCAAGGCCGAGCTCCTCGACATCTATCGGCTCATGCTCCTGTCGCGCCGGATCGACGACAAGGAGATCCAGCTCAAGCGCCAGAACAAGATCTTTTTCCAGATATCGGGCGCGGGCCACGAAGCGGTGCTGGTAGCCGCCGGGAAGGCGCTCCGCCCCGGCTACGACTGGTTCTATCCCTACTACCGCGATCGGGCCCTCTGCCTCACGCTGGGGATGACGCCGACCGAGATGTTCCTTGCGGGCGTGGCCGCCGCCGAAGATCCGAACTCCGGCGGGCGCCAGATGCCGTCGCACTGGGGCCACAGACAGCTAAACATCGTCACGCAATCGAGCCCCACCGGCACGCAGTTTCTCCAGGCCGTCGGATGCGCGGAGGCATGGCTCCGCTACCACCGCATCGACGAGTTGAAGGAGAAGCCGATCCAGGAAGACGAAGTCGTCTACTGCTCCGCGGGCGACGGTACGACGAGCGAGGGGGAATGGTGGGAAGCGCTGAACACGGCCAGCAATCTCAAGCTGCCCGTCCTGTTTCTCATCGAAGACAACAAGTACGCCATCTCCGTTCCGATCGAGGTACAGACCGCCGGGGGCTCGGTGTCGAAGCTGGTGTCCAACTTTCCGAACCTGCTGGTGCAGGAAGTGGACGGCTGCGATCCGATCGCGTCCTACGGCGTGCTGACGCGAGCCGCCGAGTGGTGCCGCCAGCGCAAGGGTCCGGCGTTGGTCCATGCGCACGTGACCCGTCCGTACTCGCATTCGCTGTCGGACGACGAAATCCTCTACAAGCCATCGCGCGAGCGTGAAGAGGAAGCCAAGCGCGATCCCGTCATCACTTTCCCCCGGCGGCTGCTCGAGGAGGGTGTCGCGACCGAATCGGAGCTCCAGGCGATCCAGGCCCAGGTGGAAGAGGACGTCCAGGTCGCCGCCGACATGGCCCTGACGTCGCCCCAGCCCAAGGCCGAATCGGCGCTGCAGTTCGTGTTTTCCCCCGATGTGGATCCGACCTCGGAGCAGTTCGACACCGAAGACGATCCGCACTTTATCGGCGAGCCCACCACCATGGTGGATCTGCTCAATGCGTCCATGAAAGACGAGATGGCGCGTGATCCGCGCATCGTCGTCTTCGGGCAGGACGTCGCGGACGTGAGTCGCGAGCAGTACCTCAAGGAAGTGAAGGGCAAGGGCGGTGTCTTCAAGGTGACCTGGGGGCTGCAGCGCCAGTTCGGCAGCGACCGCGTGTACAACTCGCCGCTGGCCGAAGCGAACATCGTGGGCCGCGCGATCGGGCTCGCCACGCGCGGGCTGAAGCCGGTGGTCGAAATCCAGTTCTTCGACTACATCTGGCCCGCGTATCACCAGCTGCGCAACGAGCTCGCCACGATTCGCTGGCGCTCGAACAACGACTTCAGCGCGCCGGTCGTGGTGCGCGTCACCTATGGTGGCTACCTGAAGGGCGGCGCGGTTTACCACTCGCAAACGGGCGCGGTCGTGTTCACCTCGGTGCCCGGCTTTCGGGTCATTTGTCCTTCCACCGCGCTCGATGCGAATGGTCTGCTGCGCACCGCCATTCGCTGTGAAGACCCGGTCGTCTTCCTCGAGCACAAGCACCTCTACCGCCAGACCTACAACAAGGCTCCAAATCCCGGCCCCAACTTCATGATCCCGTTCGGCAAAGCACGCGTCGCCCGCGAGGGCGACGGCGTGACCGTGGTGACGTACGGGGCCGTGGTGCAGCGCGCGCTGGTAGCGGCGAAGGAGGTCGAGGAAAAGGACGGGATCAGCGTCGAGGTCATCGATCTGCGGTCGCTGGCGCCGGTCGATTGGGAGACCATCGAGGCGTCGATTCGCAAGACCAACCGCGTGATCGTCGCGTACGAGGACGCGCTCTCGTGGGGCTACGGCGCGGAGATCGCGGCGCGGATCGCGGATCAGTGCTTTGCGTGGCTCGACGGGCCCGTGAAGCGTGTCGCGTCGACCGACACGTTCGTCGGCTACGCGCCCGACCTGGAGGACTACATCCTGCCTCAAGTGGAGGACCTCGCGCAGGCCATGCGTGAGCTGCATGCGTTCTAGGCCCGCGCTCCTTTTCAGCTTCCTCTTCTTTCTGTCGGGCGCCACCGGGCTCGTGTACGAGCTCCTCTGGGTCCGCGTCCTCTACCAGTCGTTCGGCTCGACGATTCAATCGGTCACGACCGTCGTGGCGGCCTACATGGGCGGCCTCGGCCTCGGAGCGTGGCTGTTCGGGCGTGTCGCGGACCGCTCCCGCAATCCGGCGAAGCTGTACGGCTGGCTGGAAATCGCGATCGGCGTTTTTGGCATCCTCTCGCCGCTGGTGCTCGCCCTGGCGCACGCGATCTACATCGGCACGGCCGGCGCCCTCGCGCTCGGCGGCGTGGCGAGCGTCGCCCTGCGCTTTGGCCTGGCCGCGGTGGTGCTGTTGATTCCCACCACGCTGATGGGCGGTACGCTGCCGATCCTGACCCGAGCATTGATGGGCGAGGACCGCGGCCTGCTGAAACCATCGCTCGGCCGGCTGTACGGGTTGAACACCCTGGGCGCGATGACGGGCACCGCGCTCGCGGGATTTTTCCTGATTGAATTCGTGGGTGTGCGGACCTCGTTGTGGGCGACCGCCGCCCTGAACCTCGCCATCGGTGCCGCCGCGATTCGCTTCGGGCGTGAAGTGAACTCTGCTGACCCCGGGCGGCAGCCCGGGGACGAACCGGCGGTCGCTCCACGCGATCAGCTGCACACCGTCGCCCTCGTTCTCCTGGGGCTCACAGCTTTCGCTTCACTCCTCAACGAGATCGCCTGGACCCGCGTGCTCGTGATGATCGTGGGCGGATCGACCTACGCCTTCACCCTCGTACTGCTCGTGTTCCTGCTCGGCATCGGTCTGGGCAGTGTGATGGTGGCGCGGCGCAGCATGCCGCGCGCCGACACCGCCGCGAGCGCCGCGCTCGCCCAGGGGATCACGGGCGTGGGGGCCGCCGCGCTATTCCTGTTCTTTGGAATTCTGCCCTCGTACATCATCGCGGTGTTCCAGATCCCGGATCTGAACGCCGCCTCTCGCTTGGTTTTGATGGGTGTTGCGGTGGGAGCGGTGGTGCTGATCCCGGCCATCGGGATGGGGATGAGCTTCCCACTCCTCACCGACCTGACCGCGCGCAGCCGACGCGCGGGAGGCGCCGACGTCGGCGCAGCATACGCGCTCAATACCGCGGGCAGCATCCTGGGCGCTGTGCTCACGGGCTTCGTGCTCGTTGTCGCACTCGGCACCCAGGCGACGCTGCGCGTGGGGCTCGTGATCAATGCGCTCGCGGCGCTGACCCTGGCGGGGCTCGCCGCACGCGGCATCGCCGAGGCCAGCGCGGACGATCGGCGGCTGCGAGTGCGCGTGCTGGCCGGGGGGATCCTCGGCATGCTCGCCCTGGTCGCCGCCATTTCGGCGCCGGGATGGAGCACGCGGCTGATCGATCTGGGTCCCACCATCTATGCGCGTCAGCGCATGGACAAGGCGACGCGGCAGCGCTTTCTCGAGCACCAGGGCGCCCGCCAGCTGGCGTTCCGCGAAGGTCCCAATGCCACCGTGAGCGTCTGGGAAGGCGAGACGGGGCGCTCGCTGCGCGTGAACGGCAAAGTGGACGCATCCGACCGCGGCGACATGGATACCCAGATCATGATCGGCCTCGCGCCGCTCGTGGCGCACCCGCGGGCTCAATCGGCCTTTCTCATTGGTCAGGGTATCGGCGTGACGACGCACGTCCTCGCGAGCATGCCCGGAATGCAGCGCGTCAAAATGGTGGAGATCGAGCCGGCGGTGCTCCAGATGGACAGCCTGTTCCGTGCGGTGAACGACTCCGTCCTCGCGCGGCCCAACGTCGAGGCGGTCGTCGACGACGCGCGCAGCGCGCTGCAGCTCGATCGCACGCGCTACGACGTCATCGTGTCCGAGCCCTCGAACCCCTGGGTCGCGGGCATCGCGACGCTGTACACGCCGGAATTCTTTCGCATCGCCAGGTCCCGCCTCGCCGACGATGGAATCTTCTGCCAATGGATTCAGCTCTACCAGCTGCCATTGCCGGTCGTCGCCGGGATCGTGCGCAGCCTCCGCGAGGTGTTCCCGCACGTCAATGTGTGGTTCGGCGGCACATCGGACCTCGTCGTGCTCGCGTCCGCGAAACCGATCGTCTACGACCGGCAGTGGGTCGCGCAGCTGCTGGGACCCGGCGGTCGCCTGCATGGGCTCGGGCGAGAATGGCTGAACATCGAGTCGCCCGATCAGTACTTCGGTCGAATGCTGCTCGGCGATTCCGGCGTGACCCGATTGATCAGGCGAGCGACGTTCGATCACACCGACAACCGACCCCGACTCGAGTTCGTTGCCGCGCGCCGCTTTCTCGACCCCGGCGGTGGCTATGCGGTTCTCGATTCGTTGATTCAGCTCGGCCGGCGCGATGATGGAACGTCCCCCTTTGACCTGCTGCGCATCCTCGCGCTGCGACGTGGCGATGAGGGCGTGCTGCCCTATCTGGAGGGGGCGCGCCGGGCGCAACCAGCCGTGGCGGAGTGGAGTGTGCGCATGGCCGGGATTCGCCTCGCGATGGGCGACACCGCCCGCGCCGATTCGTTGCTCGAGTCGGCGCTCGCGCGCGGTCCCCGCGCCGACGCGCTTACGATGCGCGCGGTGCTCGCCGCGGTTCGCAGCAGGCCGCTCGCGACGCAACGGCTCAGGGAAGCGCTGGTCGCGGGGGGAGACACAGCGCAGCTGCGCGCGGCCCTCGCCCTGATTGCCGCGCGGAGCCAGCGCTGGGACGAAGCCGCGCGCGAGGCACGAGGCGCGTTGGGCGCGGCGCGCGGAACGTTCCGCCACCCATTCCCCGGCGAGTTTCTGAGCCAGGCGTTGGGGCAGATCGCCATCGACGCCCCGCCCGCCCTCGCCGACAGCGTGCTGCGGTACGCCGTGACCCGCCGGCCCGGGTCGGCGCGCTACCGCGAGCTGGCGGCCGTGGCGGCGTTACGGGCCGGCCGCTGCGAAGACGCGGCGGCAGGGTTTGTGGAGCTGCTGGATTTCGCGATGCAGCGGGCGAACGGCCCGGCATTGGTGCGGGACTGCTGGGCCGGTCAGGGCTTTAGAGGGGCGGGCGCCTCGAGCCCCGGGACTGCGGAATCGCCGGAGAAGGGGGAGCCCCGCCCCCATTGAGCACGTCACGGATTTCGCCGGCCGCGGCGATGGCGTGATCGACGTCGCGTGACAGCGCGCGCGCCTGCTGCGTCGCGTGGGTCAGGTCGCTGAGCACGGCCGCCACGCCCGCCGAGCGCAGCCGCAGCAAGTCGAACCGCACATTCTGCATCGCCAGCACGCATGACTCGATCTGCTCCTCGACACGCTTGCGCCGTATGAGGAGGTCGCTCAACGCCTGCTGCTGCCGCTCGAGCAGGCTCAGCTGGCGCTCCCGCTCGGTTCCCTCTTCGTGCGTCTTGACCGCCTCGATGCGGGCTTCAATCCGGGCCAGCGCACCGTCATCAACGTCGCCGCTCATCCCGTGCAGCATGCGCGCGAGGTCTTCGGCCCGTTTCATGAGTGCGTCAACCGTGACGATGACGTCCGGAAGCAGTTTCCGCTCCGACGGCGGAACGCGTTCCATGATCTTGAGAATCGCCTCGCGGTCGTTGCGCGCGAGCCGGATCGTATCCACATGGCGTCCGAAGTCATCGGCCTGCGGCGCGGGCAGGTTGCGCCGCGCCCCGCCGAGCGCCGGCGACAGCTGCGCGTCCGGCGCGGCGGGCCGGTTCATGACGTCGCGCCAGGAATAACCGGTTTGCCACAGCTTCATGTACTGCGGCAGCAGCCCGAAGCCGGCCCAGGGAATAGCCACCCATTGGGCGAAGTTGATGCCGCCGCCCATGATCAGATCGAGCACCGCGAGGCCGCCGCAGACCGACGCCCACGACACGAACGCGTCGCGAAACTTCGCCACCATCTTCGGCTCGCCACTCGGCGTGAGATCCGACTTCGGATCCTTCCTCGCGGCTCGGGCCGCGCGCCGGCGATCCATCGGGCGGTCCAGCTGCCGCCCTCCGCCGGACATCCGCGCCGGTGGTGCGCCGAATCGGGCCTCGGCACGCGTGCCTGCGCCGCCACTGGTCCGCCGCGCGGGGCGATAGGGCGGCGCGCTGCGGGACTCGAGCGCGCGCCGCAGCGCATCGGCGGTCGGCCAGCGCGACTCTGGCTCCTTCTCGAGTGAGCGCATCACACACGACGCGAGATCTTCGGGACAGGTCGGCGAGCGGTCGATCAGGTTCGGCGCCTGCTCGGTGATTTGCTTGAGGAGGATGCCCGGGACCGTCGGTGCCGAAAACGGGAGCTCCCCCGCGAGCATCTGATAGCCAACCACACCCAGACTGTAAATGTCGGAGCGGCCGTCGATCTCGCGATCACCCGCCGCTTGCTCCGGACTCATGTAATGGGGCGTGCCGATGGCGACGCCCGTCGCCGTCAAGGTGCCGGGGCCGGTGGTCGACGTGAGCGCCTTGGCGATGCCGAAGTCGGTAAGGACCGTGCGGCCGCGGCTCCCTTCCAGCAGGATGTTGTCGGGCTTGACGTCGCGATGGATGATCCCGAGGGCGTGTCCGGCGCCGAGCGCGTCGGCGGTTTCCATCATGATGCGACGGGCTTCTTCAGGCGGCAGGCGCTCGCGACGTTTCAGACGCGCCCCGAGCGATTCACCATCCACGTAGGCCATGACGAAATAGACGAGGCCATCGGGGCCCTCGCCGACGGAATGAATTGGTACGATGTGCGGGTGTGACAACCGCGCGGCGGTTTCCGCCTCGCGGAGAAACCGGATGCGGATTTCTTCGCGAAACGCGAGCTCCGGCGGAAGGACTTTGACCGCAACCTTGCGCTTGAGCCGCTCGTCCCGCGCGTGATAGACCACGCCCATGCCGCCGCGGCCAATCTCTCCTTCCAGCGTAAACGAGGAGCCAAGGGCCACGCTAAGCCGCTGTGCCAACAGATCGCTCATGCGCCCCAAAAGATAGTCTTCAAGCGTCTACTTGGCAGCGGCGCGCCGCTTTGGCGGCGTTTCGTGGAACGGACCTGCCGCCAGCGACGTTTTTCCGTGGCATGGACGGTGCACTATCGCCCGCGATATGCCGTCCATGAATCCCAGGAACGGAGACCCCATGTCTGACCGGATGACCCTGCCCGTACTGCCGCTGCGTGACGCCGTGCTGTTCCCCGGCGTCGCGACGCCGATCGGTGCGGGCCGTCCCGCGACATTGCGCGCCATAGAAGCCGCTCTGAAACATGCTGATCGCAAGGTGTTCGCCGTCGCTCAGAAGGAAAATGTCGACCAGGTATCGCCTGGTGTGCTCTACACCACCGGCACGATCGCGCGGATCAGTCAGGTCCAGCGCAACCTCGGCGGCGTCCAGCTCATCCTCCATGGCGAGGCCCGCGGGACGGCAGTCCACTATACGGAAACCACCGGCTACCTCGAAGCGACAGTCCGCGAAGTGGCCGATTTGCCCCCTCTCAGTGAGAGGGATCCAGCCTTCGTAGCGTTGCATCGCGAAGTGCGCGAACGGGCGGCTGAGCTCGGAAAGAAGTCAGGGCTTCCCACGGAAGTGGTGCAGCAGGTCTTGGAGGGGGTGACCGACCCCGGCGCGCTCGCAGACCTCGTGGCGGGTCATCTCGACATTCAGTCGATCGAGCGCCAGCAGCTGCTCGAGACGCTCGCGGTCGAGGACCGGCTGCGGCGGGTGCTCGTGCACGTGCAGCGCCAGATCGCCGTGCTCGATGCTCAGGAGGACATCAAATCACAGGTGCAGGAGGAGCTGGGCGAGCGCCAGCGCGAGATGCTGCTGCGCGAGCAGATGCGGGCCATACGCAAGGAGCTGGGAGAAGAGGAAGAGGCCGCCGAGGCCGATGATCTCAAGAAGCGCCTCGATGCCCTGGAGCTCCCGGACGCGGCGCGCAAGGAAGTCGATCGCGAGCTGGCGCGTCTGGAACGCGCGGGTCGCGAGTCGATGGAAGCGCAGGTGATTCGCACCTATCTCGAAACGATCGCCGAGCTGCCCTGGAACAAGCGGTCGGAGGAATCGCTCGACCTGAAACGGGCGGCGGAGATCCTCGAGGAAGACCACTACGGGTTGCAGGACGTCAAAGATGAGGTCCTCGAGTTCCTGGCGGTTCGCCAATTGCGCCGGCAGCAGCAGCCCAAGGAGGAAGCGCCAGGGAATGAAGACGACCGCGCCTCGCGCGCGCCGACGCTGTTGTTCGTCGGTCCGCCGGGCGTCGGGAAGACATCCATCGCCAAGTCCATCGCGAGGGCGATGGGCCGGCCCTACGTCCGTATTTCATTGGGTGGCGCGCGCGATGAAGCGGATATCCGCGGTCACCGCCGCACCTACGTAGGGGCGATGCCGGGCCGGATCATCCAAGGAATGAAGCAGGCCGGCGCGAAGAATCCGATCTTCCTGCTCGACGAAGTCGACAAGCTCGGTGTGTCGTTCCAGGGTGACCCGGCCGCGGCGCTGCTCGAGGTGCTGGACCCCGCACAGAACGACTCGTTCACCGATCATTATCTCGGCGTGCCGTTCGATCTGTCCGAGGTCCTGTTCATCGCGACCGCGAACTTCATTCAGAATATTCCCGGGCCGCTGCTCGACCGGCTGGAAACGGTGAACTTCGCCGGCTACACGGAGCGGGAGAAACTCGAGATTGCCAAGCGCTATCTCGTCCCTCGACAGCTGCGCGAGAACGGCCTCCTGGCCGAGCAGTTGTCGATCAACGATGGCGCGCTGAGCGAGATCATCGCGAGCTACACACGCGAAGCGGGCGTCCGCCAGCTCGAGCGGGAAATCGGCAAGCTGGGTCGCAAAGTGGCCCGCAAGATCGCCGACGGCGCGGCCGAAAAGGTGAGCGTCGGCGCCAAGGACGTGCCCGATCTCATCGGCCGTCCCAAGGTCCACCCCGAGCGCATGGCGGGCGAAGATCAGGTGGGCGTGGCCACGGGCATGTACTACACGCCTGTCGGCGGCGACATCATGTTCGTCGAGGCCAGCGTGATGCGCGGCAAGGGCGACCTG
>Ga0137323_1000380_pt1 | contig 12825 bp, 12 predicted proteins | sample EasRivERMZT423_2_FD_102285 | JGI IMG/M metagenome (GOLD analysis project Ga0137323, IMG submission 102285) | Soil microbial communities from meander-bound floodplain in the East River, Colorado, USA - East River MetaG ERMZT423_2 | ecosystem: Environmental > Terrestrial > Soil > Floodplain ... | reverse complement strand
CGACTTGCCCGTTGACCTCGAGCTCGGCGGCGGTCTGTGCATCCGCCACGTAACGGCCGTCCCCGTGCGCGATCGGCAGCACCAGCTCCTCGCCGCGGTCGTAGCCGCGCGTGAACGGCGTGTCGGTCGCGTCGACGCGCACCCGCACTGGCCGGGACAGGAACTTGAGCCGCGCATTGCGCATCAGCGCCCCCGGCAGCAGCCCGGCCTCGCACAGGATCTGGAATCCGTTGCAGATGCCGAGCACCGCGCCGCCCGCACGCGCGTGCGCGGTTACGGCGCGCAACACGGGCGAGAAGCGCGCAATCGCACCGGAGCGGAGATAATCTCCGTAGCTGAATCCGCCCGGCAGAATCACCGCGTCCGCCTGCCGCAGATCGGTCTCCCGGTGCCAGACGTAGTACCCATCCGATCCGGCGGCACGCGCGGCGTCGAGCGTGTCGGCATCGCAATTGGAGCCGGGGAAGACGACTACGGCGACACGCTGCATTCGTAATCCTCGGTCACCGGATTGGCGAGGAGCCGGTCGCACATGGAACGCGCCTTGGCCGCCGCTTCTTCCCGCGTCGCCGCCTGGACCTGCACGACCAGGTGTTTGCCCGCCCGCACGCTCCCAACGTCGCCGAACCCGAGTGCCTGAAGCGCGTGCTGCACCGCTTGTCCCTGGGGATCGAGCAACGAACTCCGGGGCATCACTCGGATCTCGACGGTATACGCGCTCATGCCGCTCCTGGACCCCCCCCCCGACCGCCGCGGGAGCCGCGGAGGTTCTGATCGGCTTCATCGATGACAATGGGGCCGGCGATCTCCGCCTCCTCGTCCTCGGCGGGGGCCTTGAAGAAGCCCAGCAGCACGGCCCGCACGACGCCGTAGGTCATGTACCCAATGCCCAACGGGAACAGGAAGACGTCGTGCTTCCAGATTCCGAATACCAGGATAACAACAATCAACGCGAGGCCCAATAGCCCGCGGATAGTGCGGAAGCCGGCGCGGGGGAGCGTCGCGTAATGCACGTTGCTGACCATCAGGATGCTGAGGACGATCATGAGAAACGTCAGCAGCAGATGCCAGGGCAGACCCTCCAGGGCGTCGAACTGAGGCGTCTGCGAGAACGCGTAGAACGTGGCGAGGGTCATCCCCGCGGCGGGGGATGGCAATCCAATGAAGTGCGCCTTCGGCCGTCCCGCCTGCGTGACGTTGAAGCGGGCCAGCCGGATCGCGGCCGCCATGACGTAGAAGTAGCAAAAGATCCACGCCGCCTGCCCGCCGCCCGCGAACTCGATCTGATACATAAGGAAGGCCGGCGCGACTCCAAAGCTCACGATGTCGACCAGACTGTCCAGCTCCGCGCCAAAACGGGTCCCTGTCCCCGAGATGCGCGCCACCCGGCCATCGAGCGTGTCGAGGATCCCCGCGAAGACGATGAACCAGCCCGCCCGGTAGAAGTCACCGCGCGTCGCGAGCACGATCGCCCAGATACCGAAGAACAGATTGAACAGTGTGAACAGGCTCGGCACGATGACGACGACGCGCCGCAGCGGCAGAGGCGGTGGTCTCACGGGTACTCCGCCAACACGGTGCCGCCCACCCGCACGCGATCACCCGGTTTGACTTTGACGACCGGCCGGGCGGAGAGGGGGAGAAACACGTCGGTCCGAGAGCCGAAGCGAATCAGGCCGAGACGCGTTCCCTGGGTGACGCGGTCGCCCGGCTTGGCATCGGTCACGATGCGGCGCGCGATTAGACCGGCGATCTGCCGCACCAGGACGGGCCCGTGCGGCCCGCGCAGGCCGATCGATGACTGTTCGTTGTCGAGACTCGCCTTCTCATCGGCGGCGTGCAGAAACTTGCCCTTGTTGTAGTGCACCAGCTCGACCGTGCCGCTCACTGGATAGCGGTTCACGTGTACGTCGAACACGGAGAGAAAGATCGAAATCCGCACCGCCCGTTCCTTCAGGAACAACGGCTCGTCGATCTCCGTCACGTGCACCACATGACCTTCCGCCGCCGCGAGCACGTAGCGATCGCCGCGCGGGCCGGGGCGAATCGGATCGCGGAAGAATGCCACGACCCAGATCGCCAGCAGCGCGAGCACGCCCGGGACGATCCACCACAGACTGCCCCCCCCCCACCGGTTCGCGACATACGCGGCGGCTGCGACCAGCAGCCACGCGATGACGATGAACGGCCAGCCCTCGGGAGCAATCCTCACTCCAGCTCTTTCCCGGTGATCCGCCGGTACGCATCGCGGTAGCGCTCGCTCGTGGCGGCCACCACGTCATCCGGCAGGGACGGCGGCGGGGCTTCGCCATTCCACTGCCCCTGCTTCTTGAGATCGGCGAGGTAGTCGCGCAGCGGTTGCTTGTCGAAGCTCGGCTGCCCGCGGCCCGGCTGATACCGATCGGCGGGCCAAAAACGAGAGGAGTCGGGAGTCAGGATCTCGTCGATGACGAGCAGCTCTCCCTGAGCGGTGGTGCCGAACTCAAACTTCGTGTCCGCAATGATGATCCCGCGTTCCGCTGCATACTCGCGGCCGGCCGAGTAGAGCGCGAGGCTAACGTCGCGCAGCCGCTCCGCGGCCGCGCGTCCCAGCGCCGCGGCGACATGATCGAACGTGACGTTCTCGTCGTGCCCCTGCTCGGCCTTGGTAGCCGGAGAAAAGATCGGTGGGTCGAGCCGCGCGCTCTGGGTCAGTCCCTTCGGCATGGGCTCGCCCGCCAGTGTCCCGGATTGCTTGTACTCGGCCCAGGCCGAGCCGGAGATGTAGCCGCGGACCACGCACTCGAACGGTACCGGCGTGGCGCGCCGGGTGAGCATGGCGCGGCCGATCAGCTCGTCGCGGTGCGGAGCGAGTGCAGGCACGCGCCGAATCATCTCATCGACCTCGGCGGTGATCAGGTGATGCGGCAAGACCGACTGCAGACGCCCGAACCAGAATGCACTCATCTGCGTCAGCACAGCGCCCTTGTGGGGCACCGGCTCGCGCATCACGACGTCGAACGCACTGACGCGGTCGCTGGCCACCAGCAACAGCGTGCGCTCGTCGATCTCGTATACCTCCCGTACCTTCCCGCGGCGCAGGAGGGGCAGGGGCAGCTTGCTTTGGACGAGGACTGCTCCGGTCATACCTGAACCTCCGCTGCGGCGGCCGCGGGGGCGGCAGCCTGGATCGAACGCATCAAATCGGGCAGCACCCGATCGAGGAGCTCGTCGACCTGCTGGGAAGCGCGGCCCACGTAGGCGACGGGGTCCAGCTCCTCCGTGGTGGCACGCACGCCGAGCCGTTTGAACTCCGGCGTCTTGGCGAGTCGCTCGAGCAGATCCTCCGAGCCCTCGAGGCTCTGACCGCGAATCACCTCATGCAGCTGCTGCCGGTCGCCGCCGGCCTTTACCCCGCGCATCAACAACCGCTCGGTCGCGAGGAACGGCATCGCCCGTGCCACGTGCGCGGCGATCGTCTGCTCGCGGACTTCGAGCCCCGCGGCCACGTTCGTGGCCAGGACCAGGATCGCGTCGGTCGCGAGGAACGCTTCCGGGATCACCAGCCGGCGATTGGCGCTGTCATCGAGCGTCCGCTCGAGCCATTGCGCCGCGGCGGTGTGCCACGCATTGCCTTCGAGCTCGATCACAAAGCGCGCGAGACCGGTCATGCGTTCGGCGCGCATCGGATTGCGCTTGTACGGCATCGCGGACGAGCCGACCTGCTCGCTCTCGAACGGCTCGAGCAGCTCGCCCTCGTGCTGGAGCAGCCGCAAATCCGTCGCGAACTTTGCCGCGGACTGCGCGATCCCCGAGAGCACGGCGAGCACCTGGCCGTCCAACTTGCGCGTGTAGGTCTGGCCCGTGATCGGCAGCACCTGCTCGAAGCCCATCGCGCGGGAGACCCGCGCATCCAGCTCCGCGACCTTCCCGTGATCGCCCTCGAACAGCTCGAGGAAGCTCGCCTGGGTACCGGTCGTGCCTTTCACACCGCGAAACGGCAGCGTCCCGATCCGGTGCAGCAGCTCTTCGCCATCCAGCGCGAAATCCTGCATCCACATCGCCATGCGCTTGCCGACCGTGGTGAGCTGGGCCGGCTGGAAATGCGTGTACGCGAGACAGGGCAGGGCACGATAGCGGCGCGCGACCTTCCCCATGGCCACGAGCAGCGCGCCGATACGGCCCAACAGCAGCTGCATCCCTTCGCGCATCAACACGAGGTCCGCGTTGTCGGTCACGTACGCACTGGTGGCGCCGAGATGAATGAAGGGACGAGCCGCCGGCGCCTGGTCGCCGAGGTGATGGATATGGGCCATCACGTCGTGCCGGAGTCGGCGCTCGTACTCGGCGGCTTTGTCGAGGTCCGCGTCGTCGAGGTGCGCGCGCAGCTGCGCCCGCGCCGCGTCCGGGATGGACAGCCCCAGCTCCTTCTCGCCCTCCAGCAACGCGAGCCAGAGCCGGCGCCACAACCCGATGCGGCGGCGCTCGCCCCACAGCGCCTGCATCGCGGGCGAGGCGTAGCGCGCGGAGAGCGGCGAGACCCAGCTCAAACGGCTGCCTTGGCCCGCGCCACGAGCGTGTGCCAGTCGGCGAGGAACTGCTCGAGGCCGCGGTCGGTGAGTGGATGGAGCAGCAGCTTCTTCAACACGTCTGGCGGCAGCGTCGCGACGTCCGCCCCGATCATGGCGGCCTCCACGACGTGGCGGGGATGGCGGATCGAGGCCGCCAGGATTTCCGTCTCGATGTTGTAGTTGTCGAAGATCGCGCGTGCCTCGCGAATCACGTCCATCCCTTCCTGGCCGACGTCATCGAGCCGGCCGATGAAGGGGCTCACGTAGGACGCGCCCGCCTTGGCGGCGATGAGGCACTGCACGCTCGAGAAGCACAGGGTGACGTTGGTCCGAATGCCCTCGGCGGCGAGCCGCCGCACCGCCACCATCCCCGCCTCGATCATCGGGATCTTGACGACGATGTTCTCGGCGATCCGGGCAAGCTCTTTGCCCTCCCTGAGCATGCCATCCGTATCCACCGCGACGACTTCCGCCGATACCGGTCCCTCGACGAGCGAACAGATCTCCTTGAGGACATCGCGCGGATCGAGGTCGCCCGCTTGTTTGGACAACAGTGAGGGATTGGTGGTAATGCCGTCGATCAGCCCGGCCTGCGCCGCCCAGCTGATGTCTTTGAGACTCGCGGTGTCGAGGAAAAACTTCATGACGTAGACTCCTCGGCGAAGAGGTCCGGTGGATAATGCACCGCCTCCAAATACAGTCCCTGAGGCGGGGCGGGCGGGCTGGCCGCCAGATTGTCGTGTGCAGCGAGCAAACGGGGGAAATCTTCCGGCGGGCGCCGGCCGAGGGCGATGTCGACCATGGTGCCGACGATGAAGCGCACCATGTGATGCAGAAACCGATCGGCCTCGACCGTGAACATCAATCCCGCTCCGTCCGCTCGCGGCGCCCATCGAGCCAGCGCCACGCGGCATCGGTAGTGGGTTGTGTTCGCGCCGGCCGCAGCCAGGCCGCGAAAACTGTGCTCTCCAACGAGTGCGGTCGCCGCACTCTCCAACGCGCGCACGTCGATGGGCTCACCCGTACCGAGCGCCCATTCATAGGGCCGCCGGAACGGTGACGCGGCCGCCTCGTCGGTGCCGATGAGGTACCGATACCGCCGCGCCGTAGCGCTGCGCCGTGCGTCGAAACCGGGGCGCATGAGATGCACCCGCTCCACCCAAATCTCGCGCGGCAGCAGCGCATTCAACGCCCGCCGTAAGTCCGCGAGTTGCGCCCCTCCCGCCCCCCCGGTCACCCAGCGCTCGGTGGCTTGAAAGCTCACCGCCTGCCCGAGGGCGTGAACACCCGTGTCGGTTCGCCCAGCCCCGGTTGCCGCGGTGCGCTGCCCCATCAAGCGCTCGAGGACCGCCTCGAATTCGGCCTGGACGGTGCGGTCCGCGGGCTGCCGTTGCCACCCGGCGAAGCCACCCCCGTCGTATTGAACCACCGCGAGCAGGGGGCGGCTTGTCACGGGAGGAAAGATGCAACTCGTTGTCACTATTTGACAAGGGTGATAGCCTTAACCCTTCATGGACCTCACGCCGCTGCGTCGCGCGCTGAGCGCGCTCGCCAGCCGCCAATCGCTGTCGGAAAGCCAGACGGCGGATGTGTTCGGCATCGTGATGAGCGGGGAGGCAACGCCCGGACAGATCGGTGCGCTGCTCATGGGACTGCGCGCAAAAGGCGAGACCGCCGATGAGCTCGCGGGCGCAGCTCGCGCGCTGCGTGCAGCCATGGTGCAGGTCGAGGCGACGCAACCGCACCTCGTGGATACGTGCGGGACCGGCGGCGGCAGCGTGTCCACGTTCAACATCTCGACCGTTGCGGCGTTCGTCGCCGCCGGCGCGGGGGCTGTGGTCCCCAAACACGGCAACCGCTCCTACACCTCGCGCTGCGGCTCCGCCGACGTCCTGGAGGCGCTCGGCGTCCGGATCGTCCTGGACGCGCGCAACGCGAGCCGCGTGCTCGACGACGCGCGCGTCGTCTTCCTGTTTGCGCCGAACTTTCACCCCGCCATGAAACACGTCGGCCCCGTGCGTCGCGAGCTCGGGACGCCGACGCTGATGAATCTCGTCGGCCCGCTCGCCAATCCCGCCGGGGTGAGACGCCAGGTGATTGGAGTGGCGGAATCGGACCGCGCCGCGATTGTCGCGGACGCGCTCGTCAGGCTCGGCGCCGAGCACGCGCTCGTCGTGAACGGCCGCATCGGCATGGATGAGATTTCGCCCCATGGGATCACGGACGTCTGGGAAGTGAAAGACGGCGCCGTGCGCACATGGGAGATCGATCCGACACGGTTTCGACTTGGTATCGACGATGTGACGACCCTGCAGGGTGGGGAACCGGCGGCGAATGCGGAGCGCCTCGAACGAATCCTCGGCAACGGTTCTGCCGATCCGCCGGGCCTCGCGGCGGTGCTCCTGAACGCCGGGGCCGCGATCTATGTCGCGGGAATCGCGACTTCGCTGGCCGAGGGGATCGGGCGGGCGCGTGAAGTGGTGGCATCGGGCGCGGCGCGGGCCGCGCTCGACCGGCTGCGCAAGGCGACCGCTAGTATTTCCGGATGACGCCGACGACGACGCCCTGCACGATGACGTCACGCTCGTTGATGCGGAGCGGCTGCATCGAGTCATTTGCCGGCTGCAGCCTGATCCAGCCGCCCGGCTCGCGGTAATAGCGCTTGACGGTGGCGCCCTCGCCGTGGACGAGCGCGATGACGGTTTGCCCGGCGTCGGCCTGATTGCGCTCTTGAACGACGACGTAGTCGCCGTCTTTGATGTGCTCATCGATCATCGAGTCGCCGCGGACCTTGAGCACATAGCTGCGTCCGCGCCGGGGCAGGAGCTCGTCGGGGACCGCGATCGTTTCGTCCCCGGTGATCGCCTCGATGGGGCTGCCGGCCGCGACCAGACCGAGGATCGGCAACTCGGTCGCCCCGGTTTGGCCCTTTGGAGGGACGACTTCGATGGCGCGGCTCTCGTTGTGAGTTCGCCGGATGTAGCCTTTGCGCTCGAGATTGGTGAGGTGCTCGTGAACTGTAGCCAGCGACTGGAACCCGAACTGGCGGGCGATCTCCTCGAAGGAGGGGGCGTAGCCCTTCTCCTCGATGTGCTTCGCGATGAAATCCAGGATCTCGCGCTGGCGTCGCGTAACCGGCATCCTGCCTCCCGAAGATATACCGAAGCTCTAATTTACCCGAAGACCGACCGAACGCAAGGATGCCGACGCTAGCCTCAATACTGGCCGAAACGCGGGCCCGCGTCGCGACTCTTGTCGGGAGGGCCGGCGAGCTGGCTGAGCGGGCGTCTGACGCTCCAGCGGGCAGGCCATTCTTGCAGAGGTCGGGGACGACCGTCGGCGTCATGGCCGAGGTCAAACGCCGCTCGCCATCCCAGGGAGCGATTCGACCGGACCTCGATCCAGTCCGGTATGCGCGCAGTTGCGAACGGGGTGGAGCCTCGGCCGTGTCCGTTCTGACGGAGGAACGCCACTTTGGTGGGTCCATGGAGGATCTGGAGCGTGTCGCGGCTGCCATCTCTCTCCCCGTCCTGCGAAAGGACTTCATCATCAATGAAGTCCAGATCCTCGAGGCCCGAATCGCGGGGGCGAGTGCGGTATTGCTCATCGCTCGCATCCTGCGACCGGAGGAGCTGGACGCGCTCGCACGCTGCGTCCGCGATTTCAAGATGACCCCGCTGATCGAGGTGCACGACGTTCGTGAGCTCGACGATGCGTTCAAGGCCAGGCCGGAGGTGCTCGGCGTGAACGCGCGTGACTTGGACACGCTCGAGATGAACCCCGACAGGGCCGAGGAGATCATGCGCCGGGTACCGTCGCATATCACGCTGGTGGCGGAAAGCGGCGTCGCGGGGCGGAAGGATGTCGAGCGGCTGGCCGCATCGGGCGCGGATTTCATCCTGGTGGGGACCAGCGTGGCTCGGCAGGACGATCCCGAGAGCGCGGTGCGATCATTGACCGGAGTGCCGCGACAGGCGCGCCCATGACAGCGACCGAAGCCGGCCGGTTCGGCCCCTACGGGGGCCGCTACGTCCCCGAGACGCTCATGCATGCGCTCGATGAGCTGGCCGGCGTGTACCTGACCGCGCGCAGCGACCCGCAGTTCTGGGCCGAGCTGGATGAGCTGCTCCGCAACTACGTGGGGCGCCCGACGCCGATCACGACGGCTCCGAGGTTGTCGGCACAGATCGGGGGGGGGGGACAGGTCCTGCTCAAGCGCGAAGACCTGAACCACACCGGGGCGCACAAGATCAACAACACGTTGGGACAGGTGTTGCTCGCACGGCGGATGAACAAGCGGCGCATCATCGCCGAAACGGGAGCGGGACAGCACGGCGTCGCGACCGCCACCGTGTGCGCGCGGTTTGGGCTCGAGTGCGTGGTCTACATGGGTGAAGAGGACATGCGGCGCCAGCGGCTCAACGTGTATCGCATGGAGCTGATGGGCGCCACCGTGGTCCCGGTCACGTCCGGCACGCGTACGCTGAAGGACGCCACCAACGAAGCGCTGCGTGACTGGGTCACGAACGTCACCACGACGCATTACATCATCGGCTCCGTGGTGGGACCCGACCCCTTCCCGCGGCTGGTGCGCGACTTTCAGTCGGTGATCGGGCGCGAAGCGCGGGCCCAGTCCCTGGAGCGATTCGGTCGCCTCCCGAGCGTTGTGGTGGCGTGCGTGGGCGGCGGATCGAACGCCCTCGGCGTGTTCACCGCTTTCCTCGCCGATGCGGACGTGAAGCTGGTGGGAGTCGAAGCAGCGGGCGAAGGCGTCAAAACTCACAAACACGCGGCGACACTCGCGATGGGGCGACCCGGCGTCTTCCACGGAAGTTTGAGCTACCTTCTACAAGATTCGGACGGCCAGGTGCAGCCCGCGCACAGCGTCTCCGCGGGTCTCGACTATCCGGGTGTGGGCCCGGAGCACGCTTACCTGAAAGACACGGGTCGCGTATTGTATGAAGCCGTCACCGACCGGGACGCGCTCGACGCGTTCGCGGCCCTGTCGCGCCTGGAAGGCATTCTGCCGGCGCTGGAAAGTGCTCACGCCATTGCGTGGGTCATGAAAGGCCGGTGGACCCCGGACGATCTGATCCTCATTAACCTGAGCGGCCGCGGCGACAAGGACGTCGCGATGGTCGCTGAGCTTACGGGAGCAGCGCTCTGACGAACCCTACGTCGCCCGTCCCGGAGCTCGCGCTCCCGCCGTCGCAAGTCGAAGAGCTGATGCAAGTCATCAGCAAGGGGATGCGGGCGACGCAGTTGTACCTGCCGAACAATCCCGTCTATCAACGCGCCGTCGAAAACATCCGCACCGCCTTCCGGCAGATCTGGCAGGCGACCGACGATCTCATCCTCGACATCGGCGAGACGGAGATGCGTTGGGAGGACAACTCCGTCTACAGCCAGGACCAGCGCAACGAGAGCATCGCGTGGACGCTGTTCAAGGACGGCGTCCGCTCGCTCACGTTCAAGCCGGCGGTGGAAGACGCGGAGATCGTGCGGTTCCTCGCCGTGCTCCATCGGGCGAAGAACCTGCAGGCCGACGCGCCCGACGATCTGCTCACGCTGCTGTGGGCGGAGGACTTTCAGTTCATCAGTTACACCTTTCGCGAGCTCGCGAGTGAGTCCGCGGTCCCGATCGAGCGTTCGGACGTCAGTACGGCCGGCATGGGTGGTGGCGGCACCCCGGGCGGCGATGCGGGGCCGGGCGAAGCCACGACGATCCGCCAGCAGGTCGAAGAGGAGGCGCCTCCCAAGCGCGAGGGGCTCGTCTCGATCGACGACTTCGATACGACGCTGTACTTCCTCGACGACAAGGAGATCGAATACCTCCACAAGGAGGTGGAGCGCGAATACGCGCAGGACCTGCGCGGCAACGTGCTCTCGATGCTGTTCGACCTGCTCGAGCTGCAGACGTACGGCACCGTGCGCGCCGAGCTCATCTCGATCGTGGAGAACTTCATTCCGTATCTGCTCGGGGCCGGCGACTTCCGGTCGGTCGCCTTCATCCTGCGGGAGTGCAAGACCATCCTGCAGCGCGCGCGCGAGTTGATTCCCGAGCACCGCCAGACGCTGGAAGGCCTGCCGGGCCGGCTGTCGCAGCCCGACGCGTTGGCGCAGCTGCTGCAATCCCTCGATGAAGCGACGAGCCATCCGACCGAAGAAGAGCTGAGCGACCTCTTCGGGGAGCTGCGATCCGAAGCGCTCGGGACCCTGATGTCCTGGCTGCCGAAGCTGGGCAACGAGCGCGTCAAGAATCTCGTGCAGAACGCGGCCGAGCGGCTCGCGCAAGCGCACGCCGGGGAGGTGCTCAAGGCGCTCGCCAGCACCGACCCCGCGGTGCAGCTCGAGATGGTCCGGCTGGCGGGACGGCTCAAGCTGCCGGGCGCTCCCGATGGCATGGGACCGCTGCTCGAGCGTGGCGAGCGCGACCTCAAGCTGGCGGTCGTCGAGGCGCTCACCACCATCGGCAGTGCCGGCGCCACCCGGCTGCTCGAGAAGGCGATCGACGACGCCGAGCGCGACGTGCGGATCAGCGCGGTCAAGTTCCTCGGCACGCGCGGGCATCGCAACGCGTTTCCACGCATCGAGGCGGCGGTCCTGGGCACCAAGCTCAAGGACGCGGACCTGACCGAGAAGATGGCGTTCTTCGAAGCCTACGGGTCGCTCGCGGGCGCCGCTGGCATTGCGACGCTCGAAAAAATTCTCGTGCCCAAAGGCGGCTTGCTCGCGCGCAAGGAAGACCCCGAGACGCGCGCCTGCGCGGCGATGGCGCTCGGCAAGATCCGGACGCCTGCCGCGCGCGACGTGCTGCAGAAGGTCACGCAGGACAAGGTGGCGCTGGTGCGCAACGCGGTGAGCCGCGCGCTGCGCGAGGTCGGAGGAGGGGGAACCGCGTGACCACGCCCGGCGGCAAACGCCCGTCGATGATGGAGACCGTCCAGACCACGGACGGTTTCCTCCGCCACGCTGGGCGCGATTTCCTGATCGTGCTGTATACGGCGTTCCGCTCGCTCAAGCTCTATCCGATCGAAAACGCCCAGGTGCAGAAAGCGCTGGACGATCTCGCGGCGACCACCAAGCAGCTGCTCGACGTGGAGCGGGAGCTCGAGCTGCGGCTCCAGAGCGAGTTCATCTTCGTGAACTCGACGCGGTTGCGCCTCGATCTCGACAACTACGCCTCGTTCTCCCACATCCTCAACGTGCTCCAGCAGTGCGGCATCGGCACGGTGCGCATCGACAAGGGCGTGGACCGCAAGCAGCTCCAGATCTTCGTGTCGCTGCTCCTGTCGTACGCCGCCAAGGAGGCCAACCCCAACAAGCTGTTCGAGCTGTCCCAAAAGCTGGTCGACGGGGGCGTGTCGTTCATCTCGGTCGAGCCGCCGCTCGAGCAGGAAGAGGATGTGGAGGAGGAGGAGCGCCAGAAGGAAGCCGCGAAACGGACCTACGCCCGTTCGGTCGCCGTCACCAAGGAAGTCATCAATTCGATCCGCATGGGCCGTACCGCCAACGTGAAAAAGGTGAAGCGGGCGGTGCAGGCGATCGTCGATCAAGTGCTCAACAACGAATCCTCGCTCATGGGCCTGACCACGCTGCGCGACTACGACGAATACACGTTCACCCATTCGGTCAACGTGTGCATCTTCTCGGTGGCGCTGGGACGAAAGCTCGGGCTCACCAAGCTCCAGCTCTACGACGTCGGCATGGCGGCCCTGTTCCACGACGTCGGCAAGTCGCGCGTGCCGCTGGAGGTGCTCAATAAGGAAGGGGGACTCACCGAAGAGGAGTGGCGCATCATGCAGGCGCACCCCTGGCTCGGCGTGCTCACGCTGTTCGGGCTGCGCGGCTACGGCGAAATCCCCTACCGCGGAATGGTGGTCGCGTACGAGCACCATATGAAGATCGATCTCACCGGCTACCCCAAGTCGATCCGGGACCGGCATCTGTCGATCTTCTCCAAGCTCATCGCGGTCGCGGACGGTTTCGACGCCGCGACCAGCCGCCGCGTCTACCAAACCGTGCCGATTCAGCCCGACGCCGTGCTCAAGGAAATGTGGGAGAACCCGCGCCGCGGCTACGACCCGGTGGTGGTCAAGGCATTCATCAACCTGATCGGGATCTATCCCGTCGGGACGTGCGTCATCCTCGACACGTACGAAGTGGCGCTGGTCCATAACGCCAACCCCGACGTGGCCCACGTGCATCGCCCCGTCGTGCGGCTCGTCACGACGCCGGACGGCGCGCTGCTCACGCCCGGGACGGTCGTCGATCT
>Ga0137323_1000378_pt1 | contig 12878 bp, 7 predicted proteins | sample EasRivERMZT423_2_FD_102285 | JGI IMG/M metagenome (GOLD analysis project Ga0137323, IMG submission 102285) | Soil microbial communities from meander-bound floodplain in the East River, Colorado, USA - East River MetaG ERMZT423_2 | ecosystem: Environmental > Terrestrial > Soil > Floodplain ... | reverse complement strand
CGCGAGCAGCGACGTCGGCACCTGGACGAGCGGGACCCCGCGGAGATACGTGGCCGCGACGAATCCCGCGACGTCGTTGACCACGCCGCCCCCCAGCGCGATCACCGCGCAGTCGCGTCCGTACTGCGCGGCGAGCATCCGATCCGACAACGAGGCCCACGTGTCGCGCGTCTTGTTCCATTCTCCCGCAGGGAACGTGAGGAGTTCTGCCCGATGGCCGACAGCCGATAGCCGCTGCAGCACGTCTTCGCCGTACAGCTTTGCGACGTGCGAATCTGAAATCACCGCGTACGCCGCCGCCGGGCAGTACTCGGCCAGGATCGTGTCGAGCTGCTGGACGAGACCCGCTTTGATGAGGATGTCGTAGGAGGCGTCCCGGTGCTCGAGGAGCGGGACGCGGATCGTCACCACACGATGTCGGGGGGGGCGCGTCCGGCTTGCTTGTTCACCGCCCTGGCAAGAACGAACAGCAGGTCGGAGAGCCGGTTCAGGTAGTGAATGATGATCGGGTTGACGTGCTCATCGCGCGCGAGCTGCACCACGGCGCGTTCGGCGCGCCGGCCCGTGGTGCGCGCGACGTGCAACGCCGCGGCTTTGGGCGTGCCGCCCGGCAGGATGAAATTCTTCAGTGGGGTGAGCGTCGCCTCGTGCTTGTCGATCACCTGCTCGAGCGCGTGCACGCGATCCGCGCCGACGTGCTCCCGCACTTTGGCCGCATCGCGGGTCGCGAGCTCAGCTCCGATCGCGAACAAATCGCGCTGAATCGACTGGAGGAAATCCGATTCGAATCCAGCCGGATCGAGTGAGGCGGCGAAGCCGAGCGTCGCGTTCAGCTCGTCTACGTCGCCGTACGCACACACGCGCGGATCGTCTTTCGGAACTCGGCCGCCGCCGAACAGCCCCGTTTCGCCGGCATCACCGGTCTTCGTATAGATCTTCACTTCTCACCCCCTGACCCCTCTCCCATCGGGAGAGGGGAACGCGCGGAACGTATCGTTACGGGCAACGAAGCGCGAGCGGCTGGGCCGCGATGACGGTCCGAGACTCCACACTGATGGCGGTAACGCGCGAGTCGCGCGCGGACACGTCCGCGATCTCTTCCACGAGGATCATGACGCCGGCAATCGAGCCACGCAAAGAATAACGCACGCCCGTGGTCGTCCGTGGAATCATACCGCCGGTGAGCCGGATGCGACGCGGTTTTATGACCCATCGTAGCCGGCGCAGCTCTCGGTCCGTGGAAGCCACACCAGTGACCAGCATCGTGTCACCGCGAGCGGTGAGGACTCGCGCGCGGAAACCGACGCCGTAGCTCCAGCCGAGCGGCACGACCTCACCCGCGTCGGCGGCTTGGTCCGCGTCGAGCGTCAAAGGACGCAGCAGTGATGCTTGGTCCTCGGCGCGTCCCACCACGCGATTCAAGAGCGCGAGGGCTTCCCGACGAGAGAGAGCGGGTTGCAACACGCCCGGCCCACCGCTGAATGTCGTATGCTGGGCGAGCACCGCTACGAGCGGCTGGTGAGGTCGCGGCGCGAACTGGCTACCGGTCCCGGCCGCCGGAAATGCGAGAACGAGCTCCGTGACGATGCCGTCATAGCCGCACCGGCGCGGCGCATGGAAGCGAGCCAGTGTCAGAGTGGCGGGCGTGGAACCGCGTGCCGAAAGTACCTGAACGCTGCCCCTGCTTCTGCGAATCGACTGCACGGGCACGAGCGGGCGCCGCGCGAGTGAGTCGGTGAGCCCGCTGCGGCCCGTGAGTTGGCGGAAGAAGTCCCGGGCAAAACGGTCGCCGGCGACGAAGACGTGGGCCTCGCCGCCGAGGCTCCAGCCGAGGGCGGCGTTCTGCCGCGTGGTGGCGCACCCCACTAGGAGCAGGAGGAGAAGCAGGTTAGCGTTTGCGCGATGCAAGACGCGAAAGATATCACCATCATCGGCGCCGGCCCGACGGGGCTGTTCGCCGCGTTCTATGCGGGAATGCGGGGAGCATCGCACCGGTTGGTCGACAATCTCGATCAGGTCGGTGGACAGCTGACCGCGCTGTATCCCGAGAAGTACATCTTCGACGTCGCCGGCTTCCCGAAGATTCTCGCCAAGGACCTGGTGAAGGCGCTTGCGGAACAGGGCCTGCAATGGAAGCCGCCCGTCCATCTGGCCGAGAAAGTCATCGGGCTCCGCCGCAGCGAAGAGAACGGGAAGGCGCTGTTCACGATCGTCACCGACAAGGACGAGTATCCGGGCCGGTCGGTGCTCATCGCGGGCGGGATCGGCGCGTTCACCCCCCGGAAGCTGCCGCTGAAGGACGTCGATCGGTGGAACGACAAGGGGCTGCACGATCGCGTGTTGAACCCGCGCGCCTTCGCCGGCAAGCGGATCCTCATCGTCGGCGGTGGTGACTCAGCGTTCGATTGGGCCGTGAACCTTCAGGGCATCGCGAAGTCCATCGTCATGATCCATCGCCGCGACGGGTTTCGGGCCCATCAGGCGACGGTGGATCAGGTGCAGGCGTTCGCGGCCGCCGGCAAGATGGACCTGCGCACGTTCTGGGAGCTCAAGGACATCAACGGCACGAGCCGGATCGAGCGTGTGACCATTTTCAACAACAAGACGAAGGAAGAAGAAACGCTGCCGATGGATTGCGTGATCCCGCAGCTGGGCTTCATCTCCTCGCTCGGCGCGATCGCCGAGTGGGGGCTCGAGATCGAGAAGGGGGACATCAAAGTCGCGCAGACGATGGAGACCAACCTCCCCGGCATCTACGCTGCCGGCGATATCACCACCTATCCCGGCAAACTCAAACTCATCGCGACGGGGTTTGCCGAGGCCTGCACCGCCGTCAATCAGATCGCGCACTTCCTCAATCCGGCGGCGAAAGTGATGCCGGGCCACTCCTCGAACATGGCCCTCTTTGGTCAGAAAGAAGACTAGCGCGCCAGCTGCACGACAACCGAATCGATCTGTGCGAGCATCTGCCGGTTGGGTACGCCATGGGCATTTGCCTGGATCGAGAACGTTATGACGTGTCCGTCCGCCTTTTCGATGTAGCCCGACAGCGTATTCACCCGCGAAATCGATCCGGTCTTTGCGAGCACCCGCCCCTCGAGTGGCGTGCGCGCGAAGCGCCGCAGCAGTGAGCCGGGCTGCTGCGCCCGCGGCAGGCCGGCCAGGAACGGCGCGCGCCTGGGATGGCGATACATGTAGGCGAGCAGCTGCACGAACGCGTGCGGCGTCACGAGATTGCCCGCCGACAAACCCGACCCATCCTGCAGATCGAACGAGGTCGAATCGATTTTTACGGAGTCGATCAGGAAGCGCTTCTCGACGTCGAGCCCCTTTGACCAGCTGCCGGTGTCGCCCACTTGCCGCCCCAGCGTCTTGAGCAGCATTTCGGCGAACCAGTTTTGGCTGGTGTTGAGGACCGGGAACACGATGTCGGGCAGCGGCCGGCCGGTGTAGTCGACCAGCGGACTGCCGCAGCAGCGGAGCGTACGATACGCCATCGAATCGGTCGTGCTCGCGGCGCCGCCTTCCACGGCAACGCCCTTCCTCTGTAACGACGCCTGCAGGGCTCTCGCCGCGTAGAAGTTCGGATCGGGCAGCGCAAAGCTCTCGATCCACGGCGAACGGCTCAAGGAGACCGTCCCCTCCGCCCAGATGTCGAGCGTCCCGGGCTTGCGAAAGAAGTTGTCGCCGATCGTCGTCGAGGAATCGGCCGGCACCGTGCGCGCGCGGTTCTCGAACGTGAACAGATGCAGGTCCGGATTCCACGTGATCGTGGGCGGCTGATCCACCGCCGCGCCCGGCGTGATCTGGAAATCGACGCTGTTGTCGTGGAACCCGAGCCCGGAGATGGGAGCGGCATACCACCAGTTGAGGTCGAACGAATCCCAGCTCCAATGCACGAGCGTCGGCTCGAAGTACGACCCGTCGCCCACGATCCGGCCCGTCACGCGCCGCAGGCCGCGCGCGCGCAGGGAATCGGCGATGGCGTCGATGGCGGTCCACGTCGAATCACAGCCGCCGGGGGCCAGCGTATCGATAGTGTAGCAGCGCTCCGACCAGGTGGGATCCCCGCGTCCATACAGGATCAGGTCTCCCTGCAGCACGCCGTTCGTGACGGTGCCGTTCGCGTACACGCTGGTGCGCGCGCGATAGTCGGCGGGTAGCAGCACGGTCGCCGCGGCGGCAACGATCAGCTTCGTGTTGCTGGCCGGTACCGAAAAGCGATCCCCGTTTCGATTGAACAGCACGCGCCCCCCCGCCCCCCCGCGGTCGTCCTGCGCGTAGACGTTCCAGGTCGCGCGATTGAACGGCGGCTGATCGAGCAGCGTGGTCAGGCGCTGCTGCAGCGAGCCGCGCAGCGGCTCGGTCCGCGCCGGCGGGAGGGGCGTCTGCGCGTGCAGGGAAACGACGCCGCTAATCGTAAGCGACGCGAGGATCAGCTTTCGCATAGAGCACGTCGGTCAGAAGGTTGACCAGCACGAAGATCACGGACATGAACAGAATGCTGCCCTGCACGGCCGGCAGATCGCGACGCTCGATCGCGAGCAATACGTAGCGACCCACGCCCGGCCAGGAAAATATCGTCTCCGTCAGGATGCTCCCCGTCAGATAGTTGCCCACATCGAGACCCAGCACCGTGATGATCGGCAACAGCGCGTTGCGCAGTGCATGCCGGCCGATCACCCGGCGCTCGCCCAGGCCTTTGGCCCGGGCCGTGCGAATGAAGTCGGAGGGAAGAATCTCGAGCATGGCGCCGCGGGTCATGCGGGCCAGGAACGCAATCGAGCGCGTGCCGAGCGTCAGCGCCGGCAGCACCAGGAACGCCGGGCCCCCGTAGCCGGACGGCGGCAGCCAGCGCAGCGCCACCGCAAACAGCAGGATCAGCAGCAGCCCCACCCAGTAAACCGGGAACGAGATCCCGACGTACGCAATCAACATGCTTAATCGATCGACGGCGCCGCCCGGCCGGATCGCCGCGAGCACGCCCAGCGTGATCCCGCAGACGGCGGCGAGCAACATGGCGGCGCCCGCGAGCTGCAGCGTCTTGGGGAAGCGCTCGACCAGATCGCCGAGCACGGGGCGCTGGGTGATGTACGAGCGGCCCAGGTCGCCGCGCACGACGCCCCAGACGTAGTGTCCGAATTGCGCCGGGATCGGCTCGTCGAGGTGCAGCTCGGCGCGGAGACGCGCGATCGTCGCCGAATCGGCGCGTTCGCCAACCATCTCGGCGACCGGGTCCCCGGGGACGACGTTCAATAAAAGGAAGGCGACGACGAGAACACCGAAGAGCGTGGGAATTGTCGCCAGCAACCGCCTACCGATCAGCGGCAACACGAGCCTTGGTCCAGCGCTGGCCGTTGAAGATCACCGCCACGTCCCACCCTTCGAGGGACGGCTGCGCCGCCCACAAATCGACCGGGAACCACAGATAGATCCAGGGTGCCGCCTCGAACACTCGGCTGTCGATCCGCCGGTAGAGCGCCTCGCGCGCCTCCTGATCGACCGTGCGGCGCGCCAGCAGGAGCAGCGAATCGGTCACGGCATCACTATAGAAGGAATAGTTGCCTCCCGGTCCGAAGCTCGCACTGGAAAAGAGCGGGTACAGGAAGTTGTCCGCGTCGGGGTAATCGGCCCACCAGTCGAGCACCGCCATGTCGGTGTCGCCCTTGCGCACCGCCTCCCGCATGCTGGATGCGTCACGCGACACGATTTCGACCCGAATCCCGACCGCGGCCAGCTGGGCCTGGAGCGCCTGCGCCACGCGCCCCAGCTCGATATTGGTCCCCGAACGCCACAACTGCACGGCAAAGCCCTCGTCTGAAACGCCGGCTGCTCGCAGCAGCGCGCGCGCCGCGGCCGTGTCGTATGCATACGGCTTGCGGCCGGGGTCGCTGCCGCCGAGCGCGGGCGGGATCGATCCGGCGGCGGCGACGCCGCGGTTGCTCCACACGGTGCGCAGCATCTCGGGGACGTTGACCGCGAGATTCATGGCGCGGCGCACCCTGGGATCGCGCAGCGGGCCTCGGGCGTTGTTGAGCGCGACGTAGATCACCCGCAGGGCCGGTTTCCTGTGCAGCCAATCAGGATGCTCGCGTTCCCATTTGACCGTCTCACCGAATGGGATCTCGGCGACCGAGAGCCGGCCCGCGAGAAACTCAGCCGCGCGCGTGAGCGGCTCGGGAACGATCCGCACGGTGAGCGACTCGCTGTTCGGAGCGCCGTCCCAGTAGGTCGAGTTGGCCGCGAACCGCAGATAGTCGTCATGTTGCCATGCGACGAACCGCCACGGCCCCGTGCCTATGGGATGCTGTCCCAGGTCGGCGGGGGGTGACGAAGGCACCACGGCCGCGACCGGCATCGCCAGGAACTTGGGAAAAACAGCCAGCGGCTCCGTGAGGGTAAACGCGATCGCCGTGTCGCCCAGCACCTCGATGCCCCGGACATCGCGCGCGCGGCCATCGGCAAAGTCGGCGGCCCCCGCGATCGGCAACAATGGCCAGACGCGGCCGCCGTGCGTCTGGGGATTCAGTACTCGGACGAACGCGCGCTTGACGTCGGCGGCGACGAGCGGCCGGCCGTCATGGAACGTGACCCCGGGGCGGAGATGGAACACATAGCGTTGCCCGCGCCGGTCCGCGGTCCAGCGATCGGAGAGTGCCGGCAACAGCCGGCCGTCGGGATCAAACTGGGTGAGCCCGTCGAACAGGAGCGTCACCATTTCGCCCGTCGGCACGTCAGTCGAGAGCGCCGGATCGAGCGAACGCGGGTCGTAGCTCTCGTAGTAGACGAGTCCCTGACTCTGCTCGCCGCCGCTCCGGCCGGAGCAAGCGGCGAGAAAACAGAGGAACAGCGCGGTCTTCGCGGTGTCGAAAAGGTTGACAGTACGGAGCAAGTGTCGCAACATAGCAAAGATTGGCAAACTACGTCAATTGCGCGTCATACACCTCTTCTTATCGCTCGCCGCGCTCACGGCGACAACCGTCCTGTCCGCTCAAGACCAAGAGCGCGTCGTACGGGGTCTGTGGTTCGAGGGTAACCGAGCGTACGACAACGTAACGCTCGAGAGCGTCATCGCGACGACGAAGTCGAGTTGGTGGGCCCGGTCTGGCCTGGTGAAGTGGTTGCGGCTGGGAGAAAAGCGCTACCTCAGCGAAATCGAATTCCGCCGCGACGTCGTCCGGCTCATCCTGTTTTATCGCCAAAGCGGGTACATGAACGCGGTCGTGGACACGCTGGTGCGTCGCACGCCGCGCGACGTCTATATCAGGTTCCGCATTCATGAAGGTGAGCCGGTTCGTGTGGTGCGCCTCGACGTTCTGGGCGTGGACGGGATCTTCAACGTCGCAAAGCTCAAGCGCGACCTGCCGCTGCAAGTGGGTGACCCGTTCAATCGGTTCCTCCTGCAGGCGTCCGCGGACACGATTGTCAACCGCCTGCGCAACGGCGGCTACCCCTACGCCGAAGTGCTGCGCAACTTCGATTCGGAAGGCGGCCTGTTGAAGGCGGAGGTGACGCTGGACGCGCAGCCCGGGCCTCGCATGCGCGTGGGCGCAGTGGACGTTCGGGGACTGCGCGACGTCGACACCGGCACGATACGTCGCGTGACGTCGGTCCGGCCCGGCAATCTGTTCAAGCAGGACGCCCTGTATCAGACGCAGCGCGATCTGTACGGGATCGGCGTCTTCAACTCCGTCAACGTCGTGCTCGTCGACTCCCTCCCGCCGCAGGAAACGACGCCGACTGATTCCACCGTGCGGGTGCAGATCGAGGTCCAGGAAGGACAGCGCCACCAGGTGCGTACGGGCGCGGGGTACGGCACGTACGACTGCTTCCGGGTGCAGAGCGGCTGGACGGCGCACGATTTTCTCGGCGGCGCCCGCACGCTCGACCTCTCGGCGAAGGTCTCGAAGCTTGGCGCGGGGACGCCGGCGCACACCACCGGATTCAATCAGTTCTGCAATCCGTTCGCCGGAACGTGGACCATCGACACGCTGGACTACACGTTCGGGGTCACACTGCGACAGCCGGCGTTTCTGTCGAGGACCCATCTGCTAACGCTCGGGTTTGCGGCGGAGCGTCGCTCGGAATTCGGCGTGTACACCCGCGAAGCGATCGGTGGCAACCTCGACGTGACGTTCAATCCTCGTGGCCGGCTCCCGGTGACGGTCGGCTACTCCTACTCGGTGGGAAGCACCGCAGCTTCCGACGCCGTCTACTGCAGCCTGTTCCGCCTGTGCGATGAAGCGAGCCGAAAATTCCTCAAAGATCCCCGGCAATTCGGTGCGGTGAGCGTGATCGTGACGCGCAATCGGACGAATTCGCTCCTCGAGCCGACCGAGGGCAGTCTGCTGACCGCCAGCGTGCTGAGCGCGTCGCGGCTGTTCGGGTCGCAGCCACCCTACGAGTTCTATCGCGGCGAGGCGGAGTTCTCGAGGTATCACCGGATCGGCCGCGGGACAGTGTTCGCGTGGCGAGTCCGCGGCGGAACGATCCTGCCGAAGAACATCGATCTCGCCGGGCAAAACGTCGCATACGTACCCCCCGACCAGCGCTTCTACGGCGGCGGCCCGACGTCCGTGCGCGGCTACGGTCGGAATGAGCTGGGACCGCGCGTGTATGTGGTGAGCGACACGACCGACTCGACGGGAGTTGACCTGCCCGCGACGTTGCGTGCCGGGGAGAAGGTGTTCAAAGGCGTTCGCACGACACCCACCGGCGGCAACACGGCCCTCGTGCTCAACGCCGAGCTGCGCATGCCCTCGCCGATTCTGTCGCAGCGGATGCGACTCGGGCTCTTCGTCGATGCCGGGCAGGTGTGGGAGCGTGGGAGGGAGTTGTTCGGCATCAGCGGGCTGCGCGTGACCCCCGGCGTGGGAGTCCGATTCTCGACGCCGCTCGGGCCCGTGCGGATCGACGCCGCCTACAATGGTTATCCCCTGGAGCGCGGGCCGCTGCTCTACCAGCCGGAGCCGCCGGATCCCCCTGGTCCGATCATCGTCATTCGCGACGAATACCCTCCGCTGCGCGCGCAGAAGACATTCTGGCAGCAGGTCGTGGTGCAATTCGCGGTAGGGCAGGCGTTCTAGCATGATCCGGCGCTCGCTCGGGGTCGCGCTCTGGTCGCTGGTCGGCCTGCTCGCGTGCCTGCTCGGCGCGCTCAACGCGCTCGTCGGCACGCGCGCCGGCCGCACGATGCTGGCCCGCATCGCGAGCGTCGCCGTAGACAACGCGGTGGCCGGCTCCATTAGCGTGGGCGAGGTCCGCGGCTCGCTGCTCACCGGCGTGGTGCTCTCCGACGTGCGGGTGCTCGATCCCGATTCGACGCTGGTCGCGTTCCTCCCTCGGGCCGAGCTGGGCTACAACCCGATCGATTTTGCCGCCGGCCGCATCGTGTTCATGGAGGTGCGCCTGGACCGCCCGTTCATCAACATCGTCCAGCACCGGAACGGCAGGACCAACTTGGACGAGCTGCTGCGGCTCGGGGAAAAGGACACGGTCACGGTGAAGCCGCTCGGTCCCACCGGACCGCGCTCGCTCATCCTGCTGCGCAACGTGCAGCTCGTCGACGGCACGCTGATCCTCCGACTACAGAAACACGGCGAGGCAGGCAAGGAGGAGGAAATCGAATCCTCGAACGAGGACGGGCGCTATCGCGTGCGGCGGTTCGAGCATCTCAACGCGCGCCTTGCGGCGATGCGCATTCAGGCGCCACGCGAGCGTGGCATTCGGATCGACATCCTGCGGCTGGAAACGGAGAGCAGCGATCCCAAGCTGTCGATCACCGACGCGGTAGGGCGCGTGACGGTCGACGGCCGCACGCTGGATGTCGATCTCGCGCGCGTGCGCTTTCCCGCGACCCAGTTCAGCGCGCGCGGGACCGTGCAGTGGCCGCGTGATACGCTGCTCTGGGATCTCGCGATGCGCGCCGACTCGGCGACCCTGGCCGATATTCGCTTCGTCGACCCGCGCTTTCCGGACGACGCGGTGCTGCGCGGCGGCGTGCGGCTCGCCTCGCATGGTGGCCGGCTCCTGGAGATTCAGCTGCGCCCGCTCGATCTGCGCTTCGGAGCGGGCCGGCTCACGGGGCGCGTCAACGCGTTCAGCGCCGCCGATTCCGGTCTCGTCGCGCTGCGCCAGGGTGACCTCGTGGCGCGCGACATGTCACTCGATTTCGCCCGCGTCTACATCGACTCGCTCCCCTTCTACGGGCGGCTGACGGGCCAGACGATCGTGGACGGACCGATGAGCGCCCTGAAGATCGAAACGGCATGGTCGTTCCGCGATTCGCTCGTGCCGGGATGGCCCGAGTCCCAGATCCAGGGCAAAGGCGAGGTCGGCGTCGGTAGTGACCTCGCGTTCCAGCCGTTCGTGATCGATGCGGCCCGGATCGACCTGGGAACGGTGCGCCGGCTCGTGCCGGCGATGGATCTCCAGGGCGAGCTCGACGCGACCGGAACGCTCACCGGAACCCTCGAGAACGCGACATTCAGCGGCACCCTCCGCCACCACGACGGCGATCGCCCGGTCAGCGTGATCCGTGGGGTGGTGGGACTCGACTTCCGCGGCGACGTCATGGCCGTCTTCACCGACGTACACGCCGATTCGCTCGCGCTCGACGGTCTAACGAGCCGCATGCAGGGCTTTCCATTGAAGGGGTCGCTGGCCGGCACGATCCGTCTGGATGGCCCGCTGAGCGGAGTCGAAACCCACGCCGACCTCGAGATGCTCGGCGGCGGAGGCGTAGTGCGCGGGGACGGGACGTTGCTGCTGGGCGCGCGCGACGTGCATCCCGGACTGGGCGCGCGCGACTTCACGCTGCGCGCGTTCGACCTGAACCTGCAGCGCTGGCTGGTGCATCGCGCTCCGCCGTCGCGGCTGACGTTCACCGCCAGCGGCAGCGTCGCCGGCGACAGCACGACGCCGCCCACCGGCTCCATGTCCGTGACCCTGGGGCCGTCCCTGTTTGCGGGCACGATCATCGACAGCGGCCAGGCCGCGATTCGCTTCGATGAAGGCCGGCTCCAGGTCGATTCCCTGCGCATCACGCAGCCGGGGTTGCTGACGCGCGCTGCAGGCTCGCTCGGCTGGAAACGGCCCGATCGTGGCACGCTGGTGCTCGATGTCGCCGCCGACAGTCTCAGTGTCCTCGATTCGCTCGTCACCTGGATCGCGGGACCGGCGGTAGCAGGCACCACTTCCGACGATGCGCTCAAGGGCTCCGCCAGCGTGCGGCTCAGGCTCGACGGCGCGCTCGACGGTTTCGGGATCGGCGCGGAGGCGCAGCTTGCGGATGTCCGGTGGCGCGGCCTGCGCATGTTCAGGGGGAAGGCCCAGGTCGAGTATGAACCGCGCGGCACGTCGGCGCCGACGTTCGATGCCCAGGCCCAATTCGACTCGGTCGCCTACGGACGTCTTGGATTCGGCGCCGCCACGGCGCGTGCGACGGGGTCGCGGGACTCGTTGCGCTGGTTCGCCCGCTCGCGCGTCGGCGATCTTGGGGCGTTCCTTGCCGGTGGGCGGTACTCGCGTCCGGACGGCGAGCACGGCGTGCAGCACGTCGCCGTAGACTCGCTCGCGCTCTTGCTGCCGAGCGGCATCTGGTTCCTCGAGCATCCGACGGCGCTCGCGTTCGGTGATTCGGTGCTGCACGTCGACTCGACGACGCTCGCGAACTCGCGCGGCGCCGGACGGCTCACGGTCTCCGGCGACCTCCCCGAGCGTGGTCTCATCAATGCCCATGTGTCGCTCGAAAGCTTCCCGCTCACCGGGATTTACGCCCTGCTGCAGAAGGACACCGTCGGTGTGGCGGGCGCGGTTACCGCCGCCATGGCCGCGAGCGGCACGCGCGCCAACCCCGCGTATACGGGCTCGTTTGCGTTCTCCAACGCCGCGTTCGGCTCGTTCCGCGCGCCGTTCATGGATGGGATCATCGATTATCGTGGCAAGCGGCTCGACGGCGAAGTGCACCTGTGGCGATCGGGCCAACAGATCCTCAACGTCACGGCGCACCTGCCGCTCGATCTCGCGCTCGTCCCGGTCGCGCAACGCCAGCTTCCGGACACGCTGTCCGTCCAGGCGCGCGCCGACAGCGTCGATCTCGGCGTGCTCGCCGCAGTCACGAATTCCGTTCGGCAGGTCGAGGGCGTGTTCACGGCCGATCTGGGAATCGGCGGCACGTGGGAAGCGCCGCTGCTCAGGGGGGAACTCGAGATCGAAAACGCGGCGGCGAGCATTCCCGCGCTGAACGTGCGCTACACGAAGGTGAACGGAGGGCTCGTGCTGCGGGGCGACACGATCCGCATCGACAGCATCACGGCCGTGAGCGAGCGCGGCCGCGCCACCGTGGGCGGATACATCCGGCTGGAGCGGCTCACCAAGCCGGTGCTCGCTCTGAACATCCGGACCGCGGAGTTCAAGGCGCTCGATCTGCGCGGGTATCTGGCGCTCACCGCCAGCGGCCACGTGACGTTGACGGGTCCCGTCATGGGAGCAACGCTGGCGGGGCGCGGGACCGCCACGTCGGGCGTGCTGCATTTCGCCGATCTCATCAACAAGCGCGTCGTCAACCTCGACGAACCGTGGGTGCAGGATCTCATCGATACTTCGCTGATTCGCCAGCAGCGCCTGGGTGCCGAGTTCCAGAGCCTCTTCTTCGACAGCCTGCGCGTGCGCGACCTGCAGCTCACGATGGGCGAGGATGTCTGGCTGCGCTCCAACGAAGCGAACATCCAGCTGACCGGTTCTGTCACGGTGAACAAAGTGGGGAGCACCTACCTGCTCAGCGGCATCCTCCAGGCACCGCGCGGCACCTACCGGCTGATCGTCGGCCCCGTGACACGGGAATTCGTGGTCAACCGCGGGACCGTGCGCTACTTCGG
>Ga0137323_1000377_pt1 | contig 12887 bp, 16 predicted proteins | sample EasRivERMZT423_2_FD_102285 | JGI IMG/M metagenome (GOLD analysis project Ga0137323, IMG submission 102285) | Soil microbial communities from meander-bound floodplain in the East River, Colorado, USA - East River MetaG ERMZT423_2 | ecosystem: Environmental > Terrestrial > Soil > Floodplain ... | reverse complement strand
CTTCTTCCAGGTCTACGCCATCGGCCTGTATCTGCCGCAGAAGAGCTCGAGCGCCGCCGCGATCCTCGAGCAAGCGGGGCCCAAGCGGGTGGCGATCCACATGCTGCGCGACGTCGGGGCGGACACCTTCACCGAGGCGCTCGCCGACGGCATCCGCGCCAACCACTCCGAGGCCGAGGCGAAAGCGCTCGAGCCGCGGATCAAGGAGCTCGCCGCGATCATGGCCGAGCTGAAGGAGGCGAAGAAGGGCATGGCCATCACGCTCGACTGGAACGGAGCCGAAACGGTCCTCTCGATTCAAGGCAAGCCCATGGGACAGCCGATTTCCGGCGAGGACTTCTACCGCGCGCTGCTGCGCATCTGGGTCGGCGACAAGCCGGTGCAGGACGACTTGAAGAAGGCGCTGCTGGGCGGCTGATGCACTACGAGCTCAAGACCCCGCTGTCCGAGCGCGACGCAAGAGCGCTCCGCGTCAACGACACGGTCACGCTGGGCGGAACGCTGTTCGGCATCCGCGACGCGACGCAGATCCACATGTTCGACCGCGGCCGGCGCACGCGCTTCGACCTGCGCGGCCACGCGGTGCTGCACACCGCGCCCAATGTCAGGAAAGTCGAGAAAAGCGCGGCGCACCCTGCCGGCTATGCCCCGATCTGCATCGGTACCACCACGTCCGATCGCATGGAGCGCTTTACCCGGCCCCTGATGCGCGAGTGCGGCGTACGGCTCGTCATCGGGAAGGGCGGCTTGCGCGAGGATTCCCTGAAGTCCTTCGTCGAAATGGGCGGGGCCTACCTCGCCATCATCGGCGGCACTGCGGCGCTCGAGACCACCTGGGTCGAGGCGATCGAGGACGTGGACCTCGACGACCTGCACCCCGAGTCGCTGTGGAAGCTTCGTGTCAACGGCTTCGGCCCGCTGCTCGTTGCCATGGACAGCCACGGCGAGAGCCTCTATTCGCGAGTCAACGCCCAGGCGAGGGCCAAGCGCGATGAAGCATTGAAGCGGCTGGGCGTACGGTAGAATCGCACGCTCTTTGAGGAGGAGATTCCCATGACCATCGGTATGCGCCTGCTCGCCTTGTGCGCGGGCCTGTTCGCCGCGGCGGGCTACGCCCAGGACAAAGTCACCCTTTCGATCGCCACCGGCCCCACCGGCGGGGTGTACTACCCGCTCGGCGGCGGTATCGCCAACGTCCTGTCCAAGTACGTTCCCGGGTACGCGGCGAATGCGGAATCGACCGCCGGTTCGGTCGCCAACCTGCAGCTCATGACGCAGAAGAAGTCGGAGATGGCGTTGTCGATGGCCGACGCTGCCTGGGACGGCTACAAGGCGCAGGGCAAGTTCAGCGGCGGTGCCGTTCCAGTGCGCGCGCTGATGGTGGCCTACCCCAACCGCATGCACGTGGTGACGGTGGAAGGCCGCGGCATCAACAAGTTCGCCGACCTCAAGGGCAAGCGCGTCTCCACCGGCGCGCCGAACAGCGCCACCGAGCTGATGACGCAGCGGCTGCTCGAGGCCTACGGCATGGACTGGAACAAGGACATCCGCCGCGAGCGCCTGACGCCGGAGAAGTCAGCTGATGCGATCAAGGACAACAAGCTCGACGCCTTCTTCTTCGTGGTGGGGATACCGACTTCGTCGGTGACCGATCTCGCCGCGACGCCGGGCACGAAAATCAAGCTCATCGATCACGCCGACGCGGTCGAGAAGATGGTGCAGAAGCACGGCCCGCTTTACGTGCGCGACGTCATCCCGGCGAAATCCTACCCGGGCCAGGACCAGGTCAACCACGTCGCGACGGTGTGGAACCTGCTGGTCGCGCACAAGGACATGCCCGACCAGGTGGCTTACACCATCCTGAAGACGATTTTCGACAAGCGCGACGAGCTGATCCAGGTGCACAAGGAAGCGGCGAATTTCGACCTCAAGTACCAGTCGAAAGCCGCCGCGTCGATCCCCTATCATCCGGGCGCGATCAAGTATTTCGCCGAGAAGGGCCTCAAGCTCAACTGAGGCGTAGCCGCCAAGCCGACGCCCCGCCCGCGCGGGGCGTTCTCATTTCGGGGGAGGGACCGTGGCCGGGGAGATCAAGCCGCTGGTGACCGGGATCGACGAATCGACCCTGAAGAAGGTCGAGCAGTACATCGAGCAGGAGGAGGGCGTCCACCACCGCTTCACGGGCGCGTGGGGGACGTTCCTCTTCGTTCTCGCCGTTCTCATGTCGCTGTTCCACCTATGGGCTGCGTACGGGAACATCAATCCGTACCAGCTGCGCTATGCGCATGTCGGCTTCGTGCTGTTCCTCGGGTTCACGTTATTTCCCTGGCGCCGCGCGGCGCGCAACCGCTTCTCCTGGCTGGACCTCGGGCTGGCGCTGCTCGGCGTCGCGGCGCTGGTCTACGCGGTCTGGGGCGGGGACGACTTCCTCGACCGCAGCACGCTGCCGAACCAGGTGGATACCTTGCTCGGCATCGCGCTCATCGCGCTGGTGCTGGAAGCGGCGCGGCGTACCACCGGCTGGATCATGCCGTTCATCTGTGTCCTGTTTCTCGCCTACGCCATGCTCGGGCCCTGGCTGCCGGCGCCCTGGACGCACCGCGGCTACGACATCGGGCGGCTGGTCGGCACCATGTACATGACGCTCGAAGGCATCTTCGGCACGCCGGTGGACGTCTCCTCGACGCTGATCATTCTCTTCACGATCTACGGCGCGGTGCTGCAATTCTCCGGCGCCGTCAAGTTCTACCTCTACTTCTCCTTCGCCTCGCTCGGCGGCAAGCCCACCGGCGCCGGCCGCACCATCGTGCTCTCCAGCTTCCTGCTCGGCGGTCCCTCGGGCTCGGGCGTCGCGACCACCGTCACCATCGGCACGGTCGCCTACCCGATGCTCGCCAAGGCCGGCTACGAGAAGAACGCCGCCGGCGGGCTGCTCGCCGCTGGCGGCCTCGGCGCGATCATCTCGCCGCCGGTGCTCGGCGCCGCGGCTTTCCTGATCGCGGAATTCCTCAAGATCAGCTACCTCGATGTCATCAAGATGGCGGCGATCCCCACCTGCCTCTATTACCTGTCGCTGTTCCTGATGGTGGAGATCGACGCGCGCAAATACGGCATGCGCATGGTGGACCTCGAGCGCGGGGCGAGCGCCTGGCAGCTCACCCGGACGCAAGGCTTCCACTTCCTTTCGCTGATCTCGATCGTGGTGTTCATGCTGATCGGCTTCTCGCCGCTCGGCGCAGTGTTCTGGGCGACGCTGGTCGCCGCGGTCACCAGCTTCTTTCACCGCGACTGCGCGCTGCTCGACCTGCGCATACTGCGCGACCGGCCGAAGGGCTGGATCGGCGAGCTGCTGCTGCGCTCGAAGCTGGTGAAGGCGCTCGAAGCCGGATCGGTCAGCATGCTCAACGTCGCGGCGACCTGCGCGGCGGCCGGGCTGATTGTGGGCGTGGTGACGCTGACCGGCCTCGGCCTCAAGTTCTCGTCGATCGTGATCGCCTACGCCGGCGGCAGCCTGATCCTGACCGCCATCTATACGGCGCTGATCGTCTGGGTGATCGGCCTGGCGGTGCCGGTCACGGCGAGCTACATCATCTGCGCGGTGATCACCGCGCCGGCGCTGACCACGCTCGGCGTACCGGACTTCGCCGCGCACATGTTCATTTTCTACTACGCGGTGCTCTCGGAAGTGTCGCCGCCGACCGCGCTGTCGCCCTTCGCAGCCGCGGCGATCACCGGCGGCGATCCGTACAAGACCACGCTGCAGGCCTGGAAGTACACCCTGCCGGCATTCATCGTGCCGTTCATGTTCGTGCTGGACCCGATGGGCACGGGCTTGTTGCTCTCCATTCCGAAGGGAGGGACCTGGCTGAGCGTGGTTACGATCACCGTGCTGGCGGCGCTTGCGCTCGTCGCGCTCGCCGGAGCCGCCGAAGGCTGGCTTCTCAGGAAGACGCTGGTCGTCGAGCGGATCATGCTCCTCGCCGCGGGGCTGCTGCTGCTCGTGCCTGTCCCCTTGTACGACGGAATCGGCATCGCCTTGCTGGTTCTGGTGGTCGTCATGCAATTGCTGAAATCGCGTGCGCGAGCTGTCCACTGACATCCTGATCCTCGGCTCGGGCGGCGCGGGGCTGTTCGCCGCGCTGCACGCCCACAAGGCGGCGCCCGAGCTCGCGATCACGGTCGCCGTGAAAGGTCTGCTCGGCAAGTGCGGCTGCACGCGCATGGTGCAGGGCGGCTACAACGTGGCGCTCGCGCGCGAAGACTCGGTCGAGCGCCACTTCATGGACACCATCGTGGGCGGCGCCTGGCTTTCGGACCAGGAGCTCGCCTGGAAACTTGTTGTCTTGGCAATCGAGAGAATCAAGGAACTTGAAAACGAGCTGGGCTGCTTCTTCGACCGCAATCCCGACGGCACGATCCACCAGAAGGCGTTCGCCGGCCAGACCTTCGACCGCACGGTGCACAAGGGCGACCTGACCGGGATCGAGATCATCAACCGGCTGGCCGAGCAGGTGTGGTCCCGAAAAATAAATCGTCTGGAAGAGCACCGGGCGGTGGAGCTTGTGAAAAACAATGATGGAAAGAGCGTTGCCGGCGTGCTGTTCATCGACATGCGCACGGGCGAATACGTGTTCGTACGCGCGAAGGCAGTGCTGCTCGCCACCGGCGGCGGCCCGACGATGTACAAGTACCACACGCCCTCCGGCGAAAAGACGTGCGACGGCCTCGCCATGGCGCTGCGCGCCGGCCTGGCGTTGCGCGACATGGAGATGGTGCAGTTCCATCCCACCGGGTTGCTGGCGGGCACGCATACGCGCATGACGGGCACCGTGCTCGAGGAGGGCCTGCGCGGCGCGGGGGGCTACCTCCTGAACGGGGCGAAAGAGCGCTTCATGCCGCGCTACGACCCGAAGGGCGAGCGCGCCACGCGCGACCTCGTGTCGCGCGCGATGTACGCCGAAATGCGGGACGGCAGAACCAGCCCGAATGGCGGGCTTTTCATTTCGATGCGCCATCTCGGCCCCGATTTCGTGAAGAAGCAGTTTCGCGGCATGGTCGAGCGCTGCGCCGATTGCGGCTTCGACCTCGCGGGCGGGCTGGTGGAAGTGGTGCCGACCGCGCACTACATGATGGGCGGGGTGGAGTTCGCCCCGGACTGCACGACCGCGCTCGCGGGGCTGTTCGTCGCGGGCGAGGACTCGGGCGGCGTGCACGGCGCGAACCGGCTCGGCGGCAACGGCGTCGCCAACTCCACGGTGTTCGGCGCGGTCGCCGGCGACGCCATGGCCGCCTGGGTGAGGGACGCGGGGCATCGCGAGCCCGATGGCGCGGCGATCGAGGCTGCCATGGCGTTCTGCGAGCTTCCTCTGAAGAAGAAGCCGGGCTCGGGAAATCTCGAATCGGTCCGCGAGGCGCTCTACGCGCTCATGTGGGACAAGGTGGGGATCATCCGTGACGGCGCCGGACTCATGCAGGCGCAGGCGCGGCTCGAGTCCCTGGACGCCGAGCTCGATTCGTATTGCGTGCCGAGCGCCGAGCGCGCGTTCAACATGACGTGGCACGACTGGCTCAACTTGAAGAGCCTCGTCGCCGTGAGCCGCGCGATCGCCGCGGCCGCCGTTGCGCGGCGCGATTCGCGCGGCGCGCATTTCCGCTCCGACTACCCGGAGTGCGGGCCATTGGAAAGCTCGACGTTCACCAGTATTCAGGACACGGTGGTCACCATGAAACCCGTCACCTTCACGCGCGTCGCGCCCGGGCAGACGCTGCTTCGCCATGTGGCCTGAACAAATTCATCGCGAGCTCGCCGCCGCCGGCGTGCGCGTCGTCGGCTACGTGCCCGATGCCGGCCACAAGCGCCTGATCGAGCTTTGTCACGCGGACCGGAAGATGCAGGCGGTGGTCCTCACCACCGAGGAGGAGGGCATCGGCCTCGCCGCAGGCGCCTGGCTCGGCGGCGCGAGGAGCGTGCTGCTGATGCAGTCGAGCGGCGTAGGCAACATCGTCAACGTGCTCGGCATGGTGGGCGAGTGCCGCTTCCCGCTCGTGACGCTCGTCACGATGCGCGGCGAGCAGGGCGAGTTCAACCCGTGGCAGGTGCCGATGGGGCAGGCGGTGCGCCCGGTGCTGGAGGCGATGGGCACGGTGGTGCAGTACGTGGAGAAGGAGGACCAGGTCGCCCCGGTCGTGAATGCGGCATTGAGGCTGGCCTTCAGCAGCTATGCCTCGGTGGCGGTGCTCATCTCGCAGAGGCTCATCGGCATCAAGAGCTTCCAGGAGCAGGCGGCGAAATGAAGCGCCGCGACGCAGTTCGCCTGTTGCTGAAGAATCGCAAGGACTTGCTTGTCGTGGCAGGCCTCGGATCCACGGCGTGGGATTGCACCGCCGCGGGCGACTCGCCGCTCACCTTCCCCCTGTGGGGCGCGATGGGGCAGGCGGCGATGATGGGCCTCGGCCTCGCGCTCGCGCAGCCGAAGCGCCGCGTGCTCGTCGTCACGGGCGACGGCGAGGCGCTGATGGGCCTGGGGGCGCTCGCCACGATCGGCGTGCAGCGGCCCGCCAACCTGACCGTGGTCGTGATCGATAACGAGCGCTACGGCGAGACCGGCATGCAGCAGACGCACACCGCGCACGGCGTGGATCTGGCCGGCGTGGCGCGCTCCTGCGGTTTGAATGTCGTTGCTTTTGAGAACATCAAAGCGGCAATTCACTCGACGCCCGGGCCGAACTTCGCCGCGGTGAAGGTGAAGGCCGAGAAAATCCCGCTCGTGCTGCCGCCGCGCGAAGGCGCGCTCCTCAAGGCGCGCTTCCGGCGCGCCCTGCTCGGGCCGAAGGCCGACGCCGAGTAGCTACCCGACGTGCTTCCTGAAGAACTCTAGCGTGCGCTCGCGCGCCTGCTTGGCCGCCGGCGCGTTGTACGAGCCGCGGTGGTCGCAGTTGAAGCCGTGGTCGGCGGCGTAGATGAAGATCTGGTGCTTCTTGTGCTTTTCGGCCAGCTTCCTCACGCCTTCGACCGGAATGTGCTGGTCCTTGTCGCCGAAGTGGCCCATCACCGGCACCCTGGGCTCGATGTCGGTGTTGTCCAGGATCCCGCCGCCGTAGTAGGGAACCGCGCACGCGAGGCCGCTCAGCTTCGCCGAGGCCATCCAGGCGACGAAGCCGCCCCAGCAATAGCCCACGATGCCGACCTTGCCGGCCTTCGCCGCTTCCTTGACGGCCGCCTGCGCGTCCGCCATCGCCATGTCGACGGTGATCTTCGCCCGCAGCGCGCGCCCCTTCTCGATGTCGGGCGGCGTGTAGCCGACGTCGAAGCTCTTCTGCACGCGGTCGAACATCGCCGGCGCGATGGCGAGGTAGCCGTCGGCGGCGAAGCCGTCAGCCACGGCCTTGACGTGGCTGTTGACGCCGAAGATTTCCTGGATGACGACGATGCCGCCGCGCGGCTTCCCCGCCGGCTCGGCGCGATAAGCCGCGAGCTTGTGCCCGTCGGCTGCCGTCAGTTCGATCATTTTTCCCATGGCCGTAGAATCCTCGCTGTGAAGAAAGACGCGCAAGACCTCCTCCGCCTCGCGCGCACCGCCCTGGAGAAGGCGGGCGCCAATTCTAAGATGGCCGAGGCCACGGCGCGCCACCTGGTTCGCGCGGAGGCGCAGGGCCTGCCCACGCACGGCATGTCGCGGGTGCCGTTCTACTGCGGGATGCTGCGCAAGGGGCGCGCCGACGGGGCGGCGCAGCCGGCGATGGTGGCCGACCGGGCCGCGGTGTGCCTGATCGACAACCGCGACGGCCTGCCGTACGTCTCGGCGCAGTGGGCGGTGGAAGAGGTGATCCAGCGCGCGCGGCGCAACGGCATCGCTTTCGCCGGGATCCGCAACAGCGCCCACGTCGGCGTGCTCGGGATCCACGTCCAGGCGATCGCGCAAGCCGGCCTGGCGGGGTTCGCGTTCACCAACTCGCCGGCGGCGATCCCGCCGTGGGGCGGGAAGAAGGCGCTCTACGGCACCAACCCGATCGCCGCGGCGTTTCCGCGCAAGCAGGGCGAGCCGCTGGTCATCGACCTCGCCATGACGACCGTGGTGCGCGGCCGCATCATGATGGCGATGAAGCGCGGCGAGCGCATCCCCGAGGGCTGGGCGCTCGACCGCAACGGAAAGCCGACCACCGACCCGAAGGAGGCGATCGAGCACGGGAGCCTGTTTCCCATCGGCGGCGCCAAGGGCGCGATGCTCGCGCTCATGTTCGAGCTGGTCTGCGCCGCGCTCACGGGCGCCGCGATCGGGCCCGAGGCGGACTCGTTCTTCATCGAGGAGGGCAACCGCCCGCGCATCGGCCAGGCCTTCATTGCGATTGATCTCGCGGCGCTTTCCGGGAAAGAAAAATTCCTCGAGCGGGTGGAAACCGTCGTGGCCGCGATGCTCGCCGATCCCGAGGTGCGCCTGCCGGGCGCGCGCCGCTTCGCGGCGGAAGCGGCGGCGAAAAAGGGCATCGAGGTGCCCGACGACCTCCTCGCGCAGATCGAGAAGCTATGCTCGACGTAGTCGTCGATTTCCCGAAGATGAAAGTCGGCGTGAGGACGCGTGACGGGCGGGTCGTCGAGATCCGCTACCTGCCGCTTGCATCAGCAGCCATTTCTCCAAGGAACGAGCTTGCGGAACGCGCGGCGCGGCAGCTCGAGTGCTACCGGGAAGATCCCGATACGCGGTTCGACCTGCCGCTTCTGGTCGAAGGCTCGCCGCTCGAGCGCGCAGTCTGGGACGCGATGTGCGCCATTCCGCGCGGGCGCACGCGTACGTACGGCGACTTGGCGCGCGAGCTGGAAGCTGCTCATTTCGCCACTCCCCGCGCGATCGGCCAGGCCTGCGGCGACAACCGCCTGCCGATCGTCATTCCGTGCCACCGCGTGGTAGCCGCCGACGGTATCGGCGGGTTCGGGCATTCGACCGGCGGTTACCTGCTGGAGGCGAAGCGTTGGCTTCTCGCGCACGAAGCGCCCGCGTTCGAGCTGAAGCCGTAGAGGACGGGCTCCTCGACGCGTTTTGCGACGCGCTGTGGCTCGAGGACGGGCTTGCGCGCAATACGATCGCCGCGTACCGGACGGACCTGGAGCAGTTTTCGAGATTCCTCAAGAAAGACCTGGTCAAGGCCGGTGAGGCCGACCTGTTCGCATTTCTCGCTACGCGAAAAGGCCGCGCCTCGAGCGCGGCGCGGCGGGTATCGACGCTCAAGCGCTTCTACCAGTACTGCCTGCGCGAGCGGCGCATCGACGCCGACCCGACGCTCAAGCTCGATGCGCCGAAGCGCACGCCGCGCTTTCCGAAGTCGCTTTCCGAGGCCGACGTCGAAGCGCTGCTCGCGGCGCCCGACCCCGCCACACCGCTCGGGCTGCGCGACCGCGCGATGCTCGAGACGCTCTACGCGACCGGCCTGCGGGTTTCCGAGCTCGTGGCGCTCAAGACCTTCGAAGTGAACCTGGACGCGAACGTGGTGCGCGTGATGGGAAAGGGGTCCAAGGAGCGCCTCGTGCCGCTCGGCGAGGAGGCCGCGGAATGGATCTCGCGCTACCTGAAAGCTCGGACAGGAAAATCGAATGCCCTGTTCATCACGGCGCGTGGCGGCGGCATGACGCGGCAGGCGTTCTGGCACCTGATCCGCCGCTACGGGGCGCGCGCGATTCCGGGGAAGAAGCTCTCGCCGCACATGCTGCGCCATGCCTTCGCGACGCACCTCATCAACCACGGCGCCGACCTGCGCGTGGTGCAGCTGCTGCTGGGCCACGCCGACATCTCGACCACGCAGATCTACACCCACGTCGCGCGCGAGCGGCTGAAGGCGCTCCACGCCAAGCATCATCCTCGAGGATGACCCCCGCCATATCGTGAAAACGCTGGTGATGCAGGACGAGGCGCGCAAGCCCATGCCGGTGTACGCCGAGCGCTCGATCCTCGATCTGACCGAGATCTACATCAACGGCGGGCGCCGCGGCCTGCTGGTGAAGATCCGCAGCGCGGACCTGGCGAGCGCGCTCGAGCCTACGCTGGTCGACGTCGCTCTATCGTGACGCCGACGAACTTCGCGTTCGCCAGGATGCCGAGCTTCGCCGCGCTCACCTTCACCCAGGGCGCGCTGAACTCGTTCAGCAGGAGCGCGGCGATGCGGTCGGCGAAAGTCTCGACCAGGCGGAAGTGGCCGCTCGCGGCGAGCGAGCGGATGCCGAGCGCGACCTTTTCGTAGTCGATCGTGTCGGCAACCTTGTCGCTCTTGAAGACGGCGCTTCCCGGCACGCCGATCTCGAGGTCGACCGACACCGTCTGAAGCACGTGCTTCTCGCGCCGGTGGATACCGATGCGCGCTTCGACCCGCAGGTCGCGGATGACGATCGCGTCCATTGCGGCCGATTCTATAGAATCGGCCGCAATGCACACCGCCGTCGCGCTCGTAGCCGTTCTGCTCGCCGCGTACTGCCTCGGATCGATCTCGTTCGCGATCGTGGTGAGCCGGCTGATGCGCCTGCCCGATCCGCGCAGCTACGGCTCCAAGAACCCCGGGGCCACCAACGTGCTGCGCACCGGCAGGAAGCTGGCCGCGGTTCTCACGCTCGCCGGGGATGCGGCCAAGGGCTGGCTTGCCGTCTGGCTTGCCGCGTTTTTCACCCCCTACGGGGCACTCGCCGGGCTGGCGGCGTTCCTCGGCCACCTCTTTCCGGTGTTCCACCGCTTCCAGGGCGGCAAGGGCGTCGCCACCGCTGCGGGGGCATTGTTCGGGCTCGACTGGCGCGTCGGCCTCGGCACGTTGATCACGTGGGGCGTGATGGCCGCGGCCCTGCGGTACTCCTCGCTCGCCTCGCTGGTGGCCGCGCTGTTCGCGCCCTTAGCCACCGCGCTGCTCATCGGCTGGCAGAGCGCGCTCGTCGTGGGCGTCATGGCGGCGCTCCTCGCCTGGCGGCACAAGGGAAACATCGCCCGGCTCCTTGCTGGCACCGAGCCGCGCATCGGCGAGGAAAAGGCTACCCCGTCAGATCCCAGCGCGGCCGCACCGTGAAATCGTGCTTTCGCGGAGGGCTTGCCTGCAGCTTGAAGGCGGCCGCGAACGCGATCATCGCGCCGTTGTCGGTGCACAGCTCCAGCTCGGGATAGAACACGTCGAATCCGCTGCGCGCCGCCTGGCTGTCGAGCCCGGCGCGCAGCTGCCGGTTGGCGCCCACGCCGCCCGCGACGACGAGCCGTGTGAGGCCGGTGGTCTCGAGCGCCCGCGCGCACTTGGCCACGAGCACCTCCACGATCGCCTCGACGAAGGCGCGCGCGACGTCGGCCGGGTCCGGGTTTCCGGTTTTCACCAGCGTCAGGACGGCGGTCTTCAGGCCGGAGAAGCTGAAATCCAGCCCGCTCGCGAGCATCGGCCGGGGCAGGCGGTAGCGCCCGGGCGCGCCGCGCTCGGCGAGCTCCGAGAGCGCGGGCCCGCCCGGGTAGCCCAGGCCCAGAAGCTGCGCGGTCTTGTCGAACGCCTCGCCGGCGGCGTCGTCCTGGGTGTCGCCGAGAAGCTCGTAGCGGCCGACCCCGTCCACGCGCATGAGCTGCGTGTGCCCGCCGGAAACGAGCAGCGCGAGGAACGGGAAGTCCGGGCGCCTCTCCGACAGCAGGGGCGAGAGCAGGTGCCCCTCCAGGTGGTGCACGCCGACGGCCGGCACGCCCAGCGACAGGGCGAGCCCATGCGCGAAAGAAGCACCCACTAACAGCGCGCCGGCCAGGCCTGGGCCCTCGGTATAGCCGATGCCGCCGATGGCGCTGAGCGAATTCCCGATCACCCTGCGCGTAAGCGGCACGAGCCGCCGGATATGGTCACGGGAGGCGAGCTCCGGCACTACCCCGCCGTAAGCCTGGTGCATCTGCGCCTGCGTGTGCACCGCGTGCGCCACCAGCCTTCCGGCGGCGCTGTCGTAAAGCGCGACGCCGGTCTCGACGCAGGAGGTCTCGATGCCCAGGATCAGCACGATGTCATTCTGATACAATTCAGCCTCTTTTCGGACCGATGAGCTGATGCCGACCGTACGCGTGAAGGAAAACGAGCCGTTCGAGGTGGCGATGCGCCGCTTCAAGCGCACCGTGGAGAAGACCGGCCTGCTGACCGAGCTGCGCGCCCGCGAGTACTACGAGAAGCCCACCGCCGAGCGCAAGCGCAAGCTTGCCGCCGCAGTCAAGCGCCATCACAAGCGCCTGCGCAGCCAGATGCTGCCGCAGAAGCTGTACTGACCCTCAAGAGCAAAATCACGGAAGACATGAAGACGGCGATGCGCGCCAAGGACTCCGCGCGCCTGTCCGCCGTGCGCCTGATTCTGGCCGCGATCAAGCAGCGCGAGGTCGACGAGCGCAAGGAGATGACCGACGCCGACGTCACCTCCGTGATCGAGAAGATGATCAAGCAGCGGCGCGAGTCGATCGCCCAGTACGAAAGAGCGGCGCGCCAGGATCTCGTCGACGTCGAGAAATTCGAGCTCGGCGTGCTGTCGGGCTACTTGCCCCGGCCGATGAGCGATGCGGAGGTATCGCAAGCCATCGATACGGCCGTGTCGGAGGCAAAGCCCGCGGGCATCAGGGACATGGGCAAGGTCATGGCGCTGCTCAAGCAGCGCCTCGCCGGCAAGGCCGACATGGCCAAGGTCTCGACCCTAGTCAAGACCAAGCTTTCCGGATGAGAATTGGGGAGTGATCCCCGATTCTTTCAAGCAGAATCTCCTCAATCGGGTCGACATCGTGGACGTGGTCTCGCGCTACGTCCAGCTGAAGAAGGGCGGGGCGAACTACCTCGGCCTGTGCCCTTTCCACGGCGAGAAGACGCCTTCATTCACCGTCAGCCCGGCCAAGCAGTTCTACCACTGCTTCGGCTGCGGCGCG
>Ga0137323_1000373_pt1 | contig 12946 bp, 13 predicted proteins | sample EasRivERMZT423_2_FD_102285 | JGI IMG/M metagenome (GOLD analysis project Ga0137323, IMG submission 102285) | Soil microbial communities from meander-bound floodplain in the East River, Colorado, USA - East River MetaG ERMZT423_2 | ecosystem: Environmental > Terrestrial > Soil > Floodplain ... | reverse complement strand
GTATTCCTGCTGCTGCAGGAGGAGCGCGCGAAAGTGGAAATCAAGGTGCCGGCGGCGGACATCCAGGCGGTGGTCGAGCGCGAAGTCTGACAGCCTGTCGGACTGAGCGTCATAAACAGTCGGTGTGAACGCATGGGCAGTCGCTCCGGGTTGTCGCCGAGCCGACAGGCTGAATGACTGCAACCCGCTGTTCAATTTAACAGCATAACCGGCCGAGAGTTTTGATCATGTCACTACCCGCCTACGAGGTTTACGCCATCCGCTACGCGCGGCGCGACGCGCGGCGCGCCGAGCATTTCATTGGCGGCGATCCCCACGATGCGCCGATGGCCATGGATTATTTCGTCTGGTTGATCCGCAATGCGGAACGGACGATCGTGGTGGACACCGGCTTCACCGCGGAGGTGGCGGCAAAACGCAAGCGCGAGTACATCCGCACGCCGAAAGCCGGGTTGGCTCTGCTGGGCGTCAAGGCCGAAGCGGTGCGCGAAGTCGTCATCACGCACCTGCACTACGATCACGTCGGGACGTTCTTCGACTTCCCGCAGGCCCATTTCCATTTGCAGGACGAAGAGATGCGCTTCGTCACCGGCCGCCACATGCGCCACGCGCGCTTCGCGCACTCATTCGAGGTCGAGGACGTGGTCGGCATGGTGCGGATGCTGTTCAAGGGCCGCGTCCTGTTCCACAAGGGAGTGGAGGAACTGGCCCCCGGCGTCAGCCTGCACCACATCGGCGGGCACACGCCGGGGCTGCAATCGGTACGGGTCCACACGCAGCGCGGCTGGGTGGTGCTGGCATCGGATGCGGCCCACTATTACGAGCACATGGAGACCGGGCGCTGCTTCACCTCCATGTTCAATCTGGGAGACGCGCTGGAGGGGTACGACACGCTGCGCCGCCTCGCGGAATCGCCCCGGCACATCGTTCCGGGCCACGACCCGCTGGTGATGGCGCGCTATCCGGCAGTCTCGAAAGAACTCGAAGGCATTGCGGTCAGGCTGGACGTCATGCCCATAGAACAACGCGGGTCGTGATTGGTCAATGGGGGCAGGCTGTTCCGGAAACTGATGGAGGATCCTATGGAGGCAGTGCAAGACAGCAGACATCTCTGCGACGTCGAACGCCGTGCCGGGTCACCCAAGGCATTTTCCCGGACCGGTTCCTGATGAATCGCGACTCACCCTGTTTACGGCAAGTTTCTAGCGACACGAAAGCCGCGCCGACCGCTGCGCAGGTCCTTGTTATCGCCTTCTCTGCGCGCGGACCGGATGTCGTCGGGCGAGAGTCCCCAAGCGCCACCGCGAACCACCGCCTTCCCACATTCTCCGTTGAGCCAGGGCGAGCCGTCGACCGGCGCGCCGGCGTAAGATGCATTCCAGCAGTCCGCGACCCATTGCCAGACGTTACCGTGCATATCGAAAAGATTGAAGCGATTCGGGGAGAATGATCCAACCGGCGTGGTTCTTTCGCTCGCGTATTCCGAGCAGCCTTTGCAATTCGCCATTTTCCGGCCAACGGCGTCGCCCCATGAATAGGCAGTCCTGGTGCCGGCCCTCGCCGCGTACTCCCACTCCGCTTCGGAAGGAAGGCGGTATGCTTTTCCGGTTTTCGTTCCGAGCCACGCAATGTAGTCCTGGACATCGTTCCAGCTCACATAGAACACTGGTCCCGTACCCCGGCCCCAGCCTCTGTCATTGGGTTTGTGCCTGCAAGCGCCGTCCCGGAGACATTGGTCCCACTCGCCAAAGGTCACGGGATAGCGCCCGATCGCGAAGCTGCGCCGTATCGCGACGCGAGTAACGGGACCTTCCGACGCGTGATGCCCCAGTTCGCCTGGCGGAGAGCCGCGCTCAAAAACGCCGGACGGAATTGCCACCAGTTCCGGGCACTCTGGACAGTCCCGGAATACGCGCAACGGGAGTATCTCTGCAGAGGGCGCGCTATGGAAGGAGACAAACGCGAACCACGCCCAGGCCAGAACGGCTGCGCCCAGCACGGCGCCTGTCGCGAGCAGCGCCGCCTTACGCCTGCGCCGGCGATCCAGAAAAGAAGCGCGCTCGTGGCTCGGCACGACGCTATACATTGCGACGGGAGCCGCAATATTCTTGACGCGCTTGCGCCCGTCGTAGACGAATAAATGCTCGACTTTGTCCTGTACGTGGACGAACACGCTGCCCGAGACCATGATCCCGCCGCTTTCCGCCAATCCTTCGAGGCGCGCCGCCACGTTGACGCCGTCGCCATAGATGGTATTGCCGTCCGCGATCACGTCGCCTAGATTGATTCCGATGCGGTATTCCATCGAACGGTGGGGCGGCAGGTTGGCGTTTCGTTGGGCAAGCTCGTCCTGGATGGCCACGGCGCATTCGACGGCCGAGGTGGGGCTGGTGAACGCCGCCAGGACGCCGTCGCCGGATAGATCGATCACCCGTCCGTGGAACCGGGTGATGTGCTCGCGAAAACAATCCCGATACGTTTTCAGCGTTTCGAGCGTGCTTCGTTCCTGGGCAGCCATGAGGCGGCTGTACCCGGAAACGTCGGCCACCATGATGGCGAGCAGCTGTCGATCCGGCCCGATCTCCGGCATTGCTCCCCCGTTTTCGCGAGCACCTGCCGAGTACATGCCTCATTGTCAGGGAAAACGCAATAGCCACTCCGCGTTGCTACTGTCTCCAGCGACCGGCGGGGGCCTGCGCCCCGGTTTCCTGCGATTTCAACGACTTGATCAATCCAGCGGCACGGCGCCGTTGGCACTGATCACGCGCTTGCCGTCGGCGCTACGCACGAACTCGAGAAAGCGGGCGACGGCGTGGGAGGGCGTCCCTTTGGTCACCAGGAACGAATCGCGCGTGAGCCCGTAGGCGCCGCTTCGGACGTTTTCCGCGGAAGGTTCAATGCCGTTGAGCGCGAGCGGCTTGATACGCGCCACGCTTTGTTCCACGACCGTCATGGTAGTCATGCCGATGGCGCCTGGCGTGCGGGCCAGCTCTTTGGCCATGTCCCCGGACTTGGACATCACTCCCACACCGTCCGGCATCTGCAGTTGAGCCAGGCACCCGATCCGCTGCCTGACGACCTCGGCGTCAACTTCACTATCCGGTCTCGTCCGCGGGGCGACCGCCAGATCGGACCCCCCCAGTTCCTTCCAGTTGAGCAGCCGGCGCGAATAAATATCGCAGATTTGCTGGTCGGCAAGACCGGTGGCGGGCACCGTGGCGTTGACACCGAAAACGACTGCGACCTTGGCGATCTCCTGCACGGCCATCCCTTGCCGGACGAGGTCGTCGATGGCCAGTCCGTGACTTGCCATGGCGATATCGATGCTGCCCTCCACCAGAGCTTTTATTCGCGCCTTGGTGCCGAGCCCTTTCCCTATCTCCACCGTGACGGCAGGGTGTTGCTCCCGGTATGCCTTGGCGAGTGCAGCCACCAGGGGGGTTACCCCGGTTGACCCGTCTATGAGGATCCTGTCCGCGGTCTGACCGTGCGCGGCGGCGGCAAGAATGCAACCTAGCACCAGCCCCAATACTCGATATTTCACAGGGCAAAACCTGCGTTCTGGCTTGACGACCGTGCCGTGCGTGGTTCTCATAGTGCCCTCCATTGATGACGTGAACGTATGGACATGTGTTCTCGTTGCTGCAAGTGAATCCTGCGCCTGGACGGAAATCCATTCTGCGGTCCAACGCGCATTTGTTTTGTGTGTTATTCACACTTCGCTCGTATGAACATCGGGGCATCCCCCGGCGACTGAGGCGCAGAGCAGTCTATGGACTGAAAGGGGTCGGCGCCATAGAATTGGCGCGGGTACTCATGTCCCGCCGGAGTCACCATGACGAACCCGAGCCGCCCCGATATCCTTACGGACGCGGAACTGCGCGCGCTATCCGGTCAAGGTGCCGTCAAGTCGTTCCGGAAACAAACCATTATCGTCAGTGAGGGCGACGAGACCGACTCGCTTTATGTCATCCTTTCCGGCCGCGTTAAGGTCTACCTTGCGGACGAGTCCGGCAAGGAGGTCGTGCTCGGCACCCAGGGGCCGGGGGAATACTTTGGCGAGATGGTGCTCGACGGTGGAGCGCGCTCGGCCTCTGTAATGACGCTGGAGCCGTCGCGGTTCATCGTCATTCCCAAGCGCGAGGTGCGTGAATTCCTGCGCGGCCAGCCGGAATTTTCCGTCCGGCTCATTGAGAAGCTCATCCGCCGGACCCGGGTGCTGACCGCGAGCGTGAAAAATCTGGCGCTGATGGACGTCTACGGACGCGTGGCACGTCTGCTGCTCGAACTCGCGGAAGAGGATCGCGGCAAGCTCGTCATCCGGGATAAACTAACCCAACTGGATGTCGCGAACCGGGTGGGTGCCTCGCGCGAAATGGTCAGCAAAATACTCAAGGATCTTGCCGTTGGCGGCTATATCAGCGTCAAGCAGAAACGCATCACCATACATAAGGCGCCGCCTCGGCATTGGTAAGTCGGCATGGGATTGCAGGGGCCAGTCTCGATTTATTCATTGCCGCATAAATCGAGCCTCGCCCCTTAATACCTTGATCCTGGCCGCTTCAATCCTTTTGTGCAGAAACCGAACTCGAAGAGCCCATTGCCGGATGACGTCCTGAGCGAGGCCGAGGTCCGGGCCGTAGCGGGGCGCGCCGTCATGCGGGCGTATCCGAAAAACGCCGTCGTAGTCACCGAAGGCGACCGGACCGACACGCTCCACATCATCGTTTCCGGCCGGGTCAAGATTTATGTCAGCGACGAGAAAGGCAAGGAAATCGTCCTGAACTTCGCTGGTCCCGGCGAGTACTTCGGCGAACTGGCGCTCGTCGACGGCCCGCGCGCGGCATCGGTGATGACGCTGGAGCCGACCCGGTTCCTGGTCGTGCCGAGGGACGACTTAAGGGAGTTCGTGGCGAGCAGCCCGGAGTTCTCGCTGCACCTCATCCGCAAGCTCATCCAGCGCGTGCGCGTGCTCACGAACGACGTCAAGAGCCTCGCGCTCATGGACGTATACGGCCGGGTCGCGCGGATGCTGCTGGACCTCGCGGTGGAGCGCGACGGCTCGCTCGTGATCGAGGATCGTCCGACCCAGCAGGAGCTGGCGAACCGGGTCGGCGCCTCGCGCGAGATGATCAACAAGATTCTCGGCGACCTGGCCAGCGGCGGCTACATCACCGTCGAGCGCGACCGGATCACGATTGCCCGGGCGCTCCCGCGCGCTTGGTAGGGGCACACGGAACCCGTCGTCGATCCATGAAGGCCTGGTAATCGGCTTGTCCGTGCCGTTGAATCCGGGCGGACCGGGTAACCCGTCGGGGGCCCCCACCGCCCGGATCATTCAACCCTACCGGGTGCGTTGCGCGAAGTAATCGCCGAGGAGTGACGCGGTGGACCGGATTGCGTCTCTTGCCCGGCAAATAAGGCCGGCCAACGATTCGCCGTCGCGCAGACATTCTGCGGCGAGCCGCCGGTCGCTTTCGCTCATGCGGTGATCGTCCATACGGTGTGCCAAGGTGGGTTGCGCCGTCACAGGTTCGCGAACATCTGGCATGCAATCGATTTTCCGGGTCATGGTCTTCGCTCCTTCCTCTCGTCGCGTTGCAATTCCGGCTTTTCGCCGGCCCATGCAAACTTTCATTTGCATGGCTACCAGCCTAATTTCGGGCCGGGAAGCGCGCTGTTAAGCCATTCACTGTCATCGTGTGGAAAATTCACATTACCGGGCGGGGAAGACGCGCAGCCGTCGGCCATAGACGCGCGCTGGACACTCGCCAGCGCCATTTACCGGGGGCTACCGGAAAAGCTACACTGACTCCCTTGGGGAGAAGCAGCCCGGCGGGAATATCCCTGTTGTTCCGCGGATCGACTCGCGTCGGACGCGCAGTATAAGAGCATGGCGGGCCGGAGGAAGGTCCCGTCCGGGCGCCAAAGGGGAGCCATGGAAAACGCAGACTTGCGCCACGCGGCGAGCCAATCGCTTGATCTCGATCACGCCGATCTGCTCGCGAAGATCAAGCTGTTCGCCGGGATCGATCGCGTCACGCTTGCCAAGCTCGCCGCGCATCTCGAATCCTTGTCCGTGCCGAACGGTACGGAACTGTTTCGCCAAGGTGATCCGGCGGACGCAGTCTATCTCGTGGCGCGCGGCTCGCTCGGCGCATTCGTTTCTTCGGGCGGCGATCCGGGCGAGCGGCGCGTGAACACACTCGAGGCCGGCAACCCGTTCGGCGAAATGGCGTTGCTCTGCGACCACCCTCGCGCCGCGACGATACGCGCCGATACGGACGCGGAGGTGCTGCGGCTGGAGCGCGCCCGGTTCCTTGCGCTGGTGCGCGAGGAACCGAGTGTCGCGCTCGCCGTTGCCGCTTCGCTGGGTGAGCGGCTCCGCGCGCGGGACTTGCCGGCCCCGGAGACCGGCTCGCCCGCGGACAGCGAGGAGGCGGCGGCGCAACCGCGAATGCCGGCGCAACCCGTCCGCCGATGGCGGTTGGGTCAGGCTTCGATCGGCGGGCTCCTGGCAGTTGCGATCATGATTGGCGGCTGGGGCATGCCGTCGCCGGCGGGACTGACGCCACAAGGCTGGCACGCGTTCGTGACGCTGGCCGCGCTCGTGCCGCTGCTCGCGCTCGATGCGTTACCGGAGGGGATCTTGGCGCTGTTGCTCGCAGGCGTATGGGTCGTGGGAGGAGTGGTTCCGCCAGCCGCCGCGCTGAGCGGCTTCAGCTCCGAGAGCTGGATCCTCGTCGTAAGCGTCCTTGCGGTCGGCGCGGCGATTGCTGCTTCCGGCCTGCTCTACCGGATCGCGCTCTGGACCGTCGCGCACAGTCGGGGTGGTTTCGCCGGCCAGGTGACCGCGATGTCGGTCGCGGGTGTGCTCCTGGGTCCCGCTGCACCGAATGCCACTGCCCGAGTGACCCTTGTTGCGCCGGCGATGAGTGAACTTGTGGAAGCCCTCGGCTACGCGCCCCGGTCGCGGCCGGCGGCGGGGCTGGCAATGGCGACGCTGATCGGATTTGGACAGATGGGCGCGGCATTTCTGACGAGCTCGACCACGGCCGTCCTCGTATTCGCGGTGCTTCCGCAAGGCGGGCCAATCGAATTGAACTGGCTCTCGTGGGCGGCGCTCGCGGCACCCGCTAACATTCTCCTGCTCCTCGGACTTGTGATAGCGATCGTCTGGTTCTATCGACCGCGAAGCCGGGCCGACCTGGAAGGTCCGACGCAGCGGGGCGTAGTCAGTCTCCAGCGCAGGCTGCTCGGGCGTCCCACGCGCAACGAGAAGATTTCATTCGTCGTCGGCGCCGGATTGTTGCTCGGATTCATCGCGCAGCCGCTTCACGGCATCCACCCGACGTGGATTGCGGTTTTTGCCTTCGCGGCCCTGGGCGCGATGCGCGTGGTCACGGTCAACACGCTGCGTTCCGTCAACTGGAGTTTTGCGCTGCTGTTCGGAATGCTGGCGAGCATGTCCAAAGTCTTCAGCGACACCGGGCTGGACGCGTGGATCGCGGGATCGGTCAGCAGCCTGGTCGGCAATCTGGCTTCCTCACCAGTGCTGTTCGTCGCCGCACTCACTCTGCTGTGCTTCGCGGTCAGCTTTGTGTTGCGCTGGCAGGCCGCGGCCCCCCTCATCACCATTGCGCTGGCTCCAGTCGCGGGCGCGGCCGGCATCCACCCCTTCGTCGTCGGGCTGGTCGCCCTGATCGCGTGCAACGGTTTTTTCCTGCCGTACCAGAGTACCACCTATCTGGCGATGTACCACGGCAGCGGCGGAAAACTGTTCACCCACGCGCAGGCGCGCCCGGCCGCCATCGCCTATGGCGGCGTGACACTGCTCGCGCTCTGCGGGAGCGTTATCGCCTGGCGCGCGATGGGACTGCTCTAAACTCTCAATTCGTGCCGACCTCGTGCAGGAACCAGGTTGCCCTTATACTGAGCGACCACCTGCGCCTCCCGCCCATGATCCCCAATCAAGCCGCCCGCGCGGTACTGTTCGCGGACATCAGCGGCAGCACGCGGCTCTTCGAGACCCTCGGCAACGAGCGGGCCGTGGAGCGCGTGAGCCGCTCGCTCGCGATGCTCGCCCGGGTGTGCGAGGACTGCGGCGGCAAGGTTATCAGGACCACCGGTGACGGCACGCTGTGTCTGTTCGAGACCGCCGACGCTGCCTTGAGCGCCTCGCGCCTGATGCAGGAAAAGACCGAAGAGCAGCAGGAGTTAAGCGAGCCGGGCCCCGGCATCCACATCGGCTGCCACTTCGGGCCGGTGCTCGAGAACGCCGGCGACCTCTACGGCGACGCGGTGAACCTGGCGGCGCGCGTCGCGGGCCTCGCGGAGGTCGGGCAGATCATCACCACCGAAGATACGGTCGCGAACCTCTCGCCCAGCCTCGCCGAGCGCACACGCAAGCTTGACCGCGTGCCGGTCAAGGGCAAGCAGGCGGCGGTGACGATCTTCGAGTTCCTGTGGCGGAACACCGAGGACCTCACGGATCTTGGGACGCGCACCTATCACGGTCGCGTGGTCCGCCTCGTGCTCAAATACGAGGGCCGTGAGTGGAGCTTCGAGGGACCCGGCGAACTTTCTTTCGGACGCGACGGCACCTGCGATGTCGTCGTGGGCGACCGCAAGGCTTCCCGCCGCCACGCTCGCGTCGAGCGGCGACGAGACAAGTTCGTGCTCGCAGACCGAAGCGCCAACGGCACCTGGGTGCAGTTCGCGGGGGAGGCCGAAGTGGTGGTGCTGCGGCGCGAGGAGTTGATGCTGCGCGCCAGCGGTTTCATCGGCCTCGGGCACAGTCCGGGCGACGGACAGGGTGCGCCGGTGGTGTTCTCCTGCGAGTAGTCGCCGCATTGCTGCGGCGTCAACCCAAGGTCGCGCACGAGCTTGCCGTACTTGGGGTATTTGCTCTTGACACAAGTAACCTGACATGACCAGAACGCATTGGCTCTTGAGCTTCGCCGCATTGATGGCTTGCGCCGTGTCGTCGGCTCCGCTGCTGGCGCAGCCCGCTTCGATAGGCTCAGGACAGGCCTATCCCTACAAGCCGATCCGGCTCATGGTCGGATTCCAGCCGGGCGGGGGCGTCGATATGTCCGCGCGGACCGTCGGCCAGCCCCTCGGCGCGGCGCTCGGACAATCGGTCGTTGTCGACAACCGGCCGGGGGCCGCGGGCAACATCGCCGCCGGCTACGTCGCCAAGGCGACGCCGGATGGCTACACGCTGCTGATGGCCAATTCCACGATCTCGAGCCCGACCCTGTTCAAGAGCCTGCCGTTCGACGTTCGCAAGGACCTCGACCCGGTCGGATTGATCGCGATCGGGCCTTCGGTCCTGATCGTGCATCCGTCCGTTCCCGCGCGCAACGTGAAGGAGCTGATCGCATTGGCCAGGGCGCAGCCGAAAAAGCTGGTCTACGGCTCCGGAGGAATCGGCAACGTCACTCATCTGGAGATGGAGATCATGAACGCGATGGTGGGCGTGCAGATGACGCACGTGCCGTACAAGGGCAGCGCGCCTTCCATCATCGCGCTGGTCGGCGGAGAAATTCAGGCGGTCTTTTCTTCCATTCCGTCGGCGCTGGGCCAGATCAGGGCGGGCAGGATCCGGGCGCTGGGCGTGTCGATATTGAAGCGCAGCAGCGTGCTGCCCGACGTGCCGACCCTGGACGAGTCGGGCGTGCCCGGCTTCGACGCCGCGTCGTGGTACGCGGTATTCGCCCCGGCCGGCACGCCGAAGAATGTGGTTGCCATGCTGGGCAAGGAGATCGTCACGATCATGAATACCCCGGACATACGGGAACGCTTTGCGAATGACGGCTTCGAGCCGGCCGGCACCGGCCCGGCGGAGTTCGCCAAGTTCCTGCGCGCGGAACTGGTCAAGTGGGCCAAGGCCGTGGAGATGGCCGGGGTCAAGCCCGAATAGAGCGGTGATGAGTAATGGGTGACGAGTGATGAGCAACCCAGGCTGAAGGTGCCGGGCTGACAGTTAAAGGCAAGAGCGGGCCTTTCGCTAGTTACGATTCATAAGCGGCTGGTGACGAATGACGGGTTTTACCCATCACTCATCACCCATCACTCATCACGCCTCAATCCGCTTTGAGGCCGGCGTCTTTCGCGACCTTGGTCCAGCTTCAAGTGACTCATATGGACACGGACGTACTTATTGTCGGAGCGGGCCCGACCGGATTGATGCTCGCAAATCAGCTGGGGCGGCGCGGTGTGAGAGCGCGGATCATAGATCGCCACGGCGGGCCGTCGCTCCAGACACGGGCGCTCGGCGTGCAGGCGCGCACGCTCGAGATCTACTCCCGGCTCGGCATCGCGGAGCGGGCGCTGCAGCTAGGCAAGCGCGGCACCGGCGCCAACCTGTGGGCGGAGGGGCAAAAGATGGCGCGCGTCCCCCTGGGTGAAATTGGGCAGAGCCTCAGCCCGTATCCCTTTCTGCTCATCCTGGGCCAGGACGACAACGAGCGGATCATGGGCGAGAAGCTCCGCGACTGGGGCATGTCTGTGCAGTGGGACACAGAGCTTATCGGCCTCGAGCAGCAAGCCGGCCGTGTCACGGCGACACTCAAGCAGCCGGACGGCGTGATCCAGACGGTCACGGCCGCGTGGGTCGCGGGGTGTGACGGGGCGCGCAGCGCGGTGCGCGAGCTCTCCGGCATCACTTTCCCGGGTGCGCCGTACGAACACGTGTTCTTCGTCGCCGATACGCAGGTGACCGGGGCCATGGTACCGGACGAGCTCAACGTCTATCTGTGGCGCGAAGGGTTTCACCTGTTCTTTCCGATGCGCGGGGCGGATCACTGGCGAGTCGTTGGCATCCTGCCCCAGAACCTGCGGGGCCGGGACGATTTGACCTTCGAGGACGTGGTCCCCTCGGTGCGCCGGGAGGCGGGCGCCGGGCTGTCCTACAAGGGCTGCACCTGGTTCTCGACCTACCGCATTCACCACCGGAGCGCGGAGAGGTTCCGCGACCGTCGCTGCTTCCTGCTCGGCGACGCGGCGCACGTGCACAGCCCGGTCGGCGCGCAGGGCATGAATACCGGCCTGCAGGACGCCTACAACCTGGCGTGGAAGCTGGCGCTCGTCGTCGAAGGCCGCGCGAACGCAGGATTGCTCGACACCTACGAGGCCGAGCGCATTCCCGTCGCCCGGCGGCTGCTGAGCACCACCGACCGGGCGTTCATGCTGATCGTTTCCGATAACTGGCTCGCGGGCCTGTTCCGTACCCGGATACTCGCCAGGATCCTCGCTTTTGCAATGACCATCGAGCGGGTACGGAAGCTCGCGTTTCGCACCATCTCCCAGATCGGCATCCACTACCGGGAAAGCCCGCTGTCAAACACGTTGCCGGGCCTGCCTGACGGCGCGCCGCGCGCGGGCGACCGTTTCCCGTGGCTGCAGCTCAAGATCCACGCGAACGGCCCGGCCGAGGACCTGTTCCAGAAGCTCGACGATACGCGTTTCAACCTGATCGTGATCGGGCAGCCGGCGCCGTTAGCAATGACGTCTGGGTTCGGCGACCTGCTGCGCACCCACGCAATTCCCGACGACGATCACAATACCCGGGCGCTCGCCGGCGCGCAGATTTCCGGTCCCGCTTACTACCTGCTGCGTCCGGACGGCTACATCGGTCTCGCTGGGACGCGCCTGGAGACGGAAACTCTGGCGCGCTACCTTGCTGAAGCGCACCTGCGTATTGATTGACCCTCGCAGGTGAACCGCGTATAAGAGAAGTAGGCGTTTAGTTTCCTCTCCTTGGGCCCGTTTCCATCGGGCCGCTCCTGCAGTCGCATCTGTCAGGGCCTGGGATTAAACAATTCCGGGCTTGCCTCCGTTCACCGTTTCTCCAGGACGCTCATGAACGCCGTTCGATCAACTGGCACGCCGCGACGGCTTGTCCTGAGAAGGTACGGGCGATGGAACAGGTGATCGGCTTCGACGAGCTGCGCTGGCTGCAGGAGTTGACGTACAAGACGCACAAAGCGGAGATGCCCCGGACCATGGGCGCGAGACTCCTGGCGAGGGGGCTCATCGCGCCCAACACCGGCGGCTTCGAGCTTACGGCAAGGGGCCGCATTGCGCTGGCCAAGCTGGCTTGATGGACCGGAGAACGTGCTCAGCCGTACGCGACGACCGACCGCTGCCCCGGGTAATGGGGCCGCTGTCCCAGAACAGGAGCGAAACATGAAGGCGCAGACGCAGATGATGCATGTCGACACCGTTCCTGGCAGGGTGCTGATCGGACCGAAAAAGCTGGGGAGTAGCTATGCCCGCATCGTTTCGCAGAAGGACGGCTCCGGACGCATCGAGATATTCGATACCGTCTCCGGCCGCTGGCTGCCAGCATCCGAGAGCGTCACTTTCAGCGAGGTCTGGAGTGCGCCGGCGGCGGGGATGTTCCCGCCGCTGTAGTTCGACGGCAAGCCCCGAGCCGACGCTGGGGCGCCGCTGCTACTGAAGGGTAAAATACACGTTTCAATCATCCATTCTGGAAGGGGCGATGTGATCATCTATGTGGGCAACCTCGGCGACGAGGTGACGGAAAAGCAAATCGAGGATCTGTTCAAGCCGTTCGGGCAGGTCTCATCAGTCGAGCTGTTGCGCGAGATGTTTACCGGCAAGCTCAAGGGCTTCGGCTTCGTGGAGATGCCTGGCAGAGCACACTCGCTGGCCGCGATTGCCGGGCTCAACGGCAAGGATTTAGCCGGGCGCGCCCTGAAGGTGAACGAGGCACGGCCCCGGGTCGAACGCGGCCGGCGCCGCTAGGGGCGGGCACGACGGCATTGTTTTCCGGCGCGGCGGGACGTCTGCATGCAGATCTGGGTCGACGCCGACGCCTGCCCGGCGGTCATCAAGGAAATCCTGTTTCGCGCGGCGCAACGCTTGCGCCTGCCGACGACACTGGTTGCAAACAAGCCGCTGCGTACGCCGTCGTCAG
>Ga0137323_1000371_pt1 | contig 12965 bp, 9 predicted proteins | sample EasRivERMZT423_2_FD_102285 | JGI IMG/M metagenome (GOLD analysis project Ga0137323, IMG submission 102285) | Soil microbial communities from meander-bound floodplain in the East River, Colorado, USA - East River MetaG ERMZT423_2 | ecosystem: Environmental > Terrestrial > Soil > Floodplain ... | reverse complement strand
GCCATTGAAGTCGACGCTGATGTTGTCGCCGCGAATGGTGATCGGCGGGCCACTCAACGCATACGTCCTGGGAGCGACGCGCGTCGACTGGGTGATCACCATCCCGGGCCGCAGCTCGACGTCTTGCGGCCCTTGCGCAAGCACCGCGACTAGCAGCAGCATGATGCCAACTTATGCTAGGGCGTAGTCTTCCGCTCGTCACCGCGTTGCCGTTCGTGGTGCTGCTGCTCGTGATCGCGCTGGCGCCGCTGCTCGCGCCGCACCGGTGGCATACCAACCGCAATCGGGCCATCATCGCCGGAATCATCTCGCTGCCCATCCTCCTGTACCTCGGTGTCGCGCTGGGGCCGGAGGGGCGCCATCTGCTCGCCGAGAAGATCCACGAGTACCTCGGCTTCATCGTCGTCATCGGGGCGTTGTTCGTGATCTCGGGCGGGATTCACGTGCAGGGATCGTTGTCCGGGACGCCGCTCGTCAATACCGGCATGCTGGGCATCGGCGCCGTGCTGGCGAACCTGACCGGGACGACCGGCGCCGCGGTGTTGCTGATCAGGCCGCTGCTCCGCGCCAACAAGCGCCGCAAACGCGTCGCCCACATCGTCATCTTCTTCATCTTTATCGTGGCGAACTGCGGCGGGCTCCTCACCCCGATCGGCGACCCCCCCCTGCTGCTCGGCTTCCTGAAGGGGGTGCCGTTCGACTGGACGCTGCGGCTCTGGAAGGAGTGGCTCACCGTCAACGGCGCCCTGCTCGTGATCTTCAACGTCTGGGATCAGTGGGCCCTGAGCAAGGATGAAAAGGAGCTACCGGGCTCGCAGCATGAGCAAGTGCTCGTCCATGAGCCGCTGCGCATTCGCGGTGCGTTCGAGATGGTGGTGCTGCTGGGCGTGCTGGCCACGATCATCACCGCCGGCCAGGCGGCAGCGCGCGGGAAGCCGTGGCCAATCGGAGTGCAGGAGCTCGTCATCCTGGCACTGGCCGTATTCGGTTTCTTTGTGGGCTCCGCGGAGCGGCGAGAGAAGAACTTCTTCACCTGGGGCCCGATCCTCGAAGTCGGAATTCTGTTCGCGGCGATCTTCGTGACGATGGCGCCGATGCTCGAGATCCTGAACGCCTGGAGCCAGGGCACGCGCGAAGTTCTGGGCATCAGCTACGGCGTGACCACGCCCCGGCAATTCTTCTGGACGACCGGCGCGCTGTCGAGCGTGCTCGACAATGCGCCTACCTATCTCGCGTTCGCCGCGGCCGCGGCCGGGTTGCACGGCGTGGCGCCGCACGGTGCCTACATCGGAGTGCTCGCGGCGAGCCCTGAAGCGTCCAAGCTGCTCGAGGCGATCTCGACCGGCGCCGTGTTCATGGGCGCCAATACCTACATCGGCAACGCCCCGAACTTCATGGTGCGCGCGATGGCGGAAGAAAACGGCGTGAAGATGCCGTCGTTCTTTGGCTATATGGTGTACAGCGTTGGGATACTGCTGCCGATCTTTATAGTCGTGGCGGTGGTGTTTTTCTGACTCTGAATCGGTCGACGCCGTCCGACACGCGCATGCGGGCGGCTGCCGCAATGATGGTGAGCTCGGTGATCAGCAACTCCCAGCGATCCGCACCCAGTCGCTTGCGCAGTCGATCTTGAGCCTTTTCCCAGCGTGGCAACACACGTGCGAGCTCCTGCTTGCCACGGGCGGTGAGCGACCAAACACGTTCGCGTTTGTCGTCGCCGCTACGAGAGCGAATTAGTCCGCTCCGTTCCATGGCGCCCAGGGTCCGCGTGAGCGTCGTCCGGTCGACTGCGAGCAGCTCAGCCACCATGCTTTGGATCACGGGCCCCTTGCTAAGGACGTACAACAGCGTGAACCGGGGCACGCTGACGCCAAGCGCCCGCTCGTACAGGCGAGTGACGGAGCGGGACGCTCGACGCAGACTGGAGCAAACGCACGCCAGCTGCGGCAGAGTCTCAACTCGCACGCAGGCGCCTGAAGATTGCGACGTGACTCGCCATGAGCAGCGGCACGAAGAAGGTGGGAACGAGGTTGAGCGGCAGTTGAGTCAGCAGCTCCACCCCAGGTCGTGAACCCGAGACGATGACGAGCGTGGCGGTCCCGACGGCAACAATGAGATCAAGTGCTCCGAAGGAATTCCAGAGATACGCGAGCCACTTGGGGCGGCTGCTCGCGAGCGCGAGGCCGATTGCGCCGAGCGCGACGATGATGTCTCCCCATCCCGCACGAGAGGCGAATGCAGGAGCGAGCAAACCGCGCGCGCCCAGGATCACGAAGGAGAGCCCCACCACTCGAACCGCGTGCATGCCGACGAGCGCTCGCCATGATAGTCCGGTAAGCCAGTTACCGAGACCGATGATCGCGAGCACGGTAAGCGCGACGATGGCGAGCTGAGGCACGGGGAACGGGAGACGAAAGAGCGCGGGCCCAAACGCCAGTGCGGCTGCGAACCACGCTAGCAGCACGACAGGCACGGTGCGGGTGGGTTTGGCGGGTGTGGCGGTCAGTCCGGCGGTCATGTGCCCCCCTCAGCGGGTGTGGAACTACGTGTATATACACCTATCTTCCCCTAAAGCCAGAACCCCGGGGCTTGGTTCCCACGGGGTTCGCCAACCATATTGTGTTCTGTGGCACTAATCCCACATGAGCCGCAGCGTCGCGCGATCGAGGCCCCGCTTGGTCCGGTGCTCGTGGTTGCCGGTCCTGGTGCGGGGAAAACGTTCTGTCTCACTGCCCGAATTCAGCATCTCATTGACTCCCGTTTCAATCCGCATCGGATCTGCGCACTCACGTTCACCAACCGTGCGGCGGAAGAAATTGCGACCCGGCTTGGCACCGGCGACGTGTGGCGCGGGACGATGCATGCGTTCTGCCTGCAGCTGCTGCGGGAGTTCCATGACGAAGCGGGACTGCGCAAAGGCTTTGGCGTCGCCGACGAGGACTACCAGCGCGTCATCCTGAGCCGGTTGCGCGTCCCCGCCGACCGGCGCGGCCAGCTCCTCACATTGTTCGGCCGTCATCGTTTCCAGGGCTATCGTCTAACGGCTAACGACCAACGCCTTTTCCACGAGTACAAGAGCTGGCTCGCGCAGCGTAACATGGTGGACTTCGACGAGCTGATCACGCGTGCCGAGCCGCTGGCGGATCGGATTGCAGACCGGTGGGACTATCTGCTGGTGGACGAGTTCCAGGACGTGAACGCCGTCCAGTACGACTTCCTCAAGAAGCTCGTGCAGCCGCACGGCAATTTCTTCGCCGTGGGCGACGACGAGCAGTCGATCTTCGCGTGGACCGGCGCCGATCCCTACGTGCTGGTGCGGTTCAAACGGGATTACGAAGTCGAGCCGATCGTGCTCGAGAAGAACTGCCGGTGCTCCAGGCAGATCTTCCAGACCGCCCGGCGCGTGCTGGCGCAAAATCCGCAGCTGTTCCAGAAGCAGCTCACCGCCGAGCGCGAATCGATCCACGAGGTGCAGGCGTTCTCGTTCCGCGACGAGGAGGAGGAAGCCTCGTGGCTGCTCGAGCAGCTGACGGCGCCGTGGGGCGACTGCGCGATCCTGTATCGCAAGCACCGGGTGGGTGAGTACATGGAGGGACGGCTGCTGCGCGCCGGCATCCCGTGTCGCCTGGCCCGAGGCCGCTCGCTCATGGAGGATGACGTCATCAAGTACGTCATCACCGCGCTGCGCATCGTGCGGCATCCCGACGATCCCGTTGCGCTCGAGGCGTTCGCGCGCTGCGTGTTGTCCGAACACTTCCTGCAGGAGGTCGAAGCGGCGATCGAGGGCGACTTCTTGTCGTCGGTGCGGGCGCTGGCGCGGCGGCGGCCGGCGCAGGATCCCGATACCAAGAAGCTGTGGCGGCTCGTCTATCAGGTCGAAAACCTGAGGGCCCTGCCACGATCGCACGGCACGCTGCAGGCTGTGGTGGACGAATTGCTTTCCCAGAGCATCGGACCGTACCGGAATTCCCTGGAAGAACGGCACGATGAGCTGAGCGATCCGGGGAGCATTCCCGAAGCCGTGCAGCTCGCGCACGCGCTTACAGGGCCAATCGCGTTCGCCCCAATGGGCGGTTTGGAAGTCGCTCTGCGCGGAATGGTCATTGCGTCGGGCATTCGGAACGTCGGCTCGGCGACGGATGGCGGGATCAAGACAGACGGGTTCACACTCTTCAAGGCCCTGCAACTCCTCCACGCCAAAGAGTTGGACGCCAGGCTGAGTCGCTACGTCACGTTCGACTTCGAAACCACCGACACCGACGTGGCGACGTGCGGCGTTGTGGAAATCGGGGCGGCGCGCGTGGTGAACGGCGAGATCGTCGATCGGTTCCACACGCTGGTCAATCCGTACAAGCCGATCTCAGCGGGGGCCAGCAAGCTGCACGGGTACACGGACGCCGACGTCGCTCACGCCCCGTCCTTTTCCGAAGTGCTGCCGCAGTTCATGGCTTTTGTCGGCCAGGATATTCTGGTCGCTCACAACGGCCAGAAATTCGACATTCCGGTGTTGCGCAGACTGGCGCCGGTGGATCACCTCCTGTTCTACGACACCTTACCGCTCGTGCGCTCGCTCTCGCAGGACAGCGCCAAGCTCGAGGACATCGCGCTGCGCTGCGGGGTCGACGTCGGCCGGGCGCACCACGCGCTCGACGACGCGTGTACGCTGGCCAAGGTCTATCTGGAGCTGGAAAAGCAGCGGGTGATTCGCGCGCGCAAGGCCGTGCTGAACAACGTGGTCGATTATCTGGGGCTCGCGTTGGGGATCGAGCACGGAGCACGCAGCAACGAGCAGGAGCTGCTGTTCAACATCGGACGCATTCGGGCGCTGGGGCGTTACAGCGACGCGCTCGAGTTCTACGCGATGGAGCGCGAACGGACCGGCGCGTCAGCGCCGGACGTCGACGAGGTGATTCGCCGGCTGGGCGGGCGCTCGCTCATGACCAAGCTGCGGGCCGAAAGCGATCCTGCCCAGCGTTATCCGACTGCGGTCTCCAGACTGGGCGCCCTGATGGTGGACGCCGGCACGCTCGATCAAAGCATCGACCACCTGCTCGAGCGCGTGGCGCTCTCGACGTCGGACGGCGTGGACCTGGCGCCGGACCGGATCAACCTGCTCACACTGCACGCGACCAAGGGGCTCGAGTTCTCTCGTGTGTATGTGATTGGTGTCGAGGATTATGAGATTGTCGGGTATCAACCCACTAATGATGAAGTCGAGGAGGCCAGGCGGCTGCTCTACGTGGGGATGACGCGGGCTCGCGAGCAGCTGGTGCTGACGAGAACAGAACGGCGCGGCGGCCGAGATACCGGCGGGAGCACGTTCCTCGAGGAGATGGGACTGCTAGCGCGAGAGCAACTCAGCGCGCTACTCCTCTAACTCTGCTGGAGACGCTCACCAAGGAGGCGATTTGGCACTAACGTCTCGTGATGGCCGGGCTCGTGCGCCGCTGCTCCCCTCTGCTGATCGTCTCACTCCTCACTTGCGGCAAGGATGCGACTGCTCCACTCCCCGATGAGCCGGGAACGCCGACTGACATCGCCGGATTGTGGTCATATGCCGAGACCGTGGTCAATAATGATCACGGCATCACGTGCTACAACCAGGGCACGGTGACGATCGCACAAGACCAGGGTGATCTGAGCGGGGACGTCACCCAGGACGGCATTTGTCAGGTGCCGGGCGGCATTGTCGACAATTCCGGCACGGCGTCGATGGTCGGCAAGGTGGGCTCTGCGACCGTTCGTTTCGTGTTCTCGGAGTGCGACCATCATGGGGATCTCTTCAATACGCCGCGCGACAGTGCCGGTGGAACGGTCGATTGCACGATCAACGCCGGGCCGCCGTTCGGCCGCATCACGTTTACCGGAACCTGGTGGGCCATCAAGGGGATCGATGCGCGGCCGCCGGAGCTAACCGCAAACATGGTTTTTCCCGCCGGCGATAACATGTACGTGGTGGGGGAGACGTTCCGGCTCGTGCTCAACGCATCCGACGATCACAAGCTGCATTCGATCGCGTACAACATCGGCCCGCCCATGAACCTGTACGATTCCATGCCGCTCAGCGGAACCACGTTCTCGGATACGGTCGAGATGGTGATCCCGCCGAGTTGGGGCGGTGAGTCGGACATATTGGTGCGTGTGCGCGACGCAGCGGGCAGCGGGAGTTTTCACAACATCGGAACCTTGCGGGTCCTGAACGGCATCCGGCGGCCGTTCCAGAGCAGGAACCTGATCGCGCGCGCCGCCGGGGCGGTGTACGACGCGGCGCGCAACGTGGTGTACCTGGCGCAGGCCGAGAGCGCGCAGGTCGGCGTGCTGTCGCTCAGCTCGATGACGCTAGGGCCGAGGATTCACCTGCCTATGGTGGCTCGCGATTACGGCAATCTGGGCATCGACATCGTGCCCGGGGGCGACACGGTGGTGGTTGGGTTGCCCGACTCGGCGCGCCTGGCGGTGCTCAATCGGGTGACCGGCACCGTCACGACGACGCCGATCACCGGTGATTTCGACGGCACGACGAACGTGGTCGTCGCGTCAAATCGACATGCGCTGGTGTTCGGATCACGCGATTCCGCCGGATTCACCTACTTCGGCATCTGGGATCACGACTTCGCAACCGGCACCGACACGTTGCGCCGCGATATCGGCCTGAATGGGCACTTGAACGCGACGGCGCAGATGTTTCGCTCCCCCGATCAATCCAAGATCCTCGTGTACTCGATCGGCGCGCCCGCGTGCGGCTATCTGTACGACGCCGCCACGGGCAACTTCTCCGCATGCAAGACGTTCGGCGTCGCCGACGAGGCGGTGGCGAGCGCGTCAACGAATGGGAGCTGGTGGCTGTGGGGGAACCTTCTGCTCGATAGCACTCTCACCGTGATCGACACGATTCCCAATCCTACGGGTTATACCTCCCCCGGGATCGCCCCCGACGGGGCGGCAGCGTATGTGCCGACGCTGTTTGGTTACGACAAGATCTCGCTTCCGTCAGCAACCGTGGTGGAGCGCGTGCGCATCCCCTGGCCCTACCCGATCACTCGGGCGACCGTGTTCCCCGAGGGAAATCGACTGCTCCTCTGGTCGGATCTCGTGCATGGAATGACGGGAATGTATCGGGCGATCGTAGTCGATCTGAATTGACTACTGCACCATTCCGAAACGTTTGTTCTGTTTGGTCATCTTGAGGAAATAGCGCAGCCGCTGCTCGAACGCTTCACGCCGGTGGCGCGCAGCATCGATCCAGCCGATGCGAATGCGCTTGTACGAAGCGGGGAAGCGCCGGAAGTTGCGCCAGATGGTGGGGTCTTGCTTGAGGCGCCCCTCGATATCGGCCGGAATTTTCCCCGTTTTCTTCTCGACGTGCGCGATCGCGGCCAAGCCAGCCTTCGTCATACGGCCGGACTCGATGAGCCGGTTCACGCGCTCGCGGTTCATGTCCGACAGCCTGCTGGTCTTTTTGCGCGGTGAGTAACGCTGGGCGTACGTCTTCCTGTCGATCGGCTTGAGAAGGCTGTCGATCCAGCCGTAGCAGAGCGCTTCTTCGACCGCGTCGTTATAGGGAATGCGCGGCTTGCCGCTGTCCTTCTTATAGTAGATCAGCCAGATCTCTGACGCGTCTTGATGATTCTTGGCCAGCCAAGCGCGCCACTCGCTGCGATTTTTTGCATACAGAGTCTTGCCGACCTTCATTGGGGGGCTTTGATCTTCAGCGGCACAATCACCGTTCCCCAATGCAGCCGCAACTCGGCCGAATCGGCATCGACCATCGGGAAATAGTAGGCGAGTGCCTCCATATGCGCGCCCGTCTCAGGCTTCACCTCCAGCCGCAGCGCGTCGAGTGAATCGCCCGGGTAGTTCGTATGCCACACGCCGGTGCCCCGATTGAAGATTACGGTCCACGGCTTCGATTCTTCAGGGACGGTCCAGAGCGTGTAACGGCCGGCCTGGAGCGCCTGGCCATCAATCGTCACGTCTTTGCTGAACGAGATCGTCGTGGCCGAGTCGGCCCCAGGATGCCAGCGACGTCCCCAGCGAACCAGCGCGCCGAACAGCTCGCGACCGCGAGCGACCGGACGATTGTAGGTCACGGAGATATCGGTTGTGCCGACGCGCTGAGTCACCGATCCATGTTGACTGCGTGGGACCTGAGCCGAGAGCTGATGGCCGATAGCTGATAGCACCATCCAGGCCGTCCAGAGTTTGGTTCTCATCTCAGCTTTCTCACCGTTTCGATGGTGTCCGCGTCTTCCGGTTTCTTGTCGTCACGATAGCGAATCACGCGTGCAAAACGCAGCGCCAGGCCGCCTGGATAACGTGGGCTGTCCTGCAATCCGTTGAAAGCAATCTCGACTACCAATTCCGGTCTCACAAACACCGTGATCCCCGACTCCCGAATCTTGAGCTCCTGGAGCTTCTGCGTTTGCCACTCGAGCAGCTCGTCGGTCATGCCCTTGAATGTCTTGCCGAGCATGATGAAGCCACCCTTGGGATCGCGGGCGCCGAGGTGCAGGTTCGAGAGCCGGCCCTTGCGGCGACCATGGCCCCACTCGGCGCCGAGCACGACCAAATCCAGAGTATTGGCACGCTTGATCTTGAACCAAGCTCCACCCCGGCGCCCTGCCTCGTACTTGGACTCGAGGCCCTTGGCCATGAGTCCTTCCTGTCCCTCGGTGATTGCGGCCTCGAAGAACTCCTGCGCTTGCGTTGCATCGGCTGTGACCAGGCGAGGTGGGCGCTGCGCTTCCGGGAGGTGCTCGGCGAGGATCCTGGCGCGGGTCGAGTACGGCTGATCCAGGAGCGACGTCCCGTCGAAATAGAGAATATCAAAGAAGAAAGGGATGCCCCCGCCGAGCCCTTTCATAGTCTCCTGAAACCGAACCGGGCGATTGTCGGCACCCAAAACGATCGCCTCGCCGTCCAGTATCGCTTCGTTCAAATCCACTTTCTTTGATATGTCGACGACGGTCGGGAGTTCTGACGTAATATCGTTGAGGGTGCGCGAAAAAATTCGCACCTCGTGCGCGTTTTTATGCACTTGAATTCGAATGCCGTCCAGTTTGTATTCGAAGGACGCGGGGCCGAGCTCGCCGAGCGCCTCCTCGACATCCGTCGCCGTTCTTGAAAGCATCGGTTTGATCGGCCGAAACAGCTCGATTTGGAAGCTCGCCAGATCGCCCCTGGCGACCGCGCGCAAGTCACCGGCAACCATCATCGCACGTCGCACTTCGTTGGCCGGAAGATCACCGGCCTTCGCCACTGCTTCGACCATTACGCCCTCGAGTGCGCCCTGCCGCAACTCGCCCGTGATCAGCCGAAACAGAAAGTCCTGCTCTTCAGCCGTCGCGCGCGCGAACAGCTCGCCGAGCAGCTTCTTCTTGGCGGTGCCGGATCCCTTCCCCGACGTCTTCGCGATCTGATCGAGCGTTGAATCGACGTCGCGAATCTCCAGGGTGGGCGTCTCAGCGGCGTGCCCCTTGGCTCCCTGGAGCGTCGCCCAACCAACGCCGACCTTCGCCTGCGGCAACGTACCGGAGAGATAGGCGATCACAGTCTCGATCTCATCGGGACGCGCCTGCTGGAGCAGATCGGCGAGCAGCTTGGTTTTGGCGAGCCGCCCGGCGGTGGACGCGACTTGTGCCGAAGTCGAAACGAGCGTTTGGAGGAGCACCCGGGGAATGTATCAGCACGAAAATATGACAAATGCGGTACCGTGCGTTACTTTGGTCTATGATCAATACTCCCCACCGTTTGGCGTCCAATTAGCTCCAATCGCGCCGCCGCGCGCAGTCCGCTCGTCGCGGACCGCGGCCCTGCGCGCTGTCCTGGCTGCCAGCAGTACCTCCAATTCAAGACGGATCGCTACGGACGCATGGTGGAGTATTGTGCGTGCGGGCATCGCGCCTTCGTCGAGCGCCGGACCGGTAAGCGCGACGAGCCGTAGCACCCGGCCACACCGCCGCGCAAATTAGGGGTTGTGAAGATTCACGAGCGCGAGCGCCTCGCGGCCGCGTTGAGCGGCCGCTATACAGTAGAAAAGGAAGTCGGCCAGGGCGGGATGGCGATCGTCTATCGCGCCCGCGACCTGAAGCACGACCGCCTCGTCGCGATCAAGGTGCTCAAGCCCGAGCTGGCGAACGCGCTCGGCCCCGACCGGTTCCTGCGCGAGATCAAGGTCACCGCTCAGCTCAACCATCCCCACATCCTGCCGCTGCTCGATTCCGGTGAAGCCGACGGCCTGATCTACTACGTCATGCCGTTCGTCGAAGGCGAGACGCTGCGGCACCGGCTGCACCGCGACGGCAAGCTGCCGCTCGACGAAGCGCTGCGCATCACGCGCGAAGTGGCCGACGGGCTCGAATCGGCGCACCGGCGTGGCGTGATCCATCGCGACGTGAAGCCCGAGAACATCCTGCTCGAGGAAGGGCACGCCGTCGTCGCCGACTTCGGCATCGCGCGCGCGGTCGCGGAATCGTCCGACGAGAAGCTCACCGCGACCGGCATCGCGGTCGGCACCCCCGAGTACATGAGTCCCGAGCAGATGATGGGCGGACGCGCGGGACCAATCGACGCGCGCACAGACGTCTATGCGCTCGCGGCGGTGTTGCACGAGCTGCTCACCGGCACGCCGCCGAAACACGGCACGCTCGCGGAGCGGCCCGAGATCCCGGGCGACATCGCGCGCGTGCTGCGCCGCGCCATGGACGACGACCTGGCGCGCCGCTTTCCGACGACGTCCGCATTCGTCGCGGCGCTGCCCCGCCCCTCCTCGGGCGCGAGTGACCTCGGCGCCGTGACCCGGCTCGCGCGCCGGCCGAGGGTCGCGATCCCCGCGATTGTGGTCGTGCTGCTCGCGTTGTTCACCGTATTCATCGCCGGCCGTCCGGGCCGGGCCCGTGAGCGCGGCCGCGCACTCCTCGCGCAAGCGACGCTGCTCGCCGACTCCGGCCGCTATGAAGAGGCCTATGACGCGCTAACCAAAGCGGACCGCGCCCTGCCGGGTGACAGCGCCGTGGCGCGACTGCAGCCGAAGGTCGCCGACATCATTGGCGTGACGAGCCAGCCCGCGGGTGCGCAGGTCTACGCGCGCCGCTTCATTCCCGGAGACACCCGCGGTGACAGCGTGCTCCTCGGCGAGACGCCGCTCGCGCCGCGACGCATGCCGCGCGGTGACTATCGCATCTCGGTCAGCAAGGATGGTTTCGTCCCGTACCTCACGATCAGCTCGACGCAGGGCACACGCCAACGCAAGAATGGCTGGCGCACGGGTGAAACCGTGACGATCGCGGTCAGGCTCGCGCCCGCGCAGGGTGTCCCGCCCGGCATGGTGTTCGTGCCCGGCGGCTCGTACACGCTCGCCAGTCCCAAGATGCCGCTCGGGGTGACTGCCACGTTGGATGATTACTTCATCGACGGCTACGAAGTGAGCAACGAGCAGTACAAGGCGTTCGTGTCCAGCGGCGGGTATCACGGCGGGAACCTCGCGAGCTTTGTCGACAAGAGCGGCATGGCGGGGCCGCGCGGCTGGACCGGACAGGAATACCCGCAGGAGCGCGGCCGCTATCCCGTGACCGACGTGAGCTGGACCGAAGCGGTGGCGTACTGCGCGGCGCAGGGGAAGCGGCTGCCGACGGTATTCGAGTGGGAGAAAGCGGCGCGCAACGGTCAGATCGCGACCGGCGAGGGCGTGTCGATGCCGTGGGGGTATTCGCGGCCGGGCGACGCGATGGACGTGCGGGCGAACTTCGGCGGCAGCGGCACGATGCCGGTGGACGCGTATCCGTTCGGGATCAGCACGTACGGCGCGTACAACATGGCCGGCAACGTGAAGGAGTGGACGGCGAATCCGCTGCTCGGCGGGCGCGGCGTGACGGGCGGGTCATGGGAGGACCTCGCGTATCTCTACTCGACCTACGGCGCCTACGACCCCAATGCGTCGTCGCCCGTGCTGGGGTTCCGCTGCGCGCGTACGGCGACGCCGAGCAGCCACGATCAGGGGGCGTTCCGGATTCCGTCGAACGATCGCACGCCGGTGTACACGCCCGTCTCCGCGGCCGCGTTTGCCGCGCTGCTCGCGCACTACCGCTATGATCCGCGGCCGCTCGAGCCGCAGGTGTTGCAGACCGTCGAGACGCCCGATTGGACTCGGTTCAAGATCTCCTACATCGCGCTCGACAACGACACCGCGCTCGGCTACCTGTATTTGCCCAAGCAGGCGGCGGCGCCGTATCAGACGATGGTGTATCTGTCGAGCACGGCGGCGTTCATCGGCTTGCGCACCGTGCCGGAGGAAGTCGAGTGGGCAATCGGCCCGAACATTCGGGCCGGGCGTGCGGTGTTCGCGATCGTGTTTCGGGGCAGCGCCGAGCGGGCGTTTGGGCCGGGGTGGGAGCCGCCGGCGCCGAGCTCGGTGCGGTTCCGCGATCTCATGGTGCTGCACGGGACGGAGCTGCGGCGCGCGGTCGATTATCTCGAAACGCGCACCGACATCGACAAGCGGCGACTCGCGTACGTCGGAACGAGCTGGGGTGCGGGTTCGCGGCTGCCACTCGCGGCGATCGACGACCGGTTCCATGCGGTCGTCCTGATCGGCGGCGGCATCGACGAACGGCTGCAGCCCACGTTGCCCGAAGCCTCGAACATCAACTTCGCGCCCTACATCCGGCCCCCCAAGCTGCTCTTGAACGGCGACGCCGATGAAGAGCATCCGTGGCAGACGCGCGGCTTGCCGCTGTGGAATCTGTTGCGGCAGCCGAAGCAGCTCGTGCTGGTTCCGGGCGTGGGTCACGCGCCGCCGCTTCAGGATCGCGTCCCCGCCATCAATCGCTTTCTGGATCAGACGTTGGGGCCGGTGCATCGCTAAGACCAGCGCGGGTTTGCTGCTCTACCGTGACAACGGTCAGCTCGAAGTCTTTCTCGTGCATCCCGGCGGACCGCTCTGGGCGAAGAAGGATGACGGCGCGTGG
>Ga0137323_1000368_pt1 | contig 13051 bp, 9 predicted proteins | sample EasRivERMZT423_2_FD_102285 | JGI IMG/M metagenome (GOLD analysis project Ga0137323, IMG submission 102285) | Soil microbial communities from meander-bound floodplain in the East River, Colorado, USA - East River MetaG ERMZT423_2 | ecosystem: Environmental > Terrestrial > Soil > Floodplain ... | reverse complement strand
TCCAGATCGTAACCGTAGTCGTAGGTGATTTCTTCGCCGGCGCGGATCAAACGATTGGCCACGATCCAGATCTGGCCGTCGATCCATTCCGCGTCGCAATTGGGCGCGCAACTATGATTCACGAATCTGGCCAGGTTCCAGCCAACGTTGCCATCCAGGTCGAAGCTGTCATCCACGGTAAAGATATATGAGTTGTTCAACTCACATCTGCGGGCGGACTCGCACTTGTCGATTCTCTCGCCGACATACTCAATGATGCGTGTCCCGGCAGGGATTTCGATCCGGGCGAATCCTCCACAGCCGTGAATAGGTGACTTCTTAAAACAGATCCACGTGTGGTTGATGTGCGGTTGCTCCATACTCTTGTTCTCCCGAATGGTGACTGGCCCGGACTGCCCGAACCTGTCATTCGAAGAACCGTTGCATGCTCCTTCGATCTTTCTTGGTTGGCCGGCCACTGCCCTTGGGACGAAACATGATGGGCTGAAAATGCGCTTCTCGCGGCCGGGCATATTCCGACGCGGGCGTGAGATCTTCGAGGTATTGACCCACGAGTTTGGCGCCGACGCGTTTTTCAAGCAACCCGAGCACTCGAACCGTTCGCGTGATCTCGCCGGCAAGGGCCGTGATGATATCACCGATCTTTACAGAGCGGGCAGGCTTGACGTTTTGTCCGCCGATCCGGACTTTTCCCGCGGCGCACGCTTCCGTCGCCAGGCTTCGGGTTTTGTAGAGCCGCACGGACCAAAGCCACTTGTCCATTCGAACCGAAGCTTCCATAAGAATTGGATCGCCCTGTTGTTCGCACGGCCGGAAACCGGATCTATTCTCCTTTGCCACGCTGCAATTTATTCAGCTTCTGGCGAAGCGATTCGATTTCCTGTTCATCGGTGCCCTTCTGCCGCTCCGCCTCGTAAAGAACTTTCAGCACGTGTTCCATGTCATCGAGCACCTCTTGAAGAGACTCGAGAATCTGCTCCACCTGCCTCATTGCCTGCCGGATGGGCGATAAACCGTGGGTCTCTTTCCCAGCCGCGGCGGGATCTGCGGATGAAACTGTGGAAGGGGACGCCGAAGCCTGCAATGGTTCGCCAGCCTGAGCTGGTTCAGCACCGCTTTGTCTTCGTGCGTCCGGTGGCCGTGGACCTCGGGGCCGCCGGTGTCCCCGATGCCGTCGGCCTCGTCCTCCGGAAGCGGGTGACGATGCCTGTCCCTGTGAGCCGGCATTCTGTTGTTCCGTAATCATCTGGCAAAAACCACATTGCTCCTCATTCCAAATAAAAGCAAAGAACTTCGCACTGCCTCGCTGAACGCTGCGAAGGCTGGCCAAAGAGATTTGAAGTTCGGGGAAGCCGAATCTCGAAATCAGAATCTTTTTGGCCGACAATGTCATTTGATCGCCAGCGGCCGCAGCGCGAAACCGGATGCGGTGCCTTTGATTTTCGCTGTCGTGCACAGGTAACAGAACTCGTAAATCTTCTCGCGCGCCAGCTCTTCGAGATGATGGAACTCGCCAATGTGCACTCCCTGCTCGATGAGCAGATAATTATGCACCGGCATGAAAGACTTGTATTTGGCGCGATAAGCACTGTTGTCCTGCTCCTGCGGAACGTACTCCAGCCCGCTGGTATCGCTGCCGATCATCATGGCTCCGTTTTGTTCCACCAGCCACTTGGCGGATTCGAGATTGATGCCGGCGGAATCGTGTTTCTTGATTAGCCCTTTCTCATCGTTTCCCGTTTCACCCCAATAACGCAACGTCCCGGTGCGGATCAGGACCACGTCGCCCGGCTTGAGTCGGGTGTCCTGTTGGCGCAAAGCCCCCTGCAAGTCATCCACTGTGATGGCGTAGCAGGACGGCAGCGCATCCACCTTCTTGAAACCCGCCACATCGATCACCACGCCGCGGGCGATGATCGGCGGAACGGTCGAGGCGTCGCATTTGCGCACTCCCCAATTGCCGCCCCAATCCTTTTCCTTGAAACCGTTGTACCAGTGGTCGTCTTGGCCCTCCGTGGCATGCCCCAGCCCGTCGATCTGCGTCGCCACGTTGTCATTGATGAAGAGCGCGCCGCTGTGCCACGCGGTTTTGGTGGGGTTGTCGCTCACCAGTGCCGGCAAATCGCCCTGGCGCTTGACGCCTTCCGGGGTCCGGAACGAGATAATCTCACCCGGGCTATGCCCCGGCCATTTATAGGAAGTGCGATCGTAAAGCACCCCCAGGTCGTAAACCTTCCCTTGTTTCACGGTTTGCAGCGCCGCCAGTCGGGAAGCGTCGGTCATTTCATTGAGGGAACCGACTTCATCCTCCTGGCCCCAAACCCAGCCCCACCCTTTGCCTTTCTGCCACTTTTGCAATGTCGCCTGGTCGGCAGCCAACATCGGCGAGTTTGCCATGGTTGCGACGAGCGTAAGGCAGGCGAGTAAGAAGTGTCTCGTTTTCATGCGGAAACTACCTGCTGCCTGGACGTGTTCTGTCAAGGAGATAGGCGCACGGTTGACATGCCAACCGCACTAGAGCAACTTCAGGCAAATTGATTATATGAAGACCATCAGAATCAAAATGCTCGCCGCCAGCGCCACCCTGAGTTTTCTCCTCGCCCCTCTGGGAGTCCAGGCGCAGGATGAAACTCCCGTCGAGCGCATCGATTTCAAGGGCGGAAAGGTCCTGGTCGTGCGCGAGGGTAAGAGCGCTCCGTTGGAAGCAGACATTGCCCTGGCTGGCGACATCAAAGTCACGACCAACGGCACCTTCACCGTCAAAGGCGGCAAAGAGCGGAAGTTGCGCGAGGGGCAAATGCTGAGCGCGGATGGAACGCTCTTGAGCCCCGACGGTTCCATCATACCGGTCTTCGATCACGTGACGATGAAGAACGGAAAAGTCACGGTCGTGAAAGACGGCGAGGCTGCGGTTGCCAATCGAGAAACCCGTTTGGGAGACGGATCGAGAGTCATGCCCGATGGCACGCTCGTGACCAAAGAGGGCAAGACAACCAAAATCCTGGATGGGCAAATATTCAAACTGGACGGTTCGGCGCTTCCCGCCCAGGACACGATCACGCTCAAGGACGGCAAAGTGATGGTGCAGAAGGATGGTTCGTTGCTTCAAGTCCAGCCCAGACAATCGATCATGATGTCCGATGGCACCAAAGTTTTCGGCGATGGCAGTGTGATCCTGAAAGATGGCAAGAAACTCACGCTGACCGAGGGGCAAACGCTGGTGGTCGAAGGGGTGACCAAACGCTAGTCGGCCCGGACCGTTTGGCCGCGTCGTTCCGTAAGCGCAGCCGCCTCGTTGTAAAATCCCAATCTTCTCATGAGGGCCAAGACCTTTCGTCTTGCGGGCAAGCCCGCTTGAGCGCCCACTTTAGTGGTCGCCAGCGCCGCGGCGGCGCTCGCAAAGATGCCAGCGACCTCAAAGGGCTGCCCTTCTGCCAAAGCCACTGCCAATGCCGCAATAAAAGCATCGCCCGCACCGGTGGCATCGACGGTTTTGACACGCATCTTCGGTATCCAGCATTCGCCGCCATCCCGGACCTGCCAGACGAGCAGATTGCCTTCATCGCCTGCCTGAAGCGCGGCGGCCCGCACCCCGGTAGCAAACAGTTTTTGAGCGGCACGTCTCGCCGAAGCGCGATTGGTCACGCTGATGCCCGTCAGTGCCTTCGCTTCGCTGGCATTGGGCCGGATGAGATCGATCCAACCCAGGAGCTCTCTGGATGTCCGGCGGGGTGGAGCGGGATCGAGCACGACTTTGGCGCCCGCTTCACGCGCAAGTCGCGCCGTGTTGAGAACTGTTTTGCTCGGAACTTCAAATTGCATCAGCACCACGCGAGCCTTGCGGATGACCTTCGCTGCTCTCTCAACGTCTTTCTCACTCAAGCGATGGTTGGCGCCGGGCGCGGTCATGATTTGCTTCTCTCCGGCCTTATCGACCATGACCAACGCCACGCCCGTCGGAGCATTCCTGTCGCGACTCACATAACGGGTGTCGATCCCTTCGCGACCGAGGATATGCATGATCTCATCGCCTCGTTCCTCGTTACCCAATCGCCCCACGAATGCGACACGCGCGCCAAGACGTGCGGCGGCCACAGCCTGATTGGCGCCCTTGCCTCCCGACGCCGTTTGAAACGTTTCGCCGTCGATGGTTTCGCCGGGCTTGGGTAACGCTGATCCTTGCACGAGGTAATCTGTGTTTGCTCCACCGACAACGACGACGTCCCACTCTTTGGAGTTTGTCATGATACCCTAGTCCTAGTAGTAGGGCCTCAGGGCGGCCGGCAGTTTCCGAATGGTGAGGGCCGATTCCAGTGTGGCGGAAGGCAGTTCCGGAATATCGCGCAATTTGTGGATCTCGCCCGCTTCGAGCGTCGCGATAGGAAGGCCGTCCCGGAAAAGAAGTCGATTGGACGCGATCGCTGGAAGGCGCGGGCCGGGCACCAAAATCCCGAGCAGGTTGAGCGGGTCAGCGCCGCTGACCGTGATCAATTCCCCGCGCGGAGCTGCCCTGCGAATGGTTCGGAGGCGTCCGATGGCCTCAGGCAAAGCGAATTGTTCGCCGCCCACGCCGGAGATGAAATGACCGCCCCGGATGAGGCCGCGCGCTTCCAGGCTGCGATAGACTTTGCCCAACTCATACCAGGAGATACGAACCGATTCGCGGTCCAGAATCTTCCGAAAGACCACACCATAACGGCGCAACAAGGTCCAGGCGAACTTCTCGATGGCGGGCGCACCCGGTTTGTCTGAATTCCTGCCGAGCAACCACCAGCGCCCCGCGAATTCGATGCTGGCAAGATGCTTTTTGTGGCGGCGCCTGCCTTCGTTCCGGCCAAACGTCGGCCGCTTATCGGAGGGGAGGAGCAACGCGCGGACACCATCGAAACTGTCGGCGGTGACAAGTCCGAGGCCGATCAACTCGATTAAGCCTTGCTCGACTTGAGACGGAAACAATTGCGACTTGCGGACGAGGTCGGCGTAAAAGAGCGCGCCACCACTTTGGAGCAGATCCAGAACTTTTTGGGTTTCGCAACTCAGCTCCGGCAACGAAACGGACGCAGCGAGCTGCAACCAATCGGCGAGATTATCGCGGTCAAAGAAGGCCACCGGACTCGTGCGAAGTGGGGTGAACGATCGGGCTTTCTGGCTTTCGGGAGGAGTCAGGCGTCCCCAGCCCACACGGCCGGAAAAGCCGGCGCGATCCAGCCATTCCGGATCGTACTCAGCGATTCGCGCGAGCAACAATTCCGGTTCCCATGCGGCGACGGGGGCTTCGAAGACATCCAGTTGCTCGATGATGGCCATCAAACCTTCCGGCCCTTGCGTGCGATGCTCGGGCGCGAGCCGCTGCCATTCGATCAGGAAGCGCAGATAATCCTGGATGGTAACCGGCTGAATCTCGGCGCGCAGACGGTTAATCGTCAGTCGATGGATGCGGGCCAGCAGGCGTCGTTCGCACCATTCCAGTTCGGGTGTGTCAGGATGAAACTTGCCGCGCAGGACAAATCCTTCCGCCTCCAATGCCAGAAGGGCCTGGCCAATTTCAGACTCGCTCAAACACAACAGCGCAGCCAGAGCGGGCGCCGTAATCGGGCCGGAGAACTCGATCCGTCCGCGCACCAATTCACGGATCGCCTCCGTGCGTTCCCAGGCATGTCTGGCAGCCGATTCCGGAGGAACTAACGGTGGCTCCACGCGGCTTGCGGGATAAACGCACTGAAGCATCGGCAGTCGTTCTGCGGCAATCCAAAAGGCGCGAGGAAGACCGATGAGGCGGCCCGCGCGTTTGTTTTCGACCAGAGTCCCTAACGCAGCGGCGTCCATTTCGTTTGCGCCCTCCACTTCCTCCTGAGTCATCACGCCGAGTAACAGCAGCGCTTCATGCAGTTCGTCCTCCGAGCGCGCAGCGGGCCATGCCTCAGCGGTGACCTGTTCGATCGCAGCGACGTCCAAAATTCCCAGCTCATTATCACCGGACGCTTGAAAGGCCCGGCGCGTATAAACGGCTCGCGTGCGCCGTTCCTCCAGCGGGGCATCATCCAGAAAGGCATACGGGCGCGCACTGAGAATCTCGTAAGCCAGCGGTGAAGGCTCCGGGAGATCGCGGGCCACACAGCGCACGCGGCCTTGCTCGATGCTGTGCAACAAGTCTTCGAGGCCCTCAATGTCCATCGCTTCGGTGAGGCAATCGTCAATGGTCTGATTCACCAGCGGGTGATCGGGCAGCTCGCGATCGCCGGGAAGGTTTTCCGGGCAGGCGAGCTGGTCCGGAAATACAGCGGCGAGGAGATTCTCCGATTCCATGCGTTGCAGCGGAGCCGCCAGCTTGCGCCCACCGCGTTGACGCGGCACAGCCAGAGCGCGCGAGGCGTTCCAGCGCCAGCGGATGGTAAACATGGGCGCGTCGAGCAGGGCTTGCACGAGGAGCTCCCGGACTGTCTTCGAGTTCAAGTAACGAAACACTTCTTCCAGTGGGAAGGAATGCTGGGTGCCCAGCGAAATCACGATGGCATCATCGGTCGCGGCGGCTTGCAATTCGAAATTGAACGAGCGGCAGAAGCGTTTGCGCAAAGCCAGTCCCCAGGCGCGATTGATGCGCGTGCCGTGCGGAGAATGAATCACCAACTGCATCCCGCCCGATTCATCGAAGAAACGCTCCATGACCAGCGTGCGCTGGGAAGGGATCGCGCCCAGAACTTTGAATGCGGAAGCAAAATAGGATGCAAGTTGTCGCGCCGCATTTTCCTGAATGCCCGTTTGCTCGATCAGCCAGGAAGCAACAGCCTCATCATTGGCGCCACCGATCAAAAGCGATTCGATTTCTTCGCGCAACGCAGACACGGCGCTGGATAGTTCGGTCGTGCGGCCAGGGGCTTCGCCCAGCCAGAATGGGATGCTGGGAGGCTGGCCGCGCGCGTCTTCCACCCGGACCTGGCCGGAGTTGACGCGGAGAATTTTCCAGGAAGCGTTCCCCAGTTGGAAGATGTCGCCGGGTAAACTCTCGATGGCAAAATCTGCATTGACCGTGCCGATGAATGTCTCGGATGGTTCCAGCACGACGCGATAATCGGCGTTGTCCGGAATGGCGCCACCCGACGTCAGCGCCAACAGCCGCGAGCCGCGCCGGCCCCGCAGTCTGTGGTTGACCGCGTCGTGATGCAACAACGCACCGCGGCGTCCACGTTTGGTGCTGAAGCCGCCCGCCAGCATCTGCACCACGTCGTCGAATTCCTTCCGGGTCAGATTTCGATACGGCCAGGCCTGGCGCACCAGGCTGAAAAGCCTTTCCTCTTCCCAATCCTCACAGGCGGCGGCAGCGACGATTTGTTGGGCGAGAATGTCGAGCGGCTTCTCGGGGATGTGGAGGCGATCCAGTTCTCCTCGCGCGATGCTCCGCAGCAGAGCGGCAGACTCCACCAGTTCATCCCGGCTCAGAGCAAACAGGCGTCCTTTCGGCAGTCCACCGCGCTTGTGTTCCGCCCGGCCAACGCGCTGAAGAAACCTTGAGATGGAACGTGTCGATCCCAATTGGCAGACGAGATCGACTGACCCAATATCGATTCCCAATTCAAGCGAAGCGGTCGCGACCAGCGCCTTGAGTTCGCCGCGCTTCAATCGGTCCTCCGCGTCCAGCCGCAATTCGGCCGAAAGACTCCCGTGATGTGAAGTGACCCTGTCTTTGCCGAGCAACTCGCCGAGATAATGGGTGACACGTTCCGCCATGCGGCGCGTATTGACGAACACCAGCGTCGTGCGATGCGCTTCGATAAGGCTGGCCACCCGCCGGTAAACCTCCTCCCACACTTCGCCCGACATGACCGCTTCCAACGGCGAACCCGGCAGCTCCAAAGCCAGGTCCAGTTGGCGTCTGTGGCCCGAATCGATAATCGCGCAACGCGGCTTGCCCGCGCCCTCTTCGGGGCGACGCACCCCCTCACCCCATCCCTCTCCCCCACTGGGGGAGAGGGTGCCCGAAGGGCGGGTGAGGGGGCTGACCGGTTCAGGGACGCAATGCGCGCGCAAAGTTCGGGACGTTCTCTCCCCCAGTGAGGGAGAGGGACGGGGTGAGGGGGTGAGCGAGTCTGGTTCGATTCCGGTAACACCCACAAGAAACCGGGCGACTTCCTCGATAGGTTTCTGCGTCGCGGAAAGGCCGATGCGCTGGAGCGGCTCTGCCGTCAAATGCGCCAGGCGTTCCATACTGATAGCCAGGTGCGATCCCCTGCGACCATCCACCAGCGCATGGATCTCGTCGATAATCAGCGTGCGGACCGTCTGCAACACCCGCCGCCCGGATTCCGACGTCAGCAACAGGTAAAACGATTCGGGCGTCGTGACCAGGATATGCGGCGGTTTCTTCGCGATGGCCTGCCGTTCGGCCGCCGGAGTATCGCCCGTGCGCACTTGCACTCTTACCTCTACAGCGCGACCGGTTTTTTCCTTCAGCAGCGACCCAATCTCACGGAGAGGCTCCTGAAGGTTCTTGCGAATATCATTGCTCAGCGCTCGAAGCGGAGAGACATAAAGCACCCGGGTCTCGTCCGGCAGATCATCCTTATCCCCTTCCCGAAACAACGTGTCCAATGCCGCCAGGAATGCGGCCAGCGTTTTCCCGGAGCCCGTCGGCGCGCAGATAAGCGCGTGCTGGCCGGACTGAATGGCCGGCCAGCCCAAACGCTGGGGTTCGGTAGGACTGCCAAACTTCCCCTCAAACCATTCCCGAACTGCGGGATGAAAACCAAGCGACTGCATGTCGCTGAAAGCATAGCTGGTTTTTGCGGGGATGGAAGGGAGCTTGTTGCTTCGCAGCGCTGCTGGCCGGAGCCGACGTGAGGAGGCCATTCTTCCTCGGCGAATAGCGATCAGGTCAACCCGTCCTTGGCGCTCGCCGCTGTCATTGGGAAATCGCGCTGCCAACGCTTGGGGCGCTCGGTGACGCAGGCGTGGACGACGCCTTCTTCTCGATCACCAACTCATCTCGCATCGCGCCATCGATATCGTAGGCGCGATAGACCAGACGGTCGCCACTGATCTGAATATCCAGCACTTGATACGTCGAGACGTTCGTCATGCCAAACTCCGTATAGTCGCGCGGGTCCTGCTTATACATCTTGGTCCCGGAGACCGAGACGATGTAAACGGTCCCCTCGCTGGGACTGGCCACACGCTGGTTGGCCTTCATCGGATAGGTGCGCAGGTAAGCGTGATCGTGGCCTTGCAGCGCCAGGTCCACATGATATTTGTCGAAGATCGGTCCCCAGGCCTGGCGCAACGCCTTGGGCTCGCGTTTCGGCTCGGAAGCATAGAGAGGATGATGATAGATCACGAATTTCCACCTGACCTGGGTGTTCGACAATTGCCTTTCCAGCCAGCGCGTCTGTGTTTCCGGCTTCAGGTTTGAATCAAGCACGACGAACAGCGCGTTCCCGTACTCAAAGGTGTAAGCGCGTTCCGCCTCGACCGTGGACGGACCATTGGTGGGAAGGTTGAAGAATTTCAAGTAGAACGCCGGCTTGCCGCCCTGACATTCGTGATTTCCGATGACAGGGACCAATTGCCGGCGGTCATAAACGCCGCGCGCGTTATGGAAAAGGCTGTCCCAATCGTCGCGCTCCGCCCCGCGATTCACCAGATCGCCCGCCATTATGTAAAAGGCGGCATCCGGCCGGCGTAAAAAGGCGTTCCGCACCAGCGAACCCCAGCGGTCCAACCCGTTTTGCGCGTCGCCCATGTAAATGAACGAAAATGGTTCCACCCCCTCCGGCGCGGTGGTGAACTCAGCCAGTTCCGTCCAGCCACTTCGACTGCCATCGCCGACCGAATAGACGTAAGTCGTACCGGGTTCCAATCCAGTGAGCGCCGCCGTGTGCCAATGAATCAGCGGATCATTCAGCAAGTTGGTGTCGTTGATTGGGACTGTTTGCGCTTTGACCTTCTTGAGCGGTCCGGGACTAAAGCGGAGGTAAGCCGATCGCTTCTGATACGCCACCACACCCTTCTTGACCTTCGGATGGGTGCGCCACTGAATGCTCTGGGACGTGCGCGGGTCGCCGCTCCAGGTCAGGATGACATGATCGGGAGTCCTGGAACTGGGATGCGTTGTGAAGCGGAGGACATTCAGCAGTTTGGCGTGATTGCACCACTCGCGCCGGGTTCGCACCAGCGTCTGCCCAAGCAGCTCCGGCGGCACAGAAGTGATTTTTTCCTCACGGTCAGTATAGGGCTTTTCACCGACGCCCACCGTGCCCAACGTGGCCTGCCCGGCATAAAGGTCTTTTATCACCAGCTTGTCGGCGGGATTCTTCGGGGCGATAGCGAGGAAATAATGATTGCCGCCGCCGCGCAGCGAGTTGACGCCCAGGCCGACCCAACCAGCCTCGAACTCTTTCTGCCACACGTCGAATTGGGCGTTCGTACCGACCTTGACGATCAGCGCAGACTCTTGAAATCGGGTCTTCAACCAGAACGGCTCCGTCGCGAAATTCGTGCTCCGAATCACCGAGACCTTTACCGGCACGTTGACGGTGAAGGAGAGATGTTCCGTGCTCAGGATCTCGCGTTCCTTTGCCGTAAGGAGGCTTTCCGCCTTCGCGACCGTCAAGTTGGTGAGATCCGCGCGGCTCATCTCGCGCGACATTCGCGCCAGGATGCCCGCCACGGTGTCGTGGATGGACGGATGGTTGCCGACGTGGGCGTTCAGCAGGTGCGCAAACAGGAGAAAGCTTGCCGCGGTGAAAATCAGCCGCATGGCGGAACGCAGAGTATTGGGGCTCATCGCAATGATGATTTCAGACAGCGCCCCATCCGGCAAGACAGCAGAAAGGGTAGAACCAAAATAGGCGCAGCCTGTGTCACGCGACACTCGCGTGGCAGAAATCAATGGATCTTCTCTAGTCGAGATTGGTGTAGGAGCGCGGACGTCTCGTACGTCTCGTCCGCCCGAATGAAAAGCGGCCGCTTGCGCACAAGGCCTTCACCTCAGCCAACTCACTGTTTAGTGAAAGGGTTTGGTTTGAGGCAATCATTGCTGACCATGTGCCAGGGCTGTCATTTGTAGGTTCGGGCGGAGGAGACGTCCGCGCTCCTATTCATAGTGACGGCGCATGCGAATTCAACTACGGCCCATTCGGCTGCGCCCGCAGACGAATGAACACATTGCTGCCCGGCGGCCGCCCGCAGAAGATTTCGTTTGTGCCGTTCATGAAGCGGTTGCTCTGAACGGTCAACGCAAACCAGTTCGCGGTGGTGAGGTTGGTGTTGAATTCAGGATTCACCGTCCACGTATTCGTGCCTGTGGACCTCAGCACGATATTGCTGCTGACCGAGAGGCTCACAATCCTGAAGGCCGGCGGGGCGACCGTGACGATCTGCCCGCGCATTTGTGTGAAGTGAACAATGCAGTCGTAGAAATAATTGGTTGCATCCATGGGAACTGTGTAAGTGATGGTGCCGAAGTCGATGTCGTTCGTGTCCACGCCGGGGCTTTCGATGTGAAAGGGGTGGAAGTTGGTGGAGGTGTGGACGTCAAACGTATAAGTTCGTCCCCGCACCAGCGTCAGCGTCGGGCTGTTAACGCCGTTTATTTGGAAGGCCAATTGATCGCCCGGAGTCCGCACCATGAAGTCCGCCGGCGCCGGGGGCGGGACTGTGACGATCTCCCCACGCATGGTGTTGCCGTGAAAAGAGCAGTTGTAGAAATAGTTCGCAGCGCTCGCAGGCACGATGTAAGTCATCGTGCCGCTACTGATGTTGTTCGGGCTAACCCCGGGGCTTTCAATGTGGAAGGGGTGAAAGCCGGCCGTCGTTTGGACATCGAAGGTATAAGTTTGTCCCCGCACCAGGGTCAGCGTGGGGCTGTTGACGCCATTGATCTGGAAGGCGAATTGAGAGTTGGGCGTCCGCACGGCGAAGTCCGCTCCCCAGGCCGGCAAGATCCCCAGTGCCAGACCAAACACCCCCGCCCATATGTCGAGACGTGATGATGAGTTGTGGAATTTTAAACGTTTCATAAATCGTTATAGATCTTAGGATGCTTGGTTCCGGTTGACAATGGCAGCCGTCCTGAGTTGTCACGCCGCCGCTAACCTGGAACGCATCACTCGATAAGAGGAATGAAGCTAAGAATTGGTTCCCGCCCAAAAGCACTGCTTGATTTCGCCACCGCGTCTATGGTTTCCACAGCCGATAGAACCTGTTGCCGCTCCCCGAAGTGGTGGTGTAGGTGGCCTCGCCGTTGGTAACAGTGGCTCCACTCACGGCTGACCAAACAATGGAGGGGTTGAGGCTGAGTGTAGATTGCAGACGAGTCCCTGCGCCGGTCGCTGGCCAGGAAAGCATCAGATTGTTTCCGGACCGCGACAGCTTGAGCTTCGGTGGGGTCGTGTCAGGCGCTCCCAGAGTGAGGTTATCGAAGTCAATGGAGTCATTCGCGGCGGAAGCGCGGTCAAGACGCTCGATACGAATCGAGCCGACGGTGTTGCTGGAAGCAGTTCCGTGCGGGATGACGCGGAAGGAGATTCCGTTGAAGAAGAATTCGGAAGTGTTGGCGGCGGTGTCGATTTTTATGTAGAGGTCGTCCCACGTGGCGGTTGAAGGCAGGTTCATATCGGCCGTGATGTGGCTACCGACCCGGCCTCGGGCAATGGTGCTCCCGCCGTACCAGCGAGCCACGTTGTTCCCTCCCGGATCATCGAAGGCGATGTTCCAGAAAAAGTCGCCACTGCCCGTTCCTTTCCTGATCTTGATCTGCGCGCCGATAACACCGTTGGAACCCCCGCAACCAACCGCGTGGCTCGCGCTCACCGCCCCGCCCCCGCCCGGGATTCTCAACACGCCCTTCTCAACCTGAAGCTGGTTTGTCGCGCTGCCGCTCCAGTTTGCGTAGCCCATCGTGGTCAGATTGCCGTCGTAGTATTCGAAAGGCTCCCAAAAGCAAGCGGGCGGAATGACGTGAAGTTTTACGGTAACCATCTGCGGCCAGTTGCTCGCCTCCATCGAAGCGACCCGGATCGCGCCCTGGTAATCGCCGACGCCAAGGCCTGGGACGTTA
>Ga0137323_1000363_pt1 | contig 13151 bp, 12 predicted proteins | sample EasRivERMZT423_2_FD_102285 | JGI IMG/M metagenome (GOLD analysis project Ga0137323, IMG submission 102285) | Soil microbial communities from meander-bound floodplain in the East River, Colorado, USA - East River MetaG ERMZT423_2 | ecosystem: Environmental > Terrestrial > Soil > Floodplain ... | reverse complement strand
CGAACAGCTCGCTCTCGAGCAGCGTCTCGGTGAGCGCGGCGCAGTTCACGGCGATGAACGGTCTGCCGTGGCGCGGCGAGAGGTCGTGAATCGCGCGCGCCACGAGCTCTTTCCCCGTGCCCGACTCGCCCTCGATCAGGACGGTGGAGGTGACGGGCGCCATCTGCTCGATCTTGACCAGGACTTCCTGGATCGGCGCCGATTCGCCGAGGATGCCGGTGCGCTGCTGCAGGCGGCGGCGCTCGATCAGGCGGCGGGCCGTGGCCGTGACTTCGCCCGGATCGACGGGCTTTACGAGCCAGGCCGTGAGGCCGAGCTCGCGCCCGATCTGGTCGGGATCATCGTCGGTGGGCTCCACCAGGCCGAGCGTGGAGACGGCGTGGTCGCGCGCGGCGGCGAGGAGCCGCTGGGCGGTGGATTCGTGCAGGCCGCCGGTGAGCACGATGGCGTCGGGTTCTCGGTTCTCGGTTCTCGGTCCTCGGACGGCAGAACGGACGTCGTCGAGCGATGAGACCATCGCTGTGTCGAAGCCCGCCTGCTCCAGATTCGCATTGATCCGGACGGCGGACTCGAGGTCGTCGGTGGTGATCAAGACGCGGTCAGCCATGTACGTGCGTCGGTCGTCGTGCGTCGTGCGTGGTGTTCGTACCGCTCAACAGATCCACGGCGTGATCAAGGAACTGGGCGAGTACAGCCAATCCTTCTTTCACACCATTCGCTGACCCTGGAAGATTCACGATCAGGGTCTTACCTCGAGTTCCTGCTCTGCCGCGCGACAACCAAGCCCTCGGGAATCCTGGGCCCGACGCGGCGCGAATGGCCTCGGAGATGCCTGCTGCTTCGCGCTCGAGCACGGCGGCGGTGGCCTCGGGGGTCACGTCACGCTCGGTGAGGCCGGTGCCGCCCGTGGTGAGCACGACGTCCACTTCGCCCGAGTCGGCCCAGCGCGCCAGCTTGCCCGCGATGCGGTCGGTCTCATCGGCGACGATGCTGCGCACGACGACTTCGTAGCCACGCTCCGCCGCCCAGTCGAGAATCGCGTCGCCTGACGTATCGTCGCGCTGGCCTACGGCGCCGAGATCCGAAATCGTGAGGATTCCGATCCGGACGGTTAGACGGTTAGACGGTTGGACGGTTGGCGAAGTCATTTCTTGGTCCGGTGCCCGACGAACGGCATTTTGACGACCTCAGCGCCCACCTTTTTTCCCCGAATGTCGATTTCGATCTTCACGCCGGGCTTGGCGCTGTCTTTCGGCAGATACGTCGTTCCGATCGCCGCGTTCGCCGTTGGCGTGACAGTGCCGCTCCGCACGATGTCGACCTGCGTGCCGTCGAGGAACACCGGATAGCCGTGGCGCGCGACGGCTTTGGGCTCGGTGACCTTGAAGCCGACGAGTTTGCGCTTCAGGCCATCGAGCTTCTGCTGCTTGAGCACTTCGATCCCCGTGAACGGCGCGCCCTTGTCGAGCTTCACGATGAAGCCCAGTCCCGCTTCATACGGCGTCGTCGTATCGTCGATGTCGTTGCCGTACAGCGGCAAGCCCGCCTCGAGGCGCAGCGTGTCGCGCGCGCCCAGGCCCACGGGCTCCGCTCGACCCGCGCCGACCAGCGCGTGCCACAGCTTCTCGGCGTCGCCCGAGCGGCAATACAGCTCGAACCCGTCCTCACCGGTGTAGCCGGTGCGCGACACGAAGCACTGCACCCCCGCGACTTTGCCCTGCGCAAAGTGATAGTAGGGAATCATCGCGACGCCGAGGTTCGTGAGCTGGCCGACCAGCGCCTCGGCCTTGGGGCCTTGCACCGCGAGCAGCGCGGTCTCGTCCGAGATGTCGCGCATGCGCACATCGGCGCCGCCCTTCTGCGCGACGATGTGGTCCCAGTCTTTCTGAATGTTCGACGCGTTCACCACCATCATCAGCTTGTCTTCGAACCGATAGACCAGGCAGTCGTCGACGAACGTGCCGTCCTTGGTGAGAATGCCGGAGTATTGCGCCTGGCCCGGTTTGAGCGCTCCGACATCGTTGCACGTCACACGCTGCACGAAGGCGTTGCGGTCGGATCCCGTGATCTCGAACTCGCCCATGTGCGACACGTCGAACACGCCGACGTCCTCGCGCACGGCGCGGTGCTCGGAATTGATCCCCGAGGGGTAGGTGACGGGCATCTCGAAACCGGCGTAGGGCACCATCTTGGCGCCGAGGCTCACGTGCACTGAATGGAGTGGGGTTTGCTTCATGACACCATCAAGGTCGCGAGGAGAGCCTTCTGCACGTGGAGGCGATTCTCGGCCTCGTCCCAAACTCTGGACTGAGGTCCGTCGATTACATCAGCAGTCACTTCTTCCCCTCGATGGGCTGGGAGGCAGTGCAGGAAGATTGCTTTCGGGTCTGCGAGCTTCATCAGCTCGGCATCCACCGTGTAGCCCTTGAAGGCGTTGCGGCGCGCTTCCGCCTCGCCCTCCTGTCCCATCGACGCCCACACGTCGGTGTTGACCACGTGCGCGCCCTCCACTGCTTCCTCGGGCACCTCGGTGACCATGACGCAGCCGTTTTTCTTGGCGGCTTCGTACTTGGACATGTTCGGCTCGAACCCTTCGGGGCATGCGAGCCGCAGCTCGAAGCCGAGCACCGCGGCGGCCTCGAGCCACGCGTTGGCCATGTTGTTGCCGTCGCCGACCCACGCGATGCTTTTGCCTTCCCAGCCGCCGAGGTGCTCTTTGACCGTGAACAGGTCGGCCAGCACCTGGCAGGGGTGGGTCAGGTCGGTGAGCCCGTTGATGACCGGAATCGTGGCGAAGCGGGCCAGCTCCTCGACCTCGGCGTGGTCGTAGGTACGGATCATGATCCCGTCCACGTAGCGCGACAGCACGCGGGCGGTATCGGGGATCGGCTCGCCGCGCCCGATCTGGATGTCCTTGCTGGAGAGGAACAGGGCCTGGCCGCCGAGCTGGTAGGCCCCAACTTCGAAGGAGACCCGGGTGCGGGTGGACGACTTGGCGAAGATCATGGCCAGGGTCTTCCCGGCGAGGGGGGTCTCCCGGTACTGCTTCCCCTTCATGCGCTTGGAGAGGTCGAAGAGTTGTTCGACCTCTTTGCGGCTGAAATCGGTGATTTGCAGGAAGTCGCGCTTAGTCAGACGTCCCCCTCCCCTCGGTCTCCCTGCCCCGACATATCAACGATGATGGATATGTCCGACTCACGGGCGGGCCCCAGCCCGGCAGCGGCAGGTCGGTCAAAATGACAGGTTAGTGTGACGGATTTTACCCGGGGGCCGTGGCAAGGACAAGGCTCAGATCGTAGTTACTTCGTGAGGACGATTATGACCCGGAGACTGTCACCGAAGTAGTGGTCGGCGGCCAGCCGATCCTTGTCAGCGACGAAGTCCAGCTGGCGCACAAACGTCTCGGCAGCCTGGCCGAAGGTGACCGTATGCCCGACCAGCAGCCAGCTCCCCGCCATGTCCGCGTCGAGGTCGCCGCCGCTCGCGCCACCACCCGGTAAGAAGAGACGACCGGACATCGAGCCGTCGGAAGACAGCGTGAGGGTGAGGGTCCCGCCTGCCGCGATCCAATTGTTGACGCCGGAGACGTCCGCGGTAACCAATCGTCCCGCGGTGTACTCGCCCGCCATGTTGTCTACGGTGGGTGCGAACGGGTCGCCCACGGTACAGGACACGAGCGCCGCGACACCCAGCAGCTGCAGGGTTCTCATAGACAACGTTCTACCCCGGTGCACCCGTCCGCAGCAACCCGCATTGCTGAAAGACCGGCGGATGACCGGGTTTGCCAACCAGATCGTGCAGGATTTCGTGCTTGACGGTAAAGAAGTCGTCACCAAAGAAGTTGTGCGCGGCGAAGTCACTGAGGTAGATGCTGTGGGGCGCCTCCCAGAGGCCGCGGCAGGCACCGTATTGACACGGGAACGTCGTCGTGCCGGGGACGATGTACCAGCGCACGAGCGGCATGCTCCCGGTCAAGCTGGAACAGCCTTCGACTTCGGTCCACAGGTTGCTGTAGGTGGCTGGGGGATCAAAGGGCTCCGCGCCGGCCACGGGCGCCGACAACGCGTCGCCGCACGCCCCAGCGAGCACGGCGACGAGTGGCGCGAGCCTACAGGATGTACTTCCTGAGATCCTCATCTTCCACGATCCGGAGCAACCGCTCCCTCACCGCCGGGCCGTCGAACACGATGTGCTTGGAAGGATACTCGGGCAGCTCGAACATCACTTCCTCGAGCAGCGTCGTCATGACCGTGTGCAGGCGCCGCGCGCCGATGTTCTCCATGCGCTCGTTCACCTTGGCGGCGATGCGCGCGATCTCCTTCACGCCGTCGGCCGTAAACTCGAGCGTCGCCCCGTCCGAGGCGCACAGCGCCGCGTACTGCTTGGTGAGCGCATTCTCGGGCTCCGTCATGATGCGGACGAAGTCCTCTTCGGTGAGCGACGACAGCTCGACTCGAATCGGGAAACGGCCCTGCAGCTCGGGAATCAGATCGCTCGGCTTGGCGATGTGGAACGCGCCCGCGGCGATGAACAGGATGTGGTCGGTGCGCACGTAGCCGTAGCGCGTCTGCACCGTCGAGCCTTCGACGATCGGCAGCAGATCGCGCTGCACGCCTTCGCGCGAGACGTCGGGCCCCCCCCCGGTGCGCTCGCCGCGCGCGCCCGTGATCTTGTCGATCTCGTCGATGAAGATCAGGCCGTGGTTCTCGACGCGATCGAGCGCCTCGTTCACCACGTCGTCCATGTCCACCAGCTTCTTGAGCTCTTCATCGATCAGGATGCGGCGCGCCTCGTGCAGGTGCACGGTGCGGCGCTTCTTCTTCTTGGGGATGATCTCCTGCAGCATCTCGCCGAAGTTGATGTCCGGCCCTTCCATGCCCTGGGGCGGCTGCATCATCTCGAGCATCGGGAAGCTCTGCTGCTGCACCTCGATCTCGACGTCACGCTCCTCGAGCTTCCCTTCCTTCAATTGCTGGCGGAGCTTCTCGCGCGTGCGCCGGCGGCGCTCGTTGGCCTCGGTTTCGGCCTCAGGGAGTTTGGACTCGACGTCACCCTTGGAGGAGACGACGAAGAGGGGACGCTGACCCGAGGTGCCTGCTCCCTGCTCCGTGCTCCCTGGTCCCTGCGGTTGGGCGGCGGAGGGCGGCGAGGGAAGCGGCGGCAACAGCAGGTCGAGCAGCCGCTCTTCGGCTCTCTGCTCTGCTGTTGAGTAGACATCGTCTTCGCGCTCGGACCTGACCATGTTGATTGAGACGTCGACTAATTCACGGACCATCGATTCGACGTCCCGGCCCACATAGCCCACTTCGGTGAATTTCGACGCTTCCACCTTCAGGAACGGCGCGCCCGCGAGTCGGGCGAGCCGGCGCGCGATTTCAGTTTTCCCCACGCCGGTCGGGCCGATCATGATGATGTTGTTCGGCATGATCTCGTCGCGGATGTCTTCGGGCGCCTGCGCGCGGCGCCAGCGATTGCGCACCGCGATCGCGACGGCCTTCTTGGCCGCTTCCTGGCCGACGATGTACCTGTCGAGTTCCGCAACAATCTTCCGCGGAGGCATCTCCTCCAACCATGGGAGCGTCTCCTCAGCAGGGGCGGCGGAGGGCGGCGAAGGGGCGGCGGCGGGCGGCAACGACTCTGACGATGCTTTGGCCATTTATAGCTCGAGTACCGTGATGTTCATGTTAGTGTACACGCAGATCTCGGCAGCGATTTCCAATGACTTTCGGACGATTTCGGCTGGATCGAGTTTCGATTCCTTCAACAACGCGCGCGCCGCGGCGAGCGCGAACGTGCCACCGGAGCCGATCGCGAGCACACCGTCGTCCGGCTCGATCAGCTCACCCGAGCCGCTGATGACGAAGCCGTGCTCCTTGTCCGACACGACGAGCAGCGCCTCGAGCCGGCGCAGCACGCGGTCGGAGCGCCAGTCCTTGGCCAGCTCGACCGCGGCGCGCGGCAAGTTCGTCGGATAGCGCTCGAGCTTCTCCTCGAACTTCTCGAACAGCGTGAACGCGTCGGCCGCGGCGCCCGCGAAGCCGGCGAGAATCTTTCCGCCGCGCAAGGTTCGCACCTTGTTGGCGTTGGCCTTCATCACGGTCTCGCCGACCGTGACCTGGCCGTCGCCGCCGATCGCGACTTTGCCGTTCTTGCGAACGCAGAGAATTGTCGTGCTGTGAATGCGCGGTATCATCTGCTCCCTGTTCCGTGCTGTGCGTCGTGCGTCGTGGGTCGTTCAGGCCCGTGGATGGGCTTGCTGGTACACCTTTTTCAGCCGCTCCACAGAGGTATGAGTATACACTTGCGTGGTTCCTAACGACGCATGCCCCAGTAATTCCTGCACAGATCTGAGATCGGCGCCCGCATCCAGCAGGTGCGTGGCGAATGAGTGCCGCAGCGTGTGCACATGCAGCTCTTTGCCGCGGGACAGCGTGTCGAACAGCCGTTTCATCGCGAGCTGGATCCCGCGGGGCGTAATTCGCTTGCCTCGCATATTCACAAACATCGGCCGGTTCCCGCCGCGCGCCGTGGCGCTGCGGTCGCGGAGCTCCAGGTACTTCCGCAGCGCCGACGTGGCGTGCGAGCCGACCGGGACGATGCGCTCCTTCTTGCCTTTCCCGCGCGCCTTGACCTGATCCGAGACGAGATCCACGTCGGGATCATTGAGCCCCGCGAGCTCCGAGAGGCGCATCCCGGTCGAGTAGAACAGCTCGAGCATCGCGAGATCGCGCACCTCGCGGAACCCACCGGCGGCGGCGCGCGCCTCGGCGTCGGCAAACAGCATCTCGATCTCCGCCCGGTCCAGCCAGGTCGGCAGCGTCTTCTCGAGCCGGGGCGTGCGCGCGGCGCGCGCGGGGTTCACTTCCAGGCCGCGCGTGGCGTTCAGGAACCGGTAAAACGTGCGCAGCGCCGACAGCGCGCGCGCCACTGAGCGCCGGGCGAGGCCGCGGCGCTGCTCAGCGGCGAGAAAGCCGCGCACGGCGAGCCGATCCACCCCGGCCCAGCTCCACGGGCCGCCGTAGTAGTCCTGGCAGAACGCGGCGAACCCTTCGAGATCACGCGCGTACGCTTTGACGGTATTCGGGGAGTCGTTGCGTTCCTTTTCGAGGAAGGTGACGAACTCGGCGATTTCGTTCACGCGGGGATCTCGACGCCGACTTCCTGTGCGAATACCGCCATGCTTGCCAGCGCGCGCGCCGCGAGTGCTTCCTTCTTTTTGAACTTGTCGCGTGGCGCGTTTTCGAGCGGCTCCATCAGCCCGAAATTCGCGTTCATCGGCTGGAAGCGTTTGGGCTCCGTCTCCCGGAGATAGCGGTACAACGCCCCCAACATCGTCGTGGCGGGAGGAATGAGCGGCTCATCGCCCGCAAGCAGGCGCGCGAGATTGATGCCCGCCATCATCCCCGTCGCCGCCGACTCGGTGTAGCCTTCGACTCCCGTGAGCTGCCCGGCGAACAAGAGCAGTGGTTCGTCTCTAGCAGCTAGATGTTGGCTCAAGACCGCGGGCGCATTCAGATAGGTGTTGCGGTGAATGCTGCCGAAGCGCAGGAACTCAGCCTGTTCGAGTCCCGGAATCGTCCGGAAGATGCGCTGTTGCGCGCCCGTCTTCAGCCGCGTCTGGAAGCCCACCAGGTTCCACATCTGCGCCGCACGGTCTTCCTGCCGCAGTTGTACCACTGCGTATGGCTCACCCCGGGCGCCAGCCCGGGGGTCGACGAGACCGATCGGTTTCATCGGCCCGAACCGCAGCGTCTCAATGCCGCGCTGGGCCATCTCTTCGACCGGCAGGCAGCCCTCGAAGTACGGTGTCTTGTCGAACTCGTGGCCGGGGACGTACTGCTCGCCCGTGATCAGGGCCGAGACGAACGCCTCGTACTCGCTCTGGGTGAGGGGCGCATTCCAATAGTCGTCGCCCCCGCCCTTCCCGTAGCGCGAGGCCTTGAAGAGCCGGCTGTAGTCCAGCGAGTCAGCGGAGACGATGGGCGCTATAGCGTCGAAAAACGCCAGTGATTGGACGGTTAGACGGTTAGTGATTGCGGTGGCGAGAGCGTCGGAGGTCAACGGCCCCGTGGCAATGATGGCGGGGGACGGAAGCTCCGTCACTTCGCCGCGTACGAGTGTGATGTTCGGATGCGACAGCACGCGCTGCTGCACGCCCTTTGCGAAAACCACGCGATCGACCGCGAGCGCGCTGCCGCCGGGGATGCGCGCCTCGTCGGCAGCCTGGAGCACAATGCTGCCGAGCAGGCGCATCTCGGCCTTGAGCAGCCCGTGCGCGTGCGAGGGTTCGACCGATTTGAAGGTGTTGCTGCAGACCAACTCGGCGAGCGTCTCGGTCTGATGCGCCGGAGTCATCCGGACCGGACGCATTTCGTGGAGAGTCACGCGGACGCCGCGCTCGGCCAGGGCCCAGGCGGCCTCGCACCCCGCGAGCCCGCCGCCGATCACAGCGGCGGTTACGACGCCACTTCCTCCGGCTCGTTGGTTTCCGTCTCGATGACCTGGTGTCCGCACTTCAGGCACTTGCGTGTCGTTTCTCCCGTGGTCTTCGACTTGATTTCTTCCATCCCCACGAACCCGCAGCTCGGGCAGGGGATGATCACCGGTTTGTTCCAGGTGGAATAATCGCAATCGGGGTAGCGCAGGCAACCGTAGAACGTCCGCCCGCGCTTGGTGCGCCGCTCGGCGAGATCGCCGACGTCGCACTTGGGGCACTTGATGCCGAGCGGCACGGGCTGCGTGTACTTGCACTTGGGATACGTGGTGCACGCCAGGAATTCGCCGAAGCGCCCGGTCTTGATCACCATCGGCGCGCCGCACTCCTTGCAGATCTCATCCGACGGACGGTCGGGCACCCTGTCCTTCTTGATAGAGCGCGAGTAGTCGCACTCTTTCGCTGCGTAGCGCACGCACGCGATGTACGGCCCGAAGCGGCCGCTCTTCACTTCGAGCGGGCTGCCGCACTTGGGGCATTTCTCCGTGTCGAGCCCCGAGAGATCGTGGACCTCGTGGATGATCTTGTTCACGTCCACGGCTTCGAGCGCGACGTTGAACGGCTTCCAGAATTCGCCGAGCACCTGCTGCCAGGCGAGGTCGCCCTCTTCGATCTTGTCGAGCTCGTTTTCCATCTGGGCTGTAAAGCCGACTTCAAACACCTCGGGGAACGAGCGCTTCAACACCTTCCAGACGATTTCGCCCTGCGGCGTGGGCTGGAAGCGCCGGTCTTTGGCGGTGGCGTACCAGCGCATGCGCAGCGTGGAGATGATCGCGGCGTAGGTGGACGGCCGCCCGATCCCCAGCCGCTCCAGCTCTTTCACGAGGCTCGCCTCGCTGAAACGCGGCGGCGGCTCGGTGAAATGCTGGCTGGGGACGACCTGCTTGAGCGTGACGCGATCGCCTTCCTTCAGCAGCGGGATCTCCGCGAGGCTGTCCAGGGTCTTTGCGTCTTCAGCCTCGTGAGCCTCGCGGTACAGGGCGTGATAGCCGTCGAACAGCTGGCGTGAGCCCGTCGCGCGGAACAGGAAGCGCCCGCCGGCCAGGTCGAAGTCGACTTTGGTCGCCTCGTACACGGCCGGTGTCATCTGCGAGGCGAGGAAGCGCCGCCAGATCAGCTGGTAGAGCTTGAAGAGGTCGCGCTCGAGATACTTTTTCAGGTCGTCAGCCGTGTAGCCGACCTCGGTGGGGCGAATCGCTTCGTGGGCGTCCTGCACCTTGGAGCCGCGGCCCCCCTTATGGACGTTCGGCTCGTCGGGCAGATAGCGCTTGTCGAACTGCGCGTGGATGTAGTCACGCGCCTGCTTGATCGCCGCGTCCGACACGCGCACCGAGTCGGTGCGCATGTAGGTGATGAGGCCGACGGAGCCCTGCTCACCCAGCTCCACGCCCTCGTAGAGCTTTTGCGCGGCGCGCATGGTGCGGCCGGCGGAAAAGCCCAGCTGTTTCGCGGCTTCCTGCTGCATCGTGCTCGTCGTGAACGGGGCGGGCGCTTTGCGCCGCCGCTCCCCCCGCTCCACCGACGTGACGATGAACGGCAGCTTCTCGACTTCAGCGACAATCGCGCGTGCGTCCGCCTCCGTTTTGATCTCGGGTTTGTGACCGCCCAGCTTCTGGAGGCGTGCCTGGAACGGCTGGCCGTCTTTTTCCAGATCGGCGGCGACCGTCCAGTATTCCTGCGGCACAAACTTCCGGATCTCTTCTTCGCGCTCGATGATCAGGCGCAGGGCCACCGTCTGCACGCGTCCCGCCGACAGGCCGGTCTTGATGCTTTTCCAAAGCACCGGCGAGGCCTTGTAGCCCACCAGGCGGTCGAGCACGCGGCGCGCCTGCTGCGCGTCCACCTTGCGCTGGTCGATATCGAGGGGGTGGGCCAGGGCCTCGGCCACGGCGTCTTTCGTGATCTCGTGGAACAGCACGCGCCGCACGTTGCCATTGCCATTCAACTGCGACGCCACATGCCAGGCAATCGCCTCTCCTTCTCGGTCAGGATCGGTGGCGAGGAGCACGCGGTCGGCGGCTTTGGCTGCTTTCTTGATCTCGGCGAGCGTCTTCGCCTTTTCTTTAATGGTGACGTACTTGGGCGTGAAGTTGTTGTCGACGTCCACACCCAGCTCGCGCCTGGGCAGGTCGCGCAGGTGTCCCACCGTCGCCTTGACCGTGTAGCCGCGGCCCAGGTATTTGCCGATCGTTTTGGCTTTGGTCGGGGACTCGACAATGACGAGTGCGCCGCCCTTTGCAGGAGCGGCGTCGGTTTCATCGGTATCCGGCGTCGGGAGAGTGGCCTCCGCGTCCTTCTTCTTGCGAGGCGCTCTCTTCTTTTTGGGTTTCACTTCTTCTTCTTTATCAGCCACCTATCAACCTCGATTCAAAGAACTAGACGTCTAGACGTCTCGGCGTCTAGGCGTCTAGGGGTGTGCATCTTTACCAACCAGCGCTGGTTTGCGCAAGCCGGACGACCTCATCGGCGACTTTTTCCGCAGGTTTCGCCTCGGTCAGCACCGTGGCATGCGCCTTGGCGTAGAACGGATCGCGCTCTTTGTATAGGTCGCGCATGCGCGCTACAGGATCATCACCCATGACAACGGGCCTGGTTTCCGACGCCTCGGCGCGAGCCGCGGTCACTTCGGCGCGCGCCTTCAGATACACGAAATACGCGTGCACTCGTGCGCCGTCGAGCTGGCCCGGCTGCGCGGCCCAGCCGCCGCCCGGCACCACGACGGCGGGCGGATTCGCGAGCGCCGCTTCGACTTCCTTGCGCTCCATCTCGCGAAACGCCTGCTCGCCCTTCTCGGCGAAGATCATCGTGATCGGTTTGCCTTCCTTGCGGAGCAGAATGCTGTCGATATCAACGAAGCTGGTCTGCAGCCGCTCGGCTACCATGCGTCCGACGGTGCTTTTCCCCGCACCGGGGAGACCCACGAGTACAATGTGCTTTTTCACGACGCCGCCCCCTTGGGCGTACGCACGCGTACCTGCGCGATGTAGCCGTCGTAGTTGCGCTTCGTTTCGCTAAGCGCGTCACCGCCGAATTTCTCGAGCAGGGCCTCGGTGAGCACGATCGCCACCATCGCCTCGGCGATCACACCCATGGCGGGTACGGCGGTGACGTCGGAGCGCTCGGATTGCGCCTGCGCGGGCCCGCCGGTCTTCAGGTCCACGGTCTTGAGCGGCGACATCAGCGTGGAGATCGGCTTCATCGCGACCCGGGCGACGAGCGGCTCGCCCGTCGTCATCCCGCCTTCGGTACCGCCGGCGCGATTGGTGGCGCGCGCGAACCCGGGCATGATCTCGTCGTGCACTTCGGAGCCTTTGCGACGCGCGGCCTCGAAGCCGAGGCCCAGCTCCACGCCTTTGACGGCGGGGATGGACATCAGGGCCTGGGCGAGGCGGCCGTCGAGCTTGGTATCCCACGAGACGTGCGAGCCGAGCCCCACGGGCACACCGAGGGCGACGACCTCGACGATACCGCCAAGTGTGTCGCCGGCAGCCTTCGCTTGATCGATACGGCGGATGATCTCGGCTTCGGCTTCCTTGTCCAAACAGCGGACGGGACTCTGATCGGCTGCCTCATTCAAGGGAGCAGGGAGCGGGGAGCGGGGAGCAGCAACCACGCCGCCCAGCTCCGCCACGTACGAGCCAACCTCGATGCTGAATTCCCGCAGGAGCTTTTTGCACACTGCGCCACACGCCACACGCGCAACCGTCTCCCGCGCGCTTGCTCGTTCAAGGATATCGCGTGCGTCGGTGCGGTCGTATTTGAGTGATCCGGCGAGATCGGCGTGGCCCGGCCGCGGCCTGGTCACCTGCCGCCTGCGTCCCAGGGGATCGGGCGTGGCGTCGGCTTCCGGCGCCATGACGTCTTGCCAGTGCTCCCAGTCGCGATTCCAGATGAGCATGGCGATGGGGGAGCCGAGCGTTTCACCGGCGCGCACGCCGGACAGCCACTCAATGCGGTCGGATTCGATCTTCATGCGGGCGCCGCGGCCGTAGCCGCCCATGCGCCGCTTCAGCTCCACGTCCACGTCCGCCGCGGAGACAGGGAGGCCCGCGGGGATCCCTTCGAGGATTCCCACCAGGCCGCGCCCGTGCGATTCGCCCGCCGTCGTGAACCGGAATGTCATCTCGTCGTTCCTACCTCCTATAACAGGCGAGCCCGACCTCTAGTCGGGCTCGCGTACCATCACCCGGGCCCGAAGGCGCCGGCGTCACCGGATCGGCGGCCCCCACGGCGGCCGCGCCGGGAACGGATTCGTGATCACCGGCAGCTCGACCATGACGACGCCCGCCGCGGTGACGCCGAAGAGGAACTGGCGCGTATTCGCCGCATTGCGCGCGACGCGCATCGGTCCAGTGATGGGATCGCGCACGACGATTCCACCAATACGCCCGTAGAAGAAGGTATCCCAGATGTCGATGTTTCCGTCAGGCCGCGCCGAGAACGCAATGCGGTCATTGGGGTTACCGGTACCGGGCGGGAACGTCGGCGTGCCCGGATCGTTGGCGAGGAAGTTGTGGTTGTAGTTCATGTCCACCCCGAACGCGCCGATCGGCGCCGGGGCGGTGCCCTTGAGCTTCAGGCCCTCGTCGAGGAAGTAGATCGAGTCGGCGCGGACCAGGTTCGTCCCGCCGTTAAAGTTTATCGCGACCGCATGGAT
>Ga0137323_1000362_pt1 | contig 13165 bp, 14 predicted proteins | sample EasRivERMZT423_2_FD_102285 | JGI IMG/M metagenome (GOLD analysis project Ga0137323, IMG submission 102285) | Soil microbial communities from meander-bound floodplain in the East River, Colorado, USA - East River MetaG ERMZT423_2 | ecosystem: Environmental > Terrestrial > Soil > Floodplain ... | reverse complement strand
TTCTCCATCTCGTTCAGGTCCTTGCCGAAGACCTTGATGCCTATCGGGGTGCGGATGCCGGTCGACAACATGTCGATGCGCGCCTTGATCGGCATGGTCCAGGCATTGGCGACGCCGGGGAACTGCAGCGCGGCGTCGAGCTCCGCGATCAGCTTGTCCATGGTCATGCCGGGACGCCATTCGCTCTGCGGCTTCAGGTTGATGACTGTCTCGAACATCTCGGTCGGCGCGGGATCGGTGGCGGTGTTCGCGCGGCCAGCCTTGCCGAATACCGAGGCCACCTCGGGGAAGCTCTTGATAATCCGGTCCTGGATCTGGAGTAGCTCCGCCGACTTGGTAATCGAGAGCGACGGCAGAGTAGCCGGCATGTAAAGGAGCGTGCCCTCGTTCAGCGTCGGCATGAACTCGCTGCCCAGGCGCATCGCCGGGTATGCGGTAAGCGCGAGCACAGCGACCGCCGCGGCGATGGTGAACTTGCGCCAGCGCAAGGCGGCGCCGATCACGGGGCGGTAAAGCCAGATCAGCACGCGCACGATCGGGTTCCGGTGCTCCGCCGGGATGTGCCCGCGGATGAACAGCCACATCAGCACCGGGACGAGCGTGATGGAAAGCAGCGCCGCGCCCGCCATCGCGAACGTCTTGGTATACGCCAGCGGCGTGAACATGCGACCTTCTTGCGCCTCGAGCGTGAACACCGGGAGGAACGACACCGTGATGATGAGCAAGCTGAAGAACAGCGCCGGCCCGACCTCCCGGCACGCGGCGATGATCGCCTCGAGGCGCGGCGCCCCGGGCGCGAGCCGCTCGAGGTGCTTGTGCGCGTTCTCGATCATCACGATCGCCGCGTCGACCATGGCGCCGATGGCGATGGCGATGCCGCCGAGGCTCATGATGTTGGAGTTGAGGCCCATATAGCGCATCACGATGAACGCGATCAGCACTCCGATCGGCAGCATGACGATCGCCACCAGGGCGCTTCGCGCGTGCAACAGGAACACGATGCACACCAGCGCGACGATCACGCTCTCCTCGAACAGCGTCCAGTTGAGGTTCTTGATCGCGCGGTGGATGAGATCGGAGCGGTCGTAGACCGGCTGGATCGACACGCCCTCGGGCAGGCCGGGCGCGATTTCGTTGATCCTTTCCTTGAGGTTGTGGATCACGTCCTGGGCGTTCTGGCCATAGCGCGCGACCGCGATGCCGCCGACCACCTCGCCCTGGCCGTCGAGCTCGGCGATGCCGCGGCGCTCGTCGGGCACGGTCTCGACGCGCGCCACGTCGCGCACCAGCACCGGCGTGCCGCCCTCGGCCTTCAGGACCAGGTTCTCGATGTCGGCCATGCCGCGCAGATAGCCGCGCCCGCGCACCATGTATTCGGTCTCGGTCATCTCGACCACGCGCCCGCCGACGTCGCGATTGCTGTCGCGGATCACCTGCATCACTTTCGCGAGCGGCACGCCGTAGGCCTGCAGCAGGCGCGGGTTCACCGTCACCTGGTACTGCTTGACGAAGCCGCCGACGCTCGCCACCTCGGAGACGCCCTGCGCCTTGGTGAGCTGGTAGCGCACGAACCAGTCCTGGATCGAGCGCAGCTCTTCCAGGGTGCGGTTCTTCGCGAGCACCGCGTACTGGAATACCCAGCCCACGCCGGTGGCGTCGGGGCCAAGAGAAGCGGTCACCCCGCGCGGCAGCCGGCCGGACACGTAGTTCAGGTATTCGAGCACGCGCGATCGCGCCCAGTAGATGTCGGTGCCATCCTCGAAGATGATGTAGACGAAGGAAGCGCCGAACACGGAAAGCCCGCGCACTACTTTCGATTTCGGCACGGCGAGCATCGCCGTGGTGAGCGGATACGTCACTTGATCCTCGACCACCTGCGGCGCCTGGCCAGGATACTCGGTGTAGATGATCACCTGCACGTCGGAGAGGTCGGGAATCGCGTCCACCGGCGTCTTGACGATGGCATAGACGCCCCAGCCGACCACGAAGGCCGTGGCGAGCAGCACGAGGAAGACGTTGCGCGCGGACCACTCGATGATGCGGTTCAGCATCGCGCTATCCTCCGTGGCCCGCGTGCCCGCCCGCCGGAGCGATGCGCTCGATGACCTGATCTTCTGAAAATTCAAACTCCACGGCCTGGCCCTTGACAAGGCGCGTGAGCTGCGCCTTGTCGCGCACCTTGAACTCCATGGTCATCGCCGGCCATTTCAGCGTGGCGATCGGACCGTGCTCGATTTCCACCGTGCCGCTTTTCGCGTCCACGGCCTGTACCGTCCCCTGACCGCGGTGGACCTGCGCGGCTGCCTTGCCGAAGCTCTCGAGCGCGGCCTTGAGATTGCTTTCCGCATCGATCAGGAAGTTCGCCCGCACCACCACCTGCTCGCCCGAGGCGACGCCGTCGAGCACCTCGACGTAGCCGTCGGCGCGCATGCCGAGCTTCACGTTGCGCGGCTCGAAGAGGCCTTCGCCGCGCTGCACGAGCACGACCTGGCGCGTGCCGCTGTCGAGCACCGCCGTGTCCGGAATAGCAAGCGCGCCGGCGCGCACCTGGCCCGCGAGCTCGACCGAGCCGTACATCGCCGGCTTGAGCAGCCCGCCGGGATTGGCGAGCTCGATGCGAATGCGCGCGGTGCGCGTGTCGGCTTCCAGGGTCGGGGAGATGAACACCACCTTCCCAGTAAACTCGCGCTCCGGATAGGCGAGGATGCGCAGCCGCGCCGGCTGGCCCAGCTTCACCAGGCCGAGATCGCGCTCGAATACTTCGGCCACGAGCCACACCGTCGACAGATCGGCAATCTCGTAGAGCGTCTCACCGGGCATGAAGCGCATGCCCTGCACGCTCGGCTTCTGCAGCACCACGCCCGCAGCCGGGGAGCGGTAGGTGAGGAGCTGCCGCGCGCTTCGTTCCTGGCGCAGCGTTTCGAGCTCGCTTTCCGCGATGCCCCAGTTGCGCAGCCGGCGCAGGACCCCTTCGGCCATGCGCTGCATCACCGCCTGCGTCTCGGGATCGCTTGCGCGGCTTTCCTCCACCGCGCGCAGCGCGATCAGATACTCCTCCTGCGCGGCGACGAGCTCGGGGCTGTACACCGCCATGAGCGGCTGGCCGCGCGCAACCGGCTGCCCAGTCGTATTCACGTGAAGCTCCTCGATCCAGCCCTCGAAGCGAGGCGTCACCTTGTAGAGCCGGCGCTCGTTCGCCTGGATGGTTCCCACCGCCTGCACCGCGCGCCGCAGCTCGCGCTCGGCGGCGGGCTCGGTCCTGACGCCGAGCAGTTGCACCTTATCGAGGCTGATTTTCACCGTGCCGGCCTTTGCTGGCGGCTCCTCGCCTTCGTACACCGCGATGTAATCCATCCCCATCGGGTCCTTCTTCGGCCCCGGCGAGGTGTCAGGCAGTCCCATGGGATTGCGGTAATACAGGACCTTACGCTCGCTCTTCGGCGAGCTCGATCCCGCGGCGGGCGCGGCCGCGTCCGGATGGCTGCCGCCGCGTCCACCGAGCCAGTAGCCTGCGGCGAGCGCCGCCGTAACCGCGAGCGCTCCGACTGCGATCGGCACCGTTCGGTTCATAGTTATTTCCCGACCAGGAACTCGATCTCGGCGAGTGCCTTGTTGTAAGCGGCGAGGCTCGCCGCATAGCCTACCTCGGCGTTGAACACCGTCATGCGGCTGTCGAGCAGGCTGAAGAAATCGACGCGGCCGACGCGGTAGGCGGCGAGCGAAGCGTCGGCGGTAAGTCTTGCCTGCGGCAAAAGTCCGGTCTCGTAGAGCCGCACCGACTTCAGCGACTGCTCGGCGGCAGCGACCTGCTGGCGCAGCATGGCGTCGAGCTCGTTCAGCCGCGCCTGGTACATCGCCGTAGCCTGCTCGCGCATGGCTTCAGCTTCCGCGACCCGCGGATCGCGCTTGGACTCGCGCCACACCGGCAGGTTGATCGCTACGGTAAAGCTGATCATGTCCTCGCGGCGCATGTCCTGGGAGTTGTCGCGCTGGCCATAGGAGACGCGCACGTCGAAGTCCGGGTAATAGTCCTTTCGCGCCAGCTCGAGCGCCTTGGCGCTGCGACCGATCATGCCCAGCTGCGCGGCGAGCTGCGGACGGCTCTCGCGCGCCACAGTGCGCAGGTTCTCCAGCGCGAGCGCGACGTCGCGGGCCTGCGCCGGTGGCGGGCTGATCGCACCTGGCTCCGCGGCGCGGCCTGCGGCGCGGTTGAGCTCCGCCTCGAGCATCGGACGCTCGCGGCCGAGCTTGATCAGCTCCTCGCGCATTTTCGACACCTGCGTCTGCGCCTTCAGCACGTCGGCCTGCGTGCCCTGGCCCACGCCGTAGCGCGCTTCCGCAATCGACAGGTACTGCTCGAGAATCCTGCGGTTCCGTTCCGCGAGGCGCAGCGACTCGTCGACGTAGCCGAGATCGAAGTACGCCACCTTGACGTCGCGCCGCACGCGGTTGACGAGCTCCTGGAGGTTGGCCTCGACGGCGAGAGCCTCCTGTTCCGCGAGCTCGCGGCGCAGCGCGCGCTTGCCGGGATACGGCAAGCGCTGCGCGAAGCCGATCATCTTCATCGTCATGTCCTCGGTCTTGAAGCTCCGGGAATCGACGGGATAGTTGAGCACGCCTACTTCCAGCATCGGGTCGTCGAGCGCGCCCGCGGGCGAGATCCGGCTGCGGGCGGCATTCGTCTCGCGCCGCGCCGCCTGCACGTCGGGATTGTTCTGCGCCGCCCCCGCGAGCAGCGAATCGAGCTGCGCGTCAACCGGCTCCAGCGCCGCGGCGGGTAGCGCGAGCGCGAGCACAACTGCGGCCATGCAATACGAAAGTTTCATCTGTCGCTCCAATCCGTGACTACGGGAAAAACGCCCTCAACTGCCCTGCGACGGGCAGCGGATCAGATCCGGAGCGAGCGGAACAGAATGCGCGGCGGAGGACCCGCAAACGGGGAAGGCGCGCGGGGGATCGAGCTTACCGGCTGGCGCGCCACCAGCGGAGCACGCGGGACAAGCAATGCATGGGGCGACGCATCCGGGACTTTGACTTGGTGCTTGTCCAGGGTTTGTTCGCCGGCCTGGCAATGGGTGAGGCAGAGGTTCGCGTTTTCTCCCGGCGCGTGGCAGGGCGCCGGCTGGTCCTGCTGCGCCGCGATCATCTGCGCCCGCGACTGCGCCTGCATGGGATCGCAGGCGGCGATCGCGAACGCCACCTGCGCGAACAACATCGCCACCAAGGCGGCGAGCGCGGCGAGGAAGCGGCGGCGCGAGTGCATCATGGACGCGAGAGTATGCCCCATCTCTGCTTCACGAAACCGGCCGCAGCGATTTGCGCGTGGAAGGTGCGGCGGGCTGCGCGGTCGAAGGCGCCGGCCCTTGCTTCGCGTCCCTCAGGTGGTTGTGCGGTCCGGCGTAGGGGGCTGCTGACGCACCGCCGCCGGCACTGGCGCAACCGCCAAGGGCGACGGCTGCGGCGAACAACAGGGCGAGATTCCTGGTCCACATAACGAACTCCTTTCCCAACATGGTTTGCAGCATGGCAGCGGTTCGACCCCCGGATTTGATTTGGATCAATCCAAACTCAGGGGCCGATCCGCCGGTTTTCGTTCTGGCCGGCACTGCGGCGAGCGAGGCGAAGACGATGAATGTCAGAAATCGACGATTCATGGCTCCCTCCTCATTTCTTGCCCATGTCTCCGCCCATCATCCCGCCGCTGCCCATGCCACCCATGCCCTGCATCATCATGTGATGCTCGTCCATCATCTGGCCCATCATCTGGTCCATGAGCTTCAGGTGCTCGTCCATCCACTCTCGCATCTGCTCGGGTGTCATGCCGGCGCGCGGCTTGGCCTTGCGCATCTGCGCCATCATTTCCTGCATCATCTTCATGTGCTCCTGCATCATCTTCTGGCGCTCCACGCCTGACGCAGCCTGCGCCGCGGCGAGCTTCTTCTTCGCCTCCTGCGCCTTCTGGACCATCGCTTTCTGCGTTGCGTCGGGAGCGGCGAAACCGCTCACTGGCAGCGCGAAAATGAGACCAGCGATCATTGCGGCTAGCAGCTTTTTCATGGTGAGACTCCTTTCGGAAGGGTTGACAGCTTGGGGAAGAATCCCGGGACCGATCGCATGTAGCCGCGGTATTGCTCGCCAAATTCAGCGAGCGCGTCCCGCTCCTCGCGGCGCGCGAGGCGGACGTACATGGTGACAAGGATCGGGAACATCGCGAGCGTGATGAGCGTCGGCCACTGCAGCAGGAAGCCGAACATGATCAGCACGAAGCCGATGTATTGAGGGTGCCGCACCTGAGCGTAAGGCCCGGAAGCCGCCAGGCAGTGCGTGCGCTGTGCCTCGTAAAGAACCTTCCAGGACACGGCGAGCAGCCAGAAGCCGGCGCCGATGAAAGCAATGCTCAGGAAATGGAACGGGCCGAGATGGGGGTTCGCCTGCCAGCCGAACATCATCTCGAGCAGGTGCCCGGCGTCGTGGGAGAGGAAATCGACCCCGGGAAACCTGCTGGTAAGCCATCCCGAGAGCAGATAGATCGTCAGCGGGTAGCCGTACATCTCGGCGAAGAGAGCCACGAGGAACGCCGAGAAGGCGCCGAAGGAGCGCCAGTCGCGCCGGCTCTGCGGCTTGGCGAAGCTGAACGCGAAGATGATGAAGACGAGCGAGTTGATGGCGACGAGCCCCCAGAGACCGTATGCCGGGCTGTTAGCTTCGGCGATCATGGTTTTTTTCCGTGTCCGTGAAACAGGTGCAGGAGCGGACAAGCGAGCAGCAGCAGGAGCGGCAGATACTGGAAGGCGTGAGCCCTGTGCTCCATCAGCAGAAAAAAGCCTGCGATCAGCACGAAGCCCCAAAAAACCCAGCGGCCGGCGCCGCCGCGCTCATCCTTGTGGTGCGAGTGATCGGTCATGAATTTCTCCGCGTTTCCAGGTGAAGTGCTCGTAGACGCCCGTCCAGTACAGGCCGAACGCAAAGCCGAAAGCGAGCTCCTCGAGCGGGATGCCGGCGATCAGCGCTCCCGACAGATCGGCCAGATTCCAGACCCGCTCGATGTAGCCGGGGGCTGATACGACCAGAAGCAGCATCAGGGCCGCGTACAGGGCGAGAAACAGCGCGCCCCCGATCAGCGTGCTACGCGCAAGGTCGGGCCGGCACACGACGTTCGCCGCGCCGCCGATCGCGAGCGCGACGATGCCCGGGTAGATCGGGTTCCAGGGCAGGAAGTACAGCGGCAGGAACGCGACGAACGGCGCAGCCAACATCAAGCGGTGAAAGCGGTGGCGCGCGAGGCTCTGTTCGGCCTGATGCACGCTCCTCAAGCGGCGGCGCGCCAGTCCGTTATAGAGGACCGCTGCAATTCCGCCGATCGCGAAGCAGAAAATCAGGCTTTCGATGTCGAAGCCCGTGCGCTGCGCGAGCTCGAACAGCGTCGGCGGATTCCAGTACCCGGGGACGAAGAAGGGCTCGGTGAGGCCGAGCAAGCTGGTCGCAGCGCTTACCTCGAGCATCTCGCGCCGCATCGCCGGCTGCGCGACGTACAACAGCGTCCAGGGCACGAGAAACGCGCTCGCCCAGAGGAACCAGACGTAGTGGTATTTCAACGGCCGATCCGTCCGGAGAGCCAGCCGAACACGGCGCCGAGCCCGAAAGCCCAGATCGTGATGCCCACCAGCGCGTAGACGAACGACCCGAAGTTGAAAAGCACCGGGCCGCTCTGCAGCTTGCGGAAATCCAGGCCATGGAACAGCGAGTTCATGAAGCTTGCCGAGGCTTCCGGCCACAGCCAGAAGACGACGGTGCATGCGACGTACCCGATCGCCACGGTCGCGGCGAGCGCCACGCCGGATTTGACGGGAGTGTTCATCTTCAGCTCCTTTCGTAGTGGGTCGATGCAACGCACCGCGAGCCCGTGCCATCGCACGTTCGCGGGCAGAAACTTCGGAAATCTCAGCGCTGGATGCGCGCCGAGCGGATGTAGAAGCTGGGGACTAAGACGGGTTGGGCGGCGGGCAGCGCGTTGGAGATAGCGACGCGCAGCCGGAACACCGGCACCCCGACGTTAAGCGCGACTACAGAGGAACTGGAAGCGTCAGCGAGGGACGCCGCCGTGTGCAGCGCTGCAGGTGAAAGGATCGAGCAGCAGGCATCGCCGTCGCCGCTTCCTCCCGCTGCATGCGAGGCGCTATGCACCTGCCTCTGTGCAGCTTCGCAGATCGGCTCAAACACCAGCGCCGAAACGGCGATCAACGCAAAAGCGAAGAAAATGAAGCGCGCAATACGCGTATTCATAGCACACTCAGCATGGCACTAAGCGTTTCGCCTTTCTTGATCTGGGTCAAGCCAAGTGCTAAAGCGAAATGCGGCGCAGCCGCAAAGCGTTAAACACCACCGATACCGAGCTCATGGCCATGGCCGCGCCGGCGAAGATCGGAGACAGGAGCAAGCTGAAGGCCGGGTAAAGGACCCCCGCCGCTACCGGGATACCGAGCGCGTTGTAACCGAACGCGAAGATCAGGTTCTGGCGGATGTTGCGCATCGTCGCATGCGAAAGGCGGATCGCGCGGGCGATGCCGCGAAGGTCGCCCTTGACGAGCGTGACGCCCGCGCTTTCCATCGCAATGTCGGTCCCGGTGCCCATCGCGATCCCGACATCCGCCTGCGCCAGCGCGGGCGCGTCATTGATCCCGTCCCCGGCCATCCCCACCTTGCGGCCTTCCGCTTGCAGGCGCTTCACGTGCTTCGCCTTGTCTTCTGGCAGTACTTCGCCGACCGCGTCGTCAATGCCCAGTTGGCGTGCCACTGCCGCGGCCGTGCGCTTGCCGTCGCCGGTGAGCATGACGACCCGCACGCCTTCCTGCTTCAGCTTGGCGATGGCCTCCGGCGTGGTGTCCTTGATCGGGTCGGCAACAGCGGCCATGCCACGCGCCTGGCCGTCCACGGAGAAGAACACCACCGTCTTCGCTTGGGCACGCCAGCCGTCGGACTGGCTCTCCCAGCGACCGGTATCGATACCTGATTGCGCCAGAAACGCGCGGCTGCCGACGAGCACTTCATGCCCATCCACGTGCGCGCGCACGCCGAGCCCGTTGACCGCCTCGAAGCCGCGCGCTGTGCCCGGCGCCGCGCCGCGCGTCCTTGCGCCATCGACGATCGCGCGGGCAATGGGGTGCTCGGAGAGCTGCTCTGCGCCGGCGACGAGGGCCAGCGCCTCGTTCTCGCTGATTCCTTCCGTCACGAAGTCGGTGAGCGCCGGGTGGCCCAAGGTCAGGGTCCCGGTCTTGTCCACGACCAGCGTGTCGATCTCGCGCATGCGCTCGATCGCCTCGGCGTTGCGGAAAAGAATGCCCGAGAGCGCACCCTGACCCATGGCAACCGTCATCGAGATCGGCGTGGCGAGGCCTACGGCGCATGGGCAGGCAATGATGAGCACGGCTACGGCGTTGACGAGCGCATAAGCGAGACGCGGCTCCGGCCCTGCGAATCCCCAGACGATCGCGGTCAACACGGCGATCACCACCACGGTCTGCACGAAATACACGGCGATCAGGTCCGCCAGGCGCTGGATTGGCGCGCGCGTGCGCTGCGCCTCGCCCACCATGTGCACGATGCGTGCAAGGAGCGTTTCCGAACCGACGCGCTCGGCGCGGAATACGAACGAGCCGGACCCATTAACCGTAGCGCCCGTGACCCGGTCTCCCGGCCCTTTGGCCACCGGCACGGGCTCGCCGCTCATCATGGACTCGTCGATGCGGCTTGCGCCTTCGAGTACCGAGCCGTCCACGGGCACCTTCTCGCCCGGCTTCACGCGCAAGCGGTCGCCGACTTTCACCTCGTCGAGCTTCACCTGCTCTTCCGCGCCGTCATCGCGGATGCGCCACGCGAGGTTGGGAGCGAGCTTCAGCAAGTCGCGCACGGCCTGGCTCGTCTGCCCCATCGCGCGAAGCTGCAGCACGTCGCCGAGCAGGACCAGCGTAACGATCACCGCGGCCGCTTCGAAATAGGTCCCCACCGCGCCGTGGCTGCGGAATTCCTCGGGAAAGACGCCCGGCGTGAACACCGCGACCAGGCTGTAGAGATACGCAAGCCCGACGCCCAGGCCGATGAGCGAATACATGTTGAGGGCCCAGCGCGCGAGCGACAGCCCGAACTTCTTCAAGATCGGCCAGCCGACCCACAGCACCACCGGCGTGCCGAGCACGAGCTCCACCCAGCCGCGGGCGCGCGGCGTAAGGCCGAACGGCTCCAGGATGCCCACCATCGGGCCCATAGCGAGCAGCACGAGCGGGATGGAGAGCGCCGTGCCAATCCAGAAGAGCCGCGTCAGGTCGCGCAGCTCGCGGTCGTCCGCCTCGCCCGTTCCCGCGATCGGCACGAGCGCCATCCCGCAAACGGGGCAGCTTCCCGGCGCATTGCGCACGATCTGCGGGTGCATCGGGCAGGTGTACTTCGTGCCTGGCTTCGATGCAGCGGGAGCGTCGGCCACGGTCGGGGCACCGTGGCCGACGTGACGACGATGGGCGTGGTCGTGCGAATCCATTGCTAGTCCGCCGAGCTTAGCGCTACTTCAATGGCGATGCAGGTCGTCCTCGACGGGCTGCGTTCCGTGGCCCCGCAGCTCGCCGTAGCGCACGACTTGCTCGATGCTGAGCACCGCGCGCGGGCGGCGATGCGCGTCGAGATGCGACAGGCGGTATTCGCCCCGGCAAGCGCGGCAGCCGACCGTACCGCCTCCGCGAGTGTGTACTCTCCCACGCCCCCGCTCCGGAACAAAGCGTCGAGCGCACGCTCAGCCTGGACCAGCCTCGCGCCCAGATAGCGCACCTCCGCCTTGTGCACCTCCAGCAGGCGCGAGACTACCGCATGCTGTTCGGCCGTGAGCCCGAGCTTGTCGGCGAGCTCTAGGACGTGCGCGGGCCCCGGGAAGCGGTTCAGCTCGGCGGCCTTGGCGTACCCCATGCCCGCGCCGGCGAGGTATTGCTGGACCGCTTCCGCCGAAAGCGCCTTGATCTCGGGCTGCCGCTGCCCGGAAACGGCCGGGATCTGCGCCGAGAGGGATGCCGGCAGCAGCGCTGCGGCCAGTATTACGGCGCTGAGATGCTTCATGCGCTTTCCTTGATATGGAACCCGTGGTGCAAGCTCATTGCGACACGCGCTCGATTTTCGTCGCCACGAGTACACCGTCCAGAGCGTCGGCGTGAAACTTGACCCTGGCGCCGACTACAAGGGTATCGAGCGAAGCGCGATCGGTCACCGCGAACCCCATTGTCATCGGCTGCATGCCCAGGTTCTGCAGGGGCCCGTGGCTGATGGTCACTATCCCCGCTTTGCGGTCCACCGAGACCACTACGCCATCGGCAAGAAACGCGGCGTCGCCGGCATGGACATGTCCCGACACCTCGCCCGCCGGCCTTGGAGGAGGGGGCAGCGAGAGCCACGCGAAGGCGGCAAATACGCCACCCGCCGCGATCATGACCAGCTTCATCATGAAGCTCCGGGGAGGCATCAGCGCTTGCCAGGCGACGACTCGTCCAGAAGCCGCCGCACCTCCTCTATTGGCAGCGCGCCGGAATGCATCTCGCCATTCGGCAGGATCCAGGTCGGCGTCGCGTTGGCCCCGAGCCTGCGGCCGAGCGCGAGGATCCTCTCGACCGGCGTATCACAGTCCGGAGAAGCGCGCGGCTCGATATTCTTGAACATGAGGTCCATCCACGCGCGCGCCCGATCGGGCGAGCACCACACCGACTTCGTCTGGCGCATCGATTCGGGCTTGATCACCGGGAAAAGGAAAAGGTGGATCGTCACGTCGCCGAGCTTGGCGAGATCGCCCTCGAACTTGCGGCAGAAGGGGCAGTTCGGATCGGAGAAGACGGCGACGCGGCGCCGTCCGTTGCCGTGCTTGACGGTGAACGCAAGATCGAGCGGCAGGCTTTCCCACTTGATCGCCGTGACCTCGCGCAGCCGCTGCTCGGTGAGATTGCGCCCGGTGCCGGCGTCGATGACGCTGCCGTCGATGATCACCGTCGCCTGGGCGTCGGTATAGAACACGCGCGCGCCGCCATCGCCGCGCACCACCACCTCGAACAACCCGGCCGGCCCCGGGCGCACGCTTTCGACGGCGACGCCGCGCAGCTTCGCCCCGATCACGCGCCGGATCTCGCCTTCGTCGCTGTGCGCCGCAAACGCCGCCGCCCCGAGCGCGCACGCGAACATCGCAGCTCGCCCGAAACGGCTCATACCGGCTTTTACGCCGCGGTAGAGGGCGATACCCAGGCAGGTATTAAGCTGCTCGCGGGTGGTCGCCGCGACCAGCGGATCGTGGAATGGCGTCGGGAATTCGAGCCCGCGCGCCGGGATGTGACGGTGATACGCGTCGTTCATGCTCGCTCTCCAAAGCTGTGTAACTGCCCTGCGTCAGACTTCAGCGCAGCAGGGAGAGCGGGGGCGGATCGAGCTGGTCGGGAATGAAAGTGAGGGTGGCAGGCTCGGCAAGGGCAACGCCGCGCTCGCCAAATCGCGCAGGCAGCGGCGCGGGCGCGGGCGTCGGGAGGAAGACAGCACCCGGGCAATGCGTGTCTGCGTCGCCCGACTCCCCCTGGGAATCTTGCACGCCGCCTATCGGTTGCGCGGCCGCGCGATCTGCTCCGGCCCGGCGGCGCAAGCGCCGACCATGACCGCCGCGATGCTGCGCAGCGGCAGGAGCGCTGCGATCACGACGAGGAGCAGGATATTCGCCGGCTTGCGCATGGTCCAATCGTAATAGACCGCCTGATGACCCGCCGGTTCCAAGCGCAGCGAGCTGCGCTAGGGAAAGGTGGCGAGCAAGAGCGTCTTCGTGCGTTCTTCCTACTTTGCGGGCTCGATCCTGGTCACCGTGAAGGCCCCGCCGACCTTCTCGGCCTGGAACTTCACCTTGTCGCCGGCCTTGATCTGGTTGAGCATCGCCGGGTCCTTGACCTGGAACACCATGGTCATCGGCGGCATGTCGAGGTTGGCGAGCGGGCCGTGCTTGATGGTGATCTTCTTCGCGTCCTTGTCGACCTTGCGCACTTCGCCGTCGGCGAGCGTCGCGTCCGGGTGATGCGCATCGTGGCCGCCCTGGGTTTGTTGCGCATAGGCCGGCGATGCCAGAAGTGCGCCCGCCAGAAGTACTGCTGCAAAGACCTCCGTCATC
>Ga0137323_1000359_pt1 | contig 13182 bp, 6 predicted proteins | sample EasRivERMZT423_2_FD_102285 | JGI IMG/M metagenome (GOLD analysis project Ga0137323, IMG submission 102285) | Soil microbial communities from meander-bound floodplain in the East River, Colorado, USA - East River MetaG ERMZT423_2 | ecosystem: Environmental > Terrestrial > Soil > Floodplain ... | reverse complement strand
GCCGCGCTGTGGCTGGCCCCCGGCGCCTCGCAGCAGGAAGGCGCGCGCGCGCGGCGCGGGCGGCTCGGAGGCCCGGCGCTTTCCCGGTCCGCGGAGCGTTCGAGCCGCCTGCGCAGCGCGCGCGCGACTTCCTGCTGCGAGGCGCCGGGGGCCAGCCACAGCGCGGCCTCGCTGGCGAGACGGTCCCCGGTCAACCGCACGTACAGGCCGCGCTCCAGTGCGATGGCCCCGCTTTGGCGCGCGTAGTCCCTCCAGATACCGGCTATGGTGAAAAGTAGTGACGCCTCTCCGATGGGCAGAGCGACCCGCTCGCCGACGCGAAACCCGTACAGATCCGCCGCGACTTCCGATACCCACACCGGCGGCGGTTGGTCCGCGGCCGGGTTTACGGTGGCGCCGACCATCGGCAGCAGCTCCGGCGGGTTTGCGCGCGCGATGAGGATGACCGGCGGACGCGCCGGATCGAGCAACAGGGTCTGGCTACGCAGGAATTCCACCCGCGCCAGGACCGGCATGGCGGCTATCCGTGCCTGCTCATCCGGCGTGAGGAAACCGGTTTCGCCCGCGCGTGCCGCGCGCAGGTAGAGGTCGGCAGGCAGCATGCGGTTGAGCCACACGTCGAGCGAGGTGCGGAACGAATTCACCATGATCAGCATGGCAACCATCAGGCTGAAGCTGGTGACGATGGCGGCGATGCCAAGCGCGGCCTGGCGCGGCGTCGCCTGCAACTGGGCCACCGCCAGCGCGGCCGGGGCGAATCGCGGCAGCGGCAGGCGCCGCAGGCAGGCTGAAGCAAGCCGGGGCAGGATCAGCACCGCTCCGATCAGGATGAACGCGATAGCCGCGTAGCCGGCGACGGGCAGGCCATCCACGGGTGGTGCGAGCGTGAGCAGCAGGCCCATAACGATGAGGCCGGCACCGGGTCCGGCGGTGCGCAGCCGCTTCAGACTTTCCTCCTCGTCCCCCGCGCGCAATGCCTGCGCCGGCGGCCGCCGCGCGGCTTCGAGGGCGGGCGCCGCCGAACCCAACACGGCAAACAGCATGCCCAGCATGAAATACAAAACGAGGGCTTGCGGGGCCACGTGCAGGTGGGGTGCGAGGGAGCGAAAATAGCCAGCGCCCAGGTCGGCGCCGAAGCGCTGCACGGCGTAATCGGCGACGAGGTAACCGGCGATCACCCCGAGGATCGAGCCCGCGATACCCATCACGGCGCCTTCCGCTATCAGCAGCACGGCGAGTTGTGCGCGAGTGAGGCCGATGGCGCGCAACAGGGCGATCTGGGGGCGGCGTCTGAGCAGCGCCAGCACCTGCGACGAGAACACCAGGAACGTTCCAGTGAACAGCGCGATCAGCGCCAGCATCTCGAGATTGAGGCGGTAGGCGCGCGACAGGTCCGCGCCGCGGGCGGCTTCGACGTCGGGGGTCACCGCATGAACACCGGACGGGAGTTCTTGTTGCAGGATGCGACGAAAGCCCGCAAGGTCTGTTCCCGGCTTGAGGCGCAGGTCCATGCGGTTGAGCCGTCCCATGCGCGCCAGCCGCCACTGTGCGGCTCCGATGTCCATCACACCGAGTGGCTGGCGGTAGGCGCCCTCGGGCAGAAGTCCGGCGACGCGCAGTACGACGTCGCCAGTGCCCACTCGTATGGCGAGGTTGTCGCCGGTCTTGAGCCCGAGCCGCGCAGCGGCCGCGGGGCTGAGCAGTATCGCATCCGGGTCGAAGAGGTCGCTCACCAGGCTGCGCCGCTCCGGCAGCAGCGCGGGCTGCACTTGCAGCGCGCGCAGCGGATCGAAGCCGATGATCCTGAGCGTCCCTTCGCTGCCGGCAATGGCGACGTCGGCTTCCACCGCCGGGTTGACCGCGGCGACCTGGGGCAGACGCGCGATGCGCGGGTAGAGCGACTCGTCGAAGCCGCCGCGCGGGCCGCGGATCACCAGATCGGCCTCTCCGGCGAGGTGCTGGGCAGCCAGACTCATTTCGTTGAGGGCGCTGGCATTGATGAGGTGGACAGCAACGCCGAGGGCAACGCCAAGGGCGATGGCAGCGACCGCGAGCGCGGCGCGGCCGGGATTCTCGCGTAACGGCCCCAGGACGAGCGCGCTGAAGAGCAGCCAGCGGCCGCCGGGAAGCGTGAGGCGTAAGGCGTAAGGCGTGAGGTCGGAAATCATCACTCAACACTCATCACTCCTCACGTCCGTGGGCGGAGCCCGTCGGAGGTGAGGACCAGCACGCGGTCGGCGGTGGCCGCCGCGGCGGCGGAATGCGTGACGAGGATGCCGGCGCCGCCGCCCCGCTTCACCTGTTCACGCAGCAGCACCAGGATGGAGCGGGCCGTTTCGGGATCGAGGTTGCCGGTCGGCTCGTCGGCAAGCAAAAGTTGCGGCTGATGCACCAGCGCCCGCGCGATCGCTGCGCGCTGCATTTCGCCGCCGGAGAGTTCGCGCGGATAGCTGTCCGCCGCGTCCGCCAGGCCTACCGCAGGAAGCAGGTCACCGATGCGCGCGGCGACCTGCTGGCGCGCGGTACCGGCAAGAGACAATGGTAGCGCGACATTCTGCGCGACGGTGAGGTGCGGCAGCAAATGAAACGCCTGAAACACGAAGCCGATGCGGTCGCGCCGCAGGAGCGTGCGCCCGGTGTCGTCCAGCGCGGTCACGCTGGCGCCGTCCAGTTCCACGGTGCCGGTGTCGGGGACTTCGAGTCCCGCAATGAGGTTGAGGAGAGTGGACTTACCGACGCCGGATTCGCCGGTGATGGAGATATACTCGCCGCGGGCTAGGTCGAGCGCGATATCGCACAATACCTTGCGCGGGCGCACGCCGCCGTAGGATTTGCAGAGATTGCGGATCGCCAGCACGAATCAGGGCAAAAAGCGCTTTTTGCCGGCGGTGGCATAGTCCCGCAGTAGCAGAGCGAAGTCGTTTGCCGGCTGGGGCCTGCTGAAATAATATCCCTGGATTTCGTCGCAATGATTGTCGAGCAGGAAGCGCATTTGCTCGGCGGTCTCGACCCCTTCCGCCACCACGACCAGTCTCAGGCTGTGCGCCATGGCGAGGATTGCCTGGGTGATCGCAGCGTCGTCGCTATCGCCCGGCAGGTCACGAATAAATGTCCGGTCGATCTTCAAGGTGTTCAACGGGAAGCGCTTGAGGTAATTCAGCGACGAGTAGCCGGTGCCGAAATCATCGATGGCAAAATGAATGCCGAATGCCTTGAGCCGGTTCAGCAATATCACCGCCTGTTCCGGATTGTTCATCACCGCGCCCTCGGTGATTTCCAACTCCAGGTACGCCGGGTCGAGGCCAGTCTGCTTCAAGACACGGGCTACGTCCTCCAGCAGATTTTGATGAGCGAACTGGCGCGGCGAGAGATTGACCGCGACGCGCACCGGCGCCAACCCTTGTTGCTGCCAGGCCTTGTTCTGCGCACAGGCAGTCTTCAGCACCCATTCGCCGATCGGCACGATGAGGCCGGTTTCTTCGGCAAGCTGGATGAACTGCGCGGGTGGGATCAAGCCCTGCGCCGGCTGCTGCCAGCGCAGCAGCGCTTCGACCCCGGTTATGCGGCCGCCGCCGATATCCACCTTGGGCTGATAGTGGAGCAGAAATTCATTGCGCTCCAGGGCGCGGCGCAAACTGGATTCGAGGGTGAAGCGCTCGATGGAGTGAACGTTGATCTGTGCCGAGTAGAACTGGGAATTGTTCTTTCCCTGCTCTTTCGCACGGTACATCGCGATATCCGCGTTCTTCATCAGCGTCTGCATGTCAGCGCCGTCGCCGGGGTAGGCGCTGATGCCGATACTGGCGGTGATATGGAATTCTTGCGCCTGAACGAGAAACGGCGTGCCCATGGCAGCGAGTATCTTCTGCGCGACCACGGCTGCATTGACGGGCCGCGGCGGTTCCTCGATCAGCACGACGAATTCGTCCCCGCCGAGACGCCCCACGGTGTCGCTTTCGCGCAGACAGTCCCGCAGGCGCTGCGCGACCTCCTTGAGCACATGGTCTCCGGCCTCGTGTCCGAGCGTGTCGTTGATATTCTTGAAGCGATCGAGATCGATGAAGAGTATCGCCAGCGAGGTCTCGGTCCGCCGGGCGTGGGCGAGCGCATGGCTCAACCGCTCATTGAACATGGTGCGGTTAGGAAGCCCGGTGAGCTCGTCATAGTGCGCGAGATGGCGGACGCGCTCCTCCGCCTGCTGGCGCACCAGGTACTGGCCCATCTGGCTGCCGATGGCCCGCACCACCTGCAGCAGTGCTTCGTCGGGCTCCTTGATGTCGCGGCCGTAGAACTCCATGATTCCCAGCGGTTGCCCGCCAGCGAGTATCGGGAAGGCAAAGGCGCAATGCAGGTCCGCCTTCGCGGCTGCCGGCCCGCGCCGGAAACCGGGCTGCTGAGTAACATCCGGCAACCATACCGGGGAGCCGCTGAACCAGACACCCCGCACGAGCCCGCTGGTCTTGGTTTGGGGAGCCCCGCCAACCCAACGCGGCGCTTCATTGGTGTCTTGCTTGCTGGCTGCGCTGAAATTCGCGACCTCCACAGAATCGACATGCCAGGTCTTGACGCATCGCAACAGTTCGGCGTTTTCGTCCCATTGCCAGTGAGCTCCGCACGCCCATCCCAGGCCTTCGCAGATGGTTTGCAGAATTGCCGACATCGCCTCATCCAGGGTCACTGACTCCGCGAGCACGCGCGTTACGGCGTGCTCCATGGCACGGCTGCGGTTGGAAAGCATCCGCTCGCTGATGTCCTCGATGATGCGGATAAAGTAGAGCGGGTTGCCGGCCGCGTCTTTCACCAGCGATACAGTCCTGTTCACCCACAGGTCGGAACCGTCCTTGCGGCGGTACAGTCGTTCGGACGAGTACGCGTCCATCCCGCCTTTCAGCATCGTTTCCCGGTATTTCGGCTGATCCGCTCCCACGTAATCCGGATGGATGAACTGGTCGGTGCGCATGCGCACGAGTTCATCGTGCGTATAGCCGAGCAACACGCACAGCTTGGCGTTGGCGTGGAGAATCCGGTCGTCATCAATCGCGGTATGCATGATGCCGACCGGCGCGTTGTCGAACGTCGCACGGTAGCGCTCCTCGCTCTCCCTCACCGCGGTCTGGGCCTGTTTGACCGCCGTAATGTCTTGCAGAATGACGGAGGCGCCGACGATATTACCGGCGGCGTCCCTGACGGGGGAATGGCTGGTCAAGACATTGATCACCCGTCCGTCCTTGGTCAAGCGATTGGACTCACGCGCAACCACCTCGCCGCGGAGCAGGCTCTCGTTGTTGCGTTGCAGGTTGGGCGACCGGCCTGGTGGCAAAGTGAAGTCGGTCGGCTTACCGATCACTTCCGCGGCGGTGTAGCCGAGCAACTTTTCCGCTCCGGCGTTCCACGACTGGATCGTCCCGTCGAGCGTGCGGGTGAAGATGGCGGCGTTGGCGTGTTCGACAATGGCTGCAAGCTGATTGCGGGCTGCGTCGGCTTGTTTGCGCTCGGTGATGTCGATAATGGTGCCGATCAATCCCGCGACGCTGCCGTCGGCGCGGGAAAATGTGGCTTTGTAGTAAATCGCATCATGGCGCTGGCCGCCGGGAGTCGTGATGGAAGTCTCGTAGACCTGGGAGCCGGTGCGCTCCCACAGCACCTGGTCCATCGCGTGCAACCGATTCGCCACCTCCTGGTTGCCGGGGTAAAGGTCGTGCACCGTTTTGCCGATGAACGTTTCCCTGGGCATGCCAAAAAACTTTTCCCACGCCCGGTTGACGCCGAGATAGCGTCCATCCGTGCCCTTGAAGAAAATCGGGTTGGGCAGGACTTCGATCAATTGCTGGGTCATGCGCTGCGCTTCGACGAGGCTCGCTTCGCTCTTGCGCAGGTCCTGAGTGATGCGTTCAGCCAGGTTGACTGCGCGCCTGCCGGTTGTTGCGAGCGACCGTATCAGTCCGAACAATAGCAAGCTGATGACCGTGCCCGCGAGAAAAGTGGCCCATGGCAGCAGACGCGCGGATGGCGCGATGAATCCTTCCCGCGCGCTGAACTCCAGGTTCCAGCGGCGGCCGCCCACTTCCAGTCCTACAATGCTGGTCAGGTTCGAACGCTCACTGCTGCTGGAGATGTTCCGGCGGGGCTCCTGCGAGAGCAGGCGGTCGCCGTCGAACATCAGGTTTTCCGTGGAGGGCGGCTGCAACCCGCCCGAACCCGTCAGGAAGCCTGCGTCGTGGATGCGAACACGCATAGTCTGCAAAAATGACTCGCTCAGCACGCCGCGCATCAGATCGATCACGACAAACGACGTGCTGACCATCCCGGTAAAGGCCGCGCGGCGCTGCTCCACGGTGGCGACCGGCATGCCTTTCCGGTAAATCGGCACGCGCATCGCAAATCCCGGATGCCGTCGCGGATCGAGCGCCAGCGCGATTGTCCCCGAGGCCGTGAGCTGGCCTGTATCGCGCGTACGCTCGAGCGCGGCGAGGCGCACCGCGTCGCCGCCGAGATCGAGCCCGAGCGCCGCCTCATTGCCGGTCATCGGTTCGACGTATTGCACAATGAAGTATTCGAGCCTGTTTCCCGGGGGCTTGACCGAGAATTCCGGATATCCGCGCGGATCCACGCTTAGGTCATTGCGCACCTTCTCTTCAAATGCCCGCCTCTGCTCCGCGGGCACGCGCTGAGCGTAATGGATGACCTGTACGCCGGGGTAGCGGCGGTTCAGGTCAAGGCTCGCGATATAAGTCTGGAATTCATCCCGCGTGACGGAATCCGATGCAACAAACAGCGCCCGCACGCCGAGTAAAACGTCCGAATAGGCGTGGATGCGGGTTTCAATGGCTTCTTGTGCATCGGTGACCACGCTGTCGAACTTGAGTCTGGCGTCATGCTCCATCTGCCGCACCATGAAATAGGCGGCAGCGGCGGAGAGGACGGTCCCGACCACGAGCACGATGAACGCCGTCGCGGCGTTGCCGAGAACGTTAGTGAGCTTAAGCTGCATACTGGCGTGGATGGCGCGGGCGTGTGCCGGGGAATTTTGCATTGCCTGCCGATCGCCTGTTGTACTCGGTGCGTCTGCCGCGATTCGGGCATTCTACGCTGTCATCCGTAGCCGTGTCGGACGGACGATCTCCGGATAAGGTCAAGCTCTGAATCCCCGATGATATGATGCGAGCAGTCTCGGATCGACAATTGCGACAACTCCCGGAGAGGAGAACCATGAAGTGTCTTGTACGTAAGACCAGCGACGTGCTGCTTGCAGCCGCCGGTTTCTGGCTGGTAGGCGGAGATGCGGTGGCCCAGTCGTATCCCACGCGGCCAGTGCGCCTGATCATCCCGTTCTCCGCCGGCGGGGCGGCCGATGTCCCCGGGCGCATCCTGACGCAGCGCCTGTCCGAGACGCTGGGGCAACAAGTCGTCATCGAAAATCGGCCGGGCGCGGGCTCGACCATAGGCGCGGATGCGGCGGCGAAAGCTCCGCCCGACGGCTATACGCTGTTCTGGATCAGCAACACGCATTTCGTGAGCGCCGCGCTCCACAAGAAGCTGGCCTACGATGCGCTGAAGGACTACACGCCGGTGACACAGGTCACCAGCGCGCCCAACGTGCTGGTGGTCCACCCGTCCCTGCCTGCGAAAACGGTCAAGGAGCTGGTCGCGCTGGCAATGGCAAGGCCGGGGCAGATCGATTACGCCTCCTCGGGCAACGGCAGCACGCAGCACCTGACGGGCGCTCTGTTCTGCTCGATGGCGGGCATAAGCATGACCCATATACCCTACCGCGGCAGCGGTCCCGTCACCGCCGACCTGCTCGGTGGCCAGGTGCAGGTGGCGTTTCCCGGCATTGCCGGCATGTTGCCTCACATCAGGTCCGGAAAGCTGCGAGCACTCGGGGTGACCGGCCACAAGCGCTCGCCCGAACTGCCCGGCGTGCCGACGATCGCGGAGGCGGGCGTGAAGGGGTACGAGATGGTGGCGTGGTTCGGGATCTCCGGGCCGAAGGCGCTGCCGCGCGAGATCCAGATGAAGCTGCACGGCGACCTGCTGCGCGTGCTCAGGACCCCTGAAATGCAGAAAAGCCTGATCGCCGTGGGCCAGGAGCCCGCGTGGCAGGATACGCCCGAGCGGTTCTACGAATTCCTGAAGGTGGAGTCCGCAAAATGGGAGAAGGTGGTGAGGGACAGCGGCGCGAAGCTGGAATAGGCTCATCGCGTCGATGGAGTTTCGTTCATAACAACTGACGAGGAGACGACGATGATAGTCAGGCGCAGAAGGAGAGTCACGGGCGCGTTGTGTGCCGCCGCGTCGCTGCTGGCGATGTCGCTGCCGGCCCGGGGGCAGGAATATCCCAGCAAGCCGATCCGCATGATCATCCCGTTTTCCGCGGGCGGCGCGACCGACGTGGTGATACGGATCGTGGCGAACAGGCTGCCCGATCTGCTGGGCCAGCAGGTCGTAATTGATAATCGCACGGGCGCCGGCGGCCTGATCGGTACCGACATCGCCGCCAAATCTACAGCCGACGGTTATACGATCCTCGCCACGGGCACACCCCACGTGATCGTGCCGAACCTCTACAAGAAGGTGCCGTTCGACCCGCTGAAGGACTTCGCACCGATCATGGAGTTCGCTACCCAGCCCTATGGCCTGACCGTGCACCCTTCGCTGGGCGTAAGCTCGGTAAAGGAGCTGATCGCGCTTGCGCAGAAGCAGCCGGGGAAAATCTTTTACGCATCCTCGGGGCAGGGCGGCGCACAACACCTGTTCCAGGCGATGTTAGTCTCGATGGCGAAAATTGACCTGGTGCACGTTCCGTACAAGGGCAGCGGCCCAGCGCGCGCGGACCTGCTCGGCGGCCAGGTCAAGGTCGGATGCCTGGGCATATCGAGCGTCATCAGCAATCACAAGGTGGGACAGCTGCGCATCATCGCGGTAACGAGCGCCAAGCGCGTGCCGGAGCTGCCAGATATTCCAAGCATTGCGGAAACCCTGTCCGGCTACGACGCGGCGCTGTGGAATGGACTGCTGGCGCCGCGCGGCACCCCGGCGGTCGCCATCAAGCGCATCCACCAGGAAGTGACGAAGCTGCTGCAGATGCACGACATCCAGGCCGCGTTCGGCCGCGTCGGCAGCTACGTGCACGCGACGGATCCAAAGGCTTTCGGCGAATTCCTGAAGGCGGAAAACGCGAAGTGGGGCCGCGTGGTGCGCGAGCTCGGTCTGCAGGTGAATTGATACAAAGAGGCGACGAATCGGGTTGGCGAGGAACGCCGACGGTTCGCTTGCCAGCCGTAATCGTCACTTGAGCGGAGCTATCGTGCCGGGCCGAGTCTGAAGTGCTCCTCGTCCTGCTCGTCGAGCTGGGCGATCAGGCCGGTCTCCCAGGCGAGGTATTGCTTAATCGCGTCCTTGTTGCCGGCGTGGCGGTCGTGGACGAAGAAGAGGTGGTCGATGCACGCCGCGTCGGCAGGCACAGCGGGGGACGCTTCGGTCGGATAGCCTGCGTTCGTCCACGCCGCCACGCCGCCCTGGAGCAGCTTCACGTCCTTTGTTCCGACGTTCTGAAGCTCGATCGCAGCCAGGCGCGCAACGTCGGCATCTTCGGCCATTAGCACTATCGATCTCTTTTCATTACGCGCGTCCGACGCCAGCCGGACGCGCGTGCTCCAGCGGCTGCCAGGAACGTGTGCCTTGCGGAAGCTCATGCTCGGGCCGAGGTCAAATACGGCGCAGTTGCCGGCATCGAGCATGGGCTTCAAGTCCGCGGCGGAGATCGCCGGCAGCACTGGTAGAGCGGGGCGCGCGGCGGGCAGTCCTTTGAGTTCCGAGCGGATGCCGCCTTCCAGCACGTACGCATCGCAGCCGAGTTGTTTCAGCCAGCTCGCGACGACCGGGGCACGCACGCTCTCGCCGCCGTCGATCAGCACAATGCGCGCATTGCGCACGCCGACCCACTGGTCGGTGGCCTGGATCAACTGGCCTCCGGGGGCGTGCACGGATTCGGGAATCGAGCCCACCTTGAATTCCTCCGGCGTGCGCACGTCACACAAATAGGTGGTGCGGTCCGCATCTCGCAGCCATCTCTGGACCAAGGCTGCGCTTGCAAATTCTATGCTGAAGCGCTCGGCGAGGGCACGGGCGCCTTTCCGGAGTTCGGGCAGCCGCTTCTCGTCGACGTGATCCGGGTACCGCCGAGTGCTTCCGCGTTCCAGCTCGTAATCGGCCAGGACCCAGCCCTGCGTGCCGTTCTCCAGCGCAACGACGGGGTTGGGGACGCCGAAGTTGATGAGCGTCTGCGCACCTAGGATGGAACGCGTGCGGCCGGCGCAGTTGACGACGATCTTCGTCGTGGGGTTCGTTACGATTTTGTGGATGCGGTAGGGCAGCTCGGCATTCGGGCAGCAGATACCGCCCGGTATGTTCATCTTCTGGTATTCCGAAAATGGCCGACCGTCCACGATCACGAAATCCTCGCGCGCTGCCTGCATGCGGGCAAGCTCACGCACCGTGATGCGGGGGGTGTCGTACTCGTGCTCGACCAGTTCGCCGAAGAGCTTGCTTGGAACGTTAACGCCCTTGAACAGCGCGTAACCCGCGGCGGTCCATGCCCGGTTTCCACCCGCGAGCACCGCCACGTCGGTGTAGCCCGCGGCCTGTAACCGCTTCGCGGCCAGTGTAGCCACGCCCGCTAGGCCGTCGTCGCAGAGCACGATGCGGACCGACTTGCGCGGAACCAGCACGGCAATATCGATTTCGAGGCGGCTGTAGGGCAGCGGGGTCGCGAACAGCAGGTGCGATTCACCGAACTGGCCCGCCTCGCGCACGTCCAGCAGGGCGATTTCCCCGCCGTCGTGCAGCACGGCCTTGAGCTGCATTGCGGTGACCGTTTTCATGCAGAAAGTCTATCGCAATTCTAGCGGCACGCCGCTCGCGAGCAGTATCACCGCGATCAGTCGCTTGAACTTCAACTGGTCGAGACTGGCGTGTATGCGATTGCCGAGAACAGCGCCGATGTCACGCCGTCTACTTGCTGGGCTCGCGCTTGGCCGAATTTCCGCCGAGCAGGGCAGCGGTCGGGCGTGCGGGTCCCCTGCGGCTGGACGGCCCGGGTTCCGGGCGTGCCGGCTGGTCCGATAAAGCCGGTTCGTAGGGCTTGGTATAGTCGAATCCCGGCTGCGCGGGCCGTGATGACGCGGCGAGTTGCGGCTTGGGGGCGTGGCGCTCGCCGCCCCGTTCATGTCGGTGGCGTTCCCCGCCACGTTCGCGCTTTACCTCGCGCGGGCGGTGCGCAGGCCGAACGTCAGCCGGTGTGTCCGGCGTGGACGCTCGCGGCAGCTTGCGTTTTAGCATCCGCTCGATGTCTTCCAGGAATTTGGTCTCCTCGGGGCTGACCAGGGAAATCGCCTCGCCCGGCAGCCCGGCGCGGCCGGTGCGGCCGATGCGGTGCACGTAATCTTCCGGGGTGTGCGGCAACTCGTAGTTGATTACGAATGGCAGCTCCTCGATGTCGAGGCCGCGCGCGGCGATGTCGGTCGCGACCAACACCGGCACCATGCCCTGCTTGAACTCCTCGAGCGCCTGCATGCGTTCGGTCTGGGTGCGGTCGCTGTGTATCTCTTTCGCGACGATGCCGTCCTGCTGGAGCTGGCGGGCAAGGCGGTTTGCATCGCGCTTCATCCTTACGAAAATCAGCGCCTGTCGCATATTGCGCGAGCGAATAAGGCGCACCAGCAGCGAGCGCTTCTTGAGCAGCGGCACGAGGTGGACCTGGTGCGTAACGAGGTCGGGAGGCGCGTTGCGCGGCGCGACCTCGATCGTCACCGGCGCGCGCAGCAGCTCCTTCGCCAGCCGGCGGACTTCGTCCGGGAAGGTGGCGGAGAACAGCAGGTTCTGCCGCTGCTTCGGCAGTACCGCCAGGATGCGCTTGATGTCAGGTATGAACCCCATGTCGAGCATGCGGTCGGCTTCGTCGAGCACCAGGATTTCCACGCGCGACAGGTTTACGCTTTTCTGGTGCAGGTGATCGAGCAGGCGGCCGGGCGTCGCGACGAGGATCTCCACGCCGCCGTGCAGGATCTTCATTTGCGGGCCGATATCCACGCCGCCGAATACGACCGTCGTGCGCAGCGGGATGTACTTGCTATAGACGCGCACGCTTTCCTCGATCTGGGCTGCGAGCTCGCGAGTGGGCGTGAGGATCAGGGCACGCGTCGGGTGCCGCGCCGGCGACAGGCTGGTACTGGCCTGCGGCGAAAGCAGCTGAAGGATGGGGAGCGCAAAGCCCGCGGTCTTGCCGGTGCCGGTCTGGGCGGCGCCCATGACGTCGCGCCGTTGCAGAACCAGGGGTATCGCCTGGGCCTGTATCGGCGTCGGCTCCAGATAGCCCTCGTCCGTGACTGCGCGCAGCAGTTCGGGTAGCAGGCCGAGGGCGGAGAAGGACGGCTTGGGAGCGTCGGTCGGGCCCGGCTGAGGAGGGACGGCGCCGTCTTGAACCACGGTCACAACTGCCGGCGGCCGCCCGTTGGACGAGGCGAATATTCTTTCACGGACTGGGATTATACCTTGCTGCGCTGCGGGACACTACGCGCGTCCGCCTGGATGGCGGCGTTCCGGACGTGCCCGGATCAGGGGTAAAACTGCCATAAATTCAAAAATCTGGTAAATTTGATATATGCATCAACGGAAAGTGTTACCGGGACGGCTTGGAATCATGAACATCGCCATTGAACCGCAAACAGCGCTGCGCGGCGGCTATCCACTGATATTGACGCTCGACACGCATGGCGTGCCGCACCGCTGGATCAGCTGGCAGCACGCCTGCTACTACTACGCCAAGGACCAAGTGGCGTGGGCTACCGGCGCCCATGCTTTTACCGTCTACGGCGGGATGAGCCGGCTAACCGGGCTGCGCTCGTCCATTACCGCGTCCAGCATCATCGCCATCAAGGGCAAGGCGATGGCGATGAAGGCGTTCAGCCAGGTGCCGCCGCTCAATAACCGCGAATTGTTCCACCGCGACCGCCAGATCTGCGCCTACTGCGGCGATATGTTCCCGATTTCGAAGCTTACGCGGGACCACGTGACGCCGTTCTCGCGCGGCGGCAAGGACAGCTGGATGAACACGGTGACGGCCTGCCGCGCCTGCAACGAGCGCAAGGGCAACTGCACGCCGGAGCAGGCCGGGATGGAACT
>Ga0137323_1000357_pt1 | contig 13211 bp, 14 predicted proteins | sample EasRivERMZT423_2_FD_102285 | JGI IMG/M metagenome (GOLD analysis project Ga0137323, IMG submission 102285) | Soil microbial communities from meander-bound floodplain in the East River, Colorado, USA - East River MetaG ERMZT423_2 | ecosystem: Environmental > Terrestrial > Soil > Floodplain ... | reverse complement strand
TGCACCTTGCCGAGCATGACGTTGGCGTCGGTGACCGCCAGCGGCCCGCCCTTGCGGTAGCACGCGGGGCCCGGCTGCGCGCCGGCGGAGTCCGGGCCGACACGGTAACGTGCGCCGTCGAAACGCAGGATCGATCCGCCGCCCGCGGCGACCGTGTGCAGGCTCATTATCGGCGCGCGCAGGCGCAGGCCCGCCACCTGGTTGTCGAAGGTGCGCTCGAACTGGCCGTGATAGTGCGACACGTCGGTGGAGGTTCCGCCCATGTCGAAGCCGATGATGCGGTCGAAGCCGGCGGCGGCCGCGGTGCGCGCGACGCCCACCACGCCGCCGGCCGGTCCGGACAGCACGCTGTCCTTGCCCTGGAACAGTTGCGCGGAGGTCAGGCCGCCGTTCGACTGCATGAACATGAGCCGGGCGCCCGGCAGCTCGCGCGCGATGCGGTCCACGTAGCGGCGCAGCAGCGGCGAGAGATACGCGTCCACCACGGTGGTGTCGCCGCGCGCGACCAGTTTCATCAGCGGACTCACCTCGTGCGACACCGAAACCTGCTTGAATCCCGCTTCGCGCGCGAGCGCGGCGAGCCGCTTCTCGTGGGCCGGGTAGCGGTAGCCGTGCATCAGCGCGATGGCGGCCGCGCGGCAGCCGCCGCGGATAGCGGCGTCGAGCTCACGCCGGGCCTGTCCCTCGTCGAGGGGGTGCAGGACTTCACCGTGGGCGGTGACGCGCTCGTTCACTTCGTGGACCGCGCCGTAGAGGAGTTCGGGCAGCACGATGTGGCGGTCGAAGATGCGGGGCCGGTTCTGGTAGCCGATGCGCAACTGGTCGCCGAAGCCGCGCGTGATGAAGAGCGCGGTGCGCTCTCCCGTACGTTCGAGCAGCGCGTTGGTGGCGAGCGTGCTGCCCATCTTGACGGCGGCGATGCGTTCTGCGGGAAGCGGCCCGCCGCGCGGCACGCCAAGCAGTTTGCGGATGCCGGCGAGCACGGCATCTTCGTAACGCGCGGGATCCTCGGAGAGCAGCTTGTGGGTGACCAGCCTGCCGTCGGGGCGCAGCGCGACGATATCGGTAAACGTGCCGCCGCGGTCTATCCAGAAGTGCCAGCGGTTGTTCGGTAGATCTGTTTCAGACACGAAAACATCATACCAGCGGCGAGTAGCCTGTCGGATTGGGTGTTATGAACCGTCGGTGTGAACGCATGGGTACTCGCCATTGATTAGCGACGAGCCGACAAGCTGCCAGGCGCTACAATGATGCCCGCATGTCAACCGGTTGAGGGAGGAACACTATGGAAAAATACATAGCCCAGATATTGTTCGTGATCGGGCTGGCGGTGTGGCTGGGATGGGTCATCGTCAGGCGCTTTCTGTCCGTTGACCTGGAGAAGAACAAGGTCATCAAGGGCGACCCGCCAAGCGACGCGCAACTGCGGCTGTACATCAAGAGCATGCGCGAGGACCTCTCGCTGCTCACCGTGACCAATTTCGCGGTCCTGCTGGTCCTGATTTTCGCGCTGGTGCTGAGACTGTAAAAGGGGCCAGCAGGCGCCGGCGGGGCGGGGTTTGCAGTTCCCGCTCGATGCGCTTTCAGCAGCGGTCCGGAGCCGGGATTACTTGTCTCCCTTTCTGTCGCCACTCGGGTCCATGATCGCTATCCGCTCCTTGACGGTGTTGTCCGGGTTGAAAGTCACGAGCAGGTAGCCGGGCTGCATGCCGCTCCTGTAGAAACGCCAGGACCACACCGTGCCGGCACCGGTAGCGAAAGGCGAAAGGCGAAAGGCGGAAGAAGGAAGGGGAAAGGGTGAAGGGAGCTTTGGAAACGCTATTCTTTCGCCATCCGACTTTCGCCTTAAGGTTTGGCGCCCCAGACACGAATCGAACGTGCGACCTGTCCCTTAGGAGGGGACTGCTCTATCCACTGAGCTACCGGGGCGTCGGTGCTGATTCTAGCCGATGTCGGCTAAAATCAGCAGGGATGAGGGATGAGGACGGAGGGATGAGGGCGCTTGCCATGGGGGGCATCGCCTTCCCCCGCTACTACCATCGGTACCTATTGATAGCTGGGAAGTTGTTCTTCTCATGATATGGCTGGCGATCGGATTCTTGGCGGCCGTCGCGCTCCTGCTGTGGCGGATGGGTGCATTTGCGAACCGCAAGCTGCCCAAGGTCGGCGAGGCGGCGCCGGCGTTCTCGCTGCCTGACCAGGACGGGAGGGCGCGTAGCCTATCGGACTTCGGCGCCAAGTGGCTGGTGCTCTACTTTTTTCCGCGCGCGGACACGCCTGGCTGAATCGAGCAGGCGGCGCGGTTTCGCGACGCAATGCAGGGATTCGAGGCGCTGGGCGCTGCGGTGTGCGGCGTCAGCGTCGATGCTAGCGAGCGCCATGCCGCGTTCGCGCGCAAGTACAACCTGCCGTTTGCGCTGCTGTCCGACCGCAGCGGCGCCGTCGCTGCCCGCTACGGCTCGCTGCGCAACTTCGGCGTACTCAAGCTCGCGAAACGCAACACGTTCCTCATCGATCCGCAGGGCCGCGTGGCGAGTGTTTACCTGGGCGTCAATCCCGCGCAGAATGCCGGTGACGTCATCGAAGACCTGCAGAGATTCAAGAAAGGCGTGAATGGTGAATTGTGAATAGTGAATGGTGAACAGTTAACAGAGAAAGGTAACCCCGGCATGTTTTTCTATTCACCGTTCACCATTCACCATTCACGCCTTTTGACAAGATGATCCGGACCTTCGACCATGTAGTACTGACGACGGGCGACCTTCATCGCTGCCTGGATTTTTACACGCGCGTGCTGGGCATGAAGCTCGAGCACTACGGCAAGGATCGCATCGCGCTCAGGTTCGGGGAGCACAAGTTCAACGTGCATCCGCCGGGCTTCGACGCCGGCATCAAGGCGCGCCAGCCGACGCCCGGTTCGCTCGACCTGTGCTTTCTCGCCGACCGGCCGCTCGACGAGGTGATCGCGCACCTGAAGCGGGAGCGGGTGCCGATCGAGGAGGGGCCCGTGGTGCGCACCGGCGCGCGCTTTCCCATCCGCTCCGTCTATATCCGAGATCCCGATGAGAATCTCATCGAGATCTCTGAGAAGGCGTGATGAGTGATGAGTGATGGGTGATGGGTGGTAGCGCTGGCGCTTAGATTGTTTACCCATTACCCATTACCCATTACCCATTACCGTTTCACATGCCGGATTTCTGGCCCAGCTGCGGCTATAACCTGTTGCGCAAGGGAGCGGACGGGCGGCTGATCGTTACCGACGATTATCTGCGTTTCTACTACGTGCGCCCGGAGCTGGCGCCCGTCGGAGAGTCGTGCGCGGATGAGCGGGCGCTTCACGCCTCGCTCATGGCCCAGCCGCGCCGCTCCGTGCCGGCGTCCGAGATCACGGCGGTGTCGGATGACGATGCCCGCGAGAACTACCGGGTCATGCTGGGCTTCCGCGACCGGCTGACCGCAGCGCCGACCCTGGAGGCTTTCTACTCCAACCTGTTCAGGGACGATATCGCGGTGCCGCCGGACTTCATCCATCACACGGCGCAGGTGATCCTGCGCGGAATGCTGGACGGATCCGGGGACGGGCTTGAGGCGCGAGCGGCGGAGCTGTTCTTCCGCAAGCAGCGCGTCACCGTCAACGAAGGCTCGATCATGCTGGCCGACGACGAGACGGTGGAGATGCACGCCAGCGGCGGCGGCTTCGGCAGCCTGGGCAAGCTGCTCACGGAAGGCCAGATGCCGCTGCGCACCGTCGAGCTCGACGTCCTCGACGAGAAGAGTTCCGGCCGGTATTTCGAGCGCGACGAGCGGCACGACACCGTGCTCAATCTCAACCACGGGCACGCCGGCTGCGCCGCGCTGTGCCGCGTGCTGGAGCGCTGGATTGCGCATTTCCACGGCGTGCGGACGACAGTGACACCGGTGCGGGAAATTCCCGACGATGACTGGGTGTGGCACGTTGGCCTCGACGCCGAGGCGACCGCGATGCTGAACGAGCTGTACAACGGCGGCGAGGTGGAGGAGGAGCGCATGAAGCGGGTCATTGGCCTGTTCCGGCTGGATTTCCGCGACGCGGTGGTGATGCGCCCGGAACTCGCCGGCTCGCCGGTGTTCCTCGGGCTGGCGATGGCGCCGGACGGGACGCTGCGCATGAAGCCGCAGAATTTGCTGATGAACCTGCCGCTGGCTTCGCGCTCGTAATCGTCAAAAGCTTTGACACAGAGGACACAGAGGACACGAAGGAAAAACAACAACAATAATTGAACCGCCAAGACGCCAAGGCCGCCAAGAAAGGCAATACAACAATTTGAACCGCCAAGCACACCAAGAGAATATATATCGGTAGATATACCGGCGCATATGCGTATATCTAAACTTGGATGGTTGCATACACAGGGATATGCTTTTGCCATCAAACGGATGCTGACTAATACAAGTTAGATGTCAGGTGGATACGTCCGATGTTGCTTGCCTAATTTCAGTAACATAGCGGAACAAGGTAGGGAGTCCTCTGATGCGAAGCGCGGTTACCCATGTGACGGCAATCATATGCCTGAGTGCCTTCTCCGGATTCTTCGGCGGGAGTCTCACTATTGCTGCTCAACCTGAAGCTGTCACGTTCTCCGTCGGCGACGCTTTTGTTCATGCGGATCTAGTGAGGCCGCCGGGCAGCGGCCCCTTTCCGGCGGTAGTCTGGAATCATGGCGGGGTGAATCCGAGGCCAGGTGTAGTCAATTACCCGGTTTCCGCGGAACTCGGCGAGCTCTTTGCGAGCAACGGGTACGTCCTACTCCTGCCTCACAGGCGCGGCTATGGGCGCTCCCCTCGTTACGAACTGGCGGAGCAATTCAGGGCAGAAAAGAGAATGGACGAGCGCAACCGTATCCAAATCGAACTCATGGATGCATACATGAACGACATTGGGGTTGCTATAGAGTATTTACGCCGATTGCCGTTTGTCGACTCGAGTCAAATCGTTGTGGCCGGATGTTCGTTTGGGGGTTCGCTTTCGCTGTTCGCGGCCGAAAGAAATTGGCCCATACGCGCGGTAGTTAACTTCGCTGGAGCAGCGGTTTCTTGGAAGCAATCTGCCGAGCTTCGCGAACGGATGTTGGGTGCTGCTCGCGGAGCAAGGGTTCCCGTGTTACTTGTACAAGCGGAGAACGACCACGATCTCGATCCCACCCACGCTGTGGCGCGACAACTCACGCAATCCAAGAAGCCACACAAGGTGGCACTTTTCCCCCCGCATGGCTCGAACGCCCGAGAGGGGCACAATTTCTGCGAAACCGGTGGAAAGGTGTGGGAAAGGGAAGTCGTATCGTTCTTGAATGCGACAGCTCGACAGTCGCCTTTGGTTAAGTGACATCTAACCCGTGGTTGCAGCCGACAGTCACCAGCGGCCCCTGTCCGCTGGTTCCTGCGGCTGAACCACAACGTTAATTCTTCCCATATTTGTTTTCTTGGCGGTCTGGTTTGATATTGATTTCCTCTGTGTCCTCCGTGTCCTCTGTGTCTGAGCTTTTGAATCTATGACATCAGCCGAACGCTGGAAGGAAATCGTCGCCGGTCCGGAGGAGGAGATCGACCTCGCGGAGGCGGCGCTGCTGATCGCCGCGCCGGAGTATCCCGGCCTCGACGTGCCCGCCTACCTGCGATGCCTGGACGAAATGGCGGCGACGCTGAAGCGCCGGCTGCGCGGGGACATCAGTCCCGCCGATCGCGTCGTCGCGCTCAATCATTATTTCTACGACGAGCTGGGATTCCGCGGCAACTACGCGGAATATTACGACCCGCGCAACAGCTTCCTCAACGAGGTGCTGGACCGCCGGCTCGGTATCCCGATCACACTGTCGCTGGTATACGTCGAGTTCGGCCGCCGCGTCGGGCTTTCCATGCACGGCGTGTCGTTTCCCGGGCACTTCATGGTGAAGTGCAACATGCGCGACGGGGTGGTAGTGCTCGATCCGTACGCGCGGGGCGTGTCGCTGAGCCTCGACGACCTGCAGCAAAGGCTGGGAGCGCTGCGGGGCGATGCCGTGCCATCGTCCGAAATGGTGAGGCAGATGCTGGCGGCCGCCGGGAAGAAGAGCATCCTTGCCCGCATGCTCCGCAACCTGAAAGGCAGCTACCTGGAGCGCCGCGATTTCGACCGCGCGCTCGCCGCCACCGACCGCATCATCATGCTCGAGCCGCGCGCGGCCGAGGAATACCGCGACCGCGCGGCCATCTACCACGAACTGGAATGTTTCCGCGCCGCGCTTTCCGACTTCCGCAATTACCTCATGCTCAAGCCGGGTGCGGACGACGCCCCGGTGGTCCAGCGCAAGGTGGTGGAGCTGCAGCAGATCGCTGCGCGCCTGAACTAGTGATGGGTGATGGGTGATGGGTGATGAGTAAGAACAAAACTTCACCCACGCGCGGCAAGCGCGTTCGGCGGGGCCGAATTCACGGATTGGGGGCCGGACCGGTTGCAGGGGCGGCAGACTCCGGTGCTTTTTCGGGGGTGGGGGCCGGGCCGGACGCGCCGGGCTTAGGCTGGGCCTCGGGTTCCAGATCGTCTTCGTCAGGCGGGTTGCCGTCGTAGACCATGTTGCGGCGGCGCTGCAGGTAGGCGTCGCGCACGAACTCGTACGGGTCGAGCGCGGCAATCTCGAGTATCTTGCTCGCACTGAGCAGCTCGGCGCGGCGGTTCACGAAAAACACACCGTATGCGACATTGCGGTGCCGGTTCGGCTCGAGATAGGTGAGCGGTTCGGTCTTCCAGTCGACGATGAGGCCGATTCCGTCGCGCGCCGTGCTCGGGCCGAGAAAAGGTATCACGATGTAGGGCCCGGTGCCCATCCCCCAGCGGCCGAGCGTCTGCCCGAAATCCTCCTGGTGCTTTTCCAGGCCCATTTCCGTGCCGACGTCGATCAGCCCCAGCAACCCGACGGTGGAGTTGACGATGATGCGGCACAGGTCCATGCCGGCGTCCGTCACCTTGCCCTGCAGGAGGTTGTTGAGCGCGACGATCACGTCCTGGAGGTTGGAGAAGAAATTGCCGACGCCGGTGCGCACGAACTGCGGCAGCACGGCCTGGTAGACCTCGGCCAGCGGCTTGAACAGGACCGTGTCCACGCCGTCATTGAACTGGTAGATGCCGCGGTTGAGCGGTTCGAACGGATCGCGCGGGTTGCCGGTACTGGCGCAGCCGCCGAGCAGCATTACCGTGATCACGCCCCCCAGAAATAGCGTGCGGAGGCGCAAGACGCGACGGGGAATGAGGGGCATTGCGGTGCTTTGCGACACGGTAACGGCTGATTATATCAAGCATTTTCCCGAGGGCCGGATCCCTGCTCCTCGCTCCGGCGCGCCCTGCTATACTGCACAGCACCAGGCGCGTCGGTTTGCGCCCGCGTCCAGTGACCATCCGACTCGAGGATCCCGACCATGCTGCAAAAAGTGAAACCCGCGGTTCAATTGAAGGACATGAGCCTGTTCCGCCAGCAGTGCTACATCAACGGCCAGTGGGTGGATGCCGACGACAAATCCACCCTCGCGGTCTACAACCCGGCCGACGGCCAGCAGATCGGCACCGTGCCCAACCTGGGCGCTGCCGAGACGCGGCGCGCAATCGAGGCGGCGAATGCGGCGTGGCCCGCGTGGCGCGCGAAGAGCGCGAAGGAACGCGCCGCGATCCTGCGCAAGTGGTTCGACCTGATGATGGCCAACCAGGAAGACCTGGCGGTGCTGATGACGGTGGAGCAGGGCAAGCCCCTCACCGAAGCGCGCGGCGAGATCACCTACGGCGCCTCGTTTATCGAGTGGTTCGCCGAGGAAGGCAAGCGCGTCTACGGCGACACCATCCCGGCGGCGACGCCCGACCGGCGCATCGTGGTGATCAAGCAGCCGATCGGGGTGTGCGCCGCGGTGACGCCGTGGAATTTCCCCAACGCCATGATCACGCGCAAGGCCGGCCCGGCGCTCGCCGCGGGCTGCACGATGGTGATCAAGCCCGCCAGCATGACGCCGTACTCGGCGGTCGCGCTGTGCGAGCTGGCCGGGCGCGCCGGCATTCCCAAGGGCGTGCTGTCGGTGGTGACCGGCGCCGCCGGCCCCATCGGCAAGGAACTCACGACCAATCCGCTGGTGCGCAAGTTCACGTTCACCGGCTCCACTGAAGTCGGCAAGAAACTGATGGAGCAGTGCGCGAGCACGGTGAAAAAGGTGTCGCTCGAGCTCGGCGGCAACGCGCCCTTCATCGTGTTCGACGACGCCGACATCGACGCGGCGGTCGAAGGCGCGCTGGCCTCCAAGTTCCGCAATACCGGCCAGACCTGCGTCTGCGCCAACCGCATCTTCGTGCAGGACGGCGTCTACGACAAGTTCGCGGCCAAGCTCGGCGAGAAAGTCGGGGCGATGAAAGTCGGCAACGGCCTCGAAAGCGGCGTGGTACAGGGGCCGCTGATCGAGAAGAAGGCGGTGGAGAAGGTCGAGGAGCATATCGCGGACGCGCTGGCAAAGGGCGCGAAAGTCCTGACCGGCGGCCAGCGGCACGAGAAGGGCGGCCAGTTCTTCCAGCCCACCGTGCTGACCGGCGTCACCCCCGCGATGAAGATCACGCACGAGGAAACTTTCGGGCCGGTGGCGCCGCTCTACCGCTTCAAGGCCGAGGACGAGCTGATCCGACTCGCCAACGACACCGAGTACGGGCTGGCGGCGTACTTCTACAGCCGCGACATCGGCCGCGTCTGGCGTGTGGCGGAGGCGATCGAAGCCGGCATCATCGGCATCAACATCGGCATCATCTCGACCGAAGTCGCGCCGTTCGGCGGCATGAAGGAATCCGGCATCGGCCGCGAGGGCTCCAAGTACGGCATCGAGGAATTCCTCGAGGTGAAGTACCTGTGCATGGGCGGCCTGGACAAGTAGGCCGCAGATCTACCCACAAAAAAAACGCCACCCGAGCGGTGGCGTTTTCATTTAACAGATGTATCTGATGAAACCGCCGGGAGGAATGAGAAAACCATTGTTATGATCAGGGCGTGATTGTACCATCTGCGGTTCCTGAGCATTGTGAGAGGCGGTTTCATGTACGAAGGGTTCAGGAAGTTCGAAATTCAGACCTCGGATCCCGAGGTAAAAATCGTCGGGCGCGTCGGCGGCAAGGGGCCCGCCGTGCTGCTCATCCACGGCAATCCCCTGACGCACGTGCACTGGCACCTGGTCGCGCCGCGGCTGGCGAAGGATTTCACGGTGGTAGCGACCGACCTGCGCGGCTACGGCGACAGCGGCAAGCCGCGCGGAAAAGAGGACCATAGCAACTACTCGTTCCGGCGCATGGGGCAGGACCAGGTGGACGTCATGGCGCATCTGGGGTTCAAGCAGTTCTTCGTCGCGGGGCACGACCGTGGCGGACGTACCGCCTATCGCATGGCGCTGGACCATCCGGACAAGGTGCTCAAGTTCGCAAGCTTCGACATCCTGCCCACCCATCACGTGCTGACGAACATCACGCGCGGTTGGGCGCTCGGCTCCTTCCACTGGTTCTTCATGGCGCAGCCCTACGACATCCCGGAGAAGCTGATCGAGGGCAAGGAAGACTATTACATCCTCAACAAGCTCACCAAGATGGGCATCGGCAAGGGGGGCTTCTCCAAGGAAACGCTCGCGGAGTACGCGCGCGTGTGCACGCCCGAGAACATCCACGGCGTGTGCGAGGACTACCGTGCGGCGATCACCGTGGATTTCGAGATGGACAAGGCCGACTTCGAGGCCGGCCGCAAGATCAAGTGTCCGACCGCGATCTACTGGGGCGAGAAGAGCCACACGGAGAAATTCTTCGACCCGCGCAAGGCATGGCCGCCGTACTGTGAGAACATCTGGCGCATCCGGCCGCTGCCGTGCGGACACTACCCGGCGGAGCAGGTGCCCGACGACGTTTACAGCGAGCTTTCAGCCTTCTTCAAGAGCTGAAAGCTCGAAACAGCGTGAATCGTGATTCGTGAATCGTGAATCGAGCCTCCTACCTTGGCTCTCTCCCCGCCGACGCGGGAAGTAAGAATCATCAGCGCACGAATCACAAATCACGAATCACGAATCACGCTTCATCAATCCAATGGACTTCCTGATCGAACCCCGAGAGTTGCAGGAGCAGGCGCGGCAATCCGATGTCGTGATTCTCGACGCGCGCAAGCCGGCCGAGTACGCGAAAGGCCACATCCCGCGCGCGATCAACTTCAGCGCTTACGACCTCTTCGCGCTGGACACGAGCGCGGCCGGGCTATCGGCGTTCGCCCGGGACCTGGCGGTGCGCTACGCCGCCGCCGGCGTTTCCAACGGCCGGCCGGTGGTGGTGTACGAGATGGAAACCGGAATGCGCGCCGCCCGCGATGCCTGGATTCTTCAGTTTATCGGCCACCCCCGGGTGCAGCTGCTGCATGGCGGGCTGGCAGCGTGGCGCACGGCCGGCTGCGATCTCAGTTCGGACGCCGCGGAAGACTGGACGGTGGGATTACGCGTGCGCGAGCATAGCGGGATGATTGTCGGCTTCGACGAGATCGCCGGTCGCCTGGGCCGCGGCAGTTTGACGCTGCTGGACGTGCGCGATGCGGACGAGCACGCGGGGCGCGACAACACCGCCTGCTGCGCGCGCCGCGGCACCATCCCGGGGGCGGTCTGGATCGAGTGGACGCAGTTTCTGGAAGGCGGGCGCTTCAAGTCACCGGAGGCGATACGCGGTCTGCTCCGTGAGAGCGGCGTAGACCTGGAATCGGAAATCGTGCCGTACTGCCACCGCGGCGCACGCTCCGCCAACACCTACTACGCGCTGCAGCACGCCGGTTTGCCGAAGGTGCGCAACTACATCGGCTCCTGGCACGAGTGGTCCGCTCGACGGGAGCTTCCGGTCGAGCGGCCATGAACCGTGCCGCATCCCCGCGCTAGCGCGGGGCGCTTATCACTTTCGCGTTAACTTTTTTCAACAACTTGGCGGAAGTCCAGCGCTCGAGCTTCTCCCTTGCGCCGTTCGACGCCGGATCCATCGCGCTGTCGTGGCCCGCGGTCTTCGCCGCAAGCTCGATCACGTAGCCGTTCGGATCACGGAAATAGATGGAGTGAATGAATCCGTGGTCCGACACCCCCCGGGTCTCGATCCCGGCCGCTTTGCCCTTGGCAAGCATGTCGTGCAAAGTCTTCGGCTCGACCTCGAGGGCGATGTGCAGGTCGTAATCTCGCTGGGCCTTGAACTCGAACGGCATGTCCGGGGCCTCGAAAAACGCCAGGTAGGAACCGTCGCCGAGTTCATAGAACGTGTGCAACGTTTCGGTCTTGCGACCGCTCTTTGTTTCCCCAATCTCCAGTGTACCGGCGAGCCGCAGTCCGAGGAAGCCCTCGTAAAATCTGCGCGTTTCTTCCGAATCGCGGCAGCGGTAGGCATTGTGATGGAGGCGGCGGATCATGGAGTCTTTCCCCGTTTCCGGAATGGATTCAAATGGTGACGAACGACTTGTCCTTGAGCGATGCGGCGTAGCCGTCCGCGGCTTCGTGCACCTTGGCCCAGCCCTTCAGCGCCTTCATGTTGCGTATCCAGCGCTGGATGTTGGGGTATTCGGAGTAGTTGCAGCGCACGAGGTCGCCGATGCACACAATCTCCGCGCCCAGGTAATCGGCCAGCGTGATCCGGTCGCCGCACAAAAAGGCCTTCTTTGGCCCGATCAGGCTTTCATCGAGCACTTTCAGCCAGGCGCGGGCCTGCTGCTTGCCCCACTCGATCGATCCCGCGTGAACTTCGTTGCTGGGCCGCTTGTGGTGGGGGAAGAGTTGTGGATAGATCAGGCCGTATCCGAAGTCCTTGTAGAGGTTGGAGTTGAGCCAGTCCATCATTTCGTGGACACGCGCTCGTGCCTTGAGGTCCTTCGGATACGCGGGCGAACCCGCCTTGTCGGCAAGGTACTTGATGATCGCGGAGCTTTCGGTCAAACGGAAGTCGCCGTCCTCGAGCACCGGAACCATGCGGCTGGGATTGATGGCGGTAAATTCAGGCTTGAGATGCTCGCCGGTGAAGAGATCGACGACCTGGTAGTCGAGGTCGATGCGCTGGTCGACGGCAAACATCTGGACGATCCTGCTGGTGGAGGATGCGGGGTGGAAGTAGAGCTTCATTAGCCTGCCTTTCTCGAAAAGTAGCGCGCACGTGATTGAAGGCGGCGCTGTTCCTGTGAGTCCGGGCGGCGCGGGATTACCAGCCCGGAAACTCTGCGGAAAAGTAATCCGCGGCAAAGCATCATAAGGTAATGCAGTCCGCCATGAAAGACCTGTTTCCAGCCGCGCCAGAGCTGGAACGGGTTGTACATGAATGCGGTGAATGGTGAATGGTGATAAGTGTCGAGGGTCGAGGGTCGGGTGTCGTGTGATCCGCGATTCGTGATCCGAATTCGTCAGGCGCAAGAAACCGGATACTAGCCGCTGGTTACGGGCCGCGCTTAATCAGTTGGCTTTCGCCCCGGAGTCCTTCACTATTATTGCCCACTTGGTGATTTCGGACTTGATAAAAGCGCCGAACTGCTCGGGGGTGGTGGTGACCGGCTCGTGGCCGTGGTCGCTGAGGATTTTCGCGATATCGGGCGACTTGAGGACCCCGGTTGCTTCCCTGTTGAGCCGGTCGATGACGGGGCGTGGCGTACCGGTGGGGGCGAGCAGTCCGTACCAGTTGTTCACTTCGTATCCCTGGTAGCCGGTCTCGGCCACCGTAGGCACGTCCGGCAGTGCCGCGGCGCGTTTTCCAGTGGTAACCGCGATCGCCTTGAACTTGCCAGCCTTGACGTGGGGAATCACGACAGGGACCGAAGACAAGGCTACCGGCACGTGCCCGGCCAGCACATCGACGATCGCCTGTCCGCCGCCCTTGTAATGGACGGGCACGATGTCGATGCCGGCGACTTTCCTGAACAGCTCGCCGGCGAGGTGCGCGGAGCTGCCGGCACCGGGAGTCGCGTAGTTGATCTGGCCCAGCCGGCTCTTCGCCAGCGCAACGAACTCCTTGAGCGTCTTCACCGGCAGCACCGGGTGCACCACGATAATGTTGTTCATGGCGCCCGCCTGGGTGATCGGCGCGAAGTCCTTGACCGGATCGAACGGCACCTTGCCGTAGAGCGATGGGTTAATCGCCAGCGCCGCGATGGTGCCCATCAGCAGCGTGTAGCCGTCTGGCGCCGCTCTCGCCACGATCTCGG
>Ga0137323_1000355_pt1 | contig 13232 bp, 11 predicted proteins | sample EasRivERMZT423_2_FD_102285 | JGI IMG/M metagenome (GOLD analysis project Ga0137323, IMG submission 102285) | Soil microbial communities from meander-bound floodplain in the East River, Colorado, USA - East River MetaG ERMZT423_2 | ecosystem: Environmental > Terrestrial > Soil > Floodplain ... | reverse complement strand
GCTCGTGGCGCTCGGTGTGCGTTAGGTGTGCGTGCTCGTGGCGCTCGGTGTGCGTTAGGTGTGCGTGCTCGTGGCGCTCGGTGTGCGTTAGGTGGCACGCGTGGTGTGCGACGAAAAAAACAGAGGCTAACGCGAACACGTGCGAACGTAGGCAGCGCACGCCCTCACTGCACATGCGTGTCGCCCCACGTGTTGCATGCGTGCCGCATCGCATCGCTTGCAGCACATCACATGGCACGGAATCAGGCACAGTCGAGCGCAACTGCATGATGCGCTTGCCTCGTCGGTAGATTGCACAAGTACCAACCTGCCCCAATGCGGAATGTGCGAGCGGCGCGGGTAGTACGGGGGGCACCACGCCGCCACATACGTTAGGCCCTGCGTCATAAAAATTTGTCGAAACGGCCGATCAGTCACTCACGGTGACTCAAGTGGACGCCAATATCACGGAATGTTGGTTTTAGCGTCCACCTAACTGCCACAGGGGAGGCCACCGAGCGAGCCTTGGCGAGCGAGGTGGCTGAGCCTGTGCGACGCTGTCACGACGCCCTCAGTGCCCCCTAGCGCCACAGGAACGGTTCCTAGAGGGCAACCGTTGCAGTCCAGAACGGGCGAACTTGCCCCGGATAGGGGGGTAGACGCCGCGATCTCGGGGAGGCCCTACCCTCGGTATCCCCCCTAGAGGGCCACCTGTCCTGAGCCTTCTCCGTTCGTCGGTTATTGTTAAGCGGAAGACCTTGGTCGGAGAGACCCGCCCCTATGTGGTAACACAGCGTTTCCTGAACGGGGCTGTGCCAGGCGTCAGGTTTCCTGTAGGTTGCGCGGTCCACTTCCCACTACCAAGCAACCACCGAGCGTCCACCTCGGGGTCTCCTCAGGAACCACTGAAGACTAATCTTCGGTAGTCCCTGAGAAGTACCGAGGTGTTGTCTTCAGTGTTCTTTGAAGTGGTAGTGCATATGGAACACTAAGCGTCCACCTAAGCCCAACACAGGAGCACCTGAAATACCACCTATGTATAACTCTTACGCCCGCGCGTTCTCTATATAGGACGAACGGTCATGCGAGTCACATACTCCATCGCCCTGACCCTATGGCTCACGCCGATGATCGTTCACTCAACTGCGGGCGGGCCTGCCCTGCTTGCGGCGCAGAACGCTCGGGCCGGGGCAGTAGTTTGGCTTCGGGATCGAACGGCCCGCTTGCGCCATAAACTTGCGAAGCTCCTCGTCTCGGAGCTTCTCGCGGTTTATGCTCTCTGCCTTTTTCGCGTCTACCGCGAGGCGGTCGCGGAAGTGCCGACAGCCAGCGGCCACGACTTCCAGTCGGTCATCGTGACGAAGCGCGCCGCGATCCTTGGTCAGATGCGTGAGTTGGTAAGCGAAGCTGTACTTCTGCTCGGTCTCAAGGTCGTCGAGAATGACGCGACGGTCGACGACCAGACGATGCTGATTCAGCACCGGCTCCATGTCGTCAATGATCCGCAGTTCCTTCTGTCCAGTGACCTTGTACTCCTCAAGCGTACAGGGATAAAACGGCTTTTTCGTAGCCTCATCAATGCGCGCAAGATGCGGGCGCAGCAGTTCCGTGAACATGCCGTCACCATACTGCGACTCAATCTTGATGAGGTTGACGGAATACTCCTTCGCAATCTTTACAAGACCGCTAAGCGTGGCATCCTCATATCCCGAGCGAAACCCGCCACACTTCATGAGGTAGACGGTGCCGTAGGCGTGATAGAGCACCGCGTAGCCGGTCTCGTCGTTGCCACGACCGGAAGGGTCGATGACTAGGACTTTGCCCTGCCAGTCGGTGCGTTGGTCGCTGATCCACAGCGGCCTGAAGTAGCGGTCGCCAGCGAAGCCCACATTGGCTAGATCAGCAATGGCGCTTCGCGGATCACTGGTGTACTCGACGCTGACCGGCGCCTTGTCCTTCGAGACATCCATGATGATGAGGTCGGACGTCTTGAGCGGGTAACGCTCGGCGTCGGAGAGACTCGTATCCAGCATGAATTGCAGGGAAAAGCCGCTGTTTCCGTAGCTGGCTCTGCGCTCTGCGAGGTCGAGGTCGTGGAAGCGCGCAGAGTCAGTCGACTTGCCTACGAGCTTCGAGTCACGCTTGAGGTCGTCTACGATGTCGGGCGCGAGGGCGCCGGAGTAGCTCGCGATCTGCTTCGCGTCAGGGTAGAGCGCGGGCCAGATGCGGCAGTCGTAGCCGCGCTTGCGGACAGCGTTGTACACACTCTGTTCCGTCTGAGGTGTACCGAGATAAATAATATCGAATCCCTCAGGGACCACGAGCGCGTCGAACTCCTTGACGAGTTCAGCAAGGCGCTCGCGCATGCCTTCGGTCCACGAGTTCTTCGGGACTTCGATATCGTCCGCGATCAGGATGGTCGCGCGGCCGCCCGTAAGCTGGCCGGTGATGCACAAGCACGACACCGAGGGTGTCACCGAGGCATCCGCAGGGCCAACGTCGAAGGCCATCACGGAGTCGCGCGAACTACCGCGCGGGCGGAGGAACTGCAACTGAGGGATTTCCTCGATCAAGCGGCGGATGAAGGTGGCGTTCTCGACGGCCTTGTCTTCATTCGCGCTGACGATCTTGATGCGTTCCTGCGGGTTGCGGTAGAGACGCCACAGCGCGTAGGCGCACGTGATCCAGGTCTTGCCGATGCCTCGAAACGCTTGGATCATGCGGCGGCGCGGGCCGTTCTGTAGATAGAGCGCCATGAACAACTGACGCACTGTCGGCATTGGCAGACGCAGATGCGTCCACACGAGCCACAGCATCGCGCGGAAGTCGTCGTGCAACTTCTGCTCGGATTCGTTCTGTACCCAAATTGGGTACGTTCGTACCTTCATTGGGTACTCCTCTCGACTTGATTAGGGCAGGGCGCGGTCAGATGAAAACGAGCACTGATACGCCGCCGCCATCTCCGGCCAATAGGCGAGACGGGGATCGCGGATGTTCATCGCGTGTGCGACAGCGGCCATGATGTTGAAGGCTTCCGACTCACGCACGCAGTGGTTGTCGTAGACAGTCGGGTACTTGGACGCCTGGCGTTGCGCGTACTGGATGTAGTGCACCATTTCATGAACCATCACTAGTCCAGAAAAGGGCTGCCCGATAAGCTCCATGTTGACTTCGATGCCGGGCGCACCGAAGTAATAACGCCCGTGCCCACCGCGCAGCGCGATGTACCAGACTTGGGGCGCTCGGAGACGCGAGCAGTCATACGCCTTGAATGCACACGCGATGTTCCAGGCGGCGCGCTCCATCTTGGAAATATCTGCGACGTACTTAGGCGCGGGGGCCGACAGCGCGGCGTAAGGGGCCGCGAGCAACAGCGTTGCCACAGCGAATAGCTTGAGGAATTTCATGTGGCACGCTTAGATGCCGAGCTTGTTGACGGTCGCAGCGAACTGCACAGTCGGATCGGCGCCACGCGCAACGCGCGATGCGCCCACTGTCGGCGCGGCCTGCGGGCCGTAGCCGAACTTCTTCTCAGCGCCTTCGGTGAGCCGCTGGCCGATGTCGAAGGGGCGCGCGAACTTCGGCGTAGTCTTCTTGAGCAAGTCCCCTAAGGGACCACTTGCGAGGCACATGGGTTTTACTCGATTGGTTTCTGACGCAGCCGCGAGGTGTCCGCGTGGACAAAGGTGGTGCGTGTGGGGGAAAGGATTCGTGTGGCGCTTTCGTAGTGGAGGCCAATGCGGCCACTCGGCGTAGAAATGGGCGGGCACTGACCACACGGGACGGCCGCTGTGCCAATTGTGACGAGCGCCTCAGTCACATGGCCCGCCGCACAGCGAAATTCATACAGGGGCATCGTTGCTCTTCCTGTCGTTTGTCTTCATCGGGAACATGCGTGTGCCCACGCCTTTTCCTGAGGGGCACTTGCGACATGTGATGTGGTTGACGCCGCAGGGAACCTTCGCGGTCTCGCGGTGGAGTGCGCGGCACTCAAATTGAATGGTCGGCATCACGTCGCCCGCTTGTTTGTGCGGAACAGGCGGACGCCGCGACCCGACTGATTGCAGTAAGACGTTTGAGATTGCTGGCCGACTCGAACTTGGCGCTTCATTACCCGCTTGCAGCCGGGACAGTAGAAGTTGTAGTAACGGAAAAGCATTGATTCCTCCTACGGAACGATTGGATAAATTATGGGGGCGATGCGGAGCACACTCAGTTCAGTCGCCTGTGAGTGTCTCCGCCCGCACGCTGTCCGCCCCAACAGCGACTAGTTCATCAGTCTGCCCCCTCGTGAGAAGGGGCAGTGGGATGAAACCCTGAGAGACGATTAGTCTTCCAGAGAAGCGTCCATCGTCGCGAAGGAAGCAGTCGTAGCGCCGAGGTACTTGACGGCGGCTGCGCCTGTGCGCTGGAACACGTCGAGGTTCGCAACCGCAGAGCCTTTGGCGGCCTGAAGTGCGTTGTCGGTTGTGTCGTCAGCATCAGCAACGCTGAATGCGTCGCCTTCTGCAACGCCTACCGCTTCAGCGGCGAACAGTGCAGCGAGGTTGGCGCGCGTCGCGTCTGCGAAGACGATAGCGGCCGTGTTGTCGGCGAGGAAACGCACGCGCTGGCTGCGAGCACGCTCGCAAACCTGACGGGCTTCCTGCTGTGCGCCGGCCGGGTTGTTCGACGCGGCGGCGATCAGCGCGAGGGCTGCGGCTGCTGCGTTGACTTCGGCAATCGACGGCATTGTGGGATGAGTCATTGAGATAATTCCTATAGGAATGTGAGAGAGGAGAGACAGCCACGGCACTTCTTCATGACGAATTGGCCCGTGGGGTTTAGTGGCTACCGCTTACGCGGTACTGATCTGCCAACGGAAAGCCACAAGGTTCCATTGATTGTCGAAAGAGAATGATTAGGACCACTGTCCTACGGCAGTCAGCGACGTGGGGCCGATGCGGTGGAAAGTTAAGAAAGAGACGATTGAAACGACAGCGGCGGCAGCGTTCGTTTGCGCGAAGGACGGTATGATCGTTCCTGCGCCTGTAACCTCAAATGTCCCCTTAACGTAGAAGCACACGGCTGTGCCAGTTGCGGCTGTGACTACGTTCACGGCTGTCTGCGTGGCGATGACGTGCCACGATCCGCCAATCGCCGCAGCGGCGCTTTCTGCGGCCACGTCACCACCATAGGCTTGCCAGAGAATCGCCGCCAAGGTCGCGGAGCCGGCCCCAATGAGGCTGAATTTTCCGTTGCCAGAAGTGGCTGACATCGCCGTTATGGCGATAAGCCCCTCGAACAGATACGTTCCAGTTTCCAGCGTCAGCGCGCCGCCCGCAGGCGTCGTGAAGATCGCCTGTTGGTTCGTATCACTATTGAAGGTTCGAGTAGCATCCGCCCGGATGAGGTGAATGACAGGAATGTAGCCGCGATTTCCGGCGTCTGTCGTCCCGTAGAAGCAGTTTGCGTCTAACTCAAGCGCCCCCGCTTCGGGAGTCGTCAAGAGTGTTCCTGCCGTTAACTTGGGCCACGAGTTCGCGCTGGCCGATCCAGCGCCAAACAATGCGCCGTTCGTTCCGACGAACACGAGCGGTCCTGATGCGAACAAATTGGCCCGAGCCGAGGGGTCGTCCGCCAAGTCACTCAGGTTGTTCGCAGCGAGCATGTCGCCGCCACCGGCGAGTGTGGCGAACTCCAACGCCGTATTCGCGGCATCGCGCCGAAGGAACTGTAAAGCCGAGCCGGCCGCTAACCTAGCCGGAGCTAGGACGCCGGACGTGATTTCAGTCGCAGCGTGGTTGTGAGACGCCGCTGCGGCGCCAATCGTCGCAAGCTGCGCCGCTGCATCAGCATCATCTAGAAGCAGCCGAGCCTGTGCTGTAAAGACAGCCAACGCTCCTGTGCCCGATCCCGTAAAGTACGGTAGGCGGTCAGCAGCCGATGTAAGACCAGCGATGGCAGCAAGTTCCGCGTCCTGAGCTTGGACGTTAGTTCCGATAACCAACCCGAGGGTTGCCCTCTGATCGGCCGCAGAAGCGTCGTCCACGAGCGCGTGACCCGCCGCCGTAATGTTCGCAGCGAGCGTAGTGAGGTCTGAGTCAAGCGCTTGATAAGCCGCGTTGCCTTCAGCGGCAGTAAGGTAGCCAGCGTGCGGATCGCCCGCCGCCGCGTGTGCAGCCACCGCAGCATCCGCGTCACCGAGCGCGTCGTAAAGAGCGTCCGCTTCAGCGTCGGTGAGGTATTGAGCATGCGGGTCTCCTGCGGCTTCGTGGGCCGCGAGTGCGGCGGCTGTGGCTTTGGCGTCCAGCGCCGTCTGTAAATCAGTTTGATCGGAGAGCGTGCCCGTGATAGCGCCCCATACGCCGGCCCCACCTTCAGTAACTAGTTCAGTCCAGCCGGTCGCCTGCATCTCGTAGACTTTATTCGTGTCAAGCTCGTAGCACATGCTGCCGAAGTCCGCATCCGGCTTCCGGTCGCGAGATAAGGCTTCCATAAACAGTTTGCGCTGGAACCGCGCGACTACATTGATGGGCATTATCGTGGCCTGTGAAATGAAATTTAGGAACGCCGGATGGAGACTACGTTCTGTAGGTCGTCGAAGTCCGGCATTGCTTCTCGCAAAGTGTCGACCTTGCTACCGGCTTTGGCCGGAGAGTCAATGCCGTTCTCTGAGAGAAATTTGATTGCCTGCGCCAGGAGCGCGGGCGGAAATACTTTGATGTACTGCTTGTCTTCGTCACCGCCTTGAATGCGGCCGAAGTCAACCAGCCGGGACTCCTTCCAAGCGTTGATCTGTTCGATCAAGGCGTCGGCCACGAGGCCGTGAAGGGTGTCGAAGGTGTCGTCGGATGCGCGTTTACCGGCCATTAGGAGTTGCCTCCAACCGACCGACCACCCGTTCGAGCTTCTGATTGGTTTGATTCATTTCGTTTGCGATCACGTCTAACTTGACGATGAGCGCGCCTGTCATGGCTTGCTGTTGAATCAGCTTTTCATCTTGGACGGCATTGGTATTGGAACCCTGAACGATCAGTGTTCCCCCACCAAGGACGCCCGCCACCGTCACTGCCTGAACTATTTTCAGGATGACGTTGTCCGCTGCAATTGAGAGTGCCATCGGATTTCCTTGGGGGTTAAAGAGGGAAGGGCGCCTGCGTATTACTGCAAGAGGCCGTAAGAGATTAGGTCAGCGATCAACGTGCCGAGCACCTGAGCTACCTGAGGCAGCGTGTCGCCCGTCACGTTAAGGGCGCGGTCTGTAGTCGGATTTGTAACCGTGTAATCGGGGCGCGCGATTGGAGCCGCGCCGTTGAAACCCACGCCTGTCGTGTTCAGTCCGATACGGTCGTTCCCGTTGAACTGTAAGAGCAGAGAACCAGTTATATTGTTGATGAGACTGTTCGTGCCGTTGTGCAACAAGCGAAGGTCTCCGCCCGAGAGAGCGCCGATCCCCAAGGTCTGATTGTCCGAGTTGAGTAGCACTGATCCGAGGCCGAGGAACGAAGTCGTCGGATCGTCAGTTGCGTTGCCGAACTCGACAGTCGTGATAGCCGCGCCTGAGCGCGCTGCCCGAAGGAAGTTACGCGAAGTCGTGCCGTCATCCGCCGTAGCGCGGCCAATGAACGCGCCAGCGGAGACTTGAAATCGCCAAGACCGCGCGTCAGCCGCTTCATCGCTCTCGTGAAGGATGAATCCCGGAGTCGCCGAGTCCATGCGTATCGGCGCTGTGGTTCCGCCGATGCCTTCCGTGAAGGTATGCATCCCGGTCCACGTCGGCGTATATGCCAAGTTCAGCGCCACATCGTCAGCGTTGACAGTGATGCCGTTTCCAGCACCGACCGTGAATGTACGATCAACACTGAGGTCGCCACCGCCTGTCAAGCCGGCACCCGCCGTCAGCACGCGAGTCGTAGGTACGCCCGCGCCCGCGCCGCTCGCCGCCGCAGTAAGACGGCCCTGCGCGTCGACTGTGATATCGGCCGACGTGTACGAACCGGGCGTGACCGCTGTGTTTGCAAGGCCGACTGTATCGGCAGCGACGGTGATGCCGGTGCCGGCGCCAACCGCAAGTGTGCGATCCGCCGTCAGGTCTCCGCCGCCCGTGAGGCCATTACCAGAGATAATTTGTCGAGAGGCCCGCGCGTAAACCGCGCCGTGGCCTGAAGGCGGAAGCTCATCGTGAGTGTGATTGATCTTCGCGTAGGAGGAGTCATACAGCTTGCGGTCGTGAGCCATGTGCTTCTCCTAGAGTTGAATTACTGTTTGACTGGCGCGGCTAACTCAGCGTCGGCCCGCCGTTCCTGCTCTGCCTGCTTACCGAGCGTGCTGCCGGTGTGTAGATCGCGGAGCGCCTTGATTTCCAGGTCGAGTTGATCGGCTCGGGACTGTAAGTCAGTGCGCTCAATCAGCGCGACGAGCAGCCGCTTCATGATGGCGTCTAGCCGCTGTTGGGCGGATGCTTGGTTCAGGTCGTTCATGTGTTCTCCTCAGTGAATTGGTGGACCGTCTCAGGATCGAACTGAGTGCCTCCTGCTTGCAAAGCAGGCGCTCTCCCAAATGAGCTAACAGCCCGGAATAGGGCGGGCAAACTGAAAAGGCTGTAGTCGCCTAGTGGTCGACCCGCGTTTGCTTATATGCGGATGAGTCGCCCCCGGTGAAGGGGGGCACTCATGATTACTCTGCGGCGCGCTTTAGCGCGTTGAGTGCAGCTTCACGCGCCGACATCGTTGCAGCCAACCCTTTCGGGTCACTGAGCGAGTCGCGTATTAACTGCGCGCGGGCCTTCTGCCCGCCTGCTTCTGCAAAAGCGCGGACCATGTCCTGACGCTGATACAGTGGTGTGCGGGACCACGAGCCGTCATTAAGACTTCTCATGATCTGATCGCGGATGAATTGTCCGCGAACCTCGACCAGTTTCGAGTATTGCTCGCCTGAAAGTTGAACTCCGCCGATGACCTTGTCGGGCATCTGGTAGCTCATTTCCAGTTCAGCAAATGCCTTGGCTGCCGGGTCTGGATCATCTCTCGCAATGAGAATCGGAGAGAGCCAGTCCGGGCCAAGCCGTTCGGCTTCCCTGATGGGGCGACCAAGATAGTCGCGACGAACGGGCAGGGTTTCCCTGAGGAAAGGAGTCTGCGCCATGAGCTTGTCGCTGAACGTGAACGCCTCTCGGGCGAACTCGTCATGCGTCCGTGCGAAGTTCCTCTGGAGCGAGGAGAACGGGATCAGGTTGGTCCCGAGAGTTTGCACGTAGTTCTTCATGATATCAGGGCGAGATTTCGCCTCGTGGACCGCTTGAACGAAGTCCGAGATACCCTTGAAGTAGGTCTTGTCCAGTATGTTCGTCGACAGGATGCCGAGGATGTTGCCGAACGCTTCCGTGAGTTCTTCACTGATCGGAGTGCCATCATCAGCCGACAGGCGATGCTCGTTGTAGAGAATCGCAAGGTCGGCGGTTAGGCCGATGACAGTGCCCCACGGATCGAGGCGGTTGTACTGGAAGCCGAAGAACTTATACGGAACAGGTTCCGTAATGTCCTTGCTGTTCTTGTTGCTCCCGCTGGAAGTGCGTGAGCCAGTTATCTGTCCGTCGAGCGCGGCGTCAAAGATGACACCGAATGCGACCGTGGACAGCGCCGTGCGGAATGCCACGGTGTTCCCTGCGCGACCGCCTTCAGCGATTGACTTCCACACTTTCGAGCGGGCCAATGCGAGAGGTGTTCGTTCGAGTATCGCTTGCTTCGCGATGTTAGACGGGGTACGGATGAAGGGGACGATGAATTTGAGAGCGGGTGTTCCGTTGGTCAGACGAACGAGGCCGTTAGCCACATCCGATTCCAACGGATTCTGGAACGTCTGATAGCGCGCGTTCTCGATTGCATCGAGGCGCACGTCGTCAGTAGGATTGTCCAGTACCGCACGGAACTCTTCCTCAAATATCTTCTTGGCGTATTTCTCTTTCCCAAAGATTCGCGCCTTCGCAGCCGCAATCTCCACAGCGCGAGCGTGAAGCTCTTGCTGATAGAAGACTGCCTTGAAGTATTCGTCGATTGTCAGGATGACGCGCGACGGCGCCGTGATGATGTTCTCACCAACTGACCTTCCCACGCCGCCACGAATGGCAACTTCAGCGCGGGCGAACAAGTCCACCTGAGGCAGACCTTCCTTCCACGCAGAGGCCGCGAGCTTGAACGCATCGCCCCACATCGCCTTAGTAGCGATGGCAGCGCGGTGCGCCGCAATGAGGTCGTATTTGTCGCCTCCGCGCGCAATCGAGATTGCTGCGGAGCCGTAGCGTTCGACAATCGACTCTGCCATCTTCAGCCAGCCCGACGTGATGTTCACGGCGAACGTGGGGAAGCCTGACAGGATGTTGTTGATGTAGAGGGTCGCAAGGCGGCCCTGCATAGCTTTGCCGAAGCCAACTGAGCGGGCGATGGCGTGAACCTGGGTAGCGTCCTGAGCCTTGGCAATCGTCTTCGCGAGACGGCGAACTTGTCGGACGGTGTAACCCATTTCCGACAGAGCATCAGCCACGTCGTTCTCGGAGAGCTTGCGTCCCTCCGCCTTCGCCATGTCGAGCACGCCCTGAGCGAAGTCAGTACCAGAAGTATTCTCTTTGGCACCTTCGGCCGCCTTGCGTGCAGCCTTCTCTTCACGCATCGCTTCACTAAGCGATTCCTTCAGTTCCTTCAACTTCGCCTTCTCGGCGTCGCTCAGGCCCGGCTTCTCTGTCTTTTCGACAGCTTCCTTGGCCTTCTTAGACTTCTCTATAGAAGATTCGAGGGACTTACGGAGCCGATCCAATTCAGCGTCTTCTACACTTTTCGTGCGCTTCGCCTTCTCTACGCCTTCCGTCGCTTTACGCACATTGCGCTCGGCACGGGCCTTGGAGAGATTGAATGCGGACTCTTCGACTCGTGTCGCTTCCCGCATCATGCGTAGCGCACGAGCGATCATAGACTTCGAGCCGCGAACGATAGCCAGCAACAGCATGTGCCTACGGTCGTGGATGGCGAGTTCGAGCAACTGCTCGGGGGTGTTCTGACCTGCATTGACGAGGTTGCCCAAGCGGAACAGTTTGGCCGCGCTCGCGTTGAGCGTGACTTCACTGGACATGACACGGGCTTCGATCCCGCCCTTCGCCTTGAGCGTCTGGAACAGGTCGTAAGCGTCATCGGCGGATGCGCCGATCTTACCGGCCATCTTCTCGACGGTCGCGACGGAGACGCGCTTGTAGCGCGCCGCGCCGCCGACCACGTCGTCAATGACGCGGCTGACAGTGTTGAGCATGCCAGCGAGAGCTTTCTCGTCGGCCACTCCGGTCCAGTCGATACGGGCGCCGTTGATGCCGATGAGGTCAGCCACTTCCTCAGGCTGAATCTTACCGCTCGCGAGCTTGGCACGAACATCCGCCACCACTTCGTCTGTCAGCCCAATCTCCTCGCGGAGACGGGCTTCGGTGACGTCGATGGGGGAGGTGCCGTAATCGGGCTTCGGCTCGACAGCCTGTGTGGCTATCGGGGCGGCCTGAGGTGTTGCTGAATCGACAACCTTCGTTGTTGCATCAGCAACCTTGGCGGGAGCAGCCGTCACCTCAAACACGCCCTTACGGGCATCGGCGCTGACCAAGTTCCCGGTCTCGGGATTGATCGACGCATCGTTTTGCGTGACGGTGAAGCCTTCTGCTTTCAGCTTCTCGTACACCCTGACTTGCGCCGGGGAGATAGAGACGTCTGAGAACAGCGGCAGACCACGGTCGGCAGCGCGCTGTGCGAAACGGCGGAGGATCGCGAGCCCCTCACCCTTGCCTCGCGCGCCTTCGGTTACGTCGACGCGATTGAAGCGAATTGAGTTCGCGGTTTCTGTCGCCAGGCCGACGCCGTTCGGACTACGGACGATTGTCTCGCCGGTAGCTTCGTTGAACTCGTCGGTGAGCTTGATGTCCGCAACGGTTCCCTTAGAGGAAACTTCGGGCGCAACTTTGCCGCCACTGTACCTGACGATGAACTCGTCGAAGGCGGCGCGGTCGTTTGCGACGCCTGCTTTACGAGCGGCGACGAGGAGCGGGTCTTCTATGCCAGCAAACTTAGTGCTTCCCTTCTGGAAGCTGTCCCAAAGTCCAGCACGGAGATTCTCCGACATGGCTTTACCCATGCCACCGAGATTGATGATCTTCGGCGTTACTTGCGCGGTTTGCGCGGCTTCCGTTTGGCGTATGCCATCTGGCACCTCTGTTTTCGTGGGTAGCGGATCGTGCTTCGCGATTGAACGTGAAGACACCGCGTCGATGTCCATTTCAGGGCGGGCGTCGAGAGCGTCGTCAGCGTATGCGTCAGCGACTTGCTTCGCTTTCTTCGTGGCCCGAAGTGCAACGAGGGCGTCTAGTGGCCCGCCGACGAATGCGTCAGCGATGGCGTTCTTCGCGCGGTTCTCGATCTCGCTGTTGTCGGTCTTGTCCGCGAAGTACGCGGTGAGCGGGTTCGATATATCGGGTATCCACTCAGGGAGTCCACGATCTACGCCCTCAATCCGCTTCGTAGCTTCGACGAGGTCGCCAATGTTTCCTTCCTTGCCCCTGAAGGCAGCGAAGGAGCCGATGGCGCTGTCGATGGTGTTCTTTAGAGCAGCCACCGCACGCGAGGCGGTGGAGCTTCCGTTAATCGCCTTGATACCAAAGGTAGCGCGGCGAGAGAGAGCGAAGCCCGTGGCCCACTGCGCGACGCCTTGTGACAGCGCGCCGGGGATCGTCTCGGGTTCACCGACGACATCCACGACAGGCTGCACCGCCTTCTCAAGTGTTTCCTCTCGATTGAAGACGCTAGGGGCGATGAGTGAGCCGGGGTTTGCCAACGGCTCCAACATCGCAGCGATGCCCTTGATCGGACCAGTGAGGAGGCCCGCGCCAATGTCTGTGAACCAGCCGCGTGTGCGGAGGTTCTCTTCAACTTCAGGCTCCGAAGCCATCATTGCGAGGACTTCGGTAGCCTCTTGTTCGATGCCCGCGTTCTGTTGGTCGACGTTCTTTGCCATTTGAAACAGCGGATCGTCCGTGGGACGTTCTGGCCGTCCGGCATACTGAACGCGGTCAGGAGAGACTTCATTCACGTAGTTCTTCGTGAGGTCGGGAATACGCGTTTCCCATTCGTCGCCGTACCGTGCGACCGCGTTCGGGCCGTGGTTGTAGCCCGCAATCGAGCGGTCCCAATCACCAAACCTGTCGTACCCCTTAGCGAGCAGCTTGGCCGCATACGGAATAGCGATTTCCG
>Ga0137323_1000354_pt1 | contig 13233 bp, 11 predicted proteins | sample EasRivERMZT423_2_FD_102285 | JGI IMG/M metagenome (GOLD analysis project Ga0137323, IMG submission 102285) | Soil microbial communities from meander-bound floodplain in the East River, Colorado, USA - East River MetaG ERMZT423_2 | ecosystem: Environmental > Terrestrial > Soil > Floodplain ... | reverse complement strand
GCGCCCCCCCAACCCCCCCCGCCCCCCCCTGTGCCGCCAAGTTGGTACCGAATGTTGCGTCGACGTACCGTTTGAACCCGCGCAGCGACGCGACATCGCTCTCGTGAATCCGCCCGCGCCGATCCGGCGGCAGGTTCAGGAGGAACGACGCACCCCGCCCCACCGACTTGTAGTAGAGGTCGACGAGCTGCTCGGACGTTTTGACCTGGTCATCTTCATGCTTGTGATAGAACCAGCCAGGTCTGATCGACACGTCGCACTCGGCCGGAACCCAATGCGTCCCGGGGCGATCGCCGCTGTTCAGCCGAGCGACGTCGGCCAGGCCGGGCGCGAAGTCGGCGCTGTTCTGCGTCGCCCAACATGTTTCGCCCGCGATCCCGTTTTCATTCCCTACCCAGCGGACGTCAGGCCCCGCGTCGCTGAACAACACCGCGTCGGGCTGGAGCTCCCGCACCATCTGCCACGTGGCCGGCCAATCGTAGTAGCTACGGTTGTCGATCTCGCGCCGCTCGTACGCGCCGCCGTAGTAGCCGTCGCCGCCGTTTGCGCCGTCGAGGAAGATCTCGAACACCGGCCCGTATTGGGTAAGCAACTCACGCAATTGATTGCGATAGTAGGTGAGATACTCCGGGCGCCCGTACTGCGGATGGTTGCGGTCCCACGGCGAGAGATAGACGCCGAACTTCAAGCGATGTCGCGCGCACGCGTCCGAGATTTCTTTGACGTAGTCACGGTTGGTCACGCGGTGCTCGGTGTAGCGCGACGGCCACAGACAGAACCCGTCGTGGTGCTTGCAGGTGAGGATGAGCCCCTTCATCCCGCCGCCCTTCGCCGCTTCCACGATCTGATCGGCGTCGAAGTCGGTGGGATTGAACAAGGCCGGCGATTCGTCGCCATAGCCCCACTCGAGGTTGGTGAACGTGTTGATCGTGAAATGGAGAAAGCCGTAGAACTCCAGCTCGTGCCACGCCAACTGCCTGGGAGCAGGGAGCGGGGAGAAGGGAGCAGGAGCGTCTGTGCCGATGAGCCGGACCCCGGCCGCCGCGAGAGTTGTGGCTAGAAACTCACGGCGATTAACGGTCATCGCGGTCTTCGTCGGCGATATCGACAGCCATCGGGAAAAACAGCGAGCGCTTCACGCCCGGGAACGGCTTGTCCCATCCGCGCGCGTCATGCCACAGAATCCGGTTGAGTAGATCAGATGGCGCAGCGTCGGGCGTATTGAATTTCATCCGTGCCGAGGCCAACGCGGCCCGACGGCGATCCTCGGCGTGCGGTCCGGTAATCGAGCCCACGCGCTGGTTCACCTCGTGGAGCGACTGCTTGGGAATCAGCGCCGTGTACGGTGTGAAATCGGGTGACTCGTCCGGACCGATGAAGCTCGCCCGCATGTCGGTCGCCACCAGGTCGAACAGGCTCAGCGCCGGCAGGCCGAGCATCAGCTCGATCGTCTTGACCATGCTCGGCTGCGCGTAAAAGGTCTGGTCGAGCGCACCCCGCTTGGCATACGGACTCGCCACGAGCGCGACGGTGCGATGCCCGTCGATATGATCGACGCCATTCTGCGCGTCGTCCTCGACCACGAGAATCGCCATCTTCTTCCAAAACGAGCTGTGCGACAGGCCTTCGACCATGCGCCCGAGCGCGAGATCATTGTCCGCCACGCAGGCCTTGGGTGTGCACCAGCCGGGGCTCGTGCCCTGCGTGTGGTTGCTGGGAAGAATCACCATCACGAGGTTCGGCATGTTCCCCGCTGTTTCCCATTCCCGCAGATGCTCGAGAAATACGTCGGCTTTCACGACGTCCGGGTTCTCTTGCGTCCAACCCGGATACTCGCGCACCAACACCCGGTCGAGCGAGGGAATGTCGGAGCGCGTGTGGTAGCGCTTGGCCATGTACGCGCGGAAGTATGCCGGGTTGTGGGGCTGGGAGTCGCGGTACTGCGCGAGCAACGAGGCCCGCACCGACGCGCTGTCGCTCTGGGGCGCCGGCGCGTACTCGCCGAACACACTCACCGTCTTGCCCTTTTCCTGCGCGACTTCCCACAGGAAGCCGCCGGACGAGTACGCCAGCGGATCCTGGCCCTCCGACGGATAGCTGCGTCCCTCATACAGCGGCCACATCGGGTATTCGGTCTCGTGGGCCTGCGTGAGCCAGTTGTGGCCGTCGGCGGAGTTCCCGCCGGAGGCGAAGAAGTGGTCGAGCAGCACGAACTGATCGGCGAGCGCGTGCGTGTTCGGGGTGACATCACGGCCATACTGCACCAGCGACGAATCGCTCGCGCCGCGTCCCATGTCGCCGAACACCTGATCGTAGGTGCGGTTCTCGCGAATGATGTACACGACGTGCGTGATCAACGATGGCTCGCCCGGCCGCTCCGGCACCGCCCGAGCAACGACCTTGCGAGGCGCCGGTGCAGCCTCGGGAGCGCCGAGTGTCAGACGATTGTTGCGCGCGACGGACGTGGTATACGCGGCAAGCTCCGCCTCCGAAGGGACGGCGATGACGTTGACCGAGCCGCGATAGGAATGGACATACTTGCCCTCCATCCCAGACGTGCGCCCGGTCCCCGACCCGACACCAAAGAGCGCTCCGACGGCAATGGTGCGTCCATCCGCACTCACGTCGATGCTCGACGGATACCAGCCGGTGGGAATCAAGCCGCGGAATTGCCCGCCGGGCAGCGTGTACACGCCCACGGCATTGAGTCCACCCAGTGTCACGTACAGCGTGGCGCCGTCGGGCGAGACTTCCACATCGGTCGGCGCAAATCCGATCTTGCGCTCGCGGAACGGCGCGATGGCAATGGATCGAAGCCGCGTGCGGGCTTTGGTGTCGATGACGCTCACGGTATCGGAATTGCCGTTCGCCACGTACAACCGCCCGTTCTTCTCGTCCCACGCGACCCCGGTCGGATGCCGGCCCACGGTGATCACCGTGCGGACCGCGCCCGCGACCAGATCGACTTCGGAGACGTCGCCTGCCGCGGCGATGCCGCGTGCATCCACGCGCACGAGCTCTGCGAACGCATCGCAGCACTGCTTGGCGGCGCGTGAACGAGCCGTCGGCTTTCGACCACCCAGGTTCGTGACCCAGGCCCTGGAGCCGTCCGCATTGATCGCGGCAGCGACTGGAAGCACGCCGAGCGGGATCATCTTGATCAGCGAACCACTGTCGGCATCGATCACCGCCAGCGAGTCATTCGCCGGCAGCGGCACGACCGCCACGCGCCGGCCGGAGGCGTTGGCGCGCGCCGCGACCGCGACGCCCCCAGCCATGTGCGCGCCGAGCGACCAGGTGAGGCGGGCCGCACCAGTGCTATCGAAGGAGAATGTCTTGCCGACGCCGGACACGATCGCGCGCCCGGTGACGGGATCCACCGCGACGCCCTGCACGCCGGCGCGGTCCTGAAGCCGCGCGCTCGCGAGCATGGCATTGTCGCGCCAATCGAGCCGGTACGCGGCCCAATTCGCGGAGACCCAGATCTCGCCGGGACGCGTGCCGAAGCGCACGCCGGTCACCCGCGCGCCGAACACGCTCTGCACGCCGGCGGGGGTGACCTGCGCGGTGGTGGCGATTACGCCGGAGTCGGGGACAGTTCGTTTAGGCTGCGGCGGTGCCTGGGGCATCGCCTGAAGCAGCAGCAGGACGGCAAGCATACCCCAATAATGCGCCTACTGTTGATGCGCTTCAACAAACCACAGCCACTTGTCCGTCCCCCGCGCGATCTCCGTCAGCATGTCGGCGCTGACCGCATCCTCCAGCTCGTTCATCTCTTCGATGCCGATGCGGGCGCCGCGCGTGAAGGCGCTCAGCGCGTCGGACAGCGCCGCCACGTGCTCAGGTCCCGTGCTCAGGCCGATCGGGTAGTCCGGGAGCGTGGACCGCTCCGTGACCACACCCACCGTCCCCTCGGCGATCCCGCCGAGCTGCATGATGCGCTCGGCGATGAGATCGACGTACTCCTCCACCTCTTCATTGATCTCGTCGAACAGCTTGTGCAGCGCGATGAAATCTGGGCCCTTCACGTTCCAGTGCGCTTGCTTGCACTGCGTCTGGAGGTCGATCGCGTCGGCGAGCCGCTGATTGAGCAGCGACACGACTTCGGTGCGCGTCGTCTCTGGAAGGTCGTTCTTGGTGGTGTGCAGCTTCGTGTCGCTGCGTGATGCCGTTGCCATCTCTCCTCCTTGTTCAAGCGTTCACGGTCTTCATGCCGCCCTCGGGATAGCGCGCGCCAGCGGCCGCGCCCCGTGGGATCACCTCCTCGAGTCGCCCCAGATCGTCCGGTGTGAGCCGGATGCTCACCGCGGCGGCGTTCTCCTCGAGGTACTTCCGGCGCTTGGTCCCTGGAATCGGGACGATGTCCTCCCCTTTTGCCAGGAGCCAGGCCAGCGCGAGCTGCGCCGGCGTGCATTTGCGCTCGCGCGCGATCTGCTCCACGCGTGCCACGAGCGCCAGATTCTTCTGGAAGTTCTCCCCTTGGAAACGCGGATGGTTCCGGCGCCAGTCTCCCTCGGGCAGGTCCTCCAAACGCCTGAGCTGTCCCGTCAGGAAACCGCGACCGACAGGACTGTACGCCACGAACCCGATCCCGAGCTCTCTAACCGTCGGCAGGATCTCGTCCTCGACGTCGCGACTCCACAGCGAGTACTCGGACTGCAGCGCCGTGATCGGATACACGCGGTGCGCGCGGCGGATCGTCTGGGCGGCGGCCTCAGACAGCCCGATGAATCGGACCTTGCCGGCGTGCACGAGGTCCGCCATCGCACCGACAGTCTCTTCGATCGGTACGGCACGATCGACTCGATGCTGATAGTACAAGTCAATGAAGTCGGTGTTGAGCCGCTTGAGCGACGCATCGCACGCTGCGCGCACGTACTCGGGACGGCCGTTCTGGCCCTGCCACTTTCCGTCCGGACCACGCACGTTGCCGAACTTGGTCGCCACAATGAACCGGTTGCGCTTTCCTTTGATCGCTTTGCCGACCAGCACTTCGTTCGTGTGCGGTCCGTACACATCGGCTGTATCGAGGAAATTGCTGCCCAGCTCGAGCGCGCGGTGGATTGTGGCGACAGACTCCGCATCGTTGTCGCGCGTGCCGTAGAAATCGGACATCCCCATGCACCCGAGTCCCAGCGCCGAGACGACGAGCCCCTGAGTACCCAGCTTCCGTTGTTGCACGACGACCTCCCTTCACCGCGCTGCTTTTGCCACCGTGTCCCACGTTCGGGTTGTGACTTCCTTGCCGAACGTCTTCTCGATCAGGTTCATGAACACCGGCCCCTTCGGATTCGGCAGATAGACGCTGAAGATCGCGCCGCCCTGCATCGCCAGAATGCGCGCCCCTTCGAATTCGATCGGGAGCTTCAGTGTCTTCGATGGCCGCTCGCGCAGGAATGTGATGATCCGTTTGGAGTCGGCGCTCAGACGAAACCCCTTGTAGGGGTCGGACGCGAGGATCTTGCGGAGCCCGTTCACGGGGCGGACCATCGTGAGAAACGCCTGGCCCAGCTGCTCGTGCATGGCCTTTTCGGCCCTGCGCTCGAGCGACGCGACCGGCGTTGCGGGCGCGCTGAAGACGACGTTGCCGCTCGAGAGTAAGGTCTTCACATCGGTAAACCCAGCCGACTCGAACGCCGCCCTGAGCTGCGGCATCTTGGCGTTCGTCGGCATGACGCCTCGCAGAAACGCGGCGTAGCGCGGCATTACACGCTGGGGAGAAACGCTTCGACGAAGCCCAGGTTCGCGCGGCCCACGATGCGCACGACCGCCGGCGCGTCAGCGACAGCTCCCCCCCCCTTGATCGCGAAGTAACCCAGAAACGCCCGCCCACTCGTTTCGACCCGCACGCCCGCCGGGAAGCGGATCTGGATGTATCCCGAGAACACCCCAGCCTCGATCGTCGTGATGCCCGGCTCGAACGTGGCCTGTGTCAGGTCGAGCTCTACGTAGCCCAACCGCGCGCGCAGCTTCAGATGGCGCGGCACGACCCCCGCCAGCTTGGGCTCCTGGCCAGAGAAGGTCGCGCGGATGTCGGACATCTCAGGCTCCCCGAGCGCCGGAAGATCCGCGATGATGGCGTCGAGCTCGCGCAGGGACCTTGCCTCATAGACCGCCTGGAATCTGGCATCGAGCTGGGCTTCGGTGAGCTGATCGTTGGCGAAATAGCGGGTCAAGACGTCGATCACGCGGTCACGCGCGGCGGCTGGAAGATCGGGAAGATCGGGCACGCATAAACCTAGCCCGTCCGGGGTTGAAACGTGGAGGCTGTCGAATTACGAACATGCCAAACGACTAACGGGTGTCCACATTTGAGAGTCCACAGACATGTCTCGGAGGAACCATGCGATACCTGTGCCTGATTTACGAGAACGAGCAGTGGTGGGAAAAGGCCACGCAGGCCGACATGGAGAAGGGCCTGGCCGACTACAACGCGTTCACGGACAGCATCAAGAAGAAGGGCAACTACATCGGCGGCGAAGCACTGCAGCCGACGAAGACCGCGACGTCCGTGCGGGTCCGCAACGGAAAAGTCTCGACCACGGACGGCCCCTACGTCGAGACGAAGGAGCAGCTCGGCGGCTACTACCTGATCAACGCGAAGGACCTGAACGAAGCGGTCCAGGTCGCGTCCCGGATTCCAGGCGCGCAGCATGGGACGGTGGAAGTGCGCCCGGTCATGGAGTTCGACCAGCCGTAGACACGATCGAGTCGGTCTATCGCGCGGAGTCCCGCCGCGTCCTCGCCACCCTGATCCGCCTGCTCGGCGACTTCGATCTCGCCGAGGAGGCGCTTCAGGATGCGTTCGCGGCGGCGGTCGAGCGCTGGCCGGTCGAGGGCACACCGGCGCACCCGCGCTCGTGGCTGATCTCGACCGGCCGGTTCAAGGCCATCGATCGCCTCCGGAAGACCAAGCGCGAAACGCCCGGCGAGCTGGACGTCCCGCAGGATGTGATCGAAACCGAGGACTACGACGTCGCCGACGACCGGCTGCGTCTGGTCTTCACCTGCTGCCACCCGAGCATCAATCCCGACGCGCAGGTGGGGATGACGTTGCGCGAGGTGTGCGGTCTGACGACCGAGCAGGTCGCCGCCGCGTTCCTCACGACGGCCCCGACGCTCGCGCAGCGGATCGTCCGCGCGAAAGCCAAGATCCGCGACGCACGAATCCCATACGAAGTGCCCTCCCGCAGCGACCTCCCCGAGCGCCTCGCCACGGTGCTGCACGTGATCTATCTGGTGTTCAATCAGGGTTATTTCACGCGCGCCGATCTGGCCGTCGAGGCGATCCGCCTGGGCCGGCTGCTCGTGGATCTGCTTCCGGAGCCGGAGGCGATCGGACTGCTCGCGCTGATGCTGCTGCACGATGCGCGGCGCTCGACCCGCACCGCGCCAGGTGGTGAGCTCATTCCCCTCGAGGAGCAGGACCGGAGGCAATGGAACCGGACACAGATAAAGGAAGGCGTCGAGCTGGTTGAGCAAGCATTCGCGGCCCGGCGTGTGGGGCCTTATCAGCTCCAGGCGGCGATCGCGGCGGTCCACGCCGACGCGCTGTCGTCAGACAAGACCGATTGGAGCGAGATCGTAGGTCTGTACGACGTGCTGCTCCGTATCGATCCCTCACCCGTGATCGAGCTCAATCGCGCGGCGGCGATCGCGATGCGCGATGGTCCGGAACACGGGCTCGCGCTGATCGACGCGATACTCGTGCGTGGCGATCTCACCGAGTACCACCTCGGGCACGCGGCGCGCGCCGATCTGTTGCGCCGGCTGGGACGATCGGCCGAGGCGCGACCCGTCTACGAGCGGGCGTTGGATTTGGCCGTCGAAGAGCCGGAGCGCCGGTTTCTGGAGCGGCGGCTGCGGGAGCTCTAGTCGCGCCAACTATCGGGCGACACCACCGGATAGCCGATAGCGTATAGCCGAGAGCCCTCTTACCAAGGACGCTCATGTCACCACGAATCGCGATACTCGCCCTGGCACTCTTGCCAGTGAGCAGGCTTCAAGCGCAGAGCTCCGCTGATTCGGCCGGGATCCGCCAGGCCGCGCTCGACTACATCGAAGGCTACTACGAAGGGAACGCCGAGCGCATGACGCGCGCCGTGCATCCCGAGCTGGCCAAGCGCATCGTGAACGTCGACGAGCGCGGCCGATACCGGCTTGGTCAGATGAGCGCGATGACGCTGGTCGAAGGCACGCGCGCCGGAGGCGGCAAGGACACGCCGATAGCCGAGCGGCGCAAGGACCTCACGATCCTCGACATCTACCGGAATGCCGCGAGCGCCAAGATCGACGCGTCCGATTGGGTCGACTACTTGCATCTCGCGAAGTGGAACGGCCGCTGGGTGATCGTGAACGTGCTGTGGGAGCTGCATCCGCCGAAGACGCGCTAGTACCAGTTCTTCTCCCACGCGTACGGCCCTAGCTTCGTCAACAGTGTCGGCGGCAGCGCGCCCCGGCTCGCCGCCATCGCGTTCTGCCGCACGTGCGCCGGCCGCCGCATGCCCGGAATCACCGTCGAGACTTCGGGCGCCGAGAGGCAGAACCGGAGCGCCAGCTCCGGCAGCGTCTGCACCTGATCGTCCAGCACGCCCGCGAGCGCTTTGCCGCGGCGCTCCGCCTCGGCTTTGCGATCGCCCGCGAAGTACTCCGAGCGCCAGTCGCCGGGCGGAAACACGGTGTCGGCCTTGATCTGGCCGGTGAGCGCGCCTTCATCGAACGGCACGCGCCCGATGATGCCGAGCGGCTTCGTCTTGGCGAGGTGGAACAGCGCCTTCTCGGGCGAGCGATCATAGATGTTGTAGATCACCTGCGCGGTCTCGAAGATCGGATCGGTGAGGACACGCAGCGCCGTCTCCGGCGCATGGTCGTTGATCGAGACCCCCCAGTGCAGGACCTTCCCTTCTTCTTTAAGACGCTTGATCTGCCCCAACGAGGCCGGCCAATCGGGATCCTCGAGCCAGACGTCGTTCCACACATGCAGCTGCTGCACGGGCAGCGCTTCGACGCGCAGGTTCTTGAGCGAGTTCTCGGTACTGGACTGGATGTACTTGGCAGGGAAGACGTCGCCGAGCCTGTAGTCGGCGCGCCCCGGCCATTGGCGATTCATGGGCGGGATCTTCGTCGCCACGATGACGCGCTCGGCCCGGATGTCGTCCCTCAGCGTCTCACCGATGACGCGCTCGCTGTGCCCGTTGCCGTAGGCAAGCGCCGTGTCGAAGAACGTGATCCCCTGGTCGACGGCTTCGCGCAGCGCTTTGCGGCCTTCGGAATCGTCCACGCCGCGCCACATCTCGCCGCCGATACCCCAGCCGCCGAAGCCGATCTCCGAGACCTCGTATCCGGTCGCTCCCAGCATCCGCTGTTTCATCAAGACCCTCTCATTGGCCGGCTCGCCCAAACTGGCGTGAGTATTTCACAATGAACGAGCGAGCGTAGGGCTCGTTCAAGCTAAAAAAGCTGTCGGCGGAGCGTCCCTCGTTGAACACGACGAACAGCCCGTTGCCCGCGGTACTGAGCCAGCTGAAGCGCGCGTTAGCGGACCACGCCTGCACCTGGTTGCTGTATTGCACGAGGGTCTGGAACATGACGCGCGGAGTGAAGAAAAACGCGACCCGGGCATTGATCAGCTTGCGGATGAAGTCTCCCTCGACTAGGCGCACATCGTTGTACTCTGTGGTGAGGGATGTGTTGAAGAAGCTTCCACTGCGCGCCCCCACGGAGACCACGCCACCGGCCCGAGTCCCATCGTAGAACCCGCCGATGTCCGCGCGCAACGTCAGCCAGAACGGCGCGCTCGGGTTGGTTGCGAGGTCGAAGGCAAACGATGTGAAATCATACGAGCCCACGGGCAGCGTCACCCCGGGCGAGATCTCGAACGGCTGTTCCAGGCCCTGGTGCTCGATATTCATCTCGGGACCAAACCGGCCGCCGTTGGCGAGGTCGAACTCGGTGAGATCGAGGTGGAGCCGTCCTTCCTGCCAGAAACCGTTGAGCCGGTAGTAGCCGCGATAGCTGGCGTGCGGGAGCCACTCCTTGAGCCACTGAATGCCGGGGAAGCGCTGCTTCCACATCAGGCCGGCCTCGTAGTAGCGATAGCCACCGGTCCGATTGAGGAAACCCACCTGCGGATCGAACTCGGTTCCGACCTGGATGTACCGCGCGACGTTGCTCCAGCGCTGCGTTTCATACCCGAGTCGCGCGCTGTACGCGATGTCGTCAGCGGGCCCGGGCTTCGCAGATCCGGCGCCCCACCAATCCACGGTCCACGCGTCGCCCATGCCGATGCGGCCATCCACGCCGAAGACACGATTCCAGTCCTCGGCGACGTCCGTCGCCATGCGCTGCACGCCGATGACGCCGATGCGCGATCGAGTCGCGAGCTCGCGCCCCACCCGGAATACGGAATAGGACTGATCCTCGGTGAAGATCTGCAGGCCACCCACGGTCAGGCTGCTCAGCCGGCCCGTCACGCGGCCGCCGCCCACGATGGGCACGGGCTGGCCGAACGAGTCGATGCCGATGCGGCGGGTGAAGAACAGATCGACGGCTTGCGGCGTACCCGCGGAGAAGGTCCCGGCATTCTCGAGAAAGAACGGGCGCTTTTCCGGAAAGAACAGCGGGAAGCGCGTGAGGTTGGTGCGTTGCTCGTCGACCTCGACCTGCGCGAAGTCGGTGTTGTACGTGAGGTCGAGCGTGAGACTTTGCGTCAGCCCGACCTTCAGATCACCGCCCACCTCGCTGCGACTGTGTGCCTCGGGGTCGACCAGGTAGTCGCGTTCCCTCCCGGTGAGCGCGTACGGCGTGACATACCAGACGCGACGCGACGGCACCTGCACACCTTCGAGCGTCCCCGCATGCGAGATCTTCATGAGACTGAACTGGCGCGGGATGAAAGACCAGAACGCCTCTTCGCTCTTGCGCCGGATGCTGCGAACGAGATTCAGTCCCCAGGTCTGCGTCTCGCCGCCGCCAAACCGGAGCGTGGTAAAGGGAATCCGAAACTCGGCGTACCACCCAGCTGAGTCGACCGAGGTCGCAACGGTCCAGGTCCCGTCCCAGTTCACGTTGAACCCGCCCAGCGCACCGGCCATGGCCGACGTCTGTCCGGGGATCTGGATTCCGCCGCCGTCGCCCTCGTTTACGACCTGCGCGTCGTACTCGATCGCGGCCGGCGTGGTCGTGAACACGAAGCCGTTCTGCCGGTCGTGATACGTATCGAAGAGAATGCCGAAGTAGTCGCTCTTGGAGATGTCGCCGTCGCGCACCTGCGCGCCGGGGACGATAGCGGCGGGGTCCGTGTCGTAGAGCCAGGCTCCCACGTACACCGCGTCGCCGTCGGTAATGATGCGGACTTCGGTGCGCTCGGTGACCGGCTGCCCCTCATGCAGCTCGCGTTGGATAAACCCGGAGATTGCCTCTGCTTCGAGCCAGACAGAGTCAGTGAGGCGGCCGTCGATGACGGGTGCCTTCACGACTGATTTCGAGCGCGCGACGGATGCCGCGCGCCCCCCCCCGGCGAGAGAATCGGTGACCTGAGTGCCTAACAGACTGCCCGGCACACACACCAACAGGCCGAGCACCACGGTCGCGTGACGGGGGGAGCGCGCAACAGGCGCGGCGAGTGGCATGCATAATTATCACTCTCCGCGCCGGTTTGCGCAGTTATGTCGAACGCCAAGCGTAGGAGGAGCGGGCGGATTCGGTTACTAGACTTTGGGGCAAGAGAAACGGCGGCCATCGGCCGCCGTTTCGATTGCCCCTCCTGGGATCGAACCAGGACTCTCCTGATCCAGAGCGGATCCCCGAGAAATCGATTTTTCGACAACGCGTTATCACTCCGCGAGTTCGCGTCGGCCGTTGTCGGGAAGAAAAACCGAAATGTCGGGGGTTGTCGGGCCTAACACGGACAGAAACGATGACACCGAAGGTCTGTGGATTCTGGGTCAGGAGTGTTCTGCGTGGTCTCGTTCAATGAAGTCAGGCATTCTTAGAGGTCAAAGAACGCTCTCCTGATCTGTGGGCAGCAGAGCATTGCTGCGGTCGACGAAACGACGAAAGAACCCGCGGGATTGCTGCACTCCCGCGGGTTCGGTTTATCTACAACCTTCGGGTGCCATCGTTGCGCATGCGTTTCCGGGGCGATCGACGACCCGCGTCTTAGGTGCAATCGTCTTCTGACTGCGTACTTGTGGGGATTGCCGCAATCTCGTGGACGTGTGGAGGAGTGAGTGGCTAAGAAACCCCGACTCACGGTTGCACAACGCAAGCTCGTCAGCGAGCTCACCCAAATCGCTGATCTGTTCAATCTCAGCGTCCCTGCGATTCTCAACGAGGAGCCAGACTCGTGGACGCCTCGGCTTCGGATCGCCAAGGATCAGCTCGTTAGAAGCCAGGTCATCATGTGGTACACACTGGTGGACGAGTTCCTAAACGTTCGGCTCGCTCATTACTTCTTTGGTCGTAAAACGGGCTTTCACACGACTCTGGCGCACAAAACGCTTCCGATTGTTCAATTATCATATTCTTGAGGAGTTCAGTCTTCTGCAGAAACTGCGATTCGTCAAAGCGATCAAGCCCTTGCCCAAGGGTGTTGTTGCCGACATCGAGCGTCTCAACGCATTACGCAACGGCCTCGCGCACGCTTTTTTCCCTGAGAACCTCAAGAAAGTGAAGCCAGAGTGGAAGGGTCGGAGCATCCTAACTGTCGATGCTCTTCGTCAATTCGCTGACGACATGCAGGAGGTCTTTGACCAGTTCATCCCCGGGTAGTTCTGCTTTGGGATGGCCGCCGAAGAGGCGCCTGAAGCTGGCTGCGCCCGTATCTGTGGTAGCGTTCTATATTATGAAAACCACAGCCATTATGAAAACCACAGCCCGGCGCCGCAGCTTACTCGCTATCACCTAAGGCACCAGTCTCGTGGAGACGAAGTGAGCGGACCGCTTCCGCAGTCTCTGTTCTCGCTCGGGCCCGACGAAGCGTCCAACGCCTACCTCTCATGGGGCTTTGATGCATGGGAGTCTTACATCTCTGGGTACCGCGACGCTGCTCGTTCGCTGGTTAGGGATCTCGAGTCACTGGTCCCCGAATGGGCCTTCTACCCGATTGCTTTCCTCTATCGACATTGTCTCGAGCTTCAGCTCAAGTCGCTCATCGTTAACACCAATCAGTTTCTCGGTTTGTCGGCGGCTCAGCCTCACGGACATGACCTAAAGCAGCTTTGGACCGATGCT
>Ga0137323_1000353_pt1 | contig 13269 bp, 9 predicted proteins | sample EasRivERMZT423_2_FD_102285 | JGI IMG/M metagenome (GOLD analysis project Ga0137323, IMG submission 102285) | Soil microbial communities from meander-bound floodplain in the East River, Colorado, USA - East River MetaG ERMZT423_2 | ecosystem: Environmental > Terrestrial > Soil > Floodplain ... | reverse complement strand
CGCCCGTCGAGTCTGCGCCCCGAGCACCGGGTAAGCTAAGCTTCCTAGACCGAGCGACCGACGCCGTGCTGGCCGTCCCGCGCGGCGTTGAAGCAGCGATCCAGGACACCTACGGCTTGGCCGACGCTATAGTCGGGGACGCCCTACCGGACTACGACGAGCGCGTCTTCGGCACATCTCGGACGGCCCTCGGCGGCTTCATGGAAGGCGCGGTCAACTTCGCCACCGGCTTCGTACCGATCGGCGGCGCCTTGAAGTTCGCCTCCACCGCTGGCAAGCTCGGGCGAGCGGCCAAGCTGTTCGCCACCCCGGTACGCCGTGGCCTGATCGCCGGAGCTCTCACCGACCTCACCGTCTTCGACGGCCACGAGGAGCGCTTGTCCAACCTGATCCAGAACATCCCGATCCTGGCCAACCCGGTCACCGACATCCTCGCCGCCGACGAGGACGAGTCGGAGCTGCGCGGCCGTCTGGAGCAGGTACTAGAAGGGCTCGGGGCGGGGTACATGATCGACACGATCTTCCGAGGGGTCAAGGCCGTCGCCGCGGGGCGCAAGGCGCGCAAGGCCGCCCTGGACGCGGGCAAGGGAGCCGAGGAAGCCGCCAGCGCCGCGGTAAAGGCCCTCAAGGCCGAGCTGCCCGACGAGGAAGCCCGGCAGCTCCTGAACACTGCCAAGGACGAGGACGTGGCCCGCGGCCTAGAACCAGAGCCCGAGGACTCGTGGTTGAACGGTCCCGAGACGGACGCCTTGCAATCCGCGGCCGAGCACGCGGACCCTGCCGTTGCGCCGCCCCCGCCTAGCAAGCCGACCGTGCCACCCGAGCTGCGGCCCGAGACCGCGACGACGTCCGCCGCCTCCGAGGCCGACTTGCTGGTGGGCTTGGGAGTCGACCAGGCGAAAGTCAATGACTTCCTGGTCGGCATCGCCGAGCGGCGAGAGGCTGGGATGAAGGCTAAACTCAACCCCCGCGACCTGTCGACGGCCTCGCTGATCGCGAACGAGCTGGAAGCGACCGACCTCAACTTGAGTCACTGGGGTGGCCCGCTGTCGGGCTTGCAGGCTGTTCGCGTCATGGAGGGGCTTGCCGAGCACGCCGCCAAAGCCGACATCGCCAACCTAAAGAAACAAGGCTTCCTCAAGCAGGGTCTGGACGAGCGCGCGGAGAAGACCCTAGCGGAGCTGGCTGACATCGCGCACGCCTCCCCAGAAGAACTTGGTAACCAACTCCTACGCTCGATCAAGGAGACGGGCGACCCGGTCGACCAACTGATCCGCGCTAACGCCCGCGCCGAGATGTTCCGTGGAGCGATGAATGCCTACAGCAAGCAAGCAGGCAAGCTGGCAGACGTCATCCTGCGCGGCGAGGGTAGCGATAAAGACATGGTGCGATTCGCCGAGGTCGTCGGTTTCCTGAAAGAGCTGATCCCGGCTATTCGCGGCCTACGCACCGAGACGGGACGGGCGTTGCGGACGTTGGGGACTAAGCCACTCGACCTGCCGCGTAACTGGACCGATGAGTTGGACACGGTCGGAGGTCGTAACGTGATGCTGCGTACAGCAAAACTGTTCAAGGAAGCCTTGGACGGCTCCGGTGCCGCCGGGGTTACCAAGCTGCTCAAGCAGAAAGGCTTCTGGGGTTGGACTCACGAGTACCGATACTTCGCCATGCTGTCGGGTGCGAAGACGCCCGTGATGACCCTGTTGTCAAACTTAGCCAGCACGGTCTACCGCCCGTTCGAGCTAATGCTGGGCGGCGCCTTGAGTGCGAGGTCAGACGTCGTCGCGGACGCCTTCCGGGAGATCACGGGACTCGCCTACTTCGCTCCGGAGTCCTTCAAGGCCGGCAAGATCGTGGCCATGGGCGGCGACCACATCCTAGAGCCGGGCTCGCGTACCCTAGGTGAGCTGTCCACGAACGCGGAGCGTCGGGCCCTGTACCAGGTCGAGCCGGAGGACTCGGTGATAGCGACCGGTGCTAAACACCTATCTCGACTGTTCTCGATACCCGGCAACCTTCTCGGCGGCGTCGACGAGATGGCCAAGCAGATGACCTACCGGACCTCCGCGCGGGCTATGCTCATGCGAGAGGCGTCCAAGCGTGGCCTGGACCCGGAGGCGATGTCGAAGTTCGTCGCGGACAACATGGAGCTCCTCGTCGACCAAGGGCAAGCCTTGTCGACCAAGAACGTCCTAGACCGCGGTTTGCTGGCCGCCCGGCAGCGCGGCATAACCGACCCGCGCTCGGCTTCAGACTTTGCGCAGAAGTGGGCCGGCAGTAAGATCGAAGCCGGCGAGATCAGCTTCTCCGCGCTCTCCGCCCTGGGCGGCAGCGCCATGAAGTACGCTAACGAGGTGGCCGCCACGACCCCCCTTCGGCCAGGAAGCTTCTCTGCCCGCCTAAACTCGATGGCACTCAACCACCCGACATTCCGGTTGATCATGCCCTTCATCAGAACGTCCGTCAACCTTACGACGTCTGCGGCGCAACGCCTGGACCTCCCGGGCGTGGCGAAGGTCATGGCGCTCAAGATGGCTCCCGAGCGCTTCGCCTCCCTCCGCAACAGCCAAAGTCGCTTCGTGCAGGACATGTTGTCCGGGGATGTCAGGCGCTCCGCCGAAGCGAAGGGGCGGATCGCGGCCGGCATCGGGGCACTCGCCACCACCTACGTCGCCGCCTCGTGCGGCCGCCTCACAGGCGCCGGCCCGCGCGACCTCGAACAGCGACGCTTGCTGGAGAACGCCGGGTGGCAACCGTACTCGATCCGGGTCGGTGAAAAGTACCTCAGCTATGCCCGCTTCGACCCGTTCGCTATGGTGTTGGGCTTAGCGGCGGACATGGTCGACGGAGCACGGTACGCGGAGGAGGACGACCAATCCGAGCTAGAAACAGTAACGTATGGTTTGCTGGCCGCGGTCGCTAACAACTTCGCCAGCAAGACCTACATGCAGGGACTGTCTGAGACGATGCAGATGCTGACGAGCGCTGGGGATGACGAGAAGATCGTACAACGCTACGTCCAGCGGATGGCCGCCAGCTTCGTCCCCAACATCCTCAAGCAGGGCCTGGTGGACCCCACCGACCCCGTTATGAGGGATGTGCGCGGTCTGTGGGACGCCCTCCAAGCTAAACTGCCGGGGTTGAGCGACAACCTCGAACCGTACCGCAACCTGTTGGGGGAGCCGATCTTGCGCCCCCAATCACTTGGGGCTACGCCTGACCAAGCCTTCGCGGTCGCCAACGCGGTGCTGCCCGTCTCCTACCGGCAGGTCAGCAACGACCCAATCAACCGAGAGCTGGCCCAACTCAGCTACGGCTTCAGTCCGCCTAAGCGCATCAAGGACGGTCTAGAGCTCACCAACATTCGCTCGAAGCGCACCGGACAGAGCGCCTTCGACCGCTGGGGGGAGCTGCACGGCAGTGTCAAGGTCGGAGGCAAGTCGATCCGGTCCGCCCTCACCGACCTCCTCAAGTCGCCCTACTATCAGTCGCTAAGCCCGGTAAGTAATGCCGACGCTGAGTCGCCTCGCGTGTCACTCGTACGAGGCGTCATCTCGCGTTACCGCCTCGCCGCGTGGCGACAGGTCCTGCAAGAGTTCCCGGCGATCCGGCAGCACCAGCAGGAAGTCACGAGGAAGCAAAGACTCCAGCAACTCACGGGCAAGCCACAGTCCCGCAGCCTTCTCGGCCGATCCCTCGCTAACCCCTTTGAGGCCTTGACCGGCCAGTAAACACATGGCTCTCTCTCGCGTCGCCTACACCGCAGCCCCGGCGCAGACGGTGTTCGCAATAACTTTCCCGTCCCTATCCAGCGACCACATTCACGTCTTCGTCGACGAGGTGGAGCTGACGCAGCCGACTGAGTTCACGGTCAACTCTGCGAGAACGCAGGTCACCTTGGTCACCCCCGCGACGGGCGGCGAGTACGTCGAGATCAAGCGGGTCACCCCGACCGATCCGATCGTGGACTGGATCGAGGGGTCGAGCATCTTGGCCGAGGACCTGGACACCATGTACCTCCAGCTCGTCTACCAGCACGAGGAGACCCAGGACGACTCGGCAGAGAGCTTGCAGCTCCTGGACGACGGTAGTGGTAACTGGGACGCGGAAGGTAATCGGATCACCAACGTCGCGGACGCGGTCGACCAGCAGGATGCGACAACGCTGGCGCAACTACAGGCGGCTGCCATCGTGGCCGGAAACCTGCCGCCGGTGACCGGGGCGGACAACGACAAGTTCATCCAGGTCAAGGCGGGCGCGTGGGTCACCCGGACGCCCGCTCAGGTCGAGGCGGACATCGGCGTAGACACCTTGCAGACGCAGATGGCTGCGGCGCAGGCGGCGATCACCGCGCTCCAGGCGGGCCGTCCGATGATTCGCGCCAACGTCACTGCCACGGTGGTGCAGTTCAGCGCGTCGGGCACCTGGTACGAGAGCGCCGGGACCCGACTAGACTTCGCCGCCGGCACGGTGATCGAACACAACAACGCGACCCCGCACTATACCCTCGGTACGGACACGATCACGCTTGAAGAGGACGGCACCTACCTGCTAACCGTCAACGTCAGCTTCGTCAGCGCCGACGCGGGACCGCTGGTCACAGAGCTCCTGTGGCGGCTGACCGACGGCACGGACGGTCCGGCCCAGGTGTCATACTACAACGGCGCGTTGGCCACTTTGGCTACCAACGACGCACCGCCACACGAGCCCCGGTACAGCGAGACGGCCGTGCTGAAGGTCGTGGTCAGCGGGACGCCTAAAGTGCTGGTCCTGCGCGCTAAGGTCAACCAAGCTGCCGAGCCGATCGACGTCGAAGCGCAGACCTTCGTCCTGGTGGAGCAACTCGCATGAACGAAGAGACGGAGATCATTCGAGCCCTCGGACGCTTGGAGGCCAAGGTGGATAGCCTGATGTTGTTCCAAGCGGACATACAACACCGGGTTGGCAGCTTAGAGCGGGCCTGGTCGAAAGTCTTAGGCGCTGCGGCCGTCGTTGCGGCGCTGTCCTCATACATCATGACCAAGATTGGAGTCAAACCGTGAGTCAAGAACCCGACGACGCTGACCAGATGGAAGCATCCCGGCAGCACCTTATCCGGCTGCACAAGGCCATCTGCGAGAAGCTGGCCAACAAGGCCGAGCTGGACTCCCTGACGCCTGCGGAGCTCAAGGAAGCACGCCAGATGCTCGCCGACAACCGTATCCGCACCGACGCCCCCGGCTTCAGTCGCGCACGCGGCCCGACGTTGGTTGATGGCCTGCCCTTCCGCCAACCCGACGAGGAAGGTGGCGAAGAGTACCGTGAGGCGGTCGGGCTGTAGCGCGTGGTCTCTTACCGAGCCCTCATCGACCGCTACCCCGAGACCGCGGCGTTCGACGGCGACCTGCGCAACCTGGTCTACCGAGCCTGGCAGATCCTCGGCCTCCCCGAGCCGACCGATATTCAGTACGACGTAGCGCAGTTCCTCCAACGCGGTCCCGACATGAGCCGTTGGCCGCACGAAGCGCCTAACAACCGCGTCATGGTCCAAGGCTTCCGCGGGTTGGCCAAGTCGACCCTGACTTCCACGCTCATCTGTTGGGAGTGGTTGTGCGACATCGATGCGCCTGTGCTGTCCGTTAGCGCTACGTACGACGATGCGGCGACGATGTCGCAGCTCGTGCTGGCCCTGCTCGACGGCGTACCGGAGCTCAGGCACCTGGCCCCATCCCGGGAGCAGCGCTCGTCCGTGAAAGCTTTCGACGTAGCTGGCCGACACCCCAGCAAGGCGCCCAGCCTGAAGTCTGTCGGCGTATCGGGCGGACTGGTCGGCAGTCGCGGCAAGATGATCGTAGCGGACGACCTGGAGACAGAGTCCAAAGCCTACACTCAAGGCGGTCGGGACCGCATCGAGGCCGCCAGGAAGCAGCTAGACTCGATCGTGCTGCCGGGCGGGCGCCTAGTCCTCCTCGGCACCCCTCAGACCGAGCTGTCGGTCTACGTGGACCTACCTAAGAAGGGCTTCAGCGTCCGCGTCTGGCCGGCGCGGTATCCACCCCTCGACCAGATAAACCGCTACGCCTCAGGCGAGCTAGCCCCGACCGCGGCGGCGCCTAGCGTTGAAGGCGGCGCGCAAGACCGCCGCACGGCTCCCCCCGGTGACGATCGGCTCCCCCGCGGGGGCACTGCTCTTGGTGAGGACGTCCCCGCCAGCCGCGACCTGGTCAACCCTGCCGGGCAACCTCTCGGTCTTGACAGCCTCGGTAGCCCGCTCCTCGGCGAGGGTCTCGTAGTAGTCCCGCCCGAGCCGTTCCAGTCGGGCTGCCGGCGTCTGGCTCCCCTGATCTTGCAGCGCCTGTTGGACGACCCCAGCCTCGCCGGAGGCAGCCTCAGCGCCCGCTTCCCCGGTCAGCCGACCGAGCCCGGCCGGTTCAACGACGACGACCTGCTCCGCCGCGAGCTCAGCATCGGGGCCAGCACCTTTGCCCTGCAATTCTTGCTGGACACGACGCTCAGCGACGCGGACCGTTACCCTCTGAAGCTTGCCGACCTTGTGGTGATGGACCTCGACCTGGAGACTGCCCCCGACAAGGTGTCCTGGGGCGGAGGACCAGACCTCGAAATCCGTGACCTGCCCCTCACCGGCCTGGAAGGAGACCGTTACCATCGGCCGGCAGCCATCTCGGCGGAGCGCAGCCCCTACCAGGAGTCGGTCCTCTACGTCGACCCCGCGGGGCGCGGCCAGGATGAGCTGGCCTTTGCTGTCGTCAAGCACCTCCACGGTCGCTTGTACCTGTCCGACTGCCAAGGTTTCTCCGGGGGCTATCAGGGTGACGCGCTGAAGCGCATCGCGGAGACGGCTAAGGTCCATAAGGCTAACCGGGTGCTGGTAGAGACTAACTTCGGGGACGGGATGTTCGAGGAGCTACTGCGGCCGGTGATGATGGCGATATACCCCTGCACCGTCGAAGGGATACACAGCGTCGGGCAGAAGGAGCTCCGGATCATCGACGTGCTGGAGCCCGTCATGAACCAGCACCGGCTCGTGGTAGACAGGGGTCTTATCCTCAGGGACCAGAAGTACGACCCGGCCAGGGGGGACAAGGGGCACCTGTACCAACTGTTCTACCAGATGACCCGGCTGACCCGAGAGCGCGGGGCGCTGGCTCACGATGACCGGATCGAGGCCGTGGCCGGCGCGGTAGGTTGGTTCAGTGAACGCATGCGGCAGGACGAGGTCAAGGCCGCCGTCCAGGGGAAGGCCAGGCGGTACGAGCGCGAGGCCCGAGCTTGGTTGGCCAAGGCTGTCTTCGGCGGCAAGGAGGGGAAACCGAACACCCTGGAAGCGGTGGTCGGGAAACGACGTCCGGGACCCAGCCGGAAGCGAGTCAAGCCGGGCCGGCGCCGATAGGCGCTGAACCAGCTCTACGATGCCGTAGACCACCGCGTCGACGACCACGATCACGATGACCCACGAGGCCACGCACAGGAGCAGCCAGACGAGTAGGGAACGTAGGCGGTTCGATGACATAGTAGGCTCCTTAGTCGAATGACATAATATGTCGTTCGACGACATAAATCAGTACTCGATGCCTTGGGTGACCGGCCGGCTCTTACCGTCCGGGGTGCGAATCACAGCCCCCCCGGTGCAGCCCTTGATGACCACGTTCTTCATGTCCTTGCCAATCTCGATCACCCCGCGGGGGAAGTGTGCCCGCGTGATCAAAGCCCCAGCCCCGCTCATCAGGTAAACCAGGGCCCGGTCGGGCTCCGCATAGTCGAAGACTCCGCCGTGAATCTCCAAGGTCGGCGCCTTACCCCGCATGAGTAAGGCCCGCATGTGTTGGTCCGAGCTCATCCCGTTGTCCAGTCCGCGGGTCACCTGGCAGTTCTCCAGCAAGTAGTGACCCGCCTCCCGATACAAAGCGAAGGCATAGGACGGCCGGTCCCCGTATGGCTGCCCACACTCGCGGGCCCAGCAGCGGCGCCAGGTGACGTCCTTCATCTGGCTGCGGTCGTAGCCCGTCGGCCACATATTGGCGCCGCTGGACGTGAACTCGCGGTCCTCAATCTGCCATCCCTGCGAGCCGGCCTCGGACGTGCAGTCGACGAACTCGTAGCCGCCGGGTATCTCCCAGTAGAAGGCGTGCTCGTTGTGAGCCGTGGCGTAAACCCGGTCGGCGCGACCAGACATGATGCCGATGCAGTGGGCGCCCCACTTGTTTCCGGGGTGGGTGTTGCCGTTGATGAAGCAGTCCTTGAAGGTCAGGTTCGTGTGACCAACTCCGGCCGGCATCGTCTGGAAGACCATCGTGTAGGACGACGAGAAGGTCGTGTTCTGGAAGGCTTGCCCATCTGAGGCTCCCTTGACCTGGAAGTTCTTGGTCAGGACGGTCTGGGAGGCCAGGGGGGACGGAGAGGACAGATAGATGGTCATAGCGTAAGCTTACTCAAGCTTCCTGGGGTTGTCAAGGTCCATCTTGGCAAGCTTCCTGGGGTTGTCAAGGTCCATCTTGGCAAGCTTCCTGGGGTTGTCAAGGTCCATCTTGGCAAGCTTCCTGGGGTTGTCAAGGGCCATCTTGGTCAGCACCTTGGCGGCCGCCTCGTAGCGGACCTTGAAGCCCTCCAGGTTAGCGACCGCCCGGCGATGAGCCTTTACCAAGGCGGCGAGTGAGCCGCCCGCCTTGGACCGGCGCTGGCGTAGGGTCACTTTTTTCAGCACCCAAGCCAGGGCGTTGTCGAGCTCAACGAAGTAGGCCACCGGGATCGGTCGGCCCTTCTTAGGCGCTCGGTAGACGACGACGGCATGCTCATCCCAGCCTAGGAAGAATTGACCAACCAGGGGGATGCCCGGCGGCGGTAGCTTGGGGTCTTCAGGTTCAGGCGGTAACATCACTCCAAAATACTCGGGTCAACCCGAGGTGTCAAGGGTCGCTCCTAAAACAGCCTTTTTGACCCCATTGGCGACCCCGCCAGAGGGGGGTACCTACGCTAGGATCAACGCAGCGGAGGGGGGCCTGTACTCCCCTACCGACCCCCCCTGTCCGCGTGCATCCTAGCGAGTTATAGCTAATTTAGGGAAATTTTGTCCATACCTAAACTAACCGGCTTGGTGGCCTGTCCATGAAGCAGCACCCCGACAGGCCCCCAACCACTGAGCTCAACAGCTCGCCGGCCTTGTCGGGGACCTGCTGCCCCCTACCTCGTCACCCGTCCATGAAGGGGCCCCCTACTAATTGCAACCTTAGTTACTCCCGCTCAGTCTTTACTAGTCTTTATCTAGCAATCTAGTAGCTACCTTGGTTACCTAAGGCTACCTAGTGCTACTGAAGAACATCACCTACAGCTAGACAAGGCTACCTAAGGCTACCAAGTAGCCCTCTCGGTCGCGTCCTAGCCGCCCCCCCGCCCCGAGCCGAGGTCACTACTAGGGCGGGCACTTCGGCACCCTAGTTCCAAGCTAGCGGGGGACCGTGAGCGGCACCGCCGCGAACCCAACATTTACCCCGTGTAAAGATTCCGTAAAGGTGCACATGCGCTTCCCCCTGCTCCTGCGCGTCGGCTCCCGGTTGATCAAGGTTCGCCTGAAGGAGCCCTCGGCCAACACCGGCAAGAACCGGGAGCTGGTCGGGGAGTTCGCTCACACGGACGCTGGCTACGAGATCAGGGTAGCACCTGGCCTGTGCCGCCGAGAGCGTAGCCTGGTGCTGCTGCATGAGCTACTGCACGCCGTGTCTGACCTAGGAGGTAGCCCCCTAAGCGAGCGGCAAGTTCTAGCTTTAGAGAACGGGCTGGGCGCCTTTGCCGTGGATCACCCGGATGTTTGGAAATCCTTCTCAAAACCTTGAACTGATCATGTCTCAAATTCGATCGCGTCCCATGGACGGTGGCGCTGCTAGCGAGCGCCGTCGTCAACACAACCTCGGTATCCCTACCCCTACGCCTACCGCGGCTGGCGGTAGGGCGGGTGAGAGCAAGAACCGCTCCGCTACTAACCAGCGCAACAAGAACCGCCCTAGCGGTCGAGGTAACCGGTGAGCCGCGACCTCCAGATGGTCCCGGCCTGCCAGACCTACGCAGGTACTAGGGACCTTCAAGTTGTCGCTGGTCACTTCTGCTCTTGCCCTTGATCAATCTCCTTACCTGCGAGCACGCTTAGATGTCTGACCTTTTCAATAGCCACGATTGCGACCCCGGCGTCGGCGGCGGCGTAGCTGGCACTGCGGTTACCTCGGTCGGCGAGCAGCAGTACGAAGTGTTGACCGCAGACGGCGCAGGCGGAGCAAGTTGGGAGTTCGTCGAGGGGGTCAACGTCAAGTCGACCGGCGAGCTAATTGGTCTCGTCCTTACCACGGACGGCCTAGGCAGCGCCTCGTGGCAATCCCCGGGCGCAGGGTTCTCCGGCGAGGGCGATGACCTGCTAAGCACAGGCGAGCCGATCAACCAGATCCTAGTCAGCGACGGCGCCGACGGCGTCACCTGGGAGGACTACTCGACGTTCTTCCAAGCCGAGTTCGCTGTCAGCGACCTCGCCAACCTGGGTACCAAGGAAGCCGACGACCTAGACGCTACCGGCATCGCTGCTGGTCAACTCCTGCGCGCTGACGGTGCTAACGGTACAGCCTGGTTCGACCCGACCGCGGGCGACCCGTTCACTCAGTACCTGCTAGAGTCAGCGTTCAACGCTACGTTCGACGCGCGCATCGCGGTCACCGACGCAGCTAACCTGACCTCTGGTGTTGCTACAGACAACTTCGTCCTGACCGCGGACGGCGCAGGCGGCGCCGCGTGGGAAAGCCTGAACTCCGGCGTGGTCGATCACGGCTTGCTGGGCGGCCTCGGTGATGACGACCACACGCAATATCACACGGACGCGCGAGCCCTAACTTGGCTCATGGGGTCCTCAGGTCTCCGCGGTTTCACCACGACCAACGTCTGGTTGGGACAGGCAGCGGGCGCTTCGGTCATCGCTGGCGGTGGACTCAACAACACCCTGATCGGTCATAACTCTGGCGACTCGATCAGCACGGGTGGGCAGAACGTCGGTCTCGGGCGGTTCACACTTGACGACCTGACTACTGGCTCCAACAACATCGCGGTCGGTGACGGCGCACTCACCTCGCTCCTCACGGCCAGCGGTCTCGTCGCCATCGGCACTAACAGCCAATCCCTGAACCAAGCCGCTACGGGTTGCGTCTCGCTTGGTAACGCGACGCTCGGGGCGATCATCACCGGTGCGCTCAACAGCACCGCGGTCGGTCATAATGCGCTGACGTTGATGACCGCTGGACCGAACTCGGCCGTCGGCTTCGAGGCCGGCGACGCAGTTACCACAGGTGTTAGGAACTCGTACTTCGGCTCAGCGGCGGGCGGGGCTAACCAGACAGGCAACGACTGCACCTACGTCGGCGACAACGCGGGCTTGCTAGCCACAGGTTCGCAGAACTCGCTCTTCGGCTCAGGCGCAGGCGATGCGATGACGACGGGGGCGCGTAACGCCGCCTTCGGTTACAACGCGCTCGGCACCATGGCGGCCAGCGGCAGCGACACCACGGCCATCGGCGCCAACGCGCTGGCCTTGGCTAACGGCAACACGGTAAACACCGCGGTCGGTTCGTCCGCGTTGGCGGGTGTCACCACGGGTACGCAGCACACGGCGGTGGGGTTCGAGGCGCTGCTGACGATCTCTACCAACAGCAGCTCGACGGCTTTCGGCTACCAGGCTGGACGCCTCTACACCGGCTCGACGCCCGGCCTGACCGCGATTGGTTTCCAGGCCGGCACGGCCGTCAGCACCGGCGTTGCGAACACGTTGGTCGGCTCGAACGCGGGCGACGCTTTGACCACCGGTAACTCCTGCGTCGCCCTCGGTGCGGACGCGCTAGGTGCGAGCACGGGAGCCGTCAGTGCGGTTGCTATCGGTCGAGGTGCCTTGGCAGGTGCCCTCTCCGGTACGGGTGCCGTTGCTGTCGGTCGAGACGCGCTCAGCGCGCTCACCAGCGGTAACTTCTGCACCGCCGTCGGTCTCGATGCTGGTTCGTCGATCACCACCAGCAGCAACCTCTCTGCTTTCGGCTATCGCGCGTTGCGCAACGCCACCGGCGCTAATAACACGGCCGTTGGTACGGACTGCGGCTTGGCGGTTACTAGCGGTGCGCGACAGACGGCCATGGGGGCCTTTGCCCTCACCACGGCGGTCAGCTCCGTTGACTGCACCGCGATCGGCTACAACGCCCTTGGTCTGTGCACGGTCTCGGAGAACACCGCTGTCGGGTCTGGCGCGGCGGACGCGATCAGTACGGCCACGGGAATCACAGCTATCGGGTTCAACGCTCTAGGCACCAACACGACCTCGGTGAACCAGACGGCCTGTGGGTACTTGTCCTTGGCCAACTCGACTGGCGCCGGTAATACCGCCTTCGGCGATTTGTCGGGCCAAGCGGTTACCGGCGGGCAGTTGAACACCCTGCTCGGCTCTAGCGCGGGTAACAGCGTGCTCGGCAGCAACAACGTGGCAGTCGGCTACCGGGCGTTGGACGCTGGTACGGGTAGCTTGGCAGATGAGAACGTGGCGGTCGGCGCGGACTGCGGTACGAACATCACGACCGGCGACGGTAACACGTTGGTCGGGTTCACCGCGGGCGATGGCATCACGACCGGCAGCAACAACACGATCATCGGCGACTTCGCCGGCACGGCGGCGATGGCCAACGAGGTCGTAATCGCGGACGGAGCCGGTAACGTTCGGTTCCGTTGGGACGGCACGGACATCATCTTGCTTGGGGTCCGTTCTGGCGCGGGTTCGGCGCCCGGCGCCACCTCGGGCTCAATCTGGTACGACACGACGGGCGGTTTGAACACGCTCAAGTACGTTCCGTAAGGTATACTGGGAGTATGAGTTCTAAATCGAAGCGTGGACCTAACCCCCAGAAGCAGCTCGTGAAGGGTAGCCAAGCCCTGGCACCTAAGCCGACCCCTCCGCCGCCTGGGACTCCTCTCGATCCCGTCCCGGTTCCCCGGGCGTTCTTGCAAGCGCTCCTGTCGTACCTGGACAGCCGGCCCCGGGCTGAGGTGAACCGTGGTGCGACCTCCTTGGAGATCCTGCTCAACCAGGTCGTGAAGGAGCCTGCGAAGCCGGAGAAGCCGGCCAAGAAGACTAAGGCCGAGCCTGCCGAGGAGCTGGTCGCGGAGACGGCGTCGTGAACCTACCGATCGTCCCTGACGGCTCTGGTACGGTCCCCGGCGCACCCGGCGTAACCGAGGAGCGTCTGCTTGGTTGGCTCATGGCCT
>Ga0137323_1000348_pt1 | contig 13320 bp, 14 predicted proteins | sample EasRivERMZT423_2_FD_102285 | JGI IMG/M metagenome (GOLD analysis project Ga0137323, IMG submission 102285) | Soil microbial communities from meander-bound floodplain in the East River, Colorado, USA - East River MetaG ERMZT423_2 | ecosystem: Environmental > Terrestrial > Soil > Floodplain ... | reverse complement strand
TCATCACCGAACAAGGCGTGTTCATCGGTACACCGGCCTACATGAGCCCAGAGCAGGCCGACCTTTCTGCCCAAGACATCGACACCCGCACCGACGTTTATGCGCTGGGCGTGCTTCTCTACGAGTTGCTGACCGGGACCACACCTTTTGATTCGAAAGAACTGTTGAAGGCGGGACTCGATCAGATTCGCCACGTTATCACCACCGAAGAACCGGTTCGTCCCTCGACGAGGTTGAAGACGCTGGTGGCCACAGATCTGACAAGTATCTCCCAGCATCAGCGAGCCGATCCTTCAAAGCTGATCAGCGATGTTCGCGGCGACCTGGATTGGATCGTGATGAAGGCACTGGAGAAAGACCGCGCGCGACGATATTGCACGGCCAACGGGTTGGCGATGGACGTGCAGCGCTATCTGTCGGGTGAGGCGATTTTGGCGCGGCCTCCAAGTAAGGTTTACAAACTGCAAAAGACGGTGCAGCGCAACAAGCTGCTTTTCGCCAGCGCGAGTGTCATCGCGCTGCTCATCGTCGGGAGCTTGATCGTGGTTTCAACCTCGCTGGCGAAAGAACGCCGGTCGCGGCGCGAGGCGGAAACAGCATCGGCCAAGAGCCGGCAAGTCACGAGATTTCTCGAAGACATGCTTCAAGGCGTCGAGCCGGCCGCCGCTCTGGGCCAGGACACGAGAATGTTGCGAGGGATTGTCGATCGAACCGCCGAACGCATCGGCAAGGAGATGACCAATCAGCCCGCGATTGAAGCTGAGTTGCGCAGTCTCATCGGCCGGCTCTATTTCGAAATTGGGAATTATGACGGCGCGGAAAAAATGCATCGGGCAGCGCTGGCTTTTTACAGAAAGCAGTACGGGCCGAAGAGCCAAGAGACCGCAGCGGGGCTAAACGATCTCGGCGTTGTTCTGTCGAAGCAAAGCAACTTAACGGAAGCCGAGCGTGCCCATCAAGAGGCGCTCGGCATTCGGCGCGCGCTCTTCGGCAACGAACACGAGGACGTGGCGACCTCACTCAATAATCTTGCGACCGTTTATCGTCAGCAGCGAAAGCTTGATGAGGCTGAAAAGCTGATTCGAGAAGGCTTGGCGATCAGGGAAAAATTATTCGGCAACGAACATTTGGAGGTCGCGGATTCCTTGCACAACTTGAGCCTCGTTCTGGGCGATCAACGCAAGGGAGATGAGTCGGAAGCGAGGGCACGAGAAGTTTTAGCGATGCGACGCCGTCTCCTCGGAGACGAGCACCCGCTGGTAGCAGTAGCCCTTCTTGATGTGGCCTCCGCTTTGGGTTCTGTGGGCAAGTTGGACGAGGCGGAATCATTGCAAGAAGAAGCTTTCACCATGCAACGAAAGCTCCTGGGTGACGAACATCCCGATGTCTCAACATCTTTATCAGCGTTGGGCGAGCTCATGAGAAAGCAGGGAAACCTGAAAGAGGCTCGGATGGTTTCAAGCGCGGCCATCACGATACAACGCAAGATGTTCGGCGAAAATAGTCCAGAAGTGCTGAGGTCGCTGCGAAACCTCGCTTCGACTTTTGAAGACCAAAGAAAACCGGAGGAAGCAGAAGCCATCTACCGTGAAGTTTTGGCCGGCTGGCGCAAACGCGGAGAAAGCGAGGGTCCGCAAGGTTTGTATGCCTTGGAAAGCATCGCGCGCGTCCTCATGAAGCAAAAAAAATCCGGCGAAGCAGAACAATTGCTGGATGAGGCATTGACTCCTGCACTCGTTCAGAAGCCATCGAGTGCGAAACTGCTTGACCAAAGAGTGAAGCTCAAAACATGTCGCGGCCAATGGAAGCAGGCCGCCGGCGATGCTGCTCTCGTATTCGAATATCGGCCGACTGACCACACGCGTTATCCGGTTCTCGCTGCGTTGTTGATCAAAACGCAAAACCACGCCGCTTACGAAAAGCTGCGCACGAAGCTTCTCCTTGCGTGGTCGGAGACGAATAACTACTACGTTGCTGATCAGGTGGCCAAGGCCTGTCTTTTTCTTCCGTACTCCGAAGCGGATTCCAAACTCATCAACCACCTCGCCGATCTGCCAGTCACAAGTGGAACTGAAAATGAAGCGGCCATACCGTACTTCCAAAACCTCAAGGCTCTTTCCGAATATCGGCAGGGGCATTACTCCGACGCCATCGATTGGGGTCAAAAGGCGCTGAGCTGGCCGCGCAATCCTGTGCATCCCTACGCATCTGCGATCCTCGCGATGGCTTACTGGAAGCTGGCGAAAAAAGAAGAGGCGCGGGCCATGTTAGCGCAAGGAGATTTGTTGGCGCCGCGAGAGATGCCACCGAGCGTTGCCGAAAATCCGGGAGATTCGTGGCTGGCCTGGCTTTATGCGCGGATTCAACTCGACGAAGCGAGTGCACTCATCCATCCCGCATCAGCGGCTGATAACAACTCGACCCCGCCTTAAGGAGACGTTCGAACCCATCAACCAAAGAGTCCTGCTCGGCGCAGTTGCACCGAACAATCGATTCATAATGAAATTACTACTCTTTCCACTCTTGCTCGCCGCGGTTTGTGCCATCGATATCGCCGCCGCAGAGTCCGAAACGGTCCTGCCTTCGCGCGAATTCATCGAATGGTGTGATATCTGGATTTCCCACGCGAACGAAACTAAACTTCCACGGGTGTTGCTTATCGGCGATTCCATCGCGCGCGACTATTATCCTGAAGTTGAAAGACGCCTAGCCGGCAAAGCGTTCGTTGCGCGTCTTGCCACATCTCGCTTCATTGCGGATCCCGTCTTACTGAAGGAAATCGAATTGGTTCTGGACCAGGCAAAGTTCGACGTCATCCATTTCAACAACGGCATGCACGGTTGGCAGCACAGTGATGCGGAGTACCGGCAGGCGTTCCCAAAATTTCTCGAAACAATTCGTGCTCACGCACCGCAGGCCAGGTTGGTTTGGGCTGCCACAACTCCGCTGCGCGATGGCAAAGGAGTCACGGGCGACACGAAGGCCGAATACTCAGACGCAAGGGTAGCGGCTCGCAATGCCATCGCCGCGGAAATCGTCACTGCGCAAAAAATTCCGACGAACGATCTCAACGCCGCACTCCGCGGTCATCCCGAATACCACAGCGACAACGTTCATTTCAATAAACAGGGAATTAAGATTCAAGCGGCCCAGGTTTCCGCCGAAGTCGAGAAGGTTCTGCCGCGCTAAATTCGTCCTGTAAATTCAAACGCATCGCTCGTTCACGAGCCTTATGCCTTTTCCCTTGAAGTTCTGATTCTGATCGCGTCTCCGCCTCGATGTCAGTCGAAGGTTAGGCCTTCCACTTTTCCTGCTGTGCTTTTCGAGAGCTTCTGAACGTTCGAATTCCGTTGGCCGTTCCGAGCGGAATTCTCGCTGTTAGGTGTGTCGGCAGATTAACAGCCGATCACGGCTAGAAAGCCATGCAACCAAACACGAGTATGAAAACTGAAAACCAAATCGAATTCACGCAAACCGTCGCTCCGCGAACGGCTGTTGCACTAGGAAGGAGCGTGACCATTTGGGTCGCGGTGGTGGCAGTGGTCGCCGGATTGTCCTACGTGCTGACGGGGCCGGCGATACCGCCTGCCTCCGCACAGCCCCAGCCACCGGCGGCATTGGTCGAGTTTACCCCCGATGGGAAGCTCAAGCAGCCCGTCAGCTATCGCAAGTGGGTGCACCTCGGCACGCCGGTGACCCCCAAGGACATGAACGACGGCGACGACGCGATCTCCGAGTTCCACGCCGTCTACATGGACCCCGAGAGCTTCGCCCACTACGAGAAGACCGGCAAATTCCGTGACGGCACAGTGATGGTCAAAGAATTCAGCGGCGTCGGGTCAAAGAAGGCAGTTAGCGGCAAGGGCTACTTCATGGGCGAGTTTACGGGCCTGCAATTCTCGATCAAGGACTCGAAACGCTTCAAGGACGAGCCCGGTAACTGGGCCTATTTCGACTTCGGCACGAAGTACCCGCTCAAGGCGGAGGCGCCAAAGGAGGCTGCCGCCTCGTGCAACGAGTGCCATCAGGACAGCGCCAAGACGGACTGGGTCTTCAGCCAGTATTACCCCGTCCTGCGCGCAGCAGTCCCGCGCTCGAAGTGATGAACTCGGCTACGAGGTCCAGATGGTGAAGGACGCGACCGCGGATTACTCGGATGAAGCGATGCACGCCGCTCTCGACATCAATATTCCAAACTACGCCAATGCCATAGTGACCACCGCTGAGGTCGTTGACTCGCTCTCTTCTCTCTAAGAGAATGCGTCCGAATACCTGAGATGAAGAAAGCCGCTTATCTTGCTTTCGCTCTGCTCGGAGTGATCTGGGGAAGCAACTTCATCTTTATGAAATGGGCCGCCGAAGAAATATCGCCGAGCCAGATCGTGCTCCTGCGCGTCGTGTTCGGCTTCGTCCCGATCTTCGTTTTCGCTCTCGCCAAGGGAGCGCTTCGGCGGGAACACATCCGCCACACGCATCATTTTGTCGTTATGTCGCTTCTCGCAACGGCGGTTTACTACTTCGCCTTTGCCAAGGGAACAGTCCTGCTGCCGTCAAGTATTGCAGGCCTGCTGAGCGGCGCGATCCCATTGTTCACCTTCATTTGTGCCTGGCTGTTCATGAAAGAAGAACACATCAACCTGACCAAAGCGGCGGGTGTGGTGCTTGGCTTTCTCGGCGTGCTGCTGATTGCCCGCCCCTGGTCCAGCATCGGCGCGATCGACCTTCGCGGAGTTGCCTACATGATTGTCGGCTCGATCAGCGTCGGATGTTCCTTCGTTTACGCCCGAAGGTTCATTACCCCGCTGAAACTCCCTGCCGTCGCTCTGGCGACATACCAGATAGGGCTCGCCATGATCGTCCTTTTTCTGGTGACGAGTCTGGATGGGATTGGATCTGTGTTTGACAATACGCGCGCCTGGACCGGTTTGATCTTCGGGCTTGGGCTGTTCGGGACCGGTCTCGCGTACGTCATCTACTACTTCATCGTCGAAAACCTCGGCGCGGTTGCGGCGGCGGGCGTTACCTATATTCCGCCTGTTGTGGCACTGCTCATCGGTGTTTTCCTGGTCGGTGACAGTATTCATCCTCTTGGTTACGCTGCCATGATCCTCATTTTATCGGGCGTCGCGGTTCTGCAACTCGGCAGCCGCCGAGCGCCGGTTGAAATCTCATCACCGCGCCGCGAGAAACGTTAGTCGCCATTTAGGCGACTCCTCTCGCTTTTCCCGCGCGTCGCGCAAGTCTTCGATTTTCTGTTTAGCCATTCCGCGTGGAATTCTCGCTTCTTCTTAGTGTGAGAAGAATTAAATTATGATCGGAATGGATAAGCCGAGCCGTGAAACAAAATCTGCAAAAACGAAAACGCGAAACAAACCGAAGAAAGGAAACATCATGAATACCGCAACACCATTTTTACTGTTGGCTCTGCTGAGCGCTGGCGCCGCCGCAGTTGCAGCTGCGCCGGAGCAAGTCGGCATCAGCCCATGGGGGCCGAAAGACGAGATCGGCCGCCTGAACCTGATCACGCCGGCTTCGCGCCGCGCCATATTGAGCCGGGTATCGGGCCAGAAAATCTATGATCTGGCGGTCGATTTTTATATCGGCATGCCAAGCTGGCAAGCGGCCGGCGATCCGCCGTATCAAATGTGGATGACCCACACTCCGCACGGCAATGTGGTGGCCGATTCGATGAAGGTCGGCGAAAAGATGAATCGCCACGTCAGTTATACCGGCTCGGCGGTATCAATGTACGCCCACATGGGCACGCATATCGACGCCTTGAATCATTTCGGCTTGAACGGCAAGATCTGGAATGGCTTTAGCGAAGCTGAATACCTTGGCGACCGTGGCTGGACCGTCACCGGCGCCGAAAAACTGCCGCCCATCATCGCACGCGGCGTGCTGATCGACGTGGCAACGGCCAAGGGCTTGCAAAAGTTGCCGGACAATTACCGCATCAGCCGCAAGGACTTGCGCGACGCGCTGGACTTGCAAGGCGTCAAGCTGGAGAAAGGCGATGTGGTGCTGATACGCACCGGCCGCATGCGCGACTACGACAATGCGCAAGTCTTTATGGCCAATCCGCCCGGCCTGAGCCTAGACGGCGCAAAGTTCCTAGTCGAGGATGGCGGCGCGATGGTGGTCGGCGCGGACAACCTCAGTCTTGAAGCCTTTCCCTCCGAAGTGAGCGACAATTACCTGCCGGTGCATACTTACTTGCTGGCGCAACAAGGCGCGCCGATTATCGAACTGCTCAATCTGGAAGCACTGGCGCGCGACCGAGTCTACCAATTCGCCTTCATCGGCGCCTCGCTCAAGTTCCGTGGTGGCGACGCGGCGCCGATACGTCCAATTGCCCTGCCTATCCAATAAGGAATTCTATGCCAATTCAATCGAAGACAGAACCCGCAAAAATTTCCGCTGGTGAATGGCAGAGCCCGGGGCAGCTACGCGGCCTGCTTGAAGGAAAGGGTTTGAATACCGGCATTACGCTCCTTCGTTACGCGACCGACGTGGTTGGCGAAGGGCCGACCCTTCACGTGCATCCGTATGACGAAATTTTCACGATTACCGAAGGTCGTGCTCGTTTCACTGTCGGGGATAAGACAATCGATGCTGAAGCGGGAGACGTGGTCTTGGGTCCCGCAAACATCCCACACGGCTATCAGAATCTGGGGCCGGGACGACTTGATTCACTGGACATTCACCTCAGTCCTGAGTGGATTCAGTTCAACTTGGCGGGAGCGTGGGATAAGTCGAGTATCCTCCTTTCCGCCGAATCAAAAGTAAATCGCGACGGAAACCCACCATGATTCATCACTCTGCGGGCGCCAAAGCGACAGGCAGACTTGCTGCGGACGCAACCGTGATTCCATCCCCGACAGCCAAGTGGATGAGCAAGAAGCTATGACCGGAATACCAACGCCTAACAAAAGCGCCGCAGAGAACCGCCGCGGCACAGTCGTTGAGTTTGGGCGTTAGGCCGCACGAATGGCGACACCCCCCGACAGTCTCAGCGATATCGCAAGGGCGATTCAACTCGCTCTGGCTCCCGCTTTCTTGGTCAGTGGCATCGTCGGCCTGCTTAATGTGATGGCCGGTCGCCTCGCTAGAATCGTCGACCGCGGCAGGGGGCTGACGGAGCGCCCCGTCGCTGTGGAATCCTCCGAACGCGACTCCGTTCATCGTGAACTGCAAAGTCTGGAGCGAAGGAGACACCTCACCGGTGTTGCCATGACAGCAGCCACCATCGCAGCACTGTTGCTCTGCGTGGTCATCGCTTTGCTCTTCGTGGAGGTCATCCTCCATGCCCCACTCAACTGGCTCATTGGCACACTATTCACCGCCTCAACAATCGCTCTGATTGTGAGTCTGATCTTCTTCCTGCGCGAGGTGCATCTGGCTATGCGGACCGGTCGCTTCAAGCTCCTTGCGCCAAGCAAAAACGCACAAGATAACGCAGCCTAACCCCAAGGGTAGCTTTGAGCGAGCGCGCCAATGACGTTGAGCACGACGAAGGCGTTGTCGCGCGAGCCTCAAAGCTAGTGTTTGTTGAACGAGCCCGGGAAACTTACCCAAAACGCCCGTTCGCTTTGCTCCCTTGTAAATTGCTTTTTATCCAGTTGCCTGACAAAGTGTTACTCGAAAGCACCGTGAACCATTCCGTCGGTGACATGTTGAGATTTGCCGAAACGGACCGGAATGTCGAGACCTCAAGCGCTCCGCTCGCCCCCGCCGCGGAGCGGCTCAGTTCAACCAGGGCTGCTGCAGCGAGGTGCGCCCGACGGTGCACGGCGCAGAAGTTACTCTATAGCCACGAAAGTCTTCGATTTTCTGTTTAGCCATTTCGAGTGGGATTCTCGCTGTTAGCTGTGTGAGCAATCACAACAAACAAATCAAAACACAAAGAAAGGAAAAGACAGTATGAACCGCTACCTTAACCTCGCGCTCGTCACGGCAACCATGCTCGTCGCTGCAACAGTCGGCGCACGCGCTCAAGCCCAGCCGGCGGCACCAGACAAACAAAGTGCTCAAACAAATCCACCGCTGATTGATCCTAACGATGCCGTAGTGCTGTTGTTGGATCATCAAACGGGTCTGTTCCAGACGGTGCGCGACATTGGCATCACCGAACTGCGGAATAACGTCGTTACGCTCGCCAAGGCGGCGACCATTCAGAAAGTACCGATCATTACGACTGCCTCCGAGCCCAACGGCCCGAACGGTCCCCTCATGGCGGAACTGGATTCCGCCGCACCATCTGCGCAGTTCGTGCCGCGCAAAGGCGAGATCAGCGCGTGGGACAACGAAGCCTTCGTCAAGGCTGTGCGCGCCACGGGCAAGAAGACGCTCATCATGGCCGGCGTATGGACCAGCGTGTGCGTTGCGTTCCCCGCATTGCAGGCGAAGGAGGAGGGCTATCGTGTCTATTTTGTGACCGATGCGTCCGGCGACCCGAGCGAGATGGCTTCGCGAACGACCGTGGCCCGCCTGGCGCAAGCCGGCATCATTCCGATCAGCGCCAACGCGGTTATGTGCGAATTCCAACGAACCTGGCGTCGCCCTGAAGCCGCCGAGTTCGGCAAGTTGTACCCGCTCGTGGCCCCGAACTACGGCGCAGTGGCTGAGAGTTACCAACGCGCACAGGCAGCGCTCAGGACGGCAGCGAAGTAAGCAGCCGGCGCAAGAACCAAACCGAGAAAGTGAAACGCTTATGAATAGCAAGACTCGTCACAAGAAAGCCACCGTGCCTGTCCTGCATGTGGACGAAAACGTGAGCCTGGAAGAACAAATTGCTCAGCGCGCCCACGAGTTGTGGCATCAACGCGGCCGCGAGCACGGCTCAGACATGATTGACTGGTTTCGAGCGGAACGGGAAGTGAACGAGTGGCATCAACAGCGGCTTCGGAATGGCGGACAGATCATTGCCTGAGCAACTGCGGGTGCTCACCGAGCGAAGGGAAAAGACAGTGGATATCACGTCTTGCGGCGCTGAAAAATAGAGAAAACATTATGAATGCACTTCGCTTGAACGAACTACAACTGCAGAAAATGAAAACGCAGCCCGGCTTCGTAGCCGCGTTGGACCAAAGTGGTGGCAGCACGCCGAAAGCCTTGGCGGCTTACGGAATTGAGGAGCGGGCGTGGTCCAACGAAGAGGAGATGTTCGCGATTGTGCATCAGATGCGCACGCGCATTATCACGAGCCCCGGCTTCAGGGGCGACCGGATTCTTGGTGCGATCCTCTTTGAGAACACAATGGACAGGGACATTCAGGGGCAGCCCACGCCGGACTATCTCTGGAACGAGAAACAGGTCGTCCCGTTCTTGAAAGTTGACGAGGGGCTTGCCGAAGAGAAACACGGGGTGCGTTTGATGAAACCAATGCCTCGGCTTTCCGCGCTGCTTAACAAAGCCAAAGCAAAGCACGTCTTCGGGACTAAGATGCGCTCGGTCATCAACCAGGCCGACTCAGTCGGGATCAAAGAGATCGTAAACCAACAATTCGAAGTGGCCGCGCAAATCCTGGCCTCGGGTCTCGTGCCGATTCTAGAACCGGAAGTGGATATCCATTGCCCCCAGAAAGCGAAGGCGGAGCAGTTGCTCAAGTCAGCCATGCTGGATGAGCTGAACAAGCTGCCAGCCAGACAATTGGTTTTCCTCAAGCTGACGCTGCCGGAGCAAGATAATTTCTACGCTGATTGCGTGAGACATCCAAAGGTCGTGAGGATGCTGGCGCTATCAGGGGGTTACTCGCGAAACGAAGGGAACGCATGGTTGCGCAGAAATACTGAAGTCGTCGCGAGCTTTTCGCGGGCTTTGCTTGAAGGACTGTCGGCTCAGCAATCCAATGCCGAGTTCAACGCCCATCTGGATGCAGCCATTCAGAGCATCTTTGAAGCGTCCACGGTGAAGCAGAACGGATCTGAAACAATCGGAAACGTATCGCGCACTACTGCGCGATCTAGCGAGTGATTCACTTCAAGCGAAAGGAGATTGACATGAATAACTCCCAAAAGACGCGCGTGCTTATTCTTGGTGGCGGCTTTGGCGGCCTCTACGCCGCACTCCATTTGGACAAGACGATTGCGGCCGAAGCGAACGTCGAGGTGACCCTGGTTAGTCGAGAAAACTTTGTCTTGTTCACTCCCATGCTGCACGAGATCGCGGCTGGTGATTTGGAGATGACCGACATCGTGAGTCCGCTGCGCCAGATGCTCAAACACGTCAACGTTCTCGAAGCCGAGGTGGAAGCGATCGATTTGGCTGAGTCGAGAGTCACCGTGACATTCGGTCTGCAGCGCGAGCAGAAGCAGTTGTCTTACGATCACCTGCTCATCGCGCTGGGCTCTGAAACCAATTTTTTGACGTTGCCTGGCGTCGAAGAGCGCGCACTGACAATGAAGTCGATTGGAGACGCGTTCATCCTGCGCAATCAGATGCTGGCGATGCTGGAACTGGCGAGCCTTACCGAAGATGCGGCGCGCCGGCGCGCATTGCTCACGTTCGTGGTGGCTGGAGGAGGATTCGCCGGAGTAGAAACCATCGGCGCGCTCAATGATTTTGTGCGCGAAGCCGTCGGCTATTACTCCGGCCTCCGGGAAACCGATGTGCGTGTGGTTCTCGTTCACCCGAGCGATGTGATCCTGCCGGAACTCGGGGATAGGTTGGGCCGGTACGCACAACGGAAGCTCGCAGATCGACAGATCGAAATTTTGACAAACACGCGGGTGACCGCGTTCTCCGGTCACGGTGTGGAATTGGGAAACGGAGAAACCATCGCTACGCAGACTCTCGTGTGGACAGCGGGTGTAACGCCGTCACCCGTCTTGCGCGAGTTGCCTTGCAAGAAAGAAAAAGGCCGCATCATGGTCGAGGAGACTTTGGAAATCCCGGGCTTTCCTGGGGTGTGGGCCGTCGGCGATTGCGCGTGGATTCCAAACTCCAAAACCGGCAAACCTCATCCGCCCACCGCGCAGCACGCTTTGCGGCAGGCGACGCACTGCGCCAAAAATATCGTTGCCGCAATTCGCGGGAAGCAAAAGACGCCATTCGCCTTCACCACGCTCGGTCAACTCGCGAGCATTGGCCATCGCACGGGCGTGGCCAACATTCTGGGTGTTCAAATGTCAGGGGTCATTGCGTGGTGGTTGTGGCGCACCATTTACCTCGCGAAACTGCCGCGCTTCGAAAGGAAGCTGCGCGTCGGATTGCATTGGACGCTCGACCTGTTTTTCTTTCGGGACTTCACGCAATATTTGACCGTCCATGGCATCGAGCGCGTCCAGCGACGGCTCGCATATCTCCGTGACCATCCTTTGATTCCCGCACTACGCAAATCAGAGCCAGCATCCGAAACGTCCGGTTTTTGATTGCCTCATCAATCGTTTGTGGCCACTACTCGCCACCCAACAACTTCATTTGGTCGAACCAAACTGGATGCCCTCGGGCTGCCAGTTTCCGTGCAAGCCACTGAGCCAGCGCAGCGTCTTCGACTGCGTAGCTAATAACAGGTGGCTTGGATTCGGCCGATCCTCTGACATGCGGCTGCTGTTGAGAATGAACATGGCACTGTTGCGAAACAAGGCGGAGTTTGTCTTGCGACACGATTCGACTCCTCACCCCTCTCCTCGTTCGAGGAGGAGAGGGAGAATTGTTTTGGGACGTTTTCCCGGGGTGATCGCTGCGCTCCAACCCTGAGCTATTTTATTTCGCCCCGACGGGGCCCCCGACGGGGCTTCGATTTGGCTTCGCGCAAGTTCGTGCTATTCGTGTCGCCCCCCTGTGCCTCCGCGTCTCTGCGTTGAAAGCAGCAGGCGCCGTTCTTCCCCGTTCGAAGGGTCCGCAATTCCTGTTGTCCCTTCTGACCCGAATTCTCGCTGTTGTCTGTGTGGGCAGAATTACGAGCAAACGGCAATGAGTATTAGCCGGAGGCCGTAAACAAATCTGCAAAACAAAAAAGTTCAAAACAAGCAAAGTATGAAAACTGCAGACCAAATCGAAATCACTCCAAACTTCGCCTCGCGGCGAGATTTCAACACACGAACAGCCGCTGCGTCACTCGCTCCACAACAAAGAAACGAGCAAACACCTGACAAGAATGCGCTTCGTCCTTTTCATGTGAATGTTCCGGAAGCGGAACTCGACGAAATGCGCAGGCGCATCACGGCGACGCGATTCCCGGAGAAGGAAACCGTCGCCGATCCGTCGCAGGGCGTGCAACTCGCCTTCATTCAAGCGCTCGCGCGGTATTGGGCGACCGATTACAACTGGCGGAGGTGCGAGGCGCAACTGAACTCTCATCCCCAATTCATCACCGAGATCGATGGGTTGGACATCCACTTCATTCACGTCCGGTCGAGACATGAAGATGCGATGCCGCTCATCGTCACCCACGGCTGGCCTGGCTCGCCCATCGAGCAGCTGAAGATCATCGATCCGCTGACCAACCCCACGGCTCACGGCGCCAGCGCGTCGGACGCCTTCCACGTGGTGATCCCGTCGATGGCCGGCTACGGGTTTTCAGGCAAGCCCACGACGCCGGGTTGGGACCCCGCTCGCATGGCGCGGGCGTGGGTGGAGCTGATGAAGCGCCTCGGGTACAGCCGATTCGCGGCGCAAGGCGGTGATTGGGGTGCGTTCGTCACGAACCTGATGGCTCAACAGGCACCTCCGGAGTTGATCGGCATCCATGTGAACTTCCCCGGTACCGCGCCCTCTGACGTTGCCAAGGCGCTTCAGTCCGGCGGGCCGCCCCCGGCCGGTCTCTCGGCTGAGGAGCAGCGGGCATACGACCAGATGGCGTTCCTTTACCAACACGTCCCGACGCAACTGATGATGGCCGCACACCCGCAAACCCTGTACGGGTTGGCGGACTCACCCGTCGCGCTTGCCGCCTGGATGATCGACCACGACGTGGCCAGCTACGGGCACATCGCGAAACTCTTTGTCGATGGGGAGCCCTACGGCGACCTCACACGGGACGACATCCTCGACAACATCACCCTTTCCTGGTTGACGAACACGGGCGTGTCCAGCGCTCGGCTCTATGTGGAATACAAGGGCGCTTTCTTCAACGACTACAACATCTCCGTTCCGGCCGCCGTCAGCATTTTCCCTGGAGAGGTCTACCAAGCTCCGCGGAGTTGGACCGAGCGCGCCTACCACAATCTCCTCCATTTCAACGCCCTCGCCAACGGCGGGCACTTTGCCGCCTGGGAACAGCCGCAACTGTTTTCAGAAGAGGTACGCACTGGCTTCAGGTCGCTGCGCAATGCCAAGGCGACGGCGCTGAATCGTTAAGTTTCCTGTCGGTCCTGC
>Ga0137323_1000346_pt1 | contig 13368 bp, 7 predicted proteins | sample EasRivERMZT423_2_FD_102285 | JGI IMG/M metagenome (GOLD analysis project Ga0137323, IMG submission 102285) | Soil microbial communities from meander-bound floodplain in the East River, Colorado, USA - East River MetaG ERMZT423_2 | ecosystem: Environmental > Terrestrial > Soil > Floodplain ... | reverse complement strand
GGAATGCGAAAGCTCCGGCGATACCACCCGATCCCGGTGGGGAAGTAGCCGACGCGACCGCCCCCCGGCGCATCCTGCCGTGGTGTCCCTGCAATGCTCCAATCATGCGGCAGATCGAGCAGGCGCCAGGCGTGGTCGTCGAAGGCCGGCTGAGCAGCGCCGGTCGGGTCGCCGAGTGAGAAGCGCCAGCCCGGATCGATGGATTGTCGTTGCCGTTGTGCGGCAGCGGAGAGCGGTGCCGCCCCCCCGGTTACCAGCAGCAGCAGCGCTCCGTTACTGACGAGTCGCCGTATCAATCGCAATGGCGGACCGGGATGAGAGGGTGAGATGAATGGCCCCGGTCGCGTCGACGACGATCGTTGACCCCGTCAGCAAATCGAGATAGGTGCCGGCGGCCATAGCCGTCGCGATCGTCGTATCGACCGTCGCTGTGCCGTTGTTGATCGCGACGAAGCCTTTGTTGCCGCGGGAAAAGGCAATCGCATCGGCGCCGTTGTCCCACCAGTGATTGACGTCGCTGCCCGCCACCACGCGGCGGAAGCTCACCATGTTCAGAATGTACGGGTCGCGATGCTCGCACACCCATGTGCCGATCGTCGCGGTCTCGAGGCTCGACGCGCACGACAGCGCGGTCGTCCAGCCCTGCGCGTCGGACGGCGGACCCATCGAGTTGCCCGCCGGGCAGTTGAAGGCGTAACTCGACAGGATCGACGGATACCCATAGGGCTGCGCCAGCATCCACACATTGGCGACGCGGAAGGTGGAGCCGTGGCGGTAGCTGAGAGCGCACTGATGCTGGGTGTCGTGGTTTTGCAGGAAGACGACGGCCTTGTTGGATGGCATCAACCCCCACGCGACTTCCGAAAACTGGTTGCCCTGCGTGCCGTTGGGATTGAGCTGCGAGATGTGCTCGCCGTTCAGGTTCCGGAACTTGTTGCCGACGCCGGTGACGGTGAACTCGGTGATGTCGGCCGCGCCGCCCGAGCTGTAGCCGGCGCCGAAGTAATCACGCGGGCCGAGCGCCTCCCCGATCCCATTGCCCACGACCTCTAGATACACGTACGGCCGCTCCTTGCCATCGGCGACCATCGTGTCATTCACGATGCGCAGAATCTCGTTCAGGTCCACCTGCTGCATGTGTTTCGCCGCGTCGATCCGGAATCCGGCGACGCCCAGGCGCGCCAGCGCGATCAGATAGCCGGCGATCTTCTGACGGACCGCGCTCGACTCGGTCTTCAGATCAGGCAACGAAAACAGCTCGCAGTCCTGCACGTTCGCGGCGCTCTGGTAGTTGGTCAGCGCGCACGGGGTGTGGAAATCGCTGGCCGTGTACAGGCCGGGATACTCGTACTTGGTGTAGGCCGTGCCGTTGCTGCCGGTGCCCGGGCTGGGAAAGTTCGTCATGTGATTGATCACGGCATCGGCGATGATGTCCACGCCAGCGGTCCTGCAACGCGTGAGCATGTCGACGAACTCGATGCCGGTCCCGGAGCGGCTGCGCGCCACGCTGTAGCTCACCGGCTGATAGCGCTCGCTCCAGTCGTAGCTCGGCGTGATGCTGTGCTCCTGCGGCGGTGAGATCTGCACCGCCTTCACGCCCGCGGGCCCGAGCACGCTCTCACACTCGGTGGCGATGTCGGCCCAGCGCCATTCGAACAGGTGCACGGCGACGTCGCCCGCGAGCATGTGGCCCGTCGCACGATACGTCTGCGGGAGCGTGGGCCGTGGCGGTGGGGGAGGAGGCGGGGGTCCCGGAGGAGGCGTCGCCAATTCCTGGCCGCAGCCCAGCACCAGAAACACGAGCCCCGCCGTGAAGATATGGCTCGACACGGCGGGGCTAGAACGCACGGCTCACCCCGGGGTCAGTAGCCCGGGTTCTGCTGCAGGTTCGGGTTCGCGATCAACTCGTTGGCGGGCAGCGGATAGACATCCCGCCCCGTCGCCAGAGCTTGTCCACCGACGACGCCGCCCTTCCATGCCCACAGATACGCCGCGGTCGAGAACCGACCAAACCGCACGAGGTCCGTCCGGCGGCTTGCCTCGAACATGAGTTCGCGGCCGCGTTCGGCCAGAATCGTGTCGACTGGTGGCAGCGCGCCGAAGTTGGCGGACGTGTTTCCGTACGCCCGTTCGCGGATGAGGTTGAGGTACGTCAGCGCATTCGCCGCGCTGCCACCGCCACCTCGGATATTGGCCTCGGCGTAGATCAGATATGCGTCGGCGAGCCGGAACACGGGGAAATCAGTGTCGACCATTCCCGACTGCTGCCCATTGGCGCCGGCCGACGTCTTGTTCATGAACTTCGGGGCACCGATGCCGTTCGAGTAATTACCGATGTTATCCACGTTGACCTGCTGCCCGGCCGTGTGGAAGAACGCGGCTCGGGAGTCACCCGCTCCGAACAGGTTGTAGGTCTGCTGCTTCATGCGATAGCCACCCCAGCAGAAATCGATGCCATAATCCGCCGCATTCATGCTGCCGCCGCAGCCCGCGTGAATCAGGAATGTCATCCCGCCCCACGTCTGCGTGTTCGCGCCGTCCTGCGCAGCGACGAAAATGAGCTCCGGAGACGTGTTGTTGTCGGCCTGGAAATTGAGCCGGAAGCTGGGGGCCAGGCTGTACGCCGGGCTCGAATTGATGACCGCCTCAGCGGCGGTGACCGCACTCGCATAGTTCGGCGTGCCGGTGTAGACCTCCGCGTTCAAGTACAGCTTGGCAAGCAGCATGTGCGCCGCGGCCGGTGTCGCGCGCGCGTAGGTTGCGGCCACGCCGGGACCGCCGGCGGGGAGTTCAGGAATGATCGCATTGAGCTCGCTCACCACATAGGCGTAGATATCCGCACGAGCCGCCTGCGCGGGCGGTGTGGCGCCCAGCGGGTCATTCTCGGTGACGAGCGGGATGTTGGCGAACAAATCGATGCCGTTCCAGTAGCTCAGCGCCCGAAGGAAGCGCGCCTCGGCGCGGTAGAAGTGCACGTCGGCGATAAGCGTCGGATCGTTATGCCCGCGCTCCGCCAACTTCGCGTCGGTGCTCTGACGCAGGAACTCGTTCACCAGCATGACCTGGTAGAACACGCGATAGTACATTGCGTTGACCATGCTGTTGCCCGCGTCCCAAGTGCCTGTGTTCAGGGTCGGAAGGCCGGGGTCGTTCCAACCGATCACTGCCTCGTCGGTCGGCATCTCCTGCAGATACCAGTACAGCCGCAGGTACTCGCCGAATCCCTCATCGATACCCAGGATGTCCGGGTTGCCGTCCGGCCCGCGCTGTCCGGTGACGATCAATCCGCCGTAGATCTTCGCGAGGAAGGCGCGATAGGAGGTCGGGTCGTTGAAGATGTTGGCGCTCGTGACGGTGCTCTTCGGCGCCACCGTAGGATCGGTGCAGCCGACCGCGGCCGCCGCCAGCAGCGCCGTGAGACTCAGAATCGTGGTCGTGCGGTTCATGTCTCGAGTCTCCTTAGAACGTGGCGCTGACGCCCGTAGTGAGTGTCCGCGAGCGCGGATAGATGTTGTTGTCGATTCCGACCAGGCCCGAGGTCGGATCCACGCCGCCGTATCCGGTGACCGTGAATGCGTTCTGGACGGTGCCGTAGAGGCGCAAGGGCGCGTTCTTCAAGGTGAAGGAGTAGCCGAGCGTAATGTTGTCCATCCGCAGGAACGACGCATCCTCGACGAAGTAGTCGGAATAATACTGCGGTACGACGAACCCGGTCGTCAGCACTGACGCGTGCAAGTTGCTCGGCATTCCTGACCCGCTGAGGTTCTGATACGCGCCGTTCGCGGAGGCCACGTTGTTGTAGACCCAGTTCCCCAGGTACGCGCGCAACGTGAAGCCGGCGTCGAACTTCCCCCAGCTGACATACGACGTGTGTCCGAGAATCCATTTCGGCGAGGGATCCTGGAACGGCCGCCGGTCGCCGTCATTGATGACCCCGTCATTGTTCTGATCCACGTACATGTTCGTCGGCGTGGTGAGATCGTAGACCGGCTTCCCCTGCGCATCGTACCGCTGCTCAAAGACGTAGAACGAATTGATCGGCACGCCGGGCTGCAGGACTTCGACGAGGTTCCCGACACCGCCCGAGATGTTGCCCGTGAGAATCCGGGCCACGCTCGTGTTCGGATTGATTGATACCAGCTCGTTCGTGTTGTGACTCGCCACGAACGACGCGTCCCAGGCCAGCGACTTGCCCGTCCCGCCCTGAAGGATCTTGGCGTGCAGCGCGAATTCGAGACCTGTGTTCTTCATGCTGCCGATGTTGGTCGTGACGAAGTTGCCGAGGTTCGTCCCGGCCGCGATGGGCACGTTGAAGATGAGATCGCTGGTGTTCTTTCTGTACCAATCGATCGAGCCGCTGAAGCGCTGGCCGCTGAACCCATAATCAATCCCGACGTCATACGCGGTGGTTTTCTCCCAGTGGATGCCCGGGTCGACCGCGCTCGGCCGGATCGTGGTGATGAATTGGTTACCGAACTGCACCTTGGTCAGGGCGTCGCTATACGTATACGTGGGATACTGCAGGTAGTCGCCGAAGGCCTGGTTGCCCGTCTGCGCCCACGACGCGCGCAGCTTCAGATCCGACAATCCCCCGAAGCCTTGCATGAACGACTCCTGCGAAATGCGCCACCCAACCGAGACCGCCGGGAAGGTTCCCCACTGATTCCCCGCTCCGAACCGGGACGAGCCGTCGCGGCGAAAGGTGACCGCCGCGATATAGCGGTCGTTGATGTTGTAATTGAGACGGCCGAAGAAGGAGATGAGCTTGTAATCGGTGATCGCTTTGGTGTTTACGATGTTGACCGCCGGCGGAATGCCGTCGTCACCCAGGAGATTGCTCGTGAGTCGCGTCTCTCGCAGCTCCGGGTACTCGGCGTGCGACATCTGGTAGGAATAGCCGCCGACGAGATCGAGCATCCCGGGTCCGTACGAGCGCGGCGGGCTGTAGCCCAGATACGCCTCGAGGACCGAGTTCCCCTGACTGTTGTTCGCGAGGTAGAGCAACCCCTGCCGTTGCCGGACCTCCGCGGCGAGGTTGTTGGGATAGAAGGTGCGCCGGTCGGCTTTGGTGAGGTCATAACCGAGGTTGAGGTTCGCGGTCAGGCCCTCCAGGAATGTCGGCCGGTAGGCCGCCTGAATACTGCCGACACTACGCCACGTCATACCCTCGTCGGATGCGAGGGTCACGCTCGCGACGGGGTTGCTGGGGGAGGCGTTGGTCGTGCGCCAATCCCAGTAACCGGTGAGGCTCGTCGGATCGAGCACCGGCTGGGTCGGCGCCATCCCGACGGCGTTGCCGATGACGTCGCCCGGCGTAAAGTGATCGACCGTGCGCGCGCCGCGCACATTCGTGCTGAGCTGTAAACGATCGTCGAAGAGCGACTGTTCGTAATTGATCCCCAGCGAAACCCGATCCATCGAGCTCGCGTGAATGATCCCTTCTTGCTTTTGATAGCCGAGCGACAGGCGATATCCCATGTCGCCGCTGCCGTGGGCGAGAGACAGGTTGTACTCTTGGCCGTATCCCGTCCGGTCGATCTCGCGGAACCAGTCCGTGTTCTGGCCAAGCAGCGAATCGACCCGCGCCGGCGCATAGGTGGCGACCGCGGCGGCGAACTGGCTCGCGTTCAGCATCTCCGGCACTCTCGTCACCGTCGAGGCGGACGCGTTGGTGTTGAACTCGATCTGCGGGCGGGCGCGGCCCTTGCCCGATTTGGTCGAGATGATGACGACGCCGTTCGCCGCGTTGGCGCCATAAATGGCGGCGGCGGACGCGTCACGCAGCACCGTGATGTTTTCGATGTCGTCGGGGTTGAGATAGTTGAGCGGATCGCGGCCGGCCGAGAGCCCGCCGCCGGCGCCGGTGCCCAGGGGGACGCCGTCGATGACGTACAGCGGCTCGCTGCTCGCGTTGACGGAAGTCGCGCCGCGAATCCTGAGCGACAGCCCACCGCCGGGGTCGTTGTTATCGACGACTTGCACGCCCGGAACTTTGTTTTGAATCAGCATTTGCGGGCTCAGGATCCGCCCGGGGTTGAATTGCGAGTCGGCGACTGACGTCACCGCGCCGGTGATGTTGCCGGCGCGTTGCTCACCATACCCCGTGACCACCACCTCAGACAGGGTTACCGCGTTGCCGTTCAGGGCGAGATCCACGACGACCGTGTCACCACCCGCCAGCATGGCCGGTTGCGAACCCTCTGCATACCCAATGATGCGCGCGTGGACCAGGTGGCTGCCCGCGGGCACGCCGGAGATCGTGTACCGACCATCAGCCCGCGTCAGGCTGTTTCGGTTGGCGACCGAAACGGTCACTCCGGAGATCCCTTGTTGGGTTGCGTTGTCTGTGACACGTCCGCGAACGGTGCCGGTGGGTTGCTGCGCTTGGAGTGGGAGAGCGATCCACGCGAACGCGAGGAGCGCGCACATGAGATGATGGAAACGCCGCATACGACCTCTCAGGCAGTAACGGGAAGCAGGTTGAGTTGTCGGAGTTCAAGAGGCGGCGCGGAAGGGAAGGTGTCAAGACTCGCGCTGCCAAGGCCCCGCAGTAAGTTTCCGTGAATGCGCTATGAAACGTTCAGCCGGCGACTCGTCGAAGCGGTCCTGAGCACCCCTGGGGACACGCCGGCCGAGCTGCGCCGTGCTGCACTGGAGCGCGCTACCGCCCCAGGCGCGCTGGGGCCGTACGTGTCCAAGGTCGCCCGCCACGCCTACAAGATCACCGATACCGAGGTGGCCCAGCTACGGCAGGCGGGTCATTCTGACGACAGCCTGTTCGAGATCACGGTGGCCGCGGCTGTGGGGGCCGCGATCTACCGGCTCGATCGCGGCATGGCGGCGCTGCGCGGCGAGGAGCCCCCCCCCGACTGATGCGCGTCCCCACGGTGGAACATGGTCACCGGCTTCCGGAGAAGCTCAAGCTCATCCTGATCCGGCTGCTGGGCCGACGGCGCGTCCCCGACGTCGTGAAAACGCTCATGTACCGGCCCGAGCTGTGGGGCCGGCCCATGTGCGCCTGGACGCAGGCGGTGATGCGCGGGCCCTCGGCGTGGAGCGTCGGCGAGCGCGAGCTGTTCGCCGCGTTCACGTCTCGCCTGAACCAATGCGTCTTCTGAACGGACTCGCACGGCGCGGTCGCGTCGCTGGCCCTGAACGACGAGAAGATGGTGAAGGCGGTGCTGGACGATTGGCGCAGCGCGCCGATCGACGCGAAACTGCGCGCGCAGCTCGGCTTCCTCGAGAAGTTGACGCTGCGGCCCGATGACGTGCGGCCGCGCGACATCGAACCGCTGCGCACCGCCGGCCTATCCGATCACGCGATCGAGGACGCGATCCAGGTCTGCGCGCTCTTCAGCATCTACGACCGTATGGCCGACTCGCTCGGCTGGTACTTACCGGACCACGCCGGCTACGCGGCCTCGGCGGCCAACCTGATTCGACGGGGCTATCTGATCTAAAAAGACGTGCGTCGTACGTCGTGCGTCGTACGTAGAAACAGCAGTCGATCATTGTTGCGCGCGACGACGATCACCCGCTCGCCGTTCGCTCTCGTGAGCAACGCCATGCGACGCACCTGCCCCTCGATGTCGAGCCCGGTGCGCTCCATGTCCAGCGGCGCGAAGCCTCCCGATCCATCGCCCTTGAGCAACAGGCCGTAGCTCGCGTCATAGCGGCCGCGCACCGGCGTGACGCCGTAGAAGTTGCCGGCGACGATCACATCGATCGTACTGTCACCATCGAAGTCAGCGGCCAACGACGCGTACACGGGAGCGAATTGCGCCTCGACCGGCAACGGCCGGATCGCAAACGTCCCTCCCCCCGGCCCATCGCCCTGGTTGAGCGCGATCGCGTTCGCGAACGTCTCGGCGTGGAGCACGGGTACTTGCCGCAACGTCTTGCCGGGGACGATGTCTTCGATCCGGCTCGCGCCGAAGGACGCGTACGTGGGATAGCGCGACCGCAGCGCCGGCACCGCTTGAATGAACTCGTCGCGACCGGCCAGCGGATAGCTGGCTCCATGGCGGTATGATGTCAGAATCGCCGGCGTCGTCAGGTACAAACCCACCGGCTCGCGCGCCGAGGCGCGGAGAAAAGAGTTCAGGCCGAGGTTGCCGAGTATCAAGTCGGGACGGCCGTCGCGGTTCACGTCGGCTGCCTGGACATTGTTCCACCAGCCCGCGGTGGACGGCAGCGCGCGCTCGACCCATCCAGCGTTCTCCTGGTGGAAGACCTTCACAGGCATCCACTCTCCGACGACGACCAGATCGCCGTCGAGCCACGCGGCGCCGCTCACCATGCCGGCGTTGGCTAAGACGTCCGGCGTGACGTCGCGAAAGTGTCCGGCCCCGTCGCCCTGCAGCAGATAGCTCCGCGGCGTCGCCCCGTACGTTCGCGCGACCACGCGGCTCCCGACGAACAAATCGACGTGCCCGTCGCCATTGAAATCGCCGGGAACGACACACGAGCCGTTGTGGACGACGTCCGGCAGCTCACCGCGACGGAACGTGCCGCGGTCATTGAGATACAGCCGGTCGCGCAGCGGCTCGCCCTCTGAGAATTCGTTCCCGCCGCTCACGACGTAGAGATCGCGGTCGCCGTCACCATCGACATCGACGAACGCCGCATTGATGTCTTCATGGAGGCTGTCGGCGGCGAAGGCGGGTTGCGCGCTGCGACGGAATCGGCCGTCGGCGCGCTGTAGCCACAACTCACCGGCCTGCCACTTCGCGCCGCCCACGTAGATGTCGTCGAGCCCGTCGCCAGTGGCGTCCGCAACGGCCAGCGCGGGCCCTTCGGTCGAGACCAAATGCGGCATCAGCGGCTCGCGACCAAAGTCGAAGAACGTGTTCTCGCGGTGCTTGTAGGTGATATCGAACCGTGCGGTGATATCAGAGAACAGCGGTTGGACGGTTAGACGGTTAGACGGTTGGACGGTGGCGTCGTTCTGCGAAAGGGTGATCGTGGTGTCGACACCAAGGCTGGTGCGCGTCTGTTGCCGGCGATCGGGCCAGGTCACGGTGAGTGTATCGACCGTTGTGGCCGCTCCCAAGCCAACGTGCAGCACCGGATCCACTGATGACTGGAACCCGCGGGTGGGCATCGCCTCCACGACTTGGCGGCGGCTGCCGCTGGTGATCATGACCTTGGCGCCGATGCCGCCGCCGTTCCCCTTCAGGGCGATCCGCAGGTAGTGGCTTCCCGAGCCGCGATTCCGGTAAATCGACGCCTCCGCGTTCACGTTGTTCACGATCAGATCGAGATTGCCATCATTATCGAGGTCGGCGTAGGCAGCGCCGTTCGAGAATCCCCTATCCCCTAATCCCCAACCCTGAGCCCTGTTCGTGAAAGTCAGATCGCCGTTGTTATGGAACGCGTACTTCGCGAGCGGCACACTCGGCATGCGATCGAGCTTCGGCGGACCGCCGCTGTCGAGTGACGCGATGTAGTCGAGGTCGTTGGGACGCCGATAGATCCCGTTGGTGACAAGCAGGTCCTTGAAGCCATCGTTATCGAAGTCGGCGAACAGTGGCGCCCAGCTCCAATCGGTGGCCTCGATACCGGCCAGCTGACCGATCTCGCTGAAGCGCGGCTTCCCGCGCACCACCCCGCGGTTCAGTTGCAGCGTGTTGCGCGCGTACTGCGGGTGATAGCCGGCCGCGAGCTTCAGGGTGAACAGCGTGTAGCTCTCCGCGCTGGCCACAGTCTTGAGAATCGGCTCCGAGTCGGGGAGCATGTCCACGACGGCGATGTCCGGACGGCTGTCGTTGTTGAAGTCGGCAACATCCACGCCCATCGAGAAGCGGCTGGTATGGCCGGTGGTTTCGGTAATCGCCTCGTGGAACGTGCCGTCGCAGTTGTTCAGATAGAGAAAGTCATTCTCGGGGAAGTCGTTCGCGACATAGACGTCGGGGCAGCCGTCGAGATTCAGGTCGCTGACCGCGATCCCGAGCCCAAAGCCCTCCACCCCACCATAGATCCCGGCCTGATCGCTAACATCTATGAACTTGCCGCTGTCGTTCCGATACAGACGGTCGCCCGCGGCGGTGTCGCGCGCGCTGCGGCTGGTGCTGGGCGCCTGGCGGACGCTCCCCAGCGTGGAGCTGGTCAGCAGGTACATGTCCAGATCGCCGTCGCCGTCGTAGTCGAAGAACGCGGCCTGGGTGCCGTACCCTGAGAAGCCAAGGCCGTATTCGTCGGTGCGGTCGGTGAAGGTGACGTCACCGTTGTTGATGTAGAGGATGTTGCGACCACGCATCTGGTCGTCGACGCCCGACACGTAGATGTCGAGACGCCCGTCGCCGTTCACGTCGGCCATGGTCACGCCGCTCTTCCAGCCGGCAGAGTCGGCGACGCCGGCGCGATCCGTGACATCTTCAAATCGAAACTGTCCGAGGTTGCGGTAGAGGCGGTTCCGGCCCAGGTTCGACGTGAAATACAGATCGACGAGACCGTCACCATCCACGTCGCCCGCCGCGACACCGCCGCCGTTGTAGTAGTACAGGTAGTTCACGATGTTGACCGCCGCCGCCCCCGACCCGGAATCCTGGGAGGGGGGCAGCGTGTTCGCGAAGTGCACGCCGCTCGCTGCCGGCGCGACGCGCTCGAACAGCGGCGGCGGCGCACCGCCACGGCAGCTCGCAAGAACGAGGGGGAGAAAGAGAAGAGTGCTACGCAAGCGCAGGCATTATACGGGCGCGTTCCTGCTCCTCGCAATCGTCGCCTGTCAGGAGAAGCCGATCGATCAGGGCGCGCTGTTGACGGCGCGCACCGTCGGGCTCGCCGAGCTGGAGCGCGGCCGTTTGAGCGAAGCGGAGCAGGAGTTCAAGCAGGTCATTGCGCTCGCGCCCAGGGAAGCGTCGGGGTACGCCAACCTCGGCCTCACCTATCTGCGCACCGGCCCCGCCCGCTTCGCCGACGCGGAGGCGCAGCTCGCGCGCGCGCGCGAGCTCGACCCGCGCAGTCCGGAAATCGCGCTCATCCTGGCCCGGCTGTACGCGCTGACCGAGCGGCCCGACGACGCGCGGCGCGTGCTCGCCGATATCGAGCCCGATGCAAGGGTGCTGTACACGCTCGCGCAGCTCGACCGCCAGACCGGTGGTGATACGGCGTACGCCGGGCGGCTGCGGCAGCTGCTGGCGAAAGTGCCGTCGAATCTCGCCGTGCGCATCGAGCTCGCTGACGTGCTGCTGCGCCTCGGGGAGAGCGACAGCACGCTGCGCCACCTGGAGGACATCCGCCGGTTGCGTCCGGAGCCTCCAGCCAACGCTCAGCCACATCTCGTCACCGCGATCCGGGCGCTGCGCTCGAGGGGGGGTCTCCGCCCCGAAGCGCGCATGGCGTTCGACCGCTTCCGCCGCGCCATCGAGGTCACCGCGCCGTACCAGGCGTCGCTCGCGCTGGTCAACTGGACCGAAGGGCCGATCGCTGGTAATCAGACGTTCTCGTTCAGCCCGCAGACGCTGATCACGATGCGCGGCATTCGTCCACCGCCGGCCGCCGCCGAGGTGCAATTCACCGACGTGACCAACGAAAGCGGCCTGCCGGAGCTGGGCGTTACGCCGACGGCGCTGGCGCTCGGCGACTACGACGGTGACGGCATCGACAATCTGCTGCTCGCCGCGGGGAAACAGGTGCAGTTGTATGCGATGCAGCAGGGTTTTCTCACAGAGGTCACGGCGCGCATGCCGCTCTCGCTGCCGAGCGGGGCTCTCGTCGCGACGTTCGTCGACTACGACAATGACGGCTGGCTGGATCTGTTCGCCATCGGCACCGACCACCTCGGCTATCTCGTGCGCAATCGTGATGGGCAGCGGTTCGAGGACGTCACCGAGCACGCGGGTGTTCGAGAGGTCGGGAGCGCGACTCGCGCCCTGTTCGTCGATTTGGACCACGATGGCGACCTGGATCTGCTCCTCGTCGGGAACGAATCGCGCGTGGTGTACCGCAACAACGCGGACGGCACCTTCGCGCTGCTTCCCAATGCCGCCGGCATCCTGCAGGGCGGCAGCGACGCTGGCGTAGCGGACGTCAACGACGACGGGCGCGTGGACGTTCTGATCGCGAGCGCGACCGGAACACGCGGCCTTTTCCTCAATGATGCGGTGCAAGGGTTCGCCCGCGCCGCGGATATGATCCACGGACCTGGTCCCGTGGCGGTGGGCGATTACGACAATGACGGCGCGGTCGATTTCTATGTCGCCGGCACGGGTCTGTGGCACAACAGCGGCACGGGAACATTCACGAGAGACGCGCGCGCGGGCGTCGCGGCGCGCTCCGGCGGGGAAGCCCGCTTTTTCGACTACGACAACGACGGTTGGCTGGATCTGTTCACGGCGGGCGCGAATGGTGCGTCGCTCTTCCATAATAGCCGTGCCGGCCGGTTCAAGGATCGCACGGCACTGCTGCCGCCGGACATCAGGCGTGCCGGTATTGGTCCGGTCCTCGCGAGCGACCTGGACGGCGACGGCGACCAGGACCTGTTGGTGGGCACCCGAGGCGGTGCGCGCTTCCTCCGCAACGACGGTGGCAACGCGCACCTCGGCATGCGCATCCAGCTCACCGCCCTGCGCACGGGCAGCAGCAAGAACAACACGTTCGGCATCGGCGCCAAGCTCGAGGTTCGGGCCGGCGAGCTGTATCAAACACGCGTCGTGACCGACCGCCTTACCCAGATCGGGCTCGGCACTCACCTCAAGGCCGACGTGCTGCGCGTGCAATGGACCAACGGGGTGCCACAGACGATCTACTTCCCGGGAACCGACGCCGACGTGCTCGAGCTGCAGCAGCTCAAGGGGTCGTGCGCTTTCCTCTATACATGGGATGGCGAGCAGTTCCGGTTCGTCACCGACATCATGTGGCAAAGCGCGTTGGGGATGCCCGTCGGGATTATGGGGAGCGGGGAGCGGGGAGCAGGGAGCAGGACGACGATGAACTACGCGCCCGCGGGTGCGTCGCTCGAATACGTACGAATCCCCGGGGAAGCACTGAAGCCGAAAAATGGTCGGTACGTGATTCAGGTGACCGAGGAGCTGTGGGAGACCGCGTACCTCGATCAGCTCCGGTTGCTCGCGGTCGACCATCCCGATTCGGTCGACGTGTTCGTCGATGAGCGCTTCCCACCGATGCGCGGACCGGCGCTGCGGCTCTTCCAGGTCGTACAGCGCCGCGCGCCGCTGTCGGCCGTGAACGAGCGCGGAATCGACGTGCTCGACGCGCTGCGCGAGAACGACTACCGCTACGTCTCGGACCTCACGCCGCTGCGCTATCAGGGTCTGACCCAGCCACACGCGCTGGTACTCGGGCTGGACGAGCACGCGGGCGACCCGCGGGGGGGGGGGGCGCAGTTTTTTTTTCCGCGGTGGTGTC
>Ga0137323_1000345_pt1 | contig 13454 bp, 8 predicted proteins | sample EasRivERMZT423_2_FD_102285 | JGI IMG/M metagenome (GOLD analysis project Ga0137323, IMG submission 102285) | Soil microbial communities from meander-bound floodplain in the East River, Colorado, USA - East River MetaG ERMZT423_2 | ecosystem: Environmental > Terrestrial > Soil > Floodplain ... | reverse complement strand
GTGGAGATGGACCTGAACCAGGAGACCATCCACACGATCAACGGCATCCAGGGTGTGATCAAGTTCGTCGGCACCGGCCGGCTCCCGATGCCGCTGCGCCCGGACGAAGTGAACCGGCTGCTCGGCGTCGAAGAAGCGGTCAAGGAAGAAGAGCCCACCGAGGCGATTCCGTTCCTCGTGGGCCAGGTGGTGGAGATCACGGAAGGGCCGTTCTCGGATTTCAGCGGGACGGTGCAGGAAGTGCTGCCGGACAAGGGCAAGGTGCGCGTGTCGGTGGCGCTGTTTGGTCGGCCCACTTCGGTGGAGCTCGATTATTTGCAGTTGAAGGCGCACTAGCCTTCCCCCGACCACAGGGCATGTGGGAGTCCGCCGTACGCGGACACTAATAGAGGAATACGATGGCCAAGCCAATCACCGCAATCGTCAAGCTGCAGGTCCCGGCTGGACAGGCAACGCCTGCCCCGCCCGTGGGCACCGCGCTCGGCCCGCACGGCGTCAACATCATGGAATTCGTGAAGCAGTTCAACGCGAAGACCGGGAGCCAGGCGGGCATGGTGACGCCGGTGGTGGTGACGATCTACAAGGATCGCACCTTCACGTTCATCACCAAGACGCCGCCCGCCGCCGTGCTCCTGAAGAAGGAAGCGGGGATCGAGAAGGGGTCGGCGACCTCCAACCGCGAGAAGGTGGGGAAGGTCACGCGCGCCCAGCTCAAGAAGATCGCCGAGATCAAGATGCAGGACCTGAACGCGACCGACCTGGAAGGCGCGATCAACATGATCGCCGGAACGGCGCGCTCGATGGGCCTGACGGTGGAGGGCTGATGCGCACGCACGGGAAGAAGTACCGCGCGGCGGTGGCCACCATCGAACCGAAGAAGCTCTATGCGGCGCCGGCGGCCGTGGAGCAGGTGAAGACCTCGGCCTACGCGACGTTCGACGAATCGGTCGACGTGGCGGTGCGCCTGGGCGTCGATCCGAAGCATGCGGATCAAATCGTGCGCGGCACGGTGTCGCTGCCGCACGGAACCGGGAAGAAGATCCGCGTGTTGGTGCTCGCGCAGGGTGAGAAGGTCAAGGAAGCCGAAGCGGCAGGAGCCGACTTCGTCGGCCTCGAGTACATCGCGAAGCTCAAGGAAGGGTGGCTCGACACCGACGTCATCGTGGCGACGCCGGACGTGATGGGGCAGCTCGGCGCCCTGGGCAAAGTGCTCGGCCCTCGCGGCCTGATGCCCAACCCCAAGGCCGGGACGGTGACGATGGACGTCACCAAAGCGGTCAAAGAGTTGAAGGCGGGCAAGATCGAGTTCCGCGTCGACAAGAGCGGCATCGTGCACGCGGCCGTCGGGAAGAAATCGTTCACGGCGCAGCAGCTGGCCGACAACCTTCAGGCGTTCATGGACGCGATCGTGAAGGCGAAGCCGTCGGCCGCCAAAGGTCACTACATCCGTTCGGTGACGGTCTCGAGTACGATGGGGCCGGGCGTGCGGGTCGATCCGGCGGGGTACCATCAATGAACCGGACCAAAGCGCAGAAAGAGGCGATGGTCACGACGCTGGCGGAGCAGGTCGCCAAGTCGCCGACGATCTACGTCACCGATTTCACGGGCCTCAACGTGGCCCACATCACGGATCTGCGCCGGCGGCTGCGCGCCGTGGGCGTCGAGTACGTGGTCGTGAAGAACACGCTGGCGCGGCGCGCGCTGAGCGAGCAGCAGCTGAAGCAGGGCGGCCTCGAATCCTTCCTCGCCGGGCCGACGGCGCTGGTGCTGGCGGGCACGGATCCGGTGAGCGCCGCGAAGGTGCTGGCCGATTTCGCCAAGGAATTCGAGAAGCCGGCGATCAAGGTCGGGCTGGTCGAAGGGAAGCCGGTCACGCAGGCGCAGGTGAAGGCGCTCGCCGCGCTGCCGTCGAAGCAGCAGCTGCTGGCGCAGCTGGGTGGCGCGCTGCAGGCGCCCATGGCCGGGTTCCTCGGAGTACTGAACGGATTGTTCTATTCGATGGTCGGCGCCCTCGAGGCTCTTAAAGAACAACGCTCTTCACAAAGCTAGGGAGAACACAATGGCAACGCAGACACTGAGCAAGGACGACATCCTCGAGGCCATCGGCAACATGTCGGTGTTCGAGCTGGCGGAGCTGATCGAGGCGTTCAAGTCGAAGTTCGGCGTCACGATCGCGGCGCCGGCGGCGGCACCCGCAGGCGGGGCCGCGGCGGGCGGCGCGGCGGCAGCGCCGGCGGTCGAGGAAAAGACGGAATTCACGGTTGTGCTGAAGGCGGGTGGCGAGAAGAAGATTCAGGTGATCAAGGAGATTCGCGCGATCACGAGCCTCGGCCTGAAAGAGGCGAAGGATCTGGTCGAAGCCGCGCCCGGAACGGTAAAGGAAGGCGTGAGCAAGCAGGAAGCCGAAGAAATCAAAAAGAAGCTCGAAGCGCAGGGCGCCGTCGTCGAACTGAAGTAGCCTCGCGGAACCCCGGGCCACAACCGGTCCGTGGGCAACCCGAGTCTCGCTTCGGTTCTACGACATGCGCGGATTTACTACAACCTGCTTTTTCGAAGCCCCAACGCTTACCCCCGTACCGACGTACGGAACGGGGGAAGCTGGGCCTTTTGCGTTGTCTGAGGATAGGACATGACCACTAAGACGTCACCAGTATTGTCGTTCGCCAAGCTGCCGACGGGGATGCCGATGCCCCATCTCCTCGACATTCAGACCAAGGCCTTCCAGTCGCTGCTGCAGCCCGACGGCAAGGGCGGCGTGCGCTCCGACGTCGGGCTGGAGCGGGTGTTCAAGGACCTGTTCCCGATCCAGGACGTCAACGGCAACTACTCCCTCGAGTTCGTGAAATACGCGCTCGGGGAGCCGAAGTACACCGTCGAAGAGTGCATCGAGCGCGACATGACGTATTCGGTGCCGCTCAAGGCGACGCTCCAGCTCGTCGTGATGGAAGAAGTCGGCGAGATCACCAAGACCAAGCGGCCCAAGAACATCATCGAGAAGGAAGTCTATCTCGGGGAGCTGCCGATTCTCACGCCGCTCGGCACGTTCGTGATCAACGGCGCCGAGCGGGTCATCGTGTCGCAGCTGCATCGCTCGCCCGGCGTCGTATTCGAGGAGAGCATCCACCCCAACGGCCAGCGCCTGTTTTCGGCGCGTATCATCCCGTTCCGGGGCTCGTGGGTCGAGTTCACGGTCGACATTCACGACGTGATCTACGTCCACATCGACAAGAAGAAGAAATTCCCGGCGACGGCGCTGCTGCGCGCCTTCGGGTACGGGACCAACGCCGACATTCTCAAGCTGTTCTATGCGGTGAAGGAGATCGACATCACCGGCAAGCTCGAGGGCCGCGCGCAGAAGCGCGAGGTGCTCGGCACGCTGCTGGCGGCCGACGTTCCCGATCCCGAGAACAAGAAGGGCGAGCCGCTCGCGCGCGTGGGTGACGAGCTGACGCTGGAGCGCTTCAACGCGTTCCGCCGTGCCGGGATCACGTCGGTCAGGGTGTTTGCGGGATACACCTCGCTCGACCTGCGCGAAGATGCCCAGCCGACCACCACGCAGCAGGCGCCGAGCAAGTACGTGCTCGCGTTCGACGTGGCGGATCCGGATGGGGAGGTCGTGGGGGAGGCGGGTCGCGAGCTGTCGGACACCCTGAAGAAGAAGCTGCTGAAGGCGGGCGTGACCAAGGTGGACGTGCTGCTGCCGCCGGGCCGCAGCGAGTCGCCGCTGATCAAGAACACGCTGGCGAAGGATCCGACGCACGCCGAGGCCGAGGCGCTGGCGCAGATCTACACGCTGCTCCGTCCCGGCGAGGCGCCGAACATCGAGACGGCGCGCGAAGCGTTGAAGCGGCTGTTCTTCCACCCCAAGCGCTATGACCTGGGGCGCGTGGGCCGCTACAAGATCAACCAGCGCCTCAAGGTGAACGAGGCGAAGGACAACACCGTCCTGACCGAGAACGACTTCATCGCGATCATCCGCTACCTGATCGAGCTGTCCGAAGGCCGCGGCTACACCGACGACATCGACCACCTCGGCAACCGCCGGGTGCGCTCGGTGGGCGAGCTGATCGCCAACCAGTTTTCGGTAGGTCTGTCGCGTATGGCGCGGCTCATCAAGGAGCGGATGAGCATCAACAACGATCCCGAGCGCATCACGCTGGACGATCTGGTGAACGCGCGCACCGTGAGCGCCGTGATTCAGGCGTTCTTCGGCAGCTCGCAGCTGTCGCAGTTCATGGATCAGACCAATCCGCTCGCCGAGCTCACGCATAAGCGCCGCCTGTCGGCGCTCGGACCGGGCGGGCTCACGCGCGAGCGCGCGGGCTTCGAGGTCCGCGACGTGCACTACAGCCAGTACGGCCGCATGTGCCCGATCGAGACGCCGGAAGGTCCGAACATCGGCCTGATCACGAGCCTGTCGTGCTACGCGCGCGTCAACGAGCTGGGCTTCATCGAGACGCCGTACCGGGTCGTGAAGGACGGCAAGGTCACCGATGAAACGCGGTGGCTGTCGGCGTCGGAGGAAGAGGACTACGCGGTGGCGCAGGCCAACGCGCGCCTCAACCCGGACGGCCGGTTTGCCGACGAGCTGGTGCTGTGCCGCAAGCGGGACGACTACCCGCTGCTGCCTCCGACGAAGATCGACTTCATGGACGTGGCGCCCGAGCAGCTCGTGTCGATCGCCGCGGCCCTGATTCCGTTCCTCGAGCACGACGACGCGAACCGCGCGTTGATGGGCTCGAACATGCAGCGGCAGTCGGTGCCGCTCCTGTTCCCGCAGGCGCCGCTCGTGGGCACCGGGCTCGAGGAGAAAGTGGCGCGCGACTCGGGCGCGGTCGTGATCGCCCGCCGGGGCGGCGTGGTCACGCGCGTCACGGCCGATGAGATCATCATCGACGCCGGCGACGAGGACTCGGAGCCGGGCAACGGAGACCATCCGTTGGCACGGCTCAAGCAGCACGACCGCTTCCGCCTGAAGAAGTTCTGGCGGACCAACCAGGACACCGCCACCAACCAGCGGCCGCTCGTGCACATGGGCCAGAAGGTGAAGGCCGGCCAGATCATCGCCGACGGCGCGGGCACGGAGCGAGGCGATCTCGCGCTCGGCGCCAACGTCACCGTGGCGTTCATGCCGTGGTACGGGCACAACTTCGAAGACGCGATCGTGCTCTCCGAGCGCCTCGTGAAGGACGACGTCTACTCGTCGATCCACATCCAGGAGCTCGAGCTGCACGTGCGCGATACCAAGCGCGGCCGCGAGGAGATCACGCGCGAGATCCCGAACGTCGCCGAGGAGTCGCTGGTGGACCTCGACGAGCGCGGCATCGTGCGGATCGGCGCCCACGTGAAGGCGGGCGACATCCTCGTCGGCAAGATCACGCCGAAGGGCGAGACCGAGCTGTCGCCCGAAGAAAAGCTGCTCACCGCGATCTTCGGCGAGAAGGCGAAGGACGTGAAGGACTCGTCGCTGAAGGTGCCGCCCGGCATGGAGGGCGTCGTCATCGACGTGAAGATCTTCTCGCGCATCGAAGACCAGGTCGTGGAGAAGGACCGCGGCGAGCGCATCGGCGAAGTGCGCCGGCTCGAGACGGAAGAGAAGGGACGCATTTCGGACGCCGTGTTCAGGGAGATGATCGAGCTGCTGACCAACCAGGAAGTCGGCCTCATGCTGAAGGCGGGCACGGTCGAGGAGTTCCTGCCCGCCGGGACGAAGCTGTCCCGGCAGCAGCTCGGCGAGATCAATTTCTCCGACGTCGACCTGAAGACGCTGCGCGTCGCGAACAAGTCGGTGAACGAGAAGATCCGCGCCGTGCTCGACGCGGCCGGCGCGGAGCGCGCCAAGATCGAGGAGAAGTCGGAGGATCAGATCGACAAGATCCTGCAGCCCGACGAGCTCCCGCCCGGCGTGATCCAGCTCGTGAAAGTGTACGTCGCCGAGAAGCGCAAGATCTCGGTGGGCGACAAGATGGCCGGCCGGCACGGGAACAAGGGCATCATCGCCCGGATCGTGCCGGAGGAAGACATGCCGTTCCTGCCGAACGGCACGCCGGTCGACATCGTGCTGAACCCGCTCGGCGTCCCGAGCCGCATGAACGTCGGCCAGATCCTGGAGACACATCTGGGGTGGGCGGCGTATCTGCTGGGATTCGACGCCAAGACGCCCGTCTTCCAGGGCGCCAACGAAACGGAAATCGGCGTGCTGCTGCGCCTCGCCGGCCTGTCCTGGACGGCGGACGCGCTGCGGTTCGACGTCAAGCCGCCGCAGCTCGACACGGCGCGCGTGACGCAGATCGTGGCCGATCTGCGGAGGCTGCCGGGCAGCAACGGCGACCGGCCCGACATCGGGACGGCCGGCGTGGGGCTGCTGGCCGGACGCGGCGTATCGGCCGAAACGCGCGAGCTGCACCACCAGATGGTGGACTTCCTGAAATTTGCGGCGAAGGAGCTGGCGGAGCGTGAGCTGGCGCAGCGCCGCATCGAGCAGGAAGTGCACAACGCCAAGCTGGAAGCCGCGGACGCGAACACGCTGTCGGCGGCGGCGAAGGCGGCGCTCAAGACCGGTCTCAAGGAGATCGAGAAAGTCCTCGCCAAGGACAAGCCGGCCGAGGTGCTCGAAGCGATGGGACGTCCCGCGCTCGCGGCGCTGTTCGGCGCGAAGTCCGAGGCCGATATCGATGCCGCCGCGGTGGAGCTTCTGCACGCAGCCGGGCTGTCCCCCGTCGGCAAGTGCCGGCTGCGTGACGGCCGCTCGGGCGAGCTGTTCGCGTCCGAAGTGACGGTCGGCTCGATCTACATGATGAAGCTGTCGCACCTCGTGGACGACAAGATCCACGCCCGTTCCATCGGTCCGTACTCGCTGGTGACCCAGCAGCCGCTCGCCGGCAAGGCGCAGTTCGGCGGCCAGCGGTTCGGTGAAATGGAAGTGTGGGCGCTGGAAGCGTACGGCGCCGCGCACACGCTGCAGGAGATTCTGACCGTGAAGTCGGACGACGTGAACGGCCGGAGCCGCGTGTACGAGGCGATCGTGAAGGGGCAGAACCTGCCGAAGCCCGGGATTCCCGAGTCCTTCAACGTGCTGGTGAAGGAGCTCCAGGCCCTGGGATTGAAGGTGACACTCGGCACGACTGAAGACGTGGAGGAATAGTGATCGATTTCCGTAGCGGCGGGGGCCACGAGCCCAAGAGCTCCAACTTCGACTATATCCAGATCCGGATCGCCTCGCCCGAGGAGATCCGCGGGCCCAAGGACTCCAAGGAGCGCGAGCGCCTGGAGCTGCAGGGCCAGCGCACCTGGTGGTCGTGGGGCGAAGTCACCAAGCCCGAGACCATCAACTACCGGTCGTTCAAGCCGGAACGGGATGGCTTGTTCTGCGAGCGCATTTTCGGCCCGGTGAAGGACTGGGAGTGCCACTGCGGCAAGTACAAGCGGATTCGCTATCGCGGCGTGATCTGCGACCGCTGCGGCGTGGAAGTCACGCTGTCGAAGGTGCGGCGCGAGCGCATGGGGCACATCGAGCTCGCGGTGCCGGTGGCGCACATCTGGTTCTTCAAGACGCTGCCGTCGCCGATGGGCAACCTGCTCGACATGACGCTGCGCGACCTGGAGCGTGTGATCTACTACACGAACTACGTCGTGATCGAGGCGGGCGAGCAGGAAGTGCAGGAGCGGGAGCTGCTGGACGAGGATCGCTACCTCGAGCTGCGGACGAAGGCGAAGACCGACGGCGACACCGCGTTCCGGGCCGACATCGGATCGCCGGCGATTCGTTCGCTGCTCGAGCGGATCAACGTGGACAAGCTCGCCGACGAGCTGCGCGACACCGTCGCGAACGAGACCAGCCAGCATCGCAAGAAACAGATGCTCAAGCGGCTCAAGATCGTGGACGCGATGCGCAACTCGGGCAACGCGGGCGAGCAGCGCAACGATCCGCGCTGGATGATTCTCGACGTGGTGCCGGTGATTCCGCCCGACCTGCGGCCGCTCGTGCCGCTCGACGGCGGGCGCTTCGCCACGTCCGACCTGAACGATCTGTACCGGCGGGTGATCAACCGCAACAACCGGCTGCAGAAGCTGATCCTGCACCGGGCGCCGGAGGTCATCCTGCGGAACGAGAAGCGCATGCTGCAGGAGGCGGTGGACGCGCTGTTCGACAACGGCCGCCGCTCCAAGGCGATCCGCGGGCGCGGCAAGCGGCCGCTCAAGTCGCTGTCCGACATGCTCAAGGGCAAGCAGGGCCGGTTCCGCCAGAACCTGCTCGGCAAGCGCGTGGACTACTCGGGCCGCTCGGTGATCGTTGTCGGGCCCGAGCTGCGGCTGCACCAGTGCGGCCTGCCCAAGGCGATGGCCGTCGAATTGTTCAAGCCCTTCATCATTCACAAGCTGGTGGAGAAGGGCATCGCCGAGACGGTGAAGCGGGCGAAGAAGATCGTGGAGAAGGAGTCGCCGGAAGTGTACGAGATCCTCGAGGAGATCATCGAGGACCATCCGGTGCTGCTGAACCGCGCGCCCACGCTGCACCGCCTGGGCATTCAGGCGTTCGAGCCGGTGCTGGTCGAGGGCAAGGCGATCCGGATTCACCCGCTCGTGTGCGCGGCGTTCAACGCCGACTTCGACGGGGACCAGATGGCCGTGCATGTGCCGCTGTCGTTCGAGGCGCAGCTCGAGTGCCGGCTGCTGATGATTTCGTCCAACAACATCCTCAAGCCGTCCGACGGGCGGCCGGTGGCGGAGCCCAGCCAGGACATGGTGCTGGGGTGTCACTTCCTGACCAAGGAGCCGGCGGATTTCGAGGCGAGGCTCAAGTCGGCGCCGCGCATCGGGTCGATGGCGGAGCTCGAAATGAGCCTCGCCCTCAACCGACTCGACCACCACGGTCCGGTGCAGTGGTGGCACGAGAGCACCACGCGCTGGATCGGGACGACCGCGGGCCGGGTGATCTTCAACAGCATCATCCCGGCCGGGTTGATCCGCGACCTCGGCTTCCAGAACAAGGTGATGCGGAAGAAGGACCTCTCCGAGCTGGTGTTCGAGAGCTATCGCCGCGCGGGGCTCCCCCCCACGGTGCAGTTCCTCGATCAGCTCAAGGAGTTCGGCTTCCGCTACGCGACCATGGGCGGCGTCTCGATCGGCGTGGCCGATCTCGAGATCCCGACCGAGAAGTCGCCGCTGCTGCACGACGCGGAAGCGCGCGTCGAGCGGTTCCAGCGCGCGTACGCCACCGGCCAGATCACCTTCGGCGAGCGCTATAACAAGGTGATCGACGCCTGGACGCACGCCAACAACGACATCGCCGAGGCGATGGTCGCGACGATGAAGAAGTCCAAGGGCGGCTTCAACCCGGTGTTCATGATGTTCGACTCCGGCAGCCGCGGCTCGCGCGATCAGATCCGGCAGCTCGCCGGCATGCGCGGGCTGATGGCGAAGCCCCAGAAGAAGCTGACGGGCGGCATCGGCGAAATCATCGAGAGCCCGATCAAGTCGAACTTCCGCGAGGGACTGTCGGTGCTCGAGTACTTCATCTCGACGCACGGCGCGCGGAAGGGTCTCGCCGACACGGCGCTCAAGACGGCCGACGCAGGGTACCTGACGCGCCGGCTGGTCGACGTCGCGCAGGACGTGACCATTACCGAAGAAGACTGCGGCACGATCCTCGGCCTCGAAATGTCGGCGCTGAAGGAAGGCGAAGACATCATCGAGCCGCTGCGCGAGCGCATCGTCGGCTGCGTAGCACTCGAGGAAGTGATGGATCCGCACGAGCTGGATGAAGACGGCCGGCCCAGGGTGCTGGTCGAGGCGGGCCAACTCGTGATCGAAGAGACGTCGCAGGCCATCGAGGATGCCGGCATCGAGTCGGTGAAGATCCGCTCCGTGCTGACGTGCGAAGCGAAGCGCGGGGTGTGCCGGATGTGCTACGGCCGCAACCTCGCGACCATGGACATGGTGGACCTCGGCGAAGCGGTCGGCATTCTGGCCGCGCAGTCGATCGGCGAGCCGGGCACGCAGCTGACCCTGCGGACCTTCCACATCGGCGGCACGGCGGCCCGTATCGCCGAGCAGACGGTGCGGAAGACCAAAGTCGAAGGCGTGATCGAGCACGGCGACCGGCTGACGTACGTCGAGACGCCGGAAGGCCAGCGCGTCGTCACGAGCTACGAGGGCGAGCTGATCCTCAAGGCCGCGGCGCACATCACGGGCGGAGGCGGGCATGTCACGGCGGCGCAAAAGCTGTCGGTGCACTCGCGGTTCCAGGTGCCGCTCGGCGCCACGCTCATGGTGGAGGACGAGCAGCAGGTGGCGAAGGACGGCGTGCTGTTCACCTGGGATCCGTACACGAACCCGATCATGACGGACGTGGCGGGCCTGGTGCGGTTCGTGGACATCGTCGAGGACGAGACGGTGCGCGAGGAGCTGGACGAAATCACCGGCCGGCGCCAGCGCGTGATCATCGAAGACCGCGAGAAGAAGCTGCACCCGCACATCGAAGTCGTGCAGAAGAAGGGCGACAAGGAGAAGCGGCTCCGCGACTTCGTGATTCCCGAAGGCGCGCAGCTCACGGTCGAAGACGGCCAGGACGTGTACGCGGGCCAGGTGCTCGCCAAGGTATCGCGCGAGGCGTACAAGACGCGCGACATCACGGGTGGTCTGCCGCGCGTCGCCGAGCTGTTCGAGGCGCGCCGGCCGAAGGACCCGGCCACGATTTCCGAAGTCGACGGCGTGGTGCGGTTCGGCGAGATCAAGCGCGGCAAGCGCGAGATCTGGGTCCATCCGGAAGAGGGCGAGGCGCAGCTGTACGAAGTGCCCGCCGGCAAGCACTTGCGCGTGCACGAGGGCGACCGCGTCCGCGCCGGTGACCGCCTGACCGAAGGTCCCGTGAACCCGCACGACATTCTGCGGATCAAGGGCCCGCGCGCCGTGCAGGAGTATCTGTTGAACGAGGTGCAGGAGGTGTACCGGCTGCAGGGCGTGAAGATCAACGACAAGCACATCGGGGTGATCGTGCGCCAGATGCTGCAGAAGGTGAAAGTCGTCGAGCCGGGCGACACGGAGTTCCTGGAAGGCGAGAACGTGGACAAGCTCATCTTCAGCGAGATCAACGAGCGCGTGGTGAAGAAGGGCGGCAAACCGTCCACCCGCGAGCCGTTGCTGCTCGGCATCACGAAGGCGAGCCTGACGACGCAGTCGTTCATTTCCGCGGCCTCCTTCCAGGAGACGACGCGGGTGCTGACCGACGCGGCGATCCGCGGGGCCAAGGACGACCTGCTGGGTCTCAAGGAGAACATCATCATCGGGCACCTGATCCCGGCGGGGACCGGCATTTACCGGTACCACGACATCGAGATCGAGCCGCCGGAGGGCTTCCAGCCGCCTCCGCCGCCGCTCGAGGCGGCGCTGCCTGGCGCGGGCGCAGCACCCAGCCCGTTCCCGGCCGAAGTGGAAGCGGAGTAAAGGACGGTCGGACGGCCGGACGGCCGGACGGTCTGACACGGCGCTCGGATTAGTCTCCGGGCGCCGTTGTTGTGGGGTGCGGTACTTGACCTAACTCGAATAACCAGCTTGATTTCGCGGGCTTCAGAGCAACGTTTTTTTGGTCCGATTTCGAGGGTTCTTTGCCGACTATCAATCAGCTCGTCCGGCACGGTCGCCGCGACGTCGAGAAAAAGGAAAAGGCGCCGCACCTGCGCGGCAACCCGCAAAAGCGCGGGGTGTGCACGCGCGTGTACACGACCACGCCGAAGAAGCCGAACTCGGCGCTGCGCAAAGTGGCTCGTGTGCGGTTGACGAACGGTTTCGAAGTGACGGCGTATATCCCGGGTGAAGGGCATAACCTGCAGGAGCACTCGATCGTCATGATTCGCGGTGGGCGCGTGAAGGATCTCCCGGGCGTGCGCTACCACATCATCCGCGGCACACTCGACGCCGCGGGCGTGAACGAGCGCAAGCAGTCGCGCTCCAAGTATGGCGCGAAGCGTCCCAAGGAGGCCGGGAAGTGAGCCGTCGCAAATCCGCGATCAAACGCCCGGTGCCGCCCGACCCACGCTACGACAGCCAGACGGTCTCGAAGTTTTTGAACAACCTGATGGTCTGCGGCAAGAAGTCGCTGTCGGAGCGGATCTTCTATCAGGCGATGGACATGATCGAGCAGCGCACGGGGCAGCCCGGGGTGAACGTGTTCAAGCAGGCGCTGTCGAACGTGAAGCCGGCCCTGGAGGTGAAGTCGCGGCGCGTCGGTGGCGCGACGTATCAGGTGCCGGTCGAGGTGCGGCCTGAGCGCCGCACCGCGCTGGGGATGCGCTGGATCATCCAGTACAGCCGCGCGCGCAAAGAGAAGACGATGGCCGAGCGCCTCGCCGCCGAGCTGATTCTGGCGTCGAAGGGCGAAGGCGAGACGATAAAGAAGAAGGAAGACACGCACCGGATGGCGGAAGCCAACCGGGCATTTGCACACTATCGCTGGTAATGGGTAGCGTGCCCCGCCGCCATGCGGCGGGGAAACCTTAGACAGACAACTTCGGGACCCTGCTTCAAGGGATCCTGCATCGAGGAGGCCGAAAGCCTCCCGATGACAGCGGAGCGAGACCGGCCCACTCGTGGGCGTCCTGGTCGCCCCGCGTTTTTGCTGAATAAAGGAAAGCAATGCCACGCACGACACCGCTCGATAGGATTCGTAACATCGGCATCATGGCCCACATCGATGCCGGGAAAACGACTACGACCGAGCGTATCCTCTATTACACGGGCCGCACCTACAAGCTGGGTGAGGTGCACGACGGTACGGCCACGATGGACTGGATGGAGCAGGAGCAGGAGCGCGGCATCACGATCACGTCGGCCGCGACGACCGCATTCTGGACCCGCCTGAACCAGCCGTACCGCATCAACATCATCGACACCCCCGGACACGTGGACTTCACCGTCGAAGTGGAGCGCTCGCTCCGCGTGCTCGACGGCGCCGTCACCGTGCTCGACGCGGTCGGCGGCGTCGAGCCGCAGACCGAAACGGTGTGGCGCCAGGCCGATCGCTACGGCGTGCCGCGGATCATCTTCGTCAACAAGATGGACCGCGTCGGCGCCGATTTCGACATGTGCCTCAAGATGGTCCGCGAGCGGCTCGGCACGAAGGCCGTTCCAATTCAGGTGCCGCTCGGCTCGGGCGAGCTGTTCACCGGGCTCATCGACCTGGTGCGCGAAATCGAAATCGTGTACGACGACGACACCCTCGGCAAGAAGTACGTCGAGGGCCCCGTGCCCGACCCTCTGAAGGAGAGGGTCGCGCAGCTGCGACACGAGATGATCGAGGCGTGCGTCGAGTCCGACGACGCCATCCTGCACAAGTATCTCGAAGACCACACGCTGACCCAGGAAGAGATCCGCACCGTCATCCGCAAAGCCACCGTCGCCGGCCAGGTCGTGCCGGTGATCTGCGGCGCCGCGTTCAAGAACAAGGGCGTGCAGGC
>Ga0137323_1000344_pt1 | contig 13462 bp, 11 predicted proteins | sample EasRivERMZT423_2_FD_102285 | JGI IMG/M metagenome (GOLD analysis project Ga0137323, IMG submission 102285) | Soil microbial communities from meander-bound floodplain in the East River, Colorado, USA - East River MetaG ERMZT423_2 | ecosystem: Environmental > Terrestrial > Soil > Floodplain ... | reverse complement strand
GAGTATCAGAGGTTCGCGCGAGGGCGGGCCGATCGCCTTCGGTAATGCGGCTGGGAACGGCATAAAATAAGAGCGCCCGCAGAACATGAGGAGAAAGTGGCCGTGAAAATTATAGCTTTGCGCTCCACGATGATCGCCGGTTTCGCCGCGCTTGGATATATTGTTCCGGGACAGACTGCGACGGCACAAAACTATCCGACGAAGCCGATCCGCCTCATTGTTCCGTTCCCGCCGGGCGGGGGCACCGACATCACCGCGCGCATCATTGCGCAAAAACTCACCGAACGCTGGAGCCAGCAGGTCGTAGTCGACAATCGGCCCGGCGCCAACGGCACCATCGGCGTGGAGATTACTGCGAAATCCGCACCGGACGGCTACACGATCACGATGATCTCCTCGAGCCACGCGGTCAACGTGAGCCTCTACGCAAAGCTTCCCTACGACCTCATCAGAGATCTGACCCCGGTCACGCAGGCCACCTCGCAGCCGTACTCGCTGGTCATCCATCCTTCCGTCCCGGCGAAGTCGGTGAAAGAGCTGATTGCGCTCGCCAGGGCGAAACCTGGAAGCCTCAACTATGGCTCGTCGGGCGCCGGTGGGCTTTCCCACCTTTCGGGAGCGCTGCTCGCTACGCTCGCCGGCGTCAACCTGGTGCACATCCCGTACAAGGGCGGCGCGCTGGCGATGAACGACGTGATCGGAGGACAGATTCAGATGCTGTTCGGTACCCTGCTGCTCACGGGCCCTCACGTGAAGGCCGGAAGGCTGCGCTCGCTCGCTGTAACCACCGCGAAGCGCGCGCCCGCCGCCCCCGAGCTTCCGACCATGATGGAGACGGGCGTGCCGGGTTATGAGGTTACACAATGGTACGGCATCCTTGCGCCGGCCAAAGTGCCGCCCGCGATCATCGACAAGCTCAGCAAGGAGATCGCGCGCGGCCTGCACGAGCCCGACGTGAAGCCCCGGCTCGCGGCGGATGGTTCCGACGCGGTCGGCAATGCGCCGGTGGAATTCGGCGCGCACATCAAGGCGGAGGTGGTCAAGTACGCCAAGATCGTAAAGGAAATCGGCCTCAAGGCAGAATGAAATCGTGAGGAGTAAGGGGTGAGGAGTGAGGAAAGCACCATCTTGATTGGGGACACCTCACGCCTAACACCTCACGCCTCACGCAGTTAGGAGAAGAAATGACGCTCACTCAAGAACTCGCCCAACGCATCAATGCGCTTTCTTATAATGAATTGCCGCAGGAGGCAATTTATTGGGCGAAAGTCGGCATCCTCGACACGGTGGGCGTGACGCTTGCCGGCGCCAGTGAGGAAGCGACGCGCATCGTGGAGGGCACGACGCGCGGCTCGAGCGGGCCCAGCCTGGTGTTCGGCGGTAAACGCAGGATCGGCACGCTCGAAGCGGCGCTGGTGAACGGCGTCGCTTCCCACGCGCTCGACTTCGACGACATGAACAACACGCTGGGCGGCCACCCCTCGGCGCCGATCCTGCCGGCGCTGTTCGCGCTCGCGGACGAGACGGGTGCGAGCGGGCGCGATTTCATCGCCGCCTACGTCGCCGGCTTCGAAATCGAGTGCAAGATCGGGCTCGGGGTCCACTTCTACCACTACACCAAGGGCTGGCACCCGACCGCCACTCTCGGGGTGTTCGGCTCAGCGGCAGCCTGCTCGAAAATCCTCACGCTGTCCGAGGAGAAAACCGCCACCGCGCTCGCCATCGCGGCGTCGCTCGCGTCCGGCATCAAGGCGAACTTCGGCACCATGACCAAGCCCCTGCACGTCGGGCAATGCACGCGCAACGGACTGTTTGCGGCGCTGATCGCGCGCGACGGCTTCACCGCCAGCGACCGCGCCTTCGAGCACAAGCAGGGTTTTTTCAACGTCTTCAACGGCGAAGGCAACTACGACGCCGGCAAGATTCTCCCCGCCTGGGCCAAGCCGCTCGACATCGTGAAGCCCGGCATCGCGATCAAGCAGTACCCCTGCTGCGGCAGCACGCATTCCGCGCTGGACGTGATGCTCCGTCTGGTGCGCGAGCACAAACCGGCAGCGGATGAGATAGAGCGAATGGACGTGTGGACCCACGCGCGGCGGCTCGAGCACACCAACCGCCCCGATCCGAAGAGCAACCTTGACGCGAAGTTCAGCGTGCAGTACTGCATGGCGCGGGCGATCCTCGACCGCAAGATCGCGATCGAGCATTTCGAGAACAACGCCCACAACGAGCCGGCGGTGCGCAAGCTCCTGTCGCGCGTGCACGCCGCGCCCTACACCACCGCCCAGTTCCCGGCGGACAACCACTTCGGCGCGGAAATACGGATCGCGCTGAAGGGCGGCAAAGTGCTGAGCGGGAAAACCGACCAACCGTTCGGCCGCACCTCGGAAAATGCGCTGCCCGCTTCGCTGCTCAAGGAGAAATTCGACAACTGCGCAACTCGCGCACTCACGCGGGAGCAAGCGGCGTCGGTTTATTCGGCGATTCAGGGACTGGAAAATCTCCAGGATGTGCGCGACCTGACCGCGATCATCGCAGGGGAAACGCGGAAGCAGGCTGCTGCCTAATGAAAAGCTTAGTCACAAAGGACACAGAGGACACAGAGGACACAGAGGAAAAACAAGAACAATAATTGAACCGCCAAGAGCGCCAAGAGAATCAAGAACAGAACAACATTTATACCGTCGAGACGCGGAATTATGGCGAACGATCCGTTCGATTTTCTATTTCGGCTTCTCTCCCTTTCTCTGTGTCCTCTGTGTCCTCTGTGGTTCAGCTTTTATCTTCGTCTTTCTCGGCATCTCGGCGGTTCAGGGCTTCTCACCGCCCTGAGCGCTCCCGCCACGTGTCTTCGGTCGGCACCCCCGGCCTCCCAAAATAGCGCGGCTGCAGCCCGGCCTGGAACCAGCAGACGAAGGTGTAGACGGTGTAGATCGGGACGCCCAGCCGCGCGTTGAGCGCGGCCGCGTACGGCGCCATGTTGTGGTTCTCGCACACGATCGCGCCGACTTCGGGATGCTTCTTCAGCAACGCCTCCCCCGCTTCCAGGATGTCCCGTTCGGCGGCCTCGTAATCCATGTCGATGGTGTCGCCGAGCATCACCCGCGTGAACTCGCGCCCACCCTCCGTGCCCATGACCGGCGTGTCGTGCGCGGCGCCGACGGCGTCCCAGTGCTCCGGCGTGATGCGGTCGCCCTGGACCGAAAGCACGCCCACGCGTTTTCCCGGTGGCAGCAACCGCTCCACCAGCGGGACTTGCATCAGCGAGGAACTCGCCACCGGCACGTTGACGTGCGCCGCCAGTTGCTTCTGGAAGATCGCGAGAAAGCCGCCGGTCGTGGTAATGCCGTCGGCGCCCTCCTTCACCAGTTCCTCCGCCGCCTTGAGAAACGCCGGCCCGAGTCCCCGGCCCTGCTCGTGGATCACTACCCGCGCGCTCGCACCGGGCACCACCTTGTAGAGCACCGGAAACGGCCAGGTCAGCGCATTGCCGGTGTCGCCCGGTGGGCGCGGCCATTTCGTGTCGAGCATGAGGATGCCCACGCGCGCGCCGTAGACCGTTTTCCCGCCGTAACCCCGGCCTGCCGTCATCGTTACGTTCTCCGTTGCATTCTTGACCGTGCCTCACGAGACTCTATACTGCCGCGAGGAGGCCCAGATGATATTCCAAATCGCGCGCAACCCAGAATCTGGCTGATAGGCAACGAACATGGCTTCGGTGTTTGACACCCTAATCTCAACGTAGACGACCGCCTGGTGACTGACATGATAGCGGCATGCCGAGCAGTCGCTGCCAAGATTGACGCCCTGCCGCCCCCTGCTAAGGACGGAAAATAAAATGCGCATCTTCGTCCTCGGCACCGGCGCCACCGGCTCGCTCATCGCGCGACTGCTCGTCCGCCAGGGTCACCAGATCACGTGCGGCGACCGGGACCCGGATCGCGCGCGCCGTTTTCTGGGCAGGAATTCGCAGATACCGATCCGGCAGGTGAACGCGCGCAACCTGTGGAGCATCGTGAAGGCGGCCCGGGGCTGCCACCTGATCGTCAACGCCAGCCCGGCCGTCCTCAACAAGATTGTCCTGCGCGCAGCGCTGCGCCTGCGGGCCCACTATCTCGACACCGCTTCGCATCAAACTGACGCCCCCTTTCACGCCGAACAGCGCCGCTTCAGCAAGCACTTCCTGGCGAAGCGCCGCACCGCCGTGATCAATGCCGGTGTGGCCCCCGGCCTCACCAACCTGCTGGTCGCGCGTAGCGCGGATCTTCTCGACGGGCTCGAAACCGTCCAGGTACGGCTCTACGAAAGCACCGGCAGCGACGAGCCCGTGTCACAGTGGTCTTCCGACGCGGCCTTCGACGAGGCGGTGTCGCGGCCGCGCGTCTACCGCAATGGCCGCTTCCGCTTCGGCAAGCGGTTCGGAGAGCGGGAGATATTCCGCTTTCCGTCTCCCATCGGCCCGGTCGGCGTGCTGCTGGCCGCGCAGGACGAAGTCGTCACGCTGCCCCGTGTGCTGGACATGCGCGAAATGGACGTCAAGATCGGAGGCAACGACTTCGAGCGTCTGCGGCGCTGGTACCGACAGGGCAAGCTCAGAAAGTCTCACGGCCCGGGGGCGAACCGCTTGCCGCAGACGCCGTCCCCGCGCCAGATGGCCAGGCTGGTCGCCCGCGGCGCGCTGTACCATGCGCGGTTCGCCGTCGCCGTGGTGGCACAGGGCCAACTAGGCGAACGGCACGCGGTAATCCGCTGGGACGCCAGCGTTCCCACCCTCCACCAGATCCGCCGCCGCGAGGTGTTTACGTCGCCGGTCGCCTGGGCGACGGCTCACATGGCCGCGTTGTTCGTGAAGCATTTCCCGCGTGCGCTGCCCGGCGTCCATTCGCCCGAGGCCCTGCCGGCAAAAACCCGTCAGGCCATTCTGGCCGGCGCACGCTCGTACGGCATCCGCATCGCCAGGCGCCTCACCCTGCTGAAGCCGCTGGATGAGGATGAGGGAGTGAGCTAAACCCATAATTTTCATTGCGAAATCCGCCCTAAAGCCGCATACTCGTGCGTCGCATCGGCACCCGGACAGTGTTTCTCATTCGATCCGGCTGCTGCAGTCGTTTGCCCCGCCAGATGCCGCGCCCATTCCGGGTGCGGGTCGCGGGAAATTCACACGCAGCACATCACTGCGGGGGAGTGGCAGCGCCGCTTCGGTCCCGCCAGGAAAGTTTGTATATGGCCAAGGAAGAAACGATCGAAATGATCGGCGTCGTCAACGAAGTGATGCGCAACGCGGTGTTCCGCGTGACGCTCGACAACGGCGTCGCGATCACCGCCCACGCCTCGGGCAAGATGCGCCAGCGCCGCATCCGCGTCTTGACCGGCGACCGCGTCACCGTCGAGATGTCGCCCTACGACCTGACGAAGGGGCGCATTAACTTCCGGCACAAGGACGTCAATACGCCGACGACGATGGCGCCACGGCCGAGCTATTTGCGGAGGCGCTAGCCTCGACGCCGGTGATGCGGTGATGTGGTGACGAAAAACCGAAAACCTGTCAACTCTTCACTTCATCACTGAGCCGGCGACGCCGGCTCAGCGGACAGCGCGAGCGCAGGCATCCGAGTCCCGCTGGCAGGTGTCCTGGCAGGCCTGCGCGGAGGTCGAGTCGGCCGTCGTGCGCCGGCAATGCTTCATGCATGACGTGAGCGCGTCCCTGCAGCCCGGGCCCGTGTCCGTTTCCATGATGGTCTGGTACAGGTAGTAGCCCGCCCCGGCCAGGATCGCCAGGACGACCAGATTGCCGATGAGGCTCAAACCGCGCTGCCGCATTTTGAAGTTACTAACCTCCTGCGGCATCACTCAACACTCGTCACTTAGCCGGCAAAGCCGGCTCAAGGAGCGGCCGCCTTCTGCCAGGTCTCCCGGCGGAACTGCTTGCGGCGCGTGGCGGCGGGAAGCCGGCCGTCGAGATACTCGCGGAAGCGTTCGGCGACCGCCTGGCGAATATTCTGCGGGACGGATTGCGCGGCGGCCTCGAAGCGCTCCGCGACGTCGCCGTCCGCGGCCCGGCTGTCCGGCTCCGCTCCGTCCTGGAAAAAGCCGCCCGCGCGGTGCCACACCAGGGCCTTCTCGCCCGGGGCGATGCCGTAGCAAAGCTGGAACAGGGTAATGTCCCCATTCTCGGTCTGCCACACGAACAGGTCGAAATAGTCGTCGTGGAACCAGCGCCGGCGGGTGCGGGGCTCGTCGGCCACCCCCTCGATTTCACGCAGCATGCTGCCTCCCGTGCCAAGTATATGCCTTGGGCATAGACAAGCGGCCTGCCGCCGAAGTTCTTGGACGCCCACGGACCCCGAGACCGAAGGGGTAGGACGGAACCGCAAGGCGGAAGGCAGAAGAAGTCGAATCACTATTCACTATTTACGATTCACGATGCACGGTTTGTCAGGCAATGCCAGCCATGACCGCGAGCGAGTGGTCGACCTCGTGCATAGTGGCGTCATTGATGGGGCTAGTACTTTGATTAACAACGGGATAAAATACGCACAGTCCCATTTCCGGAGTTAGCGGAGCGAATGGCAAAAAAGTACGACGAGAGTTCTGTCAAGAAGTTGCGAGGCATCGAGCCCGTCCAGCGGCTCCCGGGGATGTATACCCGGACGGCCGACCCCACCCACATCATCCAGGAAGCGATCGACAACGCGGCGGACGAGGCGATCGGCGGCCACGCGGACAAGATAGAAGTAACAGTCCACCCCGACGGCTCGGTTACCGTTACCGACAACGGCCGCGGCATCCCGGTCGGCATCCACCCCGAAGAGAAGATCCCCACCGTCGAACTGGTGATGACGGAGCTGCACGCCGGCGCCAAGTTCTCGCGCACCGACGCGGAGGCGGCCTACAAGTTCTCCGGCGGCCTGCACGGCGTGGGCGTGTCGGTCACCAATGCGCTATCCGAGCGGCTCGAGGTCGAGATCAAGCGCGACGGCGCGCTGCATGGGATCACGTTCGCCGACGGCGTGGTGACGAAGAAGCTGAAGAAGGTCAAGAGCGTCGGCGCCAGGGACACCGGCACCTCGCTGCGCATCTGGCCGAACCGGAAATACTTCGATTCCCCAAAGGTGGCGCTGGAGGAGCTGGAGCGCATCGTCCGCTCCAAGGCCGTGCTGCTGCCAGGCGTGAAGGTGACGCTCAATATAGAGACGGCGAAAGAGACGAAAAAGCAGACCTGGAACTACCCGGAAGGGATGAAGGGCTACCTCACCGAGTTGATCGGTCTGGCGCAGGCGGTGGCGCCGGTGTTCGACGGCGAGAAGTACGTGACGGACGCGGACGCCAACGGCTTCGCCGCGGGCGAAGGCGCGGGCTGGGCCTTCGCCTTCGTCGAGGACGGCAAGGGCTACGGCGAGTCGTACGCCAACCTCATCCCCACCCCCGCCGGCGGCACGCACGAGGCGGGCTTGCGCGAGGGCGTGTTCGAGGCGATCAAGACCTTCGCCGAGTACCACAACCTGATGCCGAAGGGCATCAAGCTCCTCTCCGAGGACGCGTGGTCGCGCACGGTGTACTTCCTGTCGGCCAAGGTGCTGGAGCCGCAGTTCCACGGCCAGACCAAGGAGAAGCTCTCCAACCGCGACGCGGTTAAGCTGGTCTCGACCATGGTGCGCGATCCCTTCGCCCTGTGGATGAACAACCACGCGGACAGCGGCCGCAAGATCACCGAGCTGGTGATCCGGCAGGCGGTGGAGCGCTCGCGCTCGGTGCAGAAGGTCGAGCGCAGGAAGTCCTCGAGCGTGGTGATGCTGCCGGAGAAGTTGACCGACTGCGAGTCCACCGACATCAATAACAACGAGTTGTACCTGGTCGAGGGCGACTCGGCCGGCGGCTCGGCCAAGCAGGCGCGCGACAAGCGCTTCCAGGCGGTCTACCGCATGCGCGGCAAGGCGTTGAACTCCTGGGAAGTGAAGCGGGAACTCCTGTTCTCCAACGCCGAGATCCACGACATCGCCGTCGCGCTGGGCGTGGACCCGCACGACGAGAAGGACAACCCCGATCTGTCGGGCCTGCGCTACGGCAAGGTCGCCTCGATGACCGACGCCGACGTGGACGGCGCGCACATCGCGGTGCTGCTGCTCACCCTCTTCTACCGCCACTTCCCGAAGCTGATCGAGCGCGGCCACATCTACATCGCGTGCCCGCCGCTGTACAAGGTGGACGTGCCGGGCCACGGCAAGCGCCAGGCGAAAAAGCTCTACGCGCTCGACGAGGAGGAGCTGAAATCCATCCTTGACCGCGCGCGCGACGACGGATTCAAAAGGGATGCGATTTCGATCCAGAGCTTCAAAGGCCTGGGCGAGATGAATCCCGGGCAGTTGTGGGAAACGGCGTTGAACCCCGACACGCGGCGCCTGCTCAAGGTGCGTATCGAGGACCGCGACCAGACGTTCAAGCTCTTCAACATGCTGATGTCTAAGAAGGAAGCGGAGCAGCGCTGCGCGTGGATGGAAGAGAACGGCAGCAAAGTCGAGGCCGACGTTTGAGTGACGAGTGACGAGTGACGAGTGACGAGTGATGAGTGACGAGTGATGAGTGACGACTAACGATTAGCGAACCATGACAGACACCCGCACACGCGCGCGGCGCGACAAAGATGAAGCGACGCTGGACCTGTTCGGGCCGGCGGCAACCGAGGCAACAGGAAAGCCAGACATGAAGGTGCCCAAGGCACCGGCGAAAGCGAGCAAGGGCAGGAAGACCGGCAAGCCGGGCAAGGAAAAAGCGGCCGGGCCTGTCGCTGGCGCCGGCCGTGGCGGCAAGGGTGGAGGCGGACCGACGAAGCCGGCAGACGCGGGCGACGACTTCATCGACATGGCGGCGTTCGCCGAGAGGAGCTACCTCACCTACGCGATGAGCGTGGTGCGCGGTCGCGCCATCCCCAACGTCGAGGACGGCCAGAAGCCGGTGCAGCGCCGCATCCTCTACGCCATGAACGAGCTGGGTCTCAAGGCGGGCGTCCAGCACTCCAAGTCCGCGCGCATCGTCGGCGAGGTGCTCGGCAAGTTCCACCCGCACGGCGACGCCTCCACCTACGAGGCGCTGGTGCGCATGGCGCAGGATTTCTCGCTGCGCTACCCGCTGATCGACGGCCAGGGCAATTTCGGCACGCAGGACGGCGACCCCGCCGCCGCCTACCGCTACACCGAGGCGCGGCTCACGCCGCTGGCCGAGCTGCTGCTGTCCGAGATCGACCAGGACACGGTCGATTTCATCCCCAACTACGACGCGCGCCTGAAGGAGCCGAAGCTGCTGCCGGCGCTGCTGCCGATGCTGCTCCTGAACGGCGCCTCTGGCGTCGGCGTCGGCATGGCGTGCGAGCTGCCGCCGCACAACATGCGCGAGGTGGCGGACGCGGCCATCCAGATGCTGGAGAAGCCGGACACCTCGCCCAAGGTCCTGATGCGGACCATCAAGGGGCCGGACTTCCCGGGCGGCGGCCAGATCATCAGCTCGCGCGCGGAGATCGTGGAAGCCTACGCCAGTGGGCGCGCCTCGCTGCGCGCCCGCGCGCGGTGGAAGGTCGAGAACCTCGCCCGCGGCCAGTGGCAGGTCATCGTCTACGAGCTGCCGCCGACGACGTCGGTGAAGCGCGTGATGGAAGAGATCGAGTCGCTCACCAACCCCAAGGCCAAGGACAGGGGCGGCAAGATGTCCGCGGCGCAGGCCAACCTGAAGCAGGTCGTGCTCGGCGCGCTGGAGAAGGTGAACGACGAGTCGGACAAGGAGAACAAGCTCCGGCTGGTGCTGGAGCCGCGCTCCTCGCGCCAGGACCCGGACGAGTTCATGCGCTTCATGTTGACGCACACCAGCCTCGAGGAGAATTTTCCGGTCAACCTCGTCGCGCTGGGCTTCGACGGCCGCCCGGTGCGCAAGAACATCGCCGAGCTGGTCGGCGAATGGGTGCAGTTCCGCGTCGCCACCGTCACGCGGCGCTCGAAGTATCGCCTGACGCAGGTCGAGAAGCGCATCCACATTCTCGAAGGCCGCATCATCATCCTGCTCAACATCGACAAGGTGATCAAGGTCATCCGCAACTCGGACGAGCCCAAGCCCGACCTGATGCGGCAGTTCAAGCTGACCGAAGCGCAGGCGGAGGACATCCTCGAGATCCGGCTGCGGCAACTGGCGCGGCTGGAAGGCATCAAGATCGAGACCGAGCTGAAGGGGCTGAAGGAAGCGCGCAAAGGCCTGAGGGGGCTGCTCGGCTCGCAGGCGGAGATGAAGAAACAGGTCGCGGAGGAGATCCGCGCCAACGCGAAGACTTATGGCGACGCGCGCCGCACGCAGCTCGAGGAAGCCGACCGGGCAGTGTTCGAGCGCCAGGTGGTGGACGAGCCGCTCACGGTCATCGTCTCCCGCAACGGCTGGGTACGCGCGCGCACCGGCCACGGGCTCGATCTCGGCGACGTCAATTACAAGTCCGGCGACGGGCCGTACTCAGTCTTCGAGACGCGTTCCATACACCACTTGTCAGTAATCGACTCCACCGGCCGCGCCTTCAGCGTCGAGGCGGCGGAGCTGCCCGGCGGCCGCGGCGACGGCCAGGCGCTCACTTCGTTCATCGAGCTCGCGCCCGGCGCGCGGCTCGCGCACGTGGTGGACGCGCAGCCCGGGAAGAAATACCTGTTTGCGAATTCAGGCGGCACCGGCTTCATGGCGAAGTCGGAGGACCTGCTGACGCGGGTCAAGGCCGGCAAGACCTTCATGACGCTCGAGGAAGGCGAGGAGCCGATCCGGCCCGCCCTGGTTCCGGCCAAGCCCGAGCTGGCGGCGGCGTTCTCGGAGAACGGCCGCATGCTGCTATTCCCGGTGGACGAGCTGAAGGAAATGGCGCGCGGCCGCGGCATCACGCTGATGGGCCTCGACGACCAGGAGAAGCTCGTCGCTGTCGGTTTTGCCGATTGCAAGGCCGTGACAGTCGCCGGCACTTCGCGGTCAGGCAAGGAGAAGACCGTGAAGGTCAGCGGCACCGACCTTGGGAAACACATTCTGCATCGCGCCCGGAAGGGATGCCTGCTGCCGGGCAAGTTGAAGCCGACCGGCGTGATCAATGATGGGTGATGGAGAGCAAAGCGAAAGGAGGAAGTAAAAGTAAGACCCGTCAGGTGGGGCTCGCCTCTCCTCTCGCCTCTCGCCTCTCGCCTCACGCCTTGCGCCTTGCGCCTTGCGCCTTGATTTTGCAGGCGGCATCGTTCAGACTGGTCCGTGAAACAGGATAGAGTAGAACACCGCCTGTTACCCTTTCAATAGAGGAGAGCCCGATGAGATTCCTGACTTCAGTTTTCGCGCTGGTTGTCGCCCTCGCGCCCGCTGTGGCACCGGGGCAGCCGTATCCCACCAAGCCGATCCGCGTGGTCGTGCCGTTCTCGCCCGGGGGCACCTCCGACATCATTGGGCGCACGCTCGGGCAAAAACTCAGCGAGGCGTGGGGCCAGCCGGTCATCATGGATAATCGCGCCGGCGTCGCCGGCAGCCTCGGCGCGGCGATTGCGGCGAAATCGCCGCCCGACGGCTACACGCTGCTGGTCGGCAACGTCGGGCCGGTGGCCATCAATGGCATGATCTACAAGACGATCGGCTACGATTCGCTCAAGGACTTCACGCCGATCACGCTGGCCGTGACGGCGCCGCAGATCGTCGTGGTCCACCCCTCCGTCCCGGCGAAGACATTCAAGGAGTTCAACGCGCTGGTGAAGCGGCACCAGGGCAAGATCAACTACGGCTCGATCGGGCCGGGGAGCATTGCGCACCTCTCGGCGGAGCTCTACAAGCGCATGACCAAGACGGACATGTTGCACGTGCCGTTCAAGGCCTCGGCGCTGATCACGATCGCGCTGCTGTCGGGCGAGATAGACGTCGTGTTCTCCGACATGGCGGTGGTGCTGCCCCACGTCCAGGCCGGAAGGCTGCGGGCGCTGGCGGTCACCGGGCCCAAGCCGACGCCGCTGGTTCCCGGCCTGCCTACCGTTACTGAATCGGGGGTACCGGGCTTCGTGATGACCAGCTGGTGGGGCATGTTCGGTCCGGCCGGCCTGCCCCAGCCAGTCGTCACGCGGCTCAACACGGAGTTGACGCGCATCCTGCGGCTTGCCGACGTTCAGAAGACTTTCGCCACCCTCGGTGTGGACGCCGCAACCAGCACGCCGGAAGAGCTGGGAGCTCTCGTCAAGTCCGAGGTCCCCAAGTACGCCAAGCTCATTCAGGAAATCGGCATCGAGAAGCAATAACGAATAACGGCTGACGACTGACGAGCCACCGTCATGGCCATCGTTGTCAGCGAAAGCTCAGTCGCCCCGGAGCCCCTGGGAACCGGCGCGCAACGCCAGCGCCTGCTGACCGGTGCGCACGTGAAAGAAACGCGCGTCCTGCTCGACCGCTGGACACTGGCGCCGGGCGCGGTAGCGGCGCTCGACGTGCCGGCGGCGGACCTGGCCTGGTTCCAGGTGCTCGAGGGCGAGGTCCGTCTCGTCGGCGCAGACGGCGAACAGCGCCTCACCACCGCGCACATCGCGTTCCTGCCGCCGCGCTTCAAGGGCTCGCTGGCGAGCGCCAACGGCGCGCAACTGCTCCATGCCGAAGTGCCGGAAGCCGGACGCTTCGACCCCGCGTTCGCGGCCACCCCGCCGCAGCTGCGCGTCGTGGACTGGACGCGCGAGCCGGTACTCGACTCCCGGCACGACGCGCGCAAGCGCATCTACGTGGCAACGCCCAAGCTGTTCGGCACCAGGGCGATCAAGGGCGAAATGATCATCTACCCGCCGGGGACCGAGGCCGCCAACCACCACCACGAGGGCGCCGAGCATTTCATGTACGTCACCCAGGGCCGCGGCACAGCCTACGCCAACGAGAGCCCGATCCCGGTGCGCAAGGGGGACCTTATCTACTACGGCAACCGCGAGCGCCACTACCTGCGCAGCGAGGGCGACGAAAACCTGGTGTTCGTCGAGTTCTTCGTGCCCGGCGAATACCGGACCGTGTGGGCGCCCGGCGCCGCGGTCTGCACCTGGCTGCCCACCGGCGGCGACATTCAGGGCCGGAAGCCCGCGCGCGAAATCCAGGCGCACACGTCGGGAACGGTGCAGAGTCCCCGGGACGTGTGACGGGTTTGGACCAGATCTAGAACAACCGCTCCGTCGCAATGCGCGCGCCTTCAGCGAGCGCGCGCAGCTTGGCATAAGCGACGTCCTCCGCGACCCGCCCCTGTCCGGCCGTCGAATCGAAGCCGCAATCGGTGCCGGCGAGGACGCGGTGCGGGTCGCCGACGGCGGCCGCGACCCGCTCCAGCCGTTCTGCGATCACTTCGGGGTGTTCGACGAAATTCGTGAGCGTGTCGATCACGCCCGCCACGATGATCTGATCGTCAGCGAGCGGCAGCTTGCGCAGGACTTCGACCTCGTGGGCGTGGCGGGGGTTG
>Ga0137323_1000342_pt1 | contig 13502 bp, 11 predicted proteins | sample EasRivERMZT423_2_FD_102285 | JGI IMG/M metagenome (GOLD analysis project Ga0137323, IMG submission 102285) | Soil microbial communities from meander-bound floodplain in the East River, Colorado, USA - East River MetaG ERMZT423_2 | ecosystem: Environmental > Terrestrial > Soil > Floodplain ... | reverse complement strand
TGCGGTACACAAACGCCCATATCGCGGCCGCGGCGATGACGCCGACTCCGATCATCAGCATGTTGTAGATCGGATAGGGCAAACCCCCGATGCGAACCAGACCGAGGGAATCGACCAGCCCGCTGGCGGTGATCGGCGTTCCGCCCCAGATCAGCCGGATGACGTCCTCGAGCACCAGCAGCAGGCCGAAGGTCACGAGCAACTGGTACTCCTCCGGCCGCCGGTAGAACGGCCGGATCAAGGTGGGCTCGATCACAAGGCCGACGAGCGCGACCGCAATGGCGCCCAGCGGCAGGAAGATGAAGAGCGCCGCCGGCGGAAAAGCGGCCGCAGCCAGGCCCACCGACCAGGCGGTGACGTAGGCGCCGAGGGCGTAGAACATGCCGTGCGCCATGTTCACGATCCCCATGACGCCGAAGATGAGGCTCAGGCCGGCGGCGATGAGGAACAGCACCGCGGCGTAGAACAGCGAGTTCAGGATTTGCAGCGCGACGATTTCCATCGTCTTTTTTTTGTTACGTGGTAATCCGAGCAGGGCGGGCTTTGCCGCCCCACTCGGGTTGCAAAATAAAGTTCAGCGCGTCAGGCCGCTCTGGGTGCCGGCCAGGTCTTCTTGATCCAGTCGGCCGCGGCCGTGGATTCGTTATGCCCCTGGCCGGGCTTGGGCCAGTTGGGCGGCGCGGTGATGGTGCGGATCGGGATCGAGACGATGCTCGCCGGATCCCAGACCGGGAAGTCGTACCCCGGCAGCCTCTTGGAGAGCCCGGTCACCGCGTCCTTGTAGCCCTGGTGATTGTCCGCGCGGATGTACAGGTAGCCCGCGGGCGAATCGATGCCCGCGCCCTCGAGCATGGCGATGATCGCATCGTCGTCGGGCCAGCCGCCGAGGAGCTGGTTCGCCTTCTCCACCGCCTGCTTGTAGAGGTAGAGCGCGGTGTAGGCGCCGTCGGACTCGAAGCTCGGATACTCCTTCCAGCGCCGGTAGTAGCGCTCGACGAAGCTCTTGTTGAGCGGCCAGCGCTCCGCCGACGGATAGAGGAAGTGGTAGTTCGCGTGCACGCCCGCGAGCACGCCGTCCGGGTGATCCTTGCCGATCGCGTGCGGATAGCCGCCGAAGGCGAGCGTGGTCGCGACTTTCATGTTGTCGAACAGGCCATAGCGCAGCGCCTGCTTGTAGAACGCGACGTAGTCGCCGCCCCAGACCCCCGCGATCAGCAGGTCGGGCTTGGTCGACAGGATCTTCGTGATATGCGAAGTGAAATCGGTAGTGCCGAGCTTCGGCCACGATTCGGACACGACCTCGGTGCCGGGCACGAGCTTGCCCATCGCGAGCACGAAATGCTCGAACACATTGCGCCCGTAGCTGTAGTCGGGCTGGATCGAGGCGATGCGCCGAGCTTTGGGCCAGTGCGTCGCGGCGCCGATCGCCGCGGTGACGCCGTCCGCGGACTGGATGTTCGTCACCCGGAAGGTGTATTTCGGCTTCGGCACCGCCTTGTCGAACAGGAAGTCGGTGCAGCCGTCGTTGAACAGCGTCAGCACCTTGAGCTCCTCGGCCACCGGCCCGAGCGCGGGCGTGTTGCCGCTCGAGATGACGCCGGTAAAGAGCTCGATGCGCTCGGAGAGCTTCATGCGCCGCAGTTCCTTCACGTTGGCGTCGGTGCCCGCGGCTTCGTCGGCGAAGATCGTCTCGATCTTGCGCTTGCCCAGCAGTCCGCCCTGGGCATTGATCTCCTCCTGGGCGAGGATGTGGCCGCGCTGCCCGGGGCCGCCGAGAAGCTCGGCCGCGCCGGTCAGAAACGTGATGTGACCGACCTTCACCGGCCGGTCGGGGATGTTGCCCTTGGGCTTGCCCTGCGCCTGCGCGCTGCCCGGAACCATCGCGGCCCCGAGCCCTGCCGCCCCCAGCGTCGCCCCGAACTGCTTCAGAAAACCGCGACGCTCCTCCAGCCTTTCCTTGTCCATGACTCCTCCTCTTGTCGTACCGCGAGGACAGTCTACTCCCAGGGAACCATCCGGATGGGCGCATTTGCCACGCTGTCGTCGAGCACGGCCGCGACGAGCAGGCGCCTCCCCCCCGGCTTTAGCGGCAGCTGACAGCGACCGCCGGCGCCGGCGCGGACCTCGCCTGCGGCCACGACCGCACCCTGTGCCGTGAGCAGCAGGTAGCGGCAAACCGGCGCCTGCGGTTTCTGCGGCGAACCGCGCACGACGCGCACGTTGCGCCCCTCGCGTTCGAGCCGCTCGGTCTCGAGATGCACCTCGGCACCGTGCGCCCGCCGCTCGATCCGCGTCACATAGGCTTTGAGCGGCACGGCATAGGCGTTGAACCGGCCCAGGCCGTTCGGATAGCTCGGGTCGCGGAACACCGCCAGCACCGCCTTGGCCCCGTCCCAGCGCTCGAGCTTGTACGGGCCGTTGGTCACGAGCCAGTGGCCGTGCGCCGCATGGAACTCGCGCAGCCGGCGGTAGCGGCTGCGCGCTTCTTGCGCGTTCACATGCGACCGCAATGCTGGCGGCACGTAGGCGCGCTGGTCAAGCTCGCCGGCAAGCTCGCCCAGGCGGCGCACGAGCACCGCGTCGCGTACCGGGTCGAACTCGCCGAGCTTCAAATAGCCGCGCCGCGCCGCCTCGTCGAACAACGCGAGCAGATGCCAGGGCAAAGTCGTCCAGGGCGGCGCCACGGTCGCCGCATCGCTCGCCGAGCCGTCGAGGTACACCTCCACCACCGGCACTTCGTACTGCAGCTTGTCTTCGCCGAATGCGAGCGTTTCGGTCTCCACGCGCAGGAACCGCACGCCCTTCAGCCGGTCTCTGGCGATGCCCAAATTTGCCGCGAAAGCGTACGCATAAACCAGATCGGCGACGCTCATCGGCGTGCCGTCGTGGAAAGCGGAGTTGTGCACGCGGTACACGACGCGCATCGCCGCCTTGTTGCCGCGTCCCGCGGAAAAAAGTGCGTCTGCGGGCACCGCGAGCGGCTCTTTGCCTTTCTTGATCGAGGCGTGAACGCGGTTCTCGATCCAGCCGCCGCCGTGCGGCGAGGACAGGAACGCCGGGTCGGCGAGCGCCGACCACACCAGGCGCCCGAAAGCGTCGCCGAAGCCGCCGACCACGGGATTCCACGCACTGGCGGGCGCCGACGGCGCCGCGATACTCAGCCAGCCGTTCCAGGGAAAGTCGCGCAGCTTGACCGTGCGCGGAAAAATCGCCGAGGCGATTCCTTCGAGTGCGCCGTAGCCAACGTTCTCCACGCCTTGCGAGTAGTCCGCGCCGTAGTGCTCGCGCCGCAAGGTATAGCCGAGCACGGCGCGCTCGCAGCCGGCCTGCAGCAGCGCGACGACGCTGCGCTCGAGCGCGATGCGTTGTTCGACGCTTCGATAATCGCCGCGCATGAGGCGCCGCGCCACGTTCTCGATGCGAGGGTCCGCCACGGCGGGCGCGAGCAGGAGATAGGCATGAAACCAGCCTTGCCGGATCCACGGCGGCCCGGACCAGCCGTTGTAGCGCATGGCCGCGCTGGCCATGAGCGTGCTTGCGTCGACGATTTCAAGCTTTCCGGTGAACTTCTTGTGCGCCTCTGTCGGCGCGCGCGCATCGGCGGCGCGATCGGCGTGGTGCAGGTAGTCGGCGTGAAACGGAGTGACCGGGTACGGGTGCCAGACCGCATCGGCGCCGAGCGCCGGCTTCAGGCTGCGCGCCCCCGCGCAGTCCTTGCCCTCGAATGTCGCCACCACGTAACCGCCGAGGGACTCGACCGTGCCGGTCTTGGCCGGATCCCTACCCAGCGTGCCGGCGTAAGCGTGCAGCGTCCCGCTCGCAAGGCGCTGCGCCGCCGCCTGCGCGTCGAGCGCTTCGACGGTGATCTCCTGCGGATAGAACGACGGGTAGAACGGAAACTCGTGGCCCGCGTGCGCAACACCGGAGAGCACGACGCCGGCGGCAAGAATCGCGTACCTCATGAGCTAGTAGAATAAATCATGCGCTGGCTAAGCGAGCCGATGCGCGCAGCGTGGGGCGCTCTGGCCGCGCATCCGGCCGTCTTCGCGTCGGTAACGCTCGCCGTGGCCGCGCTCAATGTTGTCGCTCCCGTGACAATCCTCTCGATGGTACGCAAGCCGCTCGACTACTACACCTTCAATCCGTGGCTGAAGCGCCTGCCCGAATACCTCGCCTCGGACGACGCCGCGCTGAGCGAGAAGCTGTCCAGGCTTTCCGATCTTGCGCTGTTCTGGTTCTCCGCCGGCAGCTCTTACGGCGGCGCCGAGTGGGGCTTCGCAGTGGACGTCAAGGACGCTGCGCGCGTCCTGCTCATCTCGGCGCTGTTCGGCCTGTACTTCGCGCTGTGGCGGCGCTACCGGGATCTCAGGTCGCAAGATCTTGCGTCGCTGCGTCGCGGGGGCGTGGCCGGTGCGGCGGTGACGGTGCTCGGCGTCTCGACCGGCGCGTGCAGCGTCACGGGCTGCGGCGCGCCGGTGCTGCCGGTGCTGGCGCTTGCGTTCGTCGGCCTGGAAAGCGGGACGCTGCACTTCCTCGTGCAATCGTCGCGCTTCGCGACGATCGCGGTGTTCGCCGCGGTCATCGCCGCGGTCGGCGCCCTCGCCTGGAGAATCACGCCGGCGACAGCGCGGTTCGCTCGGCCCACGCAAAAAGCTGCCTGAAGACTTCCTCGCGGATCTCCGCCCGCGAGAGCGTGAGGTCGTGCTGCCCGCCGGGAAAGGCGAGCACGGTGACCTCCGGGCCGAGCATCCTCGACCAGCGCGCGATGTGCCTCCAGTTGAGCACGAGGTCAGCCTCGTCGGAGTGCATGGAGAGCACCGGGCAGCGCACCGCGAGCCCGCGGTGCACCTTCTCATGGGCGTCGGCGATCGCCCCCAGCCACCCGTAGTACACCGGGAAGCCCTCGATCGGCTTGAGCTGGGTGTCGAACTCCCAGCCCTGGTCGACGAGCCCCCGTCCGTAGTCGGGTAGCAGCGCCTTCGGATCGCTGAGGAAGGGGAAGAAGCGGCCGAGCGCCGCCGCGAGGTGGAGCTGCGCCTTTCGCCATTCGGGCAGCTTCCAGCCGAAGAACGGGCTGTTCAGCCAAAGCGCCCGCACTTGCGCGCGATGCGGGCCTTCGTGCGCATAGAGCGAGCTGACGAGGCCCCCGGTCGAATGCCCGGCGAGCAGCACCGGCTCGCCGATGACGTCGATGGAGCGCGTGATGTCCGGGTAGTACTCGGCGATGCTCTTGCAGAAATTCGGGTGCTGGTGCGGGCGCAGCGAGCGGCCGTGCTTGCGCAGGTCGAGCGCATAGAAGGCGTAGCCCTCCATGGCGAAGCGCTCGGCGACGTGGCGCTGGAAGAAGTAATCGACGAAGCCGTGCACCCACAACACCGCGCCGCGCGGCGTTGTGCCCGCCGGCAGGCGCACCAGCGTCGCAGCCACGCGGCCGTCGTAGTCGTCCGGGAACTCGAGCTCGAGCGCCTCGAACCCGGGCAGGAGCCGGTCAGGCTGCCAGGCTTGCATGGCGCGACAGGGCCCAGCGCACGTGTTCCCTCACCAGCGCGGAGGGATGGTCCTTCCTCGAAGACAGGGCATCGATGACCTGGGGAGAGCTCGGCGCGTTCCCCAGCCCGACGGCGAGGTTGCGCAGCCAGCGCTCGTAGCCGATGCGCCGGATCGGCGAGCCGCGCAGGCGCTCGTCGAACTCGGCCTCGGTCCAGGCGAAGAGCTCGACCAGGCTGGCCCGGTCGAGCCCGTTCCGGGTCCCAAAATCAGTTTCTTTCGTGAGTCGGGCGAAGCGGTTCCACGGGCACACCAGCTGGCAGTCGTCGCATCCGTAGACGCGGTTGCCGATCAGCGCTCGCAGCTCCTCCGGAATCGCGCCCTTGTGCTCGATCGTCAGATAGGAGATGCAGCGGCGCGCGTCGAGCTGATACGGGCCGCGGATGGCCTGCGTCGGGCAGACCTCGATGCAGCGCTCGCAGGTTCCGCAATGATTTTTTTCGGGAGGGTCCACCGGCAGGGGAATGTCGCAGTAGATCTCCCCCAGGAAAAACCACGAGCCCGCATCGCGGCTAAGCAGCAGCGTGTGCTTGCCGCGCCAGCCGATCCCGGCGCGCGCCGCGAGCTCCACTTCCATGACGGGCGCGGAGTCGCTGAACACGCGGTAGCCGAAGTCGCCGACCTCCGCGGCGATCCGGTCGCAGAGCTTCTGCAGGCGCTCGCGCAGCACCCGGTGATAGTCGCGGCCACGCGCGTAGCGAGCGATGTTCGCTTTTTCGGGCTCAATCGAGATTCCCTGTGCCGCGTCGTTCAGGTAATCCATGCGGCAGGAGATCACGCGCAACGTGCCGGGCTTGAGCTCGGCCGGCCGCGCGCGAAGCGCGCCGTGGCGCGCCATATACTCCATCTCGCCATGCCAGCCCCGTCCCAGCCATTCGAGCAGCCGCGGCTCGGCGGCGGAAAGGTCCGTATCCGCGATGCCGACCGCCTGGAAGCCCAGTTCCCGTCCCCACTGCTTGATGCGCGAGCTTAGGCTGCCCGGCCCGGAGGACACGCTGCGCCTCGGCGAGGCGCTGGCGGCCGGGGCGGCGCCTGGACGGGTGCTTTTCATCTCGGGGGACCTTGGGGCGGGAAAGACTACCCTCGTTCGCGGCCTGCTGCGGGGGCTGGGATATTCCGGGCGGGCCAAGAGTCCAACCTATGCCCTGGTTGAACCTTATAGCCTTTCGAGATTAGACTTATATCACTTTGATTTTTATCGGTTCAAGGATAGATCGGAATGGCTGAACTCGGGCTTCCGGGAGCACTTCAACCCAGGCTCGCTTTGCGTAGTCGAGTGGCCGGAGAAGGCCGGGGATCTGCTTTCGCCGCCGGACCTGCATATCTGGCTGGAATTCGACGGCGACGCCCGGCGGGCGCGCCTCGAAGCGCGCTCGGAGGCTGGCGAGGCCTGGCTCTCGTCCTTGCCCTGCTCTTTGTAGGGACCGCCGAAGCCCAGGTCGTCTCTTCGCGCATCTGGCCGGCGCGCGACTACACCCGCCTCACGCTCGAGTCCAAGGAGGAGATCCAGTACACGATCTTCACCCTCAAGGATCCCGAGCGCCTGGTGCTCGACCTCGAGACGAGCGAGATCTCGCCGGCACTCGTGGAGCTGAACGCCAAGGTGGCCCCCGAGGACCCGTACATCCAGGGCCTGCGCGTGGCGCGCAACCGCCCGGGCGTCGTTCGCCTGGTGCTGGACCTCAAGAGCGATGTGAAGCCGCAGATCTTCAACCTGCCGCCGATCGCCGACTACGGCCACCGCCTGGTGCTCGACATCTATCCGCTGGTGGCGGTGGACCCGGTGGCCGTGCTGATCGAAGAAGCGCAGAAGCGCCCGCAAACCACGGTCAAGCCCGGCGCGGCGCGGCTCGCCACCATCGTCATCGACCCCGGGCACGGCGGCGAGGACCCGGGCGCCATCGGCCGGCGCGGCTCGCGCGAGAAGGACATCACCCTCAACATCGCGCGGCGGCTGAAGAAGCTGGTCGACGCCGAGCCGAACATGCGCGCCCTGCTGACCCGCGACGGCGACTACTTCCTCGCGCTCGGCGCCCGCGTCGCGAAGGCCCAGGCGGTCAATGCCGACCTGCTGGTCTCGGTCCACGCCGACGCCTTCACGCGCCCCAACGTGCGCGGCTCCTCGGTGTTCGCCCTCTCCGACCGCCGCGCGAGCTCGGAGATGGCGCGCATCCTCGCCAAGCAGGAAAACGAATCCGACCTGATCGGCGGCGTGGCCCTCAAGGTGAAGGACGATCACGTCAAGCGCACGATCATCGACCTGTCGCAGACCGCCACCATCGACTACAGCCTGCGGCTCGGCAACTCGGTCCTGAAGCGCCTCGGCGCGGTGAACGACCTGCACAAGCCGAGCGTCGAGCAGGCGAGCTTCGCCGTCCTGACCGCGCCCGACGTGCCCTCGATCCTGGTCGAGACCGCGTTCATCTCCAACCCGCAGGAAGAGCGCCGCCTGAACGACGACGCCTACCAGGACAAGCTCGCCCGCGCCATCCTCGAGGGCATCCGCGAATACATCGCCAGGCATCCGCCGCGCCCGCAGGGGCCGACTACGGCTTTGCCGCTACGAGTCGCGTCGCACCAGCGCGGCGGCTAGCTCGGCGAAATCGGTTGCGGCGCGTCGTCCCGCAAGCCGTTGTTCGGTGGCACGCGCACTTGATCAGCCGCGCCTAGGCGGCCCTCGCTCTGGCCGCGAAATCGCTCACGGGCTCGAGTTCTGCCGGGGGCGTCTTTGCCGCCTCTGGTGCTTTAAGCGCTTTCGCCCGCTCGCCGCACGCGCGGTTAAAGTGCCCGCCGACGTAAAAAACAACGCCCCAAACTCGTCGGGGCGTTGCCGTTAAGCGCTGTCCCAAGGCGTTTTTACACAATCTGCGCAGCCGCCTTTTTTTGCAGGCGATGAACCGCGCAGAAGCGGCTTCGATCTCGGCGCTGCGGTGGTTCAAGGCATCGGGAGGTGAGGCACCATCGCGGATATTTTCACTTCTTCTTCGCAGCAGGCGCATCCGCCGCCTTGAGATAATTGGTTGCCCAGGGTCCGACGCCATGAACCTGGACGATCGTCTCCTTCTTCGCGAATGCAAACATCGGCATGCCTTGCGGGATCACAACGACCCCACCGGCCGGATACGCTCTAGCCTTGGACGCGTCGACCTTCTCCCCGATTCCCAGATAAAAGGTGCCCGACAGCACCGTGACGTGCTCGAGCGACGGGTGCGTGTGGGGGGCAATCTTGCCATTGGGTGGAAGCTTGATCCGCATCATCAAGGGGCCCGCCGCCTTGGGATCACCTTCGATTATCGCGATCTTGAAGTTCGGGCCCAAGCTGGGTGCATCGTTCCATTTCAGCTCCTTCGGCACGAGCGAGATATGCCCGTCGGCCTGCGCCTCCGTCCAGACCGCGGGCAATGCCAGCAGCGAGCCAAGGAAAATCGTGGATGCCACCACATAGCGATAAGGGTTCATCTTCATAGATGTCTTCCTCCGGTGAATAAAAATGAAACAATCGTTTTGGCCCGATCAATCCGGGACACAAGCTCTTGCGTGCCCCTTCTAAGCGTGCTGGTGCAGAACAAGTATACCCATCGACAAGAGGAAAAGAAGTGGCCCCAGTATATTGAGAAGAAGCGTTTTCACACAGCCTCGGTTGCAACCAGCCATCGGCATTGGCTCTCCGTGAGTAACCAGAATCGAATCATGCGCCCCTCTGGACATTGACACTGACGGTGTAGCCAGCGTGCCACCGAACGTTCGGCATCAGCGGCGGCGCGGAGCGCCGTCAGCTGCATGCCGCTGTTAGACCACCTATGCGGGGCCTGAAGCCTATTTCAGGCCGTTCTGGCCGCCAAACGACTCACCCGGTTCGCAACCGACGAAAAAGCGTGTTGTAGATCATCGACGGAATGCAGATGTCAGTTGTGCTTACAAGTACGGCGATCCCCGTAAGCGCTCCGCCCAAGATGTATCCCACAATTAACGCGCCAGACTGGAATGCCCACGCTGTCGCCACCAACCAAACGGCGCCGACGCCGCAGGCGAAGCGACTCTGCGCCCGGCGTTTGGGCAGTGGTCCGGTATTCCGGAGATAACGAATGCCGTAGTTGTAAATCAGATCAAACGGATGAACTGGGAACAACGCGGCGAGCGCCGCGATAGGCGTCAAGACCCACAAGATCATAGGCGACGCCAACGCTGTGCCTACTCCCGCCAGGAGTGCACACATTCCGAATGCCATCCGAAGCCACGGTGCAACTTCGGCCAGAGTCTCATCGTCGATGTCGCTCAACCCCTGGGCATTTAGGCGTCGCCGCGTGTTCGCGGATAGTGTTTTGCTCATCTGACTTCCTCCTTTCGTCGAGTCTACTTCGTGGTGAGTGGTCGGTCTGACGCCGAGCTAACCCGCGCGCCGCTTGCGGCGCGTCGTGGTTGGGCGCCGTCTTGGGCCGCATCAGAGTGATGACGAGCAGGTTCTCGGCACAACCACGAACTCGGTTGCCCCCGCATATGCCCACGTAACTTGTCAAGAAGTAGGAGAACGGCTGCGCCGGGTTGTTCCATGTCCATACAGCCGAATACATAGTTGAGTAGCCGTCATTCCGCTCTGACGGATCGCGCGTCACTATTTGCACTTGAATACCCAGCCGCCGCTCGGCCAGGATGGGCTGCATCAGCCGGAGAGCGGGAAACGCGGATGGATCGGGCGTGCTTAGAGAGGCGGGGAAACGCGCGCTTGACGGCGGGAGCGCAGCCAGGCGAACAAGCCGGGCGAGACCGAGACGGCGACGATGAGGAGGATCACGACGGTCAGGTTGTTCTTGACGATCGGCTGGTTGCCGAACCAGTAGCCGGCGAGGCAGAGCGAGACGACCCAGACGAGCGCGCCGAGGATGCAGAAGCCGAGGTAGCGCAGGTACGGCATGGTGCCGACGCCCGCGACGAACGGGACGTAGGTGCGCACGATCGGGACGAAGCGCGCCAGGATGATGGTCTTGCCGCCGTGGCGCTCGTAGAAGGCATGGGCGCGCGCGAGGTGCGCGGGGTTGAACCAGCGCGAGCGCTCGAAGTGGAACACGCGCGGGCCGATCCAGCGGCCGACCCAGTAGTTGACGTTGTCGCCGCACAAGGCGGCGGCGATCAGGGTCGCCATCAGCGCCGCGATGTTCATGTCGCCCGCCGCGGCGACGGCGCCGGCCACGAACAGCAGCGAGTCGCCGGGAAGAAACGGCGTCACCACCAGCCCGGTCTCGCAGAACACGATCACGAAGAGCAGCGCGTAGACCCAGACGCCGTGCTCGGCTACGAAATCGGCGAGGTGCACGTCGAGGCGCACCACCAGATCCCAGGCCCACGCCAGCAGCTCCATGGCCCGATTCTATATACTCGCCGCGTGACCGCCATTCGCGTTCTGCCCCAGCTTCTCGTGAGCCAGATCGCGGCGGGCGAAGTGGTCGAGCGCCCGGCCTCGGTGCTGAAGGAGCTGCTCGAGAACAGCGTCGACGCCGGCGCGCAGGCGATCACCGTGGTGCTCGAAGAGGGCGGCATCAAGCGCGTGCAGGTCGAGGACGACGGCGCCGGCATCGCGCGCGACGAGCTCCCGCTCGCGCTGGCGCGCCACGCCACGAGCAAGATCGCGAGCCTCGAGGACCTCGAGGGCGTGGGCACCATGGGCTTCCGCGGCGAGGCGCTCGCCTCGATCGCGTCGGTGTCGCGCCTGTCCATCACCAGCCGCACGCGCGAGGCGCCGCACGCGGCCGCGATCTCGGCCGAAGGCGGGCAAGCCGGCGAGGTGCAGCCGGCGGCGCGCGCGCAAGGCACCACCGTCGCGGTGTCGGATCTCTATTTCAATACGCCGGCGCGGCGCAAGTTCCTGCGCACCGAGGCGACCGAGTTCGGCCACTGCGACGAGGTGTTCTGCCGCATCGCACTCGCCTCCCCGCGCATCGCGTTCATGCTCAAGCACAACGGCCGCGTGAGCCAGGTGCTGCGCGCCCAGGAGCCGGCGGAGCGCGCCGGCGCACTGCTGGGCGAGGCGTTCTCCGCGCAGAGCATTCCGGTGGAAAGCCGCAGCGGCGGGCTGCGCCTCTTCGGCAGGGCGGGGACGCCGCAAGCCGCCGGCGGGCAGTACTTCTTCGTCAACGGCCGCACCGTGCGCGACCGCCTGCTCACGCACGCGGTGCGTGAAGCGTACGCCGAGACCCTGCACGGCGAGCGCCAGCCCGCGTACGTGCTGTTCCTGGAGATCGACCCGCGCGGCGTGGACGTGAACGTCCATCCGGCGAAAACCGAAGTGCGCTTCCGTGACCCGCGCGCGGTGCACCAGTTCGTGTACCACGCGCTGCAGCGCGCCTTGTCGCCGAGCGCGGCGCAAGCGCCCGTGTCCTATGCCACGGTGGGAGCGCAACGGCCGATTCAGGCCGCCTTCGGCCTGGCCCAGCCGGCGGCCGCTTACGAGTCGTTCATCCGATCTTCGGTTGAAGAAAAACCTCAACCGCTGGGCTACGCCCTGGGACAGTTGCACGGCGTCTACATCCTGGCGCAGAACGAGGCCGGGCTGGTGCTGGTGGACATGCACGCGGCGCATGAGCGCATCGTGATGGAGAAGCTGAAGGCGAACCTCGACGCCGGCGCGGTGCAGCGCCAGAGCCTGCTCGTGCCGGCGGTGTTCCAGGCCGAGGCGCTCGACGTCGCCACCGCCGAGGAAAACCGCGAAGCGCTCGAGCGCCTCGGGCTCGAGCTCACGGTATCGGGCCCGAACGAGCTCGCGGTGCGCGCCGCGCCCACGGCGCTCGCCGGCGGCGACGTCGCGGGGCTCGCGCGCGGCGTGCTGCGGGAGATCCGGGAATACGGCGCGAGCCAGGTGCTGTCCTCGCGCCAGAACGAGCTCCTCGCCACCATGGCGTGCCACGCCGCGGTGCGCGCGAACCGCGCGCTGAGCGTGCCGGAGATGAACGCCCTGCTGCGCGAGATGGAAGAAACCGAGCGCTCGGGAAGCTGCAACCACGGGCGGCCGACGTGGTACCAGCTCACCCTCGGGGATTTGGATAAATTATTCCTACGGGGGCGCTGATTTGACCTCCCCCAACAAAGTCATGCTGGTCACCGGCGGCGGCCGCGGCATCGGCGCGGCGACCGCCCGGCTCGCCGCCACGCGCGGCTATGCGGTGTGCGTCAACTACCGGCAGGATGCCGCCGCGGCGGAAAAGCTCGCCCGGGAAATCAAGGGCATCGCGGTCCAGGGCGACGTGGCGAGCGAAGCGGACGTCGTGCGCCTGTTCAAGACCGTCGACGACAAGCTTGGGCGCGTGAGCGCGCTCGTCAACAACGCCGGCATCGTCGATCGCGGCTCGCGCGTGGAGGCGATGACGGCCGAGCGCATCCAGCGCATGCTGGCGGTGAACGTCACCGGAAGCTTCCTGTGCGCGCGCGAGGCCATCAAGCGCATGTCCACGCGCCAGGGCGGCAAGGGCGGCGCCATCGTCAACCTGTCGTCGGTCGCGGCGAAGCTGGGCGGCTCCGGGGAGTACGTGGACTACGCCGCTTCCAAGGGCGCGATCGACACCTTCACCATCGGGCTGGCGAAGGAAGTGGGGCCGGAAGGCATCCGCGTGAACGCCGTGCGCCCCGGCATCATCCGCACCGAGATCCACCTCACGAGCGGCGACCCCGGACGGGTGGAGCGCATCGGGGCCACCGCGCCCTTGCAGCGCCCCGGCGAGGCGGAAGAAATCGCCAGCGCCATCGTCTGGCTCGCCTCCGAGGAGGCTTCGTACATCACGGGAGCGCTGCTCGACATCTCCGGCGGGCGCTAGCTTGCGCCGCACGGTCCATGCGCTCCTCGGCCCGACCGCGAGCGGCAAGTCCGCGCTCGCGATCCAGGCCGCGGCCGAGCTGCCGATCGAGATCGTCTCGCTCGATTCGGCGCTGGTGTACCGCGGCATGGACATCGGCACCGCCAAGCCGGG
>Ga0137323_1000337_pt1 | contig 13593 bp, 14 predicted proteins | sample EasRivERMZT423_2_FD_102285 | JGI IMG/M metagenome (GOLD analysis project Ga0137323, IMG submission 102285) | Soil microbial communities from meander-bound floodplain in the East River, Colorado, USA - East River MetaG ERMZT423_2 | ecosystem: Environmental > Terrestrial > Soil > Floodplain ... | reverse complement strand
CCTCCAGCGGCAGGCCATACTTCAACGCCTCCGACCGGCAGTACACGATGATGTCGCCCAGAAGGTCCGCTATGGCCACCGCGATATCAATAGGAGCGCCGCCATTGTTCGACAACTGCACGATCTCGTCGATCTCGTGCACCTCGTCGAGCAACGTCGCCTTGAACTTCGTCAATCGCTCCGCCACCTCCGGCGGCAGGGTCGGCTTGGAGTGGGCGGGCAGTTTATACATCGCGTTCATCGCCGCGATGCGCGTTGCGAAAGTTTTAGTCATTTTTCTTCACTGCATCACTTCATCGCTGCGTCACATGATCACGCATCTCCCGGCGGAGGCCTACTCCGCGGTGTCGAAGATGCGGCTGACTCTCTTCAGCTGGTTGCAGTGGGTGCTGTGCAGGGCGATCAGGTCTTCTTCAACCGCGATGCGCTGCTCCTCGTTTTCAAGCAGGCAGATGCAGATGCAGTTCGCCCCGTGTTTCCTGAAGCACTCGAACTGCGATTCGGTGCCGAATGGGTCGGCCAGGTTCGCGGTCTGTCCGATGTAGACGCTGTCGTGGGAGGCCCTGCGGTAGGTGCTGTTGTCCTGCGCGCGCTTCGTCACGATGTACACGGCCGCCATGGGCTTGAACCGTGTATCCAGTGACCAGGCCTGGAAGCGGTACTTCTCGCCCGATTTTCCGGTGAACGTGATGTCCGGGTAGTGCACGGCTCGACTCCGCCCGGGATGGCCGGGGGTTAAGATGCTACGCACATTTGGCTCGCCTGGCGAGTGATGGCCGGCAAGAATGAAGGATGGTGCAAATACCGGTCAGGCAGTGTCTTTTCCGCCTGGTAAAGTTTCCTGCTGCTGGCAGCGCTTTGAGCGCATAATAGGGGCGTCGAATGCGCTTTGGGTCTGTTAGTTGTCGTTTCCGGCTGGCATCTTCGGTCCTCTCCCACTGGTACTTTGATGCCTCGCGTCATTGCGCGCGGCCACGCCAATTCTGGAGGACACTATGTCTACCACCGGCACCGTAAAGTTTTTCAACGCCACCAAGGGCTTCGGCTTCATCCAACCTGAGAATGGCGCGAAGGACGTGTTCGTGCACATCTCCGCGGTCGAAGCCGCCGGACTCGGCACGCTGAGCGAGAATCAGAAAGTCTCGTTCGATACGCAGACGGGCAACAACGGCAAGATCTCGGCAGTCAATCTCAAGGCCGTCTGACACGCGTCCGTCGGGCCGGCTTTCGAAACCCCGCTGCGGCGGGGTTTTTTATGTACGGAGCGAAAAGCAAGGCGGAAGGGTAAGCCGGGATTTCCACCCCTCATCCCTTCCCCTTCTCCCAAGTGGAGAAGGAAGAAAGGAAACAAGAACCTGTCGGGTAGTGTTCCTTTCGCCTGTCGCCTTTCGCCTTACGCCTTCTTCTCAATCGAGCCGGATGTTCGCCAGATGGATAACCTTTGCGTATTTCTCGATCTCGCGCTTGAGCAGCGCCGCCAGCTCCTCGGGGCTGCTGGCGACGGGATCCAGCGCCTCCCTGGGCATGAATGCTTTGATCTCCGGGGTGCCGAGCGCCTTCTTGATCTCCGCGTTCAGCTTGTCCACGATCGGCCTCGGCGTGCCCTTCGAGAAGAACATCGCGTACCAGTTGTCGGACTCGAAGCCGGGATAGATCGAGTTCATCGTCGGCAGATCCGGCAACGCCGAGGACGGCTTCGGCGTGGTGACGGCGAGCGCCTTCGCCTTGCCGCTCTTCAGGTGCGGCATGACCGAGGGCGCGGTGACGAAGCCGTAGTCGAGTTCGCCCGAGATGAGCGCAATCACCGCCGGCCCCCCACCGCGGTAGTTGACCACTGTCGACTTGAGCCCGACGATCTGGTTGAACATCTCGGCGGCAAGATGGGCGGTGGTCCCAGCAGAATTGCCGCCGACATTCATGCTCCCGGGCGTGCGCTTGGCCAGCGCCACCAGTTCCTTGACCGATTTCACCGGAACGCTCGGGTGCACCGCCATCACCAGCGGCGTCGACGAGATCCAGCTGATGGGCTGAAGATCCTTGTGGACGTCGAATTTTATGCGCTTGGAGTAGAGGGTAACCGCCGCCGAGATGCTGCCGGAAGTGAACAGTATGGTGTAGCCGTCCGGCGGGGAGTCCACGGCGATCTGCGCCGCGATCAAGCCCGAGGCGCCGGTCCGGTTGTCGATGATGAAATTCTGACCCATGCTCTTCTGGAACGCGACCGACAGCAGCCGGGCCTGGATATCCGTCCCGCCGCCCGGCGGGAACGGCACCAGGATCCGCACGGTCTTGTCGGGCCATTGCTGAGCAATGGCGTGCAGTGGGCTCATGATCCAGACCGCAGAGACTACCGCTAACGCGCAGGCTGCTTTTCTCATTTGAACCTCCTCGTGGTGGGCTGGTCGGACGCCAGCCTGACGCCATGCTACACCCTGCTGCCTCAAAAACAACCAGTGCGAAAAATGGGGGCGAGCCCCTGCCCTCGTCGTCGAACCAGTGCGGATAGCCATGGTACCCGTGATTCGTGAGTCGTGATTCGACTCCTTCCCCCTGTTGCCTTTCCCCTTCCGCCTTTCGCCTTCAGCTCAATCCTTTCCGCCGTCCACCGCAAATCGCTGTGCCCGCCAGCGCAGCATGCCGCCCGCGAGGTTGGCGACTTTATCGAAGCCGGCCTTGCGCAGCAGGACGGTGGCCTGCGCCGAGCGCGCGCCGGAGCGGCACACCGTCACCACCGGCCGCTCCTTCAAGAACTCGCCCGCGCGCTCGGGGATGCTGCCGAGCGGAACCAGGCGCGCGCCGGGCACGTGCCCCAGCGCGCCGTTGAATTCGGAGTGCTCGCGCACGTCCACGATCTGCACGTCCTGGAGGTGCTCCTCCAGCCACTCGGGTTGAATTTCCCAGATGCCGGCGAAGGTGTAGACGAGCGGCGCCCAGTCGGCGTCCTCGCCGCCCGCCGCAGCGCTCTCGACGCGCCCGCACCGCAGGTTGGCCGGCACGGCCACCTCCATCTGCTTGGGATGCGCCAGGCCGAGGTTGTTCATGTAGCCGGCGAAATCGTCCTCCAGGATCTGCCCGCCGAGGCGCGGGTTGAACATCCGTTCCTCCCCCACGCTGCTCACCGTGAGTCCGCGATAGTCGTGCGCCGGGTACAGCAGGCAGCCCTCGGGCAGCGAGAACACCTGCTCGCGCACCGAGCGGTACAGCGCGTGCGGGCTGCCCTGCTGGAAATCGGTGCGCCCACAGCCGCGGATGAGCACCGCATCGCCGGTGAACGCCATCGAGTGGTCGTCGAGCACGAGCGTCATGCAGCCATCGGTGTGCCCCGGGGTCGCGCGCGCCTCGAGCGCGCGGTCGCCGAAGTCGACACGGTCGCCGTGCGCGAGCAGCCGGTCCGCCCCCTCGGCGCCGCCGTTCGCGCCAAGCGCAATGCGGCTGCCAAGGCGCTGCTTGTGCAGCCACGCGCCGGTGATGTGGTCCGCGTGCACGTGCGTCTCGATCGTCCAGAGCAGCTTCACGCCCAGCTCCGCCACCAGCGCCGCGTCGCGCCGCGCCTGCTCGAACACCGGGTCAATCAGCACCGCTTCGCGGGCACCGGGATCGGCGAGCAGATAGGTGTAGGTCGAGGACTGCTGGTCGAACAACTGCCTGAAGATCAGCATGTGTCAATCCACCTTGATGTTGGTAGCCTGCACCAGCTTCGCCCACCGCGGTTAGGGCCTAGTCGACCTGCACGCCGGCGGCCTTCACCACCCTGCCCCACAATTCGATGTCGGCGCGCAGGAAGCGGGTGAACTCATCGGGTGTCATCGTAAGCGGATCGGCGCCGAAGCTGACCAGCTTTTCACGGACGCTGTGCGTGTTGACCGTCTTCACTACCGTGTCGTGCAGCTTTCCGACGACGTCGCGCGGCGTCCTGGCGGGTAGCAACAGGGCGTAGTAGTTCTGCAGCTCGACGTTGGGGTAGCCCGCTTCCTTCGTCGTCGGCACTTCGGGGAAATACACCGAGCGTTTCGGGCTCGCCACGGCGAGCGCCCTGACCCTGCCGGCCTTGATGTACGGCGAGACCACCGGCAAGTCCACGAACATGCCGCTCAATTGCCCGGCGATGACGTCGACCACCGCCGGCGCCGCGCCTTTATACGGCACGTGTGTCAAATTGACGGCAGCTTCCTTGGTCAGCATCTCGAGCGCGAGGTGCAGGGTGCCGCCATTGCCGGCAGAGCCCATCGAGATCTGGCCTGGCCGCGCTTTGCCCAGGGCGACGAGCTCCTTCAGGTTCTTCGCCGGCAGCGACGGGTGCACGACCAGGATGGTGGTGGTGGTCATGACCGGCGTCAGCGGCTGGAAGTCGCGCAGCGTGTCGTAGGGCAGCTTGGAGTAGGTCACCATGTTGATCGCGACCACGCTGGCGGTCGCCATCAGCAGCGTGTAGCCGTCGGGCGGAGACTTCGCCACGTGATCCGCGCCGATGATGCCGGTGGCGCCGGCGCGGTTGTCAACAATGATACTCTGGCCCAGCAGCTCGGTCAGGCGCGGCGCGATATTGCGCGTCGTGATGTCGGCCGGGCCACCCGCGGAAAACGGCACGACGATTCGTATTGGCTTGGACGGAAAACCCTGCGACCAGCCCGCCACGGGACCAGCGGCAAACAGCGCGGCACAGGCAAAGCGGGTCAGCAACAACATGATTTCCCTCCTGGTAGCGGTTGCTCCGCTCGTCCCTATATTGGGCGAACCGCCGCATCATTTTGCGGCAGTCCACGGCGAAACTCAATCGCGCGGCTAGCAACTGGGTTAAAATTACGCTCCCGCAAGTCGCAGCGTTTCCGCCGTAAATCGCGCCAGCATGGCCGCCCGATCCCGGAAGACACTTGAAATAACCCATGGAAATGCACGAACACGAAGTAGTGGTGGTTGGGAAGGGCAACGCGGCGCTGTGCGCGGCGCTGGCGGCGAAGGAACAGGGAGCGCCGCGACTCGGTGACGCTGGGCGGCCGAGTGCGGGAGCGGCGCTAGGCACCCGTGTTAGAACCCCTCTCCGTCGCTTCGTCAGCATTTTGACAAGGAATCATTAGTGCAGTCCTATGATGTAGTCGTGGTAGGGAAAGGTAATGCAGCATTGTGTGCGGCGTTATCCGCCCAGGAGCAGGGTGCGAAGGTGGCGATGCTGGAAGCCGCCTCCGAGGACGAGCACGGCGGCAACAGCCGCTTTGCCGGCGGCGTGATGCGCTTCTCCTATGCTTCGTTGGAGGACCTGCGGCGAGTCACCGACATTACCGACGAGGAAGCCGCCAATAGCGATTTCGGCACCAACACGCGCGAGGAGTTTCTCGACGTCCTTTTCCGTCTGACGAGCTACCGCACCGATCCGGACCTGTCCGAGATCCTCGTCAACAGCAGCCTCGACACCATGGCGTGGCTGCGCTCGAAGGGCGCGCGCTTCATCCTGAACCACGGCCGGCAATCGGGCATGGTCAACGGCAAGCGCAAGTACTTCGGCAATATGCCGATCGAAGTGAACGGCGGCGGCGCGGGTCTGGTGCAGTACCTGGACGTGGCGGCGAAGAAGGCCGGCATCGACGTCTTCTACGACTCGCGCGCGACGTCACTGATCTACGACGATGAGCTCGTCTCGGGCGTGCGCGTCCAGCGCCAAGGCAAGCCCGCCGAATTCCGCGCGAAGGGTGTGGTGCTCGCCTGCGGCGGCTTCGAGGCCAACCCGGAAATGCGCACGCGCTATCTCGGGCCGGGCTGGGAGCTCGCCAAGGTGCGCGGCTCGCGCTTCAACGTCGGCGACGGCCTCAAGATGGCGCTCGACATCGGCGCGGCGCCGTACGGCAACTGGTCGGGTTGCCACGCCACCGGTTGGGACCGCTACGCGCCGGAGTTCGGCGACGTCAACGTCGGCGACCAGTTCCAGAAGCACAGCTACATCTTCGGCCTGCTCATCAACGCGGATGGCAGGCGTTTCGTGGACGAGGGCTGGGATTTCCATTCTTTCACCTACGCCCAGTATGGCGGCGAGGTGCTGAAACAGCCGGGACAGTTCGCGTGGCAGGTGTTCGATGCCAAAGTCACCAAGCTGCTGCGTTCCGAGTACCGCATCAAGTTCATGACGAAAGTCAGCGCGAACACGCTGGAGGAGCTCGCGACCAAGCTCGAGGGCGTCAACGCGCAGCAGTTCCTGAAGACCGTGCGCGAATTCAACGCGGCGGTGCGCAAGGACGTGCCGTTCGATCATACCGTCAAGGACGGCAAGGGCACCGTCGGCCTCTCACCGGCCAAGTCCAACTGGGCGCAGCTACTCGACACGCCGCCGTTCGACGCCTACGCCACGACCTGCGGCATTACCTTCACCTTCGGCGGGCTGCGCGTGGACAAAGACAGCGGCCAGGTGCTGAACGTCCACTTCCATCCCATCCCCGGCCTCTACACGGCGGGCGAGATGGTCGGTGGGCTGTTCTATTTCAACTATCCGAGCGGCACCGGGCTCGTTTCCGGCGCCGTATTCGGCCGCCTCGCCGGTGCCTCCGCCGGCAAAGCCGCCAGGGCGTAAAGCATAGACACGAAGGACACAGAGGACACAGAGGACACAGAGGAAAGTCAGAGCAACAATTGAGCCACCAAGAAACCCGCCTTTCGACCTATGACCCACGATCCACGACTCACGAATCACGAATCACGAATCACGAAATCTAAATGGCCCACGAATCGACAACTGACAATCCCTACACCCGCGGCATCGCGGAGTTCGTTGCCAACCTCCAGTACGAGGCGATCCCGGAGGAAGTCCGGCACCGCTTGAAGCTGCTGATGCTGGACTCGCTCGGCTGCGCGCTCTACGGCGCCGACCTGGAGTGGTGCCGCATACTGCAGGACAAGCTCTCCGCCATCGACACCACCCGCTCGTGCGCGATCTGGGGCACCAACAAGAAGCTGTCCGCGCCGCACGCCGCGCTCGTCAACGGCACCCAGGTGCAGGGCTTCGAGCTCGACGACGTCCATCGCGCCGGCGTGCTGCACGTGGGCGCGGTGGTGCTGCCCGCCCTCATCCCGCTCGCCGAAGCCAAACCGATGAGCGGCAAGGAATTCCTGACCGCGGCGGCGGCGGGCTACGAGATCGGGCCGCGCGTCGGCCTGTGCATGGGGCCCGCCCACATCGCCTCCGGCTGGCATTCCGGGGCGACGCTTGGCGTGTTCTCCGCCGCCGCTGGCGCCGCACGCGGGCTCAGGCTCAGCACCGAAAAGACCGTGCACGCGCTGGGCATCGCCGGCACGCAGTCCGCGGGCCTGATGGCGGCGCAATTCGGCGCGATGGTGAAGCGCATGCACGCGGGGCGTTCCTCGCAGAGCGGCCTCTACGGCGCGCTGTTCGCGGAAGCCGGCTTTACCGGCATCGTCAACGTGCTGGAAAGCGAATACGGCGGCTTCTGCACGACGATGTCGCAGTCGAAGGACCAGTTCGACCTCAAGGAATTGACCGCCGGCCTCGGCACGACCTGGCAGGCGATGGGCGTCGCCCTCAAGTTCTATGCCTGCGTCGGCACCAACCACACCACGCTCGACGCGCTGCGCGACATGCGGAAGGAACGCCCGTTTGGCCCCAAGGACGTTAAAAAAATCGTGATACACGGTTCACAGGTGACCGTGAATCACGTCGGCTGGAAGTACGTGCCGCAGGGCCTTACCTCGGCGCAACTCAACATGCCGTACTGCGTCGCCACCCTGCTCCTCGACGGTGACGTGTTCGTGGACCAGTTCACCGAGAGCAAGGTGGCGGACCCCGCGCGCATGGCGCTCTCCGAAAAGGTCGAAGTCGTGCACGACCCGGAAATTACCAGGCTCGGCGCCAGGTTCCGGCACAAGGTGCACGTCGAGGCCCATCTCAACGACGGCACGGTGATGAAGCGCACCGTGGAAGCCGCGCGCGGCAGCGAAAAGCATTTCGCGACCGACGCGGAGATCGTCGACAAGTTCGAGAAGCTCGCGGTCAAGGCGCTGCCCAAGGCGCAGGTGGGCAAGCTGCGCGACGAGATGCTGGGGCTGGAGAAGCTCAAGGACGCCGGCGAACTCGCTCGCCTTATGCAGAGAACGGCGTGAATCGATATTCGGTCAGACATCCGGCCGAACTCATGAACCATTCATCATTCATCATTCGTCATTCAGCGTTGATATTGCTGTGCGCAGCGCTGGCAACCGCGTTGTCGCCAACGCAAGCACAGCAATATCCCACCAGGCCGGTGCGACTGATCGTGCCGCTCGCAGCGGGCGGAGCAATGGACACCATCGCGCGCGGTGTCGGCGCGAAGCTGACCGACAGACTCGGCCAGAGCGTGGTGATCGACAACCGCGGCGGTGGCGGCGGCACGATCGGCGTCGAGCTTGCCGCGAGCGCGCCGCCGGACGGCTACACGCTCATCATGATGAGCGCGACTTCGGTGATACGCCCGCTTCTCTATTCAGCACGCTACGAGATACTTCGCGATCTCGCGCCGGTGTCGCAGGTGAGCGCGCAGCCTTACCTGCTCGTCGCCCATCCCTCGCTACCCGCGAAGACCGTCCGGGAACTCGTGGCCTACGCCAGGGCCAATCCCGGCAGGCTCAACTACCCCTCGTCCGGCCAGGGCAGCATCATTCAACTCGCGACGGAGCTGCTGTGCGTGCAGACCGGGATGCGGATGACCCACGTGCCCTACAAGGGCATGGGCGCGGCCTACCCCGATCTCATCGCCGGCAACACGCAGATCGCGCTCGCCAGCATCGTGTCGGGCCAGCCGCACGTGCGCGCCGGCCGGCTGCGCGGCATCGCCGTCACCAGCGCCAGGCGCGCGAATTCCTCGCCCGACATCCCGACCATCGCGGAGTCGGGCGTGAAAGGCTACGAAGTCACCAATTGGTACGGCATGCTCGCGCCGGCGAAAACGCCGCGCGCGATCGTCGGGCGACTGCACAAGGAGATCGTCAAGATTCTCGATCATCCCGACATCGTCAAGCGCTTCGCGGCGGACGGCGCCGACGCCGTCGACAGCACGCCGCAGGAATTCGCGGCCCACATCAAGGCCGAGACCACGAAGTGGGCGAGGGTCATCAAGGAGGCGGGCATTAAAGGCGAGTGACCAGTGACCAGTGACCAGTGACCAGTGACCAGTGACCAGTGACCAGTGACCAGTGACCAGTGACCAGTGACCAGTGACCAGTGACCAGTGACCAGTGATTGGGCGAAACCGGTGGTTTGGAAGTTCCCGGTCACCAGTTACCGGTCACCGGTCACGTTTTCAGACTGGTCCAGCGGAAACGCTTTCGTTTAAATTTGCAGCGACACCCGGCAGGAGGTAAACATGGTACAGGCGGTAGCAGGCGAAAGCGCGCTCAAGGGGCGGAAAATGATCAAGTCCGGCGGCACGGGCGAGGAGCACTGGCGCACGGATTTCCTGGGCAAGCGCCCGGACGGCGAGATCAAGGACCATTCGTACTTCACGTTGCGCGCAAGGTCCGACTCGGGCGCGGTTTATCTGCACCAGCCCGGCTACCGGGAGAAACTGAAGCCGAGCCGCAAGCGCCACGGCATCGCCGCGGAACTCACGCTCAGCATCGAGCCAGTGCTGATGGAGCGCAAGGAAGTGACGGTGGAGAAGCTGATGCCGGACCTCGATAGCACGGACGGGCTGGGTGCTTCCTTGATACGCATGGGACCGGGCATGACGCACACTGGCGCCGATCCGCGGGCGACCGGGGGGCAGTACTACCTCGTAATCAACGGCAGCCTGGAACTCGCAGCCGGGAGCTACGGCAACTGGTCAACGGTGTTCGTTGCCCGGGATGACACCCCGCCCGCATTCAAGGCGGGCCCGAAAGGGCTTGAAGTGCTACTGCTGCAATTCTCCCGGAATTCGCCGGGGGCTGTCCCGACGAATTCCTGATTCATGAATCGTTCATCGTTCATCATTCATCGATCCTCGTTGCGCGAAGCGCTCGAATCTCCCTTCCCTCTCAGGGGGAAGGGCGGGGATAGGGGTGGTGCTCATGAATCCTCATTGATATTGCTGTGCGCGGCACTGGCAACAGCGTTGCCGCACGCCAGCGCACAGCAATATCCGACCAAGCCGGTGCGGCTGATCGTCCCGATCTCTGCCGGCGGCGGGCTGGACACCATCGCGCGCGCCGTCGGGCAGAAAATGACCGAAAGCCTCGGGCAGGCCATCGTAGTGGACAACCGCGGCGGCGCCAGCGGCACCATCGCCGCCGAACGCTCCGAGGCCGTGGGCAGCACGCCGCAGCAGCTGGCGGCCCACATCAAGGCCGAGCGCGCCCGGTGGGCCAAGGTGATCAAGGACGCGGGGATACGCGGCGAGGAGTAGTCGCCGCGAGGGAGTGAGCCGGGGTTTCGAATAACGTGGGTATACCGCGCCTGGAAGGCGCGATCGGCGCTTCGCACGTTAGAGCCGGCGAACGCCCGACACGATGCAGCGGGGCGGGCCGGAGTGCTGAGTGCTGAGTGGCTCATGTTGGCCAGCAGGCCCCGGCCCGGGCCCGATCGCGCTTCGCGTCGCAGGGTGCTCCTCTCCACGGTTTGCGCCTACACTGAAGTCCGGTACCGGACCGACCTTTTTCCAGGAGGGAGGGCCCATGTACAAGAACATCCTGCTGCCGACCGACGGCTCGGCGCTTTCCCAGGTTGCAATCGACAACGGCCTGCGGTTCGCCAAGGCCGTCGGCGCGAAAGTCACCGGAATATATGTGATGGTCGAGCGCCAGCCCGAGTCATTCGAGGACTACGCGCCGGTGGACGTGAAGGCGCCGAACCTCGACGCAGTGGCGAAACAGGAAGCGGAAAAATACCTCAAGATCATCGCCGACCGGGCGCAGACGATGGGTGTGCCGTGCCAGATCCACTCGATGAAACACGCCTCGCCGCACCAGGCGATCATCACCATGGCGACGCAGACCGGATGCGACCTCATCATCATGGCCTCGCACGGCAAGAAAGGCATCACCGGCGAGCTGGTCGGATCCGAGACCGCGCGCGTCATCACCAACTGCAAGATCCCGGTGCTCGTCTATCGCTAGACGAGCCACCGCATAAGAGCGTGATTCGTGAGTCGTGATTCGACTACTTCCGCCTTCTGCCCCGCTTTTAGTATTCGCAGCCGATAATCGCCGATCAAGACCGTCAGGCTGTTGCTGTCAGCTTGACAGCATGTGCGCGCCTCGGTCGCTCGGGCAGGATTTCGCGCTTGCGGACTGCGCGTTCGGCGAGAAGCGCCGCAGCCAGCCGATCCTGGCCAGAGCGCGCAGCCGCCTCGATCAGCGTGAGATCGATCAAGTCGCGCTGCGCATGACTGCCACCGAAGCGGTGGGCGTAGCTCCGAACCGGCCGTAGCAGCTCGACGGTTCCGGCGTAATTGCCGTCACCGAATGCTCTAATCGCCCGGGTGGCGGCATGGCCCACCTCGCGAGTGAACGCCGCGTTGTCGCCAGAGCCATCCATCGCGGCCTGCTGGGCTTCCAGCACCGCCTTGGCGGCGCTGTCCCGGCCGGCACCCACGAACGCCATCATGGCGTGCATGTCGTTGAAGGCGTAGTTCCCGGCACTTGCAACCGGTTCCCACCGGTCGGCAACCGCATTCCAGCGGTTCCCCACGTCCACGCCGCGCAGGTACAGCCGCCACAGCAGCGCCGAGGCATCCACCATTTCCAGAATGACGGGTGAGGTCTTTCCGTAAATGGGCCCGTCGAAGAGGGCCAGGACTTCGTCTATTTCGTCCAGCCCGAGGTGGAACAGCGCAAGGTGCCACCAGTTGTGCACGGCAAAGAAGCTCTCCCGCGACCACGCATCGGGATTGGCGCGCATCCAGGCTGCGCCCTCGCGGCGGCGGCCTTGCATTTCCATCACGTGCGCAACGGCATGTTGCCCCCAGCCGTCGCGCGGCTCCAACTCGACGCTCAACCGGCCTTGAGCTTCGGCGCGGGCGTAGTCGCCCGTCTCCTCCAGGCCGAACGCATGCATACCAAGCACCGCGTGATAACCGGTTACCCCCCGCCCCCATACCGGCAGCGCGCGCGCGATCCGGTCCCGTAACATGCGCGAGTCGCCGGTGAAGAAGTCGATCGTGTGCCCCGCCTGCAGCGCGAGCGCATCGCGCGGATACTCCATGCTGAGATCCTCGAGCACGCGGCCGGCTGCGCGCCAGCAACCCGCTGTCAGGTGGTCGATCGCCTGCAGGTGGCGGCGCTCGCGGTCGTTGGCAGGGAGCGCCAGTGCGGCCTGATGCGCAGCGCGCGCCACAGGCAGCCCGACGGGTTCCGTCCCCAGCAGGTGCAGGTACCCCTTTAGGACATGACCCATCACGAATTCCGGGCTGTCGGCAAGCGCGCGCTCGACCGTGGCGACCGGGTCGCCGATATAGCAGCGCAGTTCATGCAGACCTTGTTCCAGGGCGCCCAGGCTTTGCGCGCCCGCCCCGCTGACTTCATACCCCACCGTGTCCTTCATCGCAATTCTCCCGTAACTGAATGAAATTGAAGCAAGGCGCCGTGGCCATTTGCACGCCGGCCACCGGTGCCTCAAACGCGAATGAACTATAGCGAAGGGGGATCGCGCCGCAAATGACCGTCCCGCCAGGATACTTGCTCGATCCGCCGGAAATTTCGTTCAGGAGTCGTGGATGCCCTGTCCCAAAGGCAGGACCGGAGAGCTGGTCGACTCCGAGACCGCGCGGGTCATCACCAACTGCAAAATTCCGGTGATCGTGTACCGTTGAAACGCGTAAGTCGTGAGTGGTGAGTAGTGAGTGGACTTATAGTTTTTCGCCGCGCTTGCATTTGAAAATGACTTCGTAGGCTTTCTCGGCGATGGCGTCGTCCGCCAGGCAGGCGACCGCCTGCACGAAATCCCGCGGCGCTTCCTCGATCAGCAGGTCGGTGACCCAGGCGTGGACCAGCCCCTGCCGCTTGTCGTCCGGCATGGACAGCAACCGCGCGAGGGTCGCGTTTATTTTTGCGTCGTTGCACGCGGCCAGCAGCAGGCTGACGAAGCCCTCGACATCGGCAACCGAGCGTGGCGAAGTAGCTGGCATGGGCAAAGGGCGTGATTCGTGAATGGTGAATGGTGAATCGAGCGCTTGGTATTCCTATGTGTTCTCTGTGACCTCTGTGGCTGAAATGCAGTTCTTAGGGTCAATCCAGGCGGATGCCGGCTTCCTTCACGACCCGCGTCCAGCGCGCAGTCTCGGCCTTGAGAAAGGCGGTGAACACCTCCGGCGTGCTGCCGACGGCCTCCGCCGCGTCCATCGCGAAGCGCTGCTTCACGTCCGGCAATTGCACAATCCGCGCCACCTCGCGATGCATCTTGACGACGACCTCCCGCGGGGTGTTCGCCGGGACGAACATGCCCATCCAGCCGGTGAACTCGTATCCGGGAACGGATTCGGCGATGGCGGGCACGTCGGGCATCGAGGGCGAGCGCTTCGGCGTGGTCACCGCGAGCAGCCGCAGCCTGCCCTCCTTCACCTGCGGCAAAGTGGAAACCGGGCTGCCCGTCAGAAAATGCAGCCGGCCGGCCATCAGGTCCGTGATCGCCTGCGGCACGCCCTT